>Ga0209862_1000008_pt1 | contig 70984 bp, 50 predicted proteins | sample OrgsoiDNA_201061_FD_185809 | JGI IMG/M metagenome (GOLD analysis project Ga0209862, IMG submission 185809) | Permafrost soil microbial communities from the Arctic, to analyse light accelerated degradation of dissolved organic matter (DOM) -... | ecosystem: Environmental > Terrestrial > Soil >... | reverse complement strand
GAAATTGGCGGAAGGCAGCCGGAGTCGAACCTGCCCGGGAACGGATGCCGTCCCCAACCGGGTTTGAAGCCCGGCCGCGCCACCGGGCGCGATTGCCTTCCATGAAAAAAGTCAGGGCTCGGAGGGCTGAGCCAGTGCACTGCCTGGGCGGATCTGGCGCCGATCGCCAAGGCGTCGGGTCAGGCCGATGCGGTCGAAGTATTCGAGAATCTGCACGCTGCGCTTGCGACCCAGCCCCACCGCATCACGAAACGCCGCCACCTCAATCACCGGGTTTTCACCCGCCAGTTGCAACAGCATAGCCGCCAATCGGCGCAGCACCGTGTCGGTGTAAAACAGGTCGCGCACCACTTGGTGCAGCAGCCCCAGTCGTGCCATTTTGCGCAGCAGCAGGCGCACCGCGACTTCGTCATGTCCAAGGTCACGCACCCACGGTGGATTGAAACCGGCCGCTTCGAACGTTGGCTGCAATTGTTGCCACAAGGCTTCGTCGTCTTCACTCAGGCGCACTTGATGATCGGGCAGATGCAACCACGGCCCGCTGGTGACGATAGCGCCACAGGCAAGCAATTCGTCGAGCAGGCTGATGAACGTCGGCCGGTCCAGCGCAGTGCCGGTGAACCGGCGCAGGCGATCACGGTCCGGGCCCATTTGATCCGGTTCCAGTTGATGGAAGCGTGCGAGGTGTTCCAGCAGCGGCGCTTTTTGGGCTTCCCATCGTGCAGTGCTAAACAACAGCGGACCTTGGCGGGTGTTGATCAGGCGCACGTCATCGGGCAAAACCCAGCTGTCACGAAGACGGTTGAATTGACGTTCGAGGCGTTGCGGGTCAAGCCCCGTTTCGCTGTTGGCCAGCAGCGCGGGCATGACTTCTTCAAGACTGTGGGTGCTCGCGAGGGCTTGTAACTGCGCCAGTCGCTCGGGGCTGCGACGCTGTCGGCTCGGCGCGAACGGGTCGAGCACTCGCCCGCCACCGAGGGTGCGTTGGGCGCTCTGGTCGCGCAGGATCAACGGATCGCCCTTCACTGTCTGCACCGGCGCATTCAGCAGAATTTGCGCAAACATCCGCTCGCCGGGGGTCAGACTTGGGCCTTGCAGCAATGCAACCCGTCCGGTCACGTCCTGAGTGCCGAGATGGACGTGCACCGGGTGAAAGTGGACGAACACATGGGATTCGCTGGGCAACAGTTGCATCTCGATGTCCAGCCGCTGGGTCGGCGCGTGCAGCCACTCGGCCAGCAGCCATTGGCCGCGGTGAAGTTGTTCCAGGTTCAGGCGTTCGGCGCTCAGGTTCAGCGCCACGCGTTGTCCTGCGGTTGCAACCTCGGCCGGCTGATTCTGCGCATGCAAGCCACGCACTCGCACCGGCTTGCCTTGGGGGCCGAGCAGCAACGTATCACCCACGGCGACCTGGCCCGACAACGCAGTGCCGGTCACCACGATACCAGCGCCAGCGACGCTGAAAGCACGGTCAATCGCCAGGCGAAAACCACCGCTGCTACTACGTTGAAGGACGCTTTTCTGCGCATCGAGCAACGCTTCACGCAAGGTTTCCACGCCCTCGCCCGTGACACTCGACAGCGCTATCAACGGCGCGCCGGCATATGGTCCAGACGCGAGCAACGCTTCAACCTGCGCCCGGACTTCTGCGACTCGTGCAGGCTCGACCCGGTCGCACTTGGTGATCGCCACCAAAGCCCGAGGGATGCCCAGCAACTCGACAATCGCCAAATGCTCGCGGGTCTGGGGCATCACGCCGTCGTCTGCCGCGACCACCAACAGCACTAGGTCAATGCCCTGTGCGCCAGCGAGCATGTTGTGGGTGAATCGCTCATGACCGGGCACGTCGATAAACCCCGTCAGTTCGGCGCCGGGTTCCAGCGCCGCGTAGAGGTAGCCGAGGTCGATGGTCATGCCGCGCTCGCGTTCCTCACGGCGACGGTCCCCGCCCTGGCCGGTCAGGGCCTGAAGCAACGACGTCTTGCCGTGGTCGATGTGCCCTGCGGTGCCGACGATCACCCTTCCCCTCCCGGTAACTGATCGAGTTGCGCCAGCCACGCCGCTTCGTCGTCCAGTTGCCGCAGGTCCAGCCACAAGGCATCGTCATCAAGACGGCCGAGCACGGGAATCGGCAAGGTGCGAAACGCCGCTTCCAGATTCAATAATTGCCGACCGCGAATACGCTTCGACACCAGCGGCCGCAGGCACAACGCAGCACTTGGCAAGCGCGCCACCGGTTGGCTGCCACTGCCGATCATGCCCAGCGCAGGCACCGCGCTTACGTTCCAGCCATTACCCAAACGCTGGGCCAATGCCGGTTGCAGGCGTTCGGCTTGCGCGAGGATGTCAGCCTGCGGCCGGGTCAAAAGGCGCAGACTCGGCAAACGTTCGGCCAAACGATCAGGATCGCGGTACAACCCCAACACTGCTTCAAGCGCCGCCAAGGTCAGCTTGTCGACCCGCAACGCACGCTTGAGCGGGTTCTTCTTGATCTTCGCAATCAGCTCCTTGCGCCCGACAATCAGCCCGGCCTGCGGACCGCCGAGCAACTTGTCGCCGCTGAAAGTGACGATGTCCGCACCATCGAGCAGCGCCTGACGCACCGTCGGTTCGGCAGGTAACCCCCAGCGAGTCAGGTCCAGCAGACTGCCGCTGCCCAGATCTTCCAGCAACGGCAAACCGTGCTTGTGCGCCAACGCTGCCAGCTCAGCGGTCGGCACACTCGTGGTGAACCCGGAAATAGCGTAGTTGCTCGCATGCACGCGCATCACCAAACCGCTGCGCGGGCCGATGGCGGCTTCATAGTCTTTGGCGTGGGTGCGATTGGTTGTGCCGACCTCGTGAAGCTTCACGCCGGCACGGGCCATGATGTCGGGGATGCGAAACGCGCCGCCGATTTCGATCAGCTCGCCTCGGGAAATGATGCCTTCCTTACGCGCGCCCAGGCTGTTGAGGGTCAGCAGCACGGCAGCGGCGTTGTTGTTGACCACGGTGACGGCCTCGGCGCCGGTCAACTCGCGGATCAGGCCTTCGATCAGGTCGTCGCGGTCGCCACGCTTGCCGCTGTGCAGATCGAATTCAAGATTGATCGGATAACGCGCCGCCATCTGCACCGCTTCAATGGCTTCTTCCGGCAACAGCGCCCGCCCCAGATTGGTGTGCAGCACGGTGCCGGTGAGATTGAACACCCGGCGCACATGACTGCGATGCTGGGAAATGAGACGTTCACCCGCCCTGCCCGCCAGCACCTCGGGCGCGATTTCAACCGCAGTCAGTTGCCCCGAAAGCACCGGTTCGCGCAGGTCATCGAGCAACTGTCGAAGGCTGGTCAGCAGCGCATCTCGCCCATAACGCTCGGCCAACGGCTGGCACGCCGGATGGCGCAGCAAACTGTCGATGGATGGCAGACGCAGGTTGGACATCGGCAACTCCGAAAGCGATGGACCGTCGCGCCTCAGTGTAGACGCTGGACTTAATCGCTTCCGGGGGCCAACAACAGATTCGGTGCTACACGCAGATAACCTTCCTGCTCCAGCCGCATGTCCAGCATCAGGCTGGTCAGGTCGGTCGAGAGCGCTTCGGCCTCGGCATCGTTTTCCAGATACAGCAGTTTCAGGTAGCTGTTGCAGCCGGGACAGACTTCCGCCCGCAGCGGCGCCTGATTCGCCGCGTATCGATCGTCATCGAGGCTGACGTACTCAAGGCCTTTGCTCTGCTCGCAATACACGCATTTGACCCGCACCACATGCCATTCACAGGCACACAGCGAGCAGACCAGATAGCGTAAACCGTTGTATTTGCCGCGATGGCGAATCACCCCGGCCATGGCCGGCGAACCACAGGCCGGACATTGGCTGAGGCTGTCACCGGGCTTGAGTTCCAGGTTCGGCGTGTCCAGCAACCAATGGCTCCAGGTCACTTGCAACGCCGCGCCGAGAAACGGCACCACTTCGGCGGGCAACAACGAGTATTGGCCGCTGACCAAAGCAACGCCCCAAGCCTTGAGTTGTCCGGGGTTGGCAGCCAGCAGCGTGTTGATCGCGCTTTTGACCGCCGCGTGTGGCGGTGGCTTATAGCGCAGCAACACGGCGTACAGAAACGGCAGCCATTCGCCCTCGCGCACCAGGCTGTCAACGGCGAACGGCGGCAACCCATGTTGCTGGCAGACTTTCAGGCGTTCGGGATCGGGCATCTCATCAACCGGCAGATCATCCAGCATTTCCTGCTGGAGATGACACAACCCGGCCACCAGCCGCAGGTAATCCGCCATCGGATGCCCTTCAGCCAAACGCTCAAGCCCCAACGCTCGCAAGGTGAACAGATTACGCGGTGGCAAGTACAGAAACGGTGGTGAACTCGCCGCTGCTTCGATCTCGCCAGGCTCAAGAATCGTTGCCAAGTGCTTATCCTTTTTTGCTGATCGGCTGCTCGGGGTTTTCGTCGCGGGTCACTTCGCGGTACCAGAGTTCATGGTGTTTCCGGGCCCACGCGCGGCTGACCCAGCCGTGCAACATGGCGCTGATCGAGCCCTTGATCCAGATGCCGGCGTAGATGTGAATGATGATGCTCAACACCAGCACAAACCCCGCCAGCGCATGCAGCAGCATGGCCCAACGAATGAGGGTGATGCCGAAATACACACTGAAATACGCGCGCCAGATCACCAACCCCGTGAACAACAACCCTAACATGCACAACAACAACGTCCAGAACAGCAGCTTCTGCCCAGGGTTGTACTTGCCAATCGGCGGCACGCCCTCTTCCTCGTTTTTGATCACCCGCCCTATCCGCTTGAGCCACAGCCCATCGTTGCGAATAAAGAAGTTGGCCCGCCAGAAACGGATCACCAACCCGAGGAACAGCACAAACATCAGCACGCCCATGAACGGATGCAAAATCCGCGTCCACGGTCCGCCGCCGAACAGGTTGCTGAGCCAGAACAGCGCCGGGTGAAACAGTGCCATCCCCGACAGCGCGGCCATGAAAAACAGGATCACCACCAGCCAGTGATTGGTCCGCTGGTTGGCGGTATAGCGCAGGATCTGCTTGCGGATCATGGTCTGTTCTCCCCGCGCGGATCAAAGGTGTGCACCGACGGATCGACTTCGTGCACTGCCGGATCGTTAACCGGTGGCAATTCGTCCTCTTCCACCACTTGCGGGCCGATACGCACGTAGTGGAAGAACCCGGCCAGCACCGCCAGGCCCATGGCCAACAAGCCCAAGGGTTTGCTCACGCCTTTCCACAAACCCACCAGCGGACTGATCGCCGGATCCTTCGCCAGCCCGGCGTATATCTGTGGCGTGTCGGCATGGTGCAGCACGTACATCACGTGGGTGCCGCCGACCCCGGCCGGGTCGTACAGACCGGCGTTTTCAAAGCCGCGACTCTTGAGATCGACGATCCGTTCGGCGGCGTGTTCCTTCATGTCTTCCTTGGTACCGAAGACGATGGCGCCGGTCGGGCAGGTTTTCACACAGGCCGGTTCCAGGCCCACCGCGACCCGGTCCGAGCACAGCGTGCACTTGTAGGCCTTGTGATCTTTTTGCGAGATCCGCGGGATGTTGAACGGGCAACCGGTGATGCAATAACCGCAACCGATGCAATGATCCTGATCGAAATCGACGATGCCATTCGCATGCTTGATGATTGCGCCAGGACTTGGGCACGCCGCCAGGCAACCGGGTTCGGCGCAGTGCATGCAGCCGTCCTTGCGGATCAGCCATTCCAGATTACCGGCGTCGGTTTCATGCTCGGTGAAGCGCATCAACGTCCAGGTTTCGGCACTCAGGTCTTGCGGGTTGTCGTAGGTGCCGAGGTTGTGGCCGACGTCGTCGCGCAGCTCGTTCCATTCCGAGCAGGCGACCTGGCAAGCCTTGCAACCGATGCATTTGGTGGTGTCGATCAGCTTGGCCACTTCCTCCTGATTGCGCACCGACGGCGGGACGGTGGTGGTGGCCGAGCGGGCGATGATGTCTTGGCTGGCCATTTAGACTTTCTCCACGTTGACCAGGAATGACTTGGATTCCGGGGTCTGGGAATTACCATCGCCGAGGAACGGCACGAGGGTGTTGGTGAGATAGCCGTGACGCGTCAGCCCGGTAAAGCCCCAGTGCAGCGGGATACCGATGTGGTGCACAACCTGGCCGTTGACCTGCAACGGACGAATCCGCTTGGTCACCACCGCCACCGCTTCGATAAAGCCGCGCTTGCTGCTGACCCGGACCTTGTCGCCGGCAACGATGCCTTTCTCCTTGGCCAGCACCTCGCCAATCTCGACAAATTGCTCCGGCTGGGCAATCGCGTTGAGCTTGCAGTGCTTGCTCCAGAAGTGGAAATGCTCGGTCAGCCGATAACTCGTCGCGGCGTACGGATAATCCTTGGCCACGCCGAGGGTTTCCCACACCGAATCGAAGATCCGCGCCGCCGGGTTGCTGGTGGCGTTCTTATTGTTCGGGTGCAACGGGTTGATGCCGATCGGGGTTTCGAACGGTTCGTAGTGCTCGGGGAATGGGCCTTCGTTCATCTTGTCGACGGCGAAGAACCGCGCCACGCCTTCGGGGTTCATGATGAACGGGTTCATCCCGGCTTCCGGTGGCGAATCGACCTTGAAGTCCGGCACATCGGTGCCGCCCCAGGCCTTGCCGTTCCACCACACCAGGCGTTTTTTCTCGTCCCACGGCTTGCCTTGCGGGTCAGCCGAAGCGCGGTTGTAGAGAATCCGCCGGTTCATCGGCCAGGCCCAGGCCCATCCCAAATGTTGCTTCATGCCGTACGGATCGCTGTTGTCGCGCCGGGCCATCTGGTTGCCCATTTCGGTCCAGCTACCGCAGAAGATCCAGCAGCCGGACGCGGTGCTGCCATCGTCCTTGAGCTGGGCGAAACCGGTCAGTTGCGCGTTGCCCTTGATCGCCACCCCCGTGGCATCGGTGAAGTCCGTGGTGGCGGCGCCGTTGATTTCCTTGGCCAGTTCTTCCGGCGACGGTTCGTCGGTGATTTTGTAAGGCCACGACAGTTTAAGGATCGGGTCGGGGAACGCGCCGCCATTCGCCTGATAACGCTTGCGCAGGCGCAGGAACAACTCGCTCATGATCTTCACGTCGGTCTGCGCTTCGCCCGGCCCGTCGGCGCCTTTCCAGTGCCATTGCAGCCAGCGGCTGCTGTTGACCAGCGAGCCGTCCTCTTCGGCAAAACAGGTCGTCGGCAGGCGAATGACTTCAGTGTGAATGTCAGCGCTGGTCACGTCGTTGTACGGCCCGACGTTTTTCCAGAACTCCGAGGTCTCGGTGGACAGCGGGTCCATCACCACCAGCCATTTGAGCTTGGCCAGCGCCGCCATTACGCGGTTTTTGTCCGGCAACGCGGCGATCGGATTGAAGCCTTGGCACATGTAACCGTTGACCTTGCCCTGCCCCATCAGGTCGAACATTTTCAGGATGTCGTAGTTGGGGATGTCGAGTTTCGGCAGGTAATCGTAGGCCCAATGGTTCTCGGCGGTGGCGTTGTTGCCGTACCAGGATTTCATCAGGCTGACGTGGAACTTGCTGTAGTTCTGCCAATACGACAGTTGTCCCGGGCGCAACGGTTTTTGCGTCCGTTTGGTGATGTAGCCGTCGTAATCCTGCTCGCCGTCGCTGGCCAGGGTCAGGTAACCCGGCAGCGAGTTGGAGAGCAAGCCAAGGTCGGTCAGGCCCTGAATATTCGAGTGCCCGCGCAGGGCATTGACGCCGCCGCCCGGCATGCCGACGTTGCCCAGCAGCAGTTGGACCATCGCCGCGCTGCGGATGATTTGCGAACCAATCGAGTGTTGCGTCCAGCCCAGGGCGTAGAGAATCGTCATGGTCTTGCCCGGTGTCGAGCAGGTGGCGATTTCTTCCCAGATCTTCTTGATGGCGTCCACCGGCATGCCGCAGATCTGGCTGGCCAGGTCGATGTTGTAGCGGCTGTAATGGACTTTCATCAGTTGATAGACGCAGCGTGGGTCCTGCAACGTCGGGTCGACTTTGGCGAAACCGTCCTCACCAATTTCATAGCCCCAGCCAGACTTGTCGGTGTACAGACGCTTGGCGGCGTCGTAGCCGCTGAAGATCCCGTCTTCGAAGCTGAATCCGGCTTTGACGATAAACGACACGTCCGTATAGGCGTTGACGTACTCGTGCTGGATCTTGTCTTCGGTCAGCAGGTAATTGATCAACCCACCCATAAAGGCGATGTCGGTCCCGGTGCGGATTGGCGCGTAATAGTCGGCCACGGAGGCGGTCCGGGTGAATCGCGGATCGACCACGATCAGTCGTGCCTTGTTGTGCGCCTTGGCTTCGGTCACCCATTTAAAGCCGCAAGGGTGCGCTTCTGCTGCGTTGCCGCCCATCACCAGGATCAGGTTCGCGTTGGCGATATCGGTCCAGGTATTGGTCATGGCACCACGGCCGTACGTCGGGGCAAGACTTGCCACCGTCGGACCGTGTCAGACACGCGCCTGGTTATCGAACCCCAGCATGCCGAGGCTGCGAATGACCTTGTGGGTCAGGTAGCCCGCTTCATTGGACGCCGCTGACGCTGCGAGAAATCCGGTGGTCAGCCAGCGGTTCACCGTTTGGCCCTGGGCGTTCTTCTCGATGAAGTTGGCGTCGCGGTCGGCCTTCATCAGGTCGGCCATGCGGTCCAGCGCTTCATCCCAGGAGATGCGCGTCCATTCGGTGCTGCCGGGCTTGCGCACCTGTGGGTACAGCAAGCGGCTGGGGCTGTGAATGAAGTCCAGCAGGCCCGCGCCTTTGGGGCACAAGGTGCCGCGGTTGACCGGGTGGTCGGCGTCGCCTTCGATGTGGATGATGCTTTGGGCGACGTTCTTGGCCTGGTCGCCCTGGCTGTACATGATCAAGCCGCAACCCACCGAGCAGTACGGGCAGGTGTTGCGGGTTTCATGGGTGTGGGCGAGTTTGAAATGACGCACTTGCTCGGCAAAGGCCGTCGCGGGGAGCATACCCAGCGCGCCGAGACTTGAGCCCGCAAGGCCGATACCGGCGACCTTGAAGAACTGACGACGGTTGAGGTCCATCGTGCACTCCTGATCAGATGAAGACCCGGTGCTTTGCCGGGTTTTTCTGGACAAACACAGTCGCGGCAGCTTGGCTGCCGGTACTCCAAACTCTAGTCAATGTGACAGCCTTTGGCATGAAACCCGACCGTCGGGCAACACGAAGATCAAATGTGGGAGCGGGCTTGCTCGCGAAAGCGGTGGGTCAGTCAGTGTTGATGTTGAATGTAAGACCGCTTTCGCGAGCAAGCCCGCTCCCACAGGGGGATTCGTGTACTCATTGAGTTCTGATTTTTTCTGCTGGGTGTCACCTCAGGTGAACGTTGGGGGCTTATCATGGCCGCCGTGATTAACGCTGCCTTCTATGAGACTGAGCATGACCTTCGATTTCGACCAGGTGTTCGACCGCCACGCGACCGGCAGTACCAAATGGAGCCGTTACCCGGCCGACGTGTTGCCAATGTGGGTGGCCGACATGGATTTTGCGGCGCCGCCGGTGATTATCCAGGCCCTGCAAAAACGCCTGGAACACCCGTTGCTTGGCTACAGCGTGCCTCAGGACAACCTGCGTGACGCCATCGTCGCCGACCTCTGGAACAAATTCGCCTGGCGGGTAAAGCCTTCAGAACTGGTGTTTCTGCCGGGTGTGGAGTCCGGCTTCAACATGGCGCTGAAAGCGCTGGTCCAGCCGCAACAGAACGTTGTAGTACAAACGCCGAACTACCCGCCGCTGCGTCATGCGCCGGGCAATTGGGGGCTGAACAAGGTTGAACTTGAGTTCGTCGCCCAGGCGGATGGTTCCTACGCCACACCGCTCGATGCGTTGCGCGAATCCCTGAACGGCGGCGGCGCGCTGCTGCTGAGCAACCCGCACAACCCGCTGGGCAAGGTCTTCCCTCGGGAAGAACTGCAAGCGGTGGCCGACATCTGCCTGGCGCAGGACGCCTGGATCATCTCCGACGAGATTCACGCCGAGTTGTGCTTTGACGGGCGTGTACATATTCCGACCGCATCGCTGAGCCCGGAGATCGCCAAGCGCACCATCACCCTGATGTCGGCGAGCAAGGCGTACAACATCGCCGGTCTGAAGACCTCGTTCATGATCATCCAGGATCCGGCGCTGCTGGCTCGGGTCAACCACGCGCGTTGCGGCATGGTCGACAGCGTCAACCCGCTGGGCCTGGAAGCCACCCGCGTGGCCTACAGCGAAGCCGGCCCGTGGCTGACCGAGATGCTGGCTTATGTGCAAGGCAACCGTGATTATCTGGTGGATGCCGTTCGCACGCGATTGCCAGGCGTGAGCATCAACGTGCCACAAGGCACTTACCTGGCATGGCTCGATTGCTCGGCGTTGGGGCTGGCCGATCCGCAGCAGTTCTTCCTTGAACAAGCCAAGGTCGGCTTGAGTGCTGGTCTGGATTTTGGTGATCAGAGCAAACAGTTCGTGCGCCTGAACTTCGGCTGCCCGCGGGCGTTACTCGAGGAAGGCATCCAGCGGATCGAAAACAGCCTGACATCCCTGTAGGAGCGGCTTTTGTGGTGAGGGGGCTTGCACCCGTTCGGCAGCAGAGCCGCCGTAAATCGATTGAAAGCGGTTTGCCTGCCAGACCGCAGGCTCAGAATTTGGGGCCGCTTCGCAGCCCAACGGGGGCAAGCCCCCTCGCCACAGTTTTTGTGTCCAACCGCAACATCGAGACCCGTATCCGGACTGCGGCGAGCGGAGCTACCAGGGCTCGGGCGGCGAACCGTTTCTATAAATTGAACCTGCTACCAACTCCAGAACTCAACTCTTTATAGGCGTGCCATTGGTGTGCCTTAGATATCTGGAGGTCGTCATGTCCGCACCTATTATCAAGTTGTTTACCCAACCCAACTTCGCCTGGACGGATATTCGTCACGAGGAGGAAGAGCATCCACGCCACTACCTCGCACATTTGGTGCTGCTCGCACTGATCCCTGCTGTGTGCCTGTTTATCGGGACCACCTATGTCGGCTGGAGCCTGGCCCAGCACGAAACAGTGAAACTCAGCCCTGCCAGCGCGCTGCAACTCTGCGGGTTGTTGTACCTGACCATCCTGGCCGGCGTGGCGCTGATGGGATTGTTTATCCGCTGGATGTCACGCACCTTCGACGCCCGGCCCACGGTCAATCAATGCATAGGCTTTGTTGCCTACACCGCGACGCCGTTTTTTATCGCGGGTTTCGCCGGGCTGTACCCCAGCCTTTGGTTGGGGGTCATAGTGCTGGCGGCCGCTTGCGCCTACGCGACGTTCCTGTTGTTCGTCGGCCTGCCGACCTTTATGCACGAGCGCAAGGAACAGGGCCTGTTGTACGCAGCCAGTGTCTGGGGCGTCGGCCTGCTGGTGTTAGTGACCATTCTGGTCGAGATGGTATTGCTGTGGTCGGTCGTGTTAGCGCCTGAATACCTGCGCGCGACCGTCGGTTGAGCCGACGAATGCAGCCACCCAGCGAGAGTCCGGCATGAGTTTCATTGTGTGGTTGGCAGTGTTGGGCGCGGTGCTGCTGACGCTGGCGCTGACCTCGTCGTACCTGCGCTGGATGCCGGTGACCACCTCGGCAGTGTGCCTGGTGCTGGGGATCGCCATCGGCCCGGCGGGCCTGGATTTGCTCAAGCTCGACATCAAGGACGCCGCAAACTGGATGGAGCACCTGACGGAAGTCGCGGTGCTCTTTTCGCTGTTTGTCTGCGGACTCAAGTTGCGTCTGCCGCTCAGGGATCGCAAATGGCGCGTCGCATTCGGGCTGGCGGGGCCGGTGATGGTGCTGACCATCGCCGGTGTTTGCCTGTTGCTGCATTACGGCTTGGGCCTGGCGTGGGGCCCGTCGATGCTGATCGGCGCGATTCTGGCACCGACCGACCCGGTATTGGCGTCGCTGGTGCAGGTTAACGATGCCAAGGATTACGACTCGGTGCGTTTCGGGCTTTCGGGTGAGGCCGGCCTGAACGACGGCGTCGCGTTTCCTTTCGTCATCCTCGGCTTGTTAGTGTTGCAACAGTCCGGTGACTCCAACACCTGGCTCACTGACTGGGCCCTGAAAAGCCTGTTGTGGGCGGTGCCTGCCGGGTTGCTGATCGGTTACTGGATGGGCCACGGCATCGGTCGGGCGACCTTGTCGATGCGCATCCGCAATGCCGACAGCACCTTTTCCCCCAATGATTACTTGACCCTGGCGCTGATCGCGCTGGCCTATGTGGCGGCCGAGTCGATTCACGGCTACGGTTTTCTATCCGTGTTCGCCGCAGGTTTGGGATTGCGCCAGGCCGAGGTCAAGTCTACCGGCGACACCCAGACCCCGGCCGAGCAACTGGTGCAACCGGTGGTCGGTCATCAGAACGTCGAGCCCGAGGCCGCCGTGCATGGCGATCTAGAAAACCTGGAAGACACTCAGGTCGCGGCCGGCATCATGATGGGCGACATGCTGGCCTTTGGCAGTCTGGTGGAACGGGCCATGGAAGTGTTTCTGGTGACCTTGCTCGGGGTGGTACTCGTGCCGCACTGGGACTGGCGTGCCCTGGTGATTGCGGCGGTCCTGTTTTGCGTGATTCGCCCACTGAGTGTGTGGCTGATGCCCTGGGGGAGATTGCTCGACGGGCGGCAACGCTCATTGATCGGCTGGTTCGGGATTCGCGGCATTGGCAGTTTTTATTACCTGTTCTATGCCTTGAACCACGACCTGACCCCATCGGTGGCAACCCTGTGCACCGACCTGACGCTGTCAGTGGTGGCGTTGAGCATTTTGATTCACGGTATCAGTACTCAGCCGATGCTGGCCCGCTATGAACAGAGAAACCATCAGGATTCCTGATTTCTTTTTACGATAGCTCCCTAAGTATCTATCCATTTTCCAACTTCAAAAGAATGAAATTCCTTTAGGCGTAAGCAGTCACAACCTTATCCAGCCCCACGTGGCTCCCCCGAACGGAAGGTGAACGCAATGAAGTACTACTCGGCTCCGGTACACACCCAGGCTTGCCGCGATTTCGCGCTCGAATGTAATCGTCAATTGTTCGAAGAAGCGCAACTGCTTAACCAAGCGGCTTTTGAACTGCTGGATAAGGCCGAGTTGGATGCCGAGGTGTTTGCCCATTATCAGGCTCTGCGCTGCAAGGCTGATCTGAAGTTTGAGGAAGCCATCGACCACCTGCGGCTGATTGAGGAAGAGTTTTCAACGGCGTCTGTGCTGCATTCGAAATCAGTGGATGGCGGTTTCGATTCATGGGTTTGAACCGCTGAAAAGATCGCAGCCTTCGGCAGCTCCTACATGGGAATGCGTACACCATGCCGGAGCTGCCGAAGGCTGCGATCTTTTGATCTTCTTGAAAGGTCAGGCCCCGGGATTGGTGACCTGAATGTAAAACGCATAGCTGCCCAACAAAACCCAGAACGTCGCAAAAATCCACGGCGTGCGCACCGAAAACAATAGCGACTTGCGATAGCCCTTGTGACTGGATTCCGTTTCACAGAACAGCGGCGATTCATCGTAGGCCAAGCCAATCAGCGGTTCGCTGCGCAGCAATTGGCTTTGCTTGAAGTGCCAGTGATCGATGATGTCGTACGCCGCACGAATGCCCGGCCAGGCATTGAGTGAGCTGAGCAACCCCAACAGCGCCAGAAACGGCGGCACCACCAGGGTGAACAGCTTGCCCCACTCGGGGTTGAGATTGGACATGCTCGATGCGAAGGCAATCACCAGGAACGATTGCGCGGCCAGATACGCATCGGTGCGGTTGGCCACGATGCTGGTTTCGTACTGGATTTCCCGGCGATAGAAATCCAGGCGTTCCTTGGGCGAACCGAACATCTTGGCGTTGTGTTCGGTCAGGGCCTCTTCGGCCACGGCTTCAGTCAGTATTCTCGGCACGACGTTCTCACACAGCGGAAAACGTTTAGAAGAGACCTTAGTTGGCAAAGTTCAGACCGATTGCCCGAGCGTTAGCCCCTCCGTTATTTCATCGCCTGGCTGATGATTTCCACCAGATTGAGTTGGGTAAACGGCTTGGAAAGACGCGGAAGTTCCAGCAAAAAGCCTTCCAGGCGCTCGGCATAACCGGTGGCGAGGATGATCGGCAAGTCTGGCTTGAGCAGACGAATTGCGTGCGCCAGTTGCGCACCGTTCATTCGCGGCATGGCCATGTCGGTGATGACCAGATCAATCGCTTGACCGCTGTCGAATGCTTCCAGCGCCTGAGCGCCGGATGCCGCGCTGATCACCCGGTGGCCCAGGTCTTCAAGCAGCAGGCTGGTGCTGGTCAGCACCAGGCTATCGTCATCCACCACTAGCACGCTCAGTCCGGGCACCGGAAGCATGGCTTGCACTACAGGCGTCAACCTGGGCACCGCGCCGGCCGTGGCGACAGGTAACCAGAGTTCAGCGCAGGTGCCCTGGTCCTTCTGGCTCTTGAGGATGAATCGCCCACCCAATTGCTCGATAAAGCCGTGAACCATCGACAACCCCAGGCCTGTGCCCTTGCCGACACCTTTTGTGGTGAAAAACGGATCGGCGGCTGATGCCAGCGTGTCCGGGTCCATGCCCTCCCCCGTGTCGGTAACGCTCAGGCAAACATATCGGCCAACCGGTAAAGAGGAACGGGCAGGATCGCTGACCTCCTCAATCCTGGCGCTGATGACAATCTTCCCGCCATTGGGCATGGCGTCACGGGCATTGGTCGCCAGGTTCAACACTGCCAACTCAAGTTGATTCACGTCGGCCTCGGCGGGTTCGAGGTCTGGCGCAAAGTTGGTTTCGATTTTCACCGAGGGCCCCAGGGAGCTGCGCAACAGCCCGGTGATCCCTTGCACCAGGGCCGGGATCTCGACGGATTCGGTCTTGAGTTCCTGACGCCGGGCAAAGGCCAGCATGCGCTGGGTCAGGGAAACGCCGCGCATGGCGCCTTGGGTGGCGTTGTCCAGCAAACGAACGATTTTCGGATCGTCCCCCATACGTTTACGGACGATTTCCAGGTTTCCGAGAATCACCGTCAACAGGTTATTGAAGTCGTGGGCAATCCCGCCGCTGAGTTGGCCGATGGCCTGCATCTTCTGCGCCTGGAACAACGCTTCACGGGTTTGCTCAAGGGCCTGTTGGGCCTTCGTCACTTCGGTGATATCACGAGTGATCTTGGCGAAACCGAGCAACGTGCCCGTCTCACCCCAGATCGGATCAACTACGACGTGAGCCAGGAACTGCGTACCGTCCTTACGCACACGCCAGGCCTTGTTTTCGAATTTTCCTTCACGCTGCGCAGTTTCCAGCGCCCGTTGCGGCTCACCGGCTTCACGGTCCTCAGGGGTGTAGAACATCGAAAAATGCTGGCCAATGACTTCTTCGGGCCGGTAACCCTTGATGCGCTGGGCACCGAGGTTCCAGTTGGTCAAGCGCCCGTGCGGGTCGAGCATATAGATGGCGTAGTCGGTGACGCTTTGGACCAGCAAGCGAAATTGCTGCTCGCTTTGCTTGAGGGTTTCTTCGGCCATTTTGCGGTCGGTCAGGTCCCGGGTGATCTTGGCAAAACCCAGCAACGTGCCTGACGGGTCGAGAATCGGGTCAATCACCACGTGGGACCAGAAGCGCGTGCCATCCTTGCGAACCCGCCAGCCTTCACCCTCGAAACGACCTTCGGCAATGGCCGTATCCAGCGCTCGCTGGGGCTTGCCGGCAAGACGATCCTCTTCGGTATAGAAACGCGAGAAATGCTGGCCAAGTATTTCTGCTTCCTCATACCCTTTGAAACGTCGGGCGCCGGAATTCCAACTGGTGATAATGCCATCGGGGTCGATCATGTAGATCGCATAGTCCACCACCGCATCGATCAGCATCCGCAATCGGCTGTCCTCGATAGCATTTGCTTTGGTTCGATCATCACTCATTGATCTCTCCGGCATTATTATTTTATGGAGTATGCGACAAACCACAGGATAGGACAGCCGCAATAACCAGGCTTTGGAAAGTCGCAGTGGAGTGATGGCCACAGACCACCTATTCTCGATGCCAACCGCCGCGCCAGGCCAAGGAAGAAGCTCTCGATGATTCTGATTCTGTTGCCCAATTGCGATTACGATCCGACTGAAAGCAGTGTGCCCTGGGAGGCCATGCGCCAGGCGGGCGTCGAAGTGCGTTTTGCAACGCCCGAGGGGTTGCCTGCTTACGCCGACTCGCGTTTGGTGGACATCGGATTCGGCCTGTTGAACCCGTTCCTGATGACGCGCAAACCCGACCTTGCCAGCTACGCCCGAATGATTGAGGACGAGGCCTTCAATCAGCCATTGGCCTACGCCGATGTCGACCCGAGCCAGTTTGCAGGGCTGTTGATTCCCGGCGGTCATGCCCAAGGCATGCGCAGCCTGCTGGAGTCCGGGCAGGCCCGGCGTATTGCCCTGCACTTTTTCAAGACCGCGAAACCGGTGGCCGCTGTGTGTCATGGTGTGCTGTTGCTGGCCCGCACGCTTGATCCTGCTACCGGCCGCCCGGTGCTGGATGGGCACAAAGTCACGGCGCTGGTGGCCGGCACCATGGAGCTGCCGGCCTGGCTGATGACCGCACTGTGGCTGGGACGTTATTACCGGACTTACCGGCAGACCGTCGAAGCCGAGGTGTCGGCGGCCCTGAATAAACCCAAGGATTTCCTGCGAGGGCCACTGCTGGCCAAACGTGATTCGGCGGACAAACCACAACACGGCTTTGTGGTCCGCGACGGTCAGTTGCTCACCGCTCGCTGGCCGGGGGACTGTCATCGCTTTGCCGCCGAATGGCTGCAGCTTATCGGTACACGTACTTGACGATGTAGGCATACAGATCGTTGTAGACGAAGTCCGGGACTTGCTCGTAATAGGTTTGGGTCCTGGACAGTGCCAGGTGGCACTCCTTGACCATCTCGTCGCGCTCGCTCACCGAGAAGATGTGGTTGTTGATGATCGTGCCATACACACTGTCAGCGTAATGCGCGGTCACTGATGTCGTGGTCAGCGTTCCATCGGCGGCTTTGGTGTAGGTGTTATGCGCCCGCAGGGTCCGCTCTTTCAAAGCGCCAAACCCACGCTCGTACAGAATGATTTGTGAACCACTCACGGCTTTCGCGGCGGTGTCGAGGGCCAGGATGATCGCCTGGGCATTGCTCATGCTGGTTTGCAAGGCTTGCAGATCGACGAACCTTTCCAGTTCCTGCTTTTCCAGGCTCCTGAGCGCTCTCTTGATGCTCGACAGGTGCGCGAATTCTTGATTGCAGCCGACGATGTGGGTTTCGAACTGATAGCCGGCGGCGGTCGCCGAAGGCGGGAAAGCTGCGAAGTCGATACTGTCGAACGCGCACTCCATGATGATGTTGTATTGGCTGGTGAACGCCTCGGTAAAGATCTTCGTGCCGAGCTCCCGGACGAAGGTTTCCGTATGTTCATACGCGTGCAGGACGCCGAGCTTGATCATGTCCGCGTACTGCGGGTGTTTTTCCCGGTATTCAGGCAAGTACAGCCGTACATAGTTGGTGTAGCGATTAGACGCCAGCAGGTTTTTTTCCAATAGCCAGGTTTTACCCGAGCCCTGCAGCCCTGCGACCACCAGCATCTTGGGAACAGGATCGGCAGTGATGTCTTTGAACAATGCAGTTTTGATTTCGGTGAGCGCGGCAGTGATCTGCTCGGCGGTGTAGGTGTAGTTCGGTGCTTCTGACATACCTTGATTTCCTTATCAAAGAATCGGATGAAAGTGATTGCCTGCCCTTTGAATTAAGCCTGCTTTCACCGATTGATCAAAAAGTGCTTTTCATCAAGATATATCGATGTTTTTTAAAGGAAATATTCCTACGAAAAAATCCGAAAAACCGCCTTCCCGGCGATCTTTATTCCCTACCCCGCTACGCCTTGGCCGACGCCGACCGACCACCAACGCGGCAGCAATTGCTTGACCTTGCTGTCGCCAAACCGATCATCGATCAGCATCACCACGCCCTGATCCTGCTGGGTGCGGATCACCCGCCCGGCGGCCTGCACGACTTTCTGCACACCGGGATACAGATAGGTGTAGTCGTAGCCAGCACCAAAAATCGCTGCCATTCGGTGCTTCATCTGCTCATTGACCGGGTTCAGTTGCGCCAACCCTAACGTGGCGATGAAAGCGCCGATCAACCGGGCGCCGGGCAAGTCGATGCCTTCACCGAACGCCCCGCCCAGCACCGCAAAACCGACACCCTGGCTGTGCGTGGTGAATTGGTCGAGGAAGTCTTGGCGCTGACTTTCCGCCATGCCCCGGGACTGCGACCACAAGGTGATGTGCGGATGCCGCTCAGCCAGCAACCGGGCCACTTGCTGCAAGTAATCGAAACTGCTGAAAAACGCCAGGTAGTTGCCGGGACGCTGGGTGAACTGCCGGGCGATCAGCTCGACAATCGGCCCGAGCGACGCCTGACGGTGGACGAAACGGGTCGAGATCTGGCTGACGATGCTGACCTGCAACTGGTCCGCGTGAAACGGCGACTCAACGTCGATCCAGACAGTGTTCGGCGGTGTTCCCAGCAGGTCAGCGTAATAATGCCGAGGGCTGAGGGTCGCGGAAAACAGCACGGTACTGCGCGCCGCCGTCAGGCGCGGGCGAATGAACCCTGCGGGCACCACGTTGCGCAGGCACAGCTGCGACAGATTGCGTTTGCGTTCAAGGTCACGCTTGCTGATGTCGAACAGGAACTGCTCATCGAACAGCTCCGCCACCCGGCCAAACTGCAGCATGTCGAAGTAGAAATTCTGTAACGCGCTGTCGAGCCCTTGAGGGTGATCGTTCAGGTAGTCGCCGATGCTCGCGCTGCATGAAGACAAGGCCTGGAGCAGTTTTTCCGGTGCCTTGTCGTAGGCCTGATAAGCGCCGAGTTGCAGGTCATGCAGGGCGCTCCATTCGCGATTGACCCGTTGCAGGGATTTCTTCAGCGCTTCAGGGGCGGTTTTGCGCACCGCGTTGAGGGTCGACTGGTCGAGGCTGGCGCTGTACATCTGCCGGCCACGCTCCACCAGGTTGTGGGCCTCGTCCACCAGCACCGCGACCCGCCAGTTGTTGGCCTGGGACAAGCCAAACAACAAGGCGCTGAAGTCGAAGTAGTAGTTGTAGTCGGCGACCACCACGTCCGCCCAGCGGGCCATTTCCTGACTGAGGTAATAAGGACAAACATTGTGTTCCAGTGCGACTTCACGCAAGGCGCTCTGGTTCAACAGGCTCAACTGACTGGCGGCCTGGCGCGCGGCGGGCAATCGGTCGTAGAAGCCCTGGGCCAACGGACAGGATTCGCCGTGGCAGGCCTTGTCCGGGTGTTCGCAAGCCTTGTCCCGGGCGATCATCTCCAGAATGCGCAACGGTGGCGCGTCGGCGCTGTCGAGGATCACCTGTGCCGCGTCCAGCGCCAGTTTGCGCCCCGGGGTTTTCGCCGTGAGGAAGAACACCTTGTCCAGTTGCTGCGGCGCCAGAGCCTTGAGCATCGGGAACAATGTGCCGACGGTCTTGCCGATTCCGGTAGGTGCCTGTGCCATCAGGCAACGGCCGGTGCTGACGGCTTTGAACACCGACTCGGCCAGATGCCGTTGCCCCGGACGAAACCCGGCATGGGGAAAAGCCAAACCCTGCGCCGCTAGATTACGGGCTTCGCGATGGGCCATTTCCTGCTCGGCCCAGTACAGGAACAACCGACAATGATGTTCAAAGAACGCCTCCAGTCCGGCAGCACTGAAGGCCTCGACCAGGCAGGTTTCCTTTTCGCTGACGATGTCAAAGTACACCAGCGCCAGGTTGATCTGCGCCAGTTGCAGCTTCTGGCACATCAGCCAGCCGTAGATCTTGGCCTGAGCCCAATGCAACTGCCGATGATTGGCCGGTTGTTTGCTCAGATCGCCGCGATAGGTTTTGACTTCTTCCAGGCAGTTTTGCCCCGGATCGTAGCCGTCCGCCCTGCCCTTTACCTTCAACGTTTGATACGAACCTTCCAGCGCCACTTCGCTCTGGTAAGCGTCGTTGCGCCGGGACGCGACCGTGCGATGGCCGACGATGCCTTCCAGCGCGGTCGGTGACGGCGTGAAACGCAAGTCGAGATCACCGACCTTGGCGGTGAACTCACACAGCGCCCGCACCGCGATGCTGTAGCTCAAGCGCTCTGCTCCGCCCATTGCACGTAGCAGACGGCAATCGGCATCTGGTGTTCGTGGCAGAACTCGATCCAGCGCAGTTGATTGTCTTGCAGGCGATCGCCGGGGCCTTTGACTTCGATCATGCGGTAGGTCTTGTCCTGCGGCCAGAACTGGATCAGGTCCGGCATGCCGGCGCGGTTGGCCTTGATGTCCAGTAGCAAGCGGTCGAACCAGTGCTTGAGGTGTTCGGCCGGCAGGCAGTCCAGCGCCTGATCGAGTAACTCCTCGGTCAGCGCGCCCCAGAACACGAACGGCGACTGCACGCCCCACTTGGCCACGTAACGCTCGCGAATCGTCTGACGGTAACGCCCGTCGTCCAGTTCGGCGAGGCAGGCCTGGAACAGTTCGGCCCGGCGACCGTGAAAGTCTTCATTGAGCAAATCCACCGGCCCGCGCTGGAACGGGTGGAAAAACGCCCCCGGCAACGGCGCGAAAATCGCCGGCCAGCACAGCAAGCCGAACAACGAATTGATCAGGCTGTTCTCGACGTAATGCACCGGCGCTGATTCTTCGGCCAAGTGCGCCTGCACGTAGTACTCCACCGACAACGCCAGATCAGTTCGCAGCAGTTGCAGATCCAGGCGCTGCATGGCCCGAGGGGCTGCGCGTTTCATCGGCGGCCCGCCCAGTTTGCGCCGCAGCCTTGGCAACACCCGCAGCAATTGCTGCTGTTCGGCGGCGCTTTCCGGTGCTTGCTCTGCTAAGGCTGCCAGGTCCAGGGCCAACGAATACTCACCGCAACGCTCCAGCACCCGAATCAGCCGAAGGCGCGAGCCGGGATAAGCGCATTTACGGTAGATGGTCAGGGCATTGGCGAAATCGGCCACGCGTTCGCAATGCTGGCCAATCTGGAACAACAACTTGCCCCGGCGACGTTGCAACCAGGGATTACTCAGTGCCAAGGCGTTGATCTGCTCGACGACGACGGCGACGTCTTCACCGACCTCGAACCGAAGCTGACAGTCGTGCAGGAACACGCAGGCGTCCACGTCTTCCCGGCAACGCAAGCCGCGGGATTCGGCGCAAAACTCGACTTTTTCATAAGTAAAGATACCGAGGTCCGCCAACACGAACTCCGACCAATCCTGGTAAAGATTGCCGAAGAACATCAAACGCAACCGATCACACAGGCCCATGATGGTCAGGCTGAACAGCCGATCATCCAGCATCGGACACCAGTCCTGGAAACTTCGGGATTCAGGAAATTGCTCGCTCAACAGCGGCAGCCAATCGGTCTTCTTGCCTTTGGGCTGGTCGATGGCATGGCCCAGGCACTGGAGGATTTCCGCCTTGAGCAGCACATCAAACACGTCCTCTATGAACAATGGCGATTGCTCATCGATCCAGCCCAGTTCCAGCAACGGACCGGCAGCGCTGGCGATGTCACCGATCTCGACGTAATGCAGTTTAGCGGCCCGGAAATGCAGGCCCTTGCGCATTACCATCCGCACCAGCAATGCCCGAGACTCACGGGGCAAGCGGTTAAATTCACGAATGAAGCGTTGTTCCTCGACACTCAATACATCGGCATAGCGATGTTCAAGCCAATCAAGCACTTGCATGAAGTTGTTCAAGTAATAGAACGGATCGTCGAGCGGGTTTGCAATCACAGGAAATAAGGGCCATGGCAAGCGAATACTGGTTATGCGTACAGATACCAGCTACGCCCTGTCCGGGCAAACGGAAAAGGATGGGCGGCGAAGCTAATCGATCATTTTTCGGGTAGGCATCGAACTTTCTACCGATCCATGGCACCAAACGCCATAGAGCAGCAGTGATGACTGAAGCGGTCACACTGATTTTTTTTGAGCATCGTGAGAGGTATGTATGAACATCAAGACCCTGGGCCTGCCCCTGGCAATCGCCGCTTTCCTGGCCCTGGCCGGTTGCGCGACGCCAACAGTGGTGACCCTGCAGAACGGCACCCAGTATTTGACCAAGGACATGCCGAAAACCAAGACCAAGGACGGCTTCTATGAATTCGAAGATATTTCCGGGGCGAAAGTGAAGGTCAATGCCAATGATGTAGCGACGGTTCGTAAACCAGACTGAGACTGTGTCATCGTTCTTCGCGGGCAAGCCTCGCTCCCACAGGGGACGTGTTTCAATCTGTAGGAGCGAGGCTTGGCCGCGAAGAGGCCTTTAAGAACGCCGCAAAACTTAGGGCATTCCCGGAATGCTGGTATCACAAACGATGTAGCGCTCACCGCGCTTGATCATCTGGTCACGCAGCTTCTGGCAACGGTCATATTCCTGCTGCACCGAATTGTCGATGCTGATGTTGCCGGTCACTTCAGGCTTTTTCCCGTCACCAAAACGGACAGTGGCCCAAGGCTGCTCCGGCTGGACATGAAAGAGGGTTTTCTCTTCGACGGGTGCTTTGGTTTCGATCACTGCCGGTTTCGGCAATTCATCTGGCGTCATGCCATAACGGCTCAAAATCGAGCTATGAGGCAGTTCTGCAGCGGCGTTTGCCGATAACACGGCCAAAGCCAACCCCAAGACATACCTCTTGCTGTTACTCACTTTCCTGAATCTCCTGTTTTCGATGGCGACATGCCGCTATTGCGTTATAGGGATAACGCACAATTGCGCGGATGCTTTAGTGCCGGTTCCTGTTGGTGCAGGTATTGGAGTCCAGTTTTGACCTTTGGGTCACGGTGACAGGCAGGTTTACCGTGTCATCGTTCTTCGCGAGCAAGCCCGCTCCCACAGTGGATCTGTGTCGTGCACAAAATCTGCTGCACACTCGATCCATTGTGGGAGCGGGCTTGCTCGCGAAGGGGCCCTATCAGGCGATCACAATCCCGGAGCCAGACAAACTCTCCAGCCCAACCCCCACCAACGTCACCGAATCACCACCAAACGTCAGCACCGTGTCATGCCCGACCGCCGTGGCATGCGCCCGGAAGTCATCGTTCGGCGCCACTCCCGCAACACCCATAAACACCAGTTTGTCGCTGGCCTGATAACCAACCACCTTGTCCTGGCCAAACGCACCACTGAACAGGAAGGTATTGATCCCGCCGCCCGACTCCATCAGGTCATTGCCCGCGCCGCCGACAAACACGTCGTTGCCCTTGCCACCGATCAAATGGTCGTTGCCGTCCAGGCCAAACAGCCAATCACCGCCGGCGTGTGCGGTCAGCGTATCGGCACCCGCCCCACCCTTCACGCTCGAGGCGTACTGAGTGAAGTTGTTGCCGACCTTCAGGCCATCTGCCGTGACGCTGTGGGTCACGTCATCCTTGAACACGCCCCACAGGAATCCCGGTTCCTTGGTGATGATGCTGCCGATGTCGCGGGTGATGCTGATGCCGCCATTGGCATCACGCACGTAGAGGTTGCCGGCGCCATCGTTGGCGAAATCGAAGCTCTTCACCGACTGCTGCAAGTCCAGCACGTTATTGCCCTTGCCGCCGAGCAGGATGTTGTAGCCGCCACCATCGCGGAAGGTGTCGTTGCCATCCCGGCCTTCAAGATAGTCGTTACCCTTGCCACCCTGGATCAGGTCGTCGCCGTCGCTGCCGATGATGAAGGTGCTGCCCTTGTGGGTTTCAGCGTTGCGGTTCAGATCCTGGACCCAAGTGTTAGCCCGCGCCGGGTCCGACAGGTTGGCGACGATGATGGTCGAGTCTTTGCTGGTCAGGTCGTAGAACTTCGACTCGATCACCCGGTTCATGCCATCGCCATAAGCGGTCGGCAAGTGCGAAATCCAGGTCGGGACGTTGAGGATGGAAAACGGCAGCACGTTCCACGCCGTCGAGGCGTAGTGATCGTTGAAGCTGACGATGTTGTCCGTCGCCGAATCCTTGGGAGCATCGTGCACGCCGACAGACGCCAGGTTGAACGTCGAGCCGTCGAGCGCGCGGAACACCGGGTCGTTTTCGTAGCCAACGTTAAGCACTTTATCGGTGCTGCTTTGGGTCGGCGAAGCGTAGGCGATGTAGTTCGAGTCCTTGAAGAAACCGCCCCACTTGTCAGTGCTCAGGTCCGCCGCGCTGTTGACCGCCAACCCGCCCAGGCTGTGGCCGCTGAACAGCACGTCCTTGCCCGACAGCCCATTGGCACTGGCAAACGCGGCGACGTTGCCGAGCAGTTTGCCAAAGGCTTCACCGACGTAATTCTTCGCGTAATCCTTGGGACCCAGCGCGGCCAGCAGGTCGTTGATGATGTCGCCAATGGAGTCGCTGATCTGGATTTCCCGCGGGCCGCTGGTGCCGCGAAAGGCAATGCCCATTTCGGTGAGATGACCCTGGGCGTCGTACTTGCCGAGGATCTCGACCTGAGCGCTGGTGAACCCGGCCTTCTCGCCATAGAAGGTTCCCCGTGCATCGGTCTTGCCGTCATAGCCCAATTGCGAGGCGGTGATCGGCGTCCAACCGGCCTTTTGCACGGCAGCCAGAGCGAGTTTTTCCGAATCGGGGTTCCATGGAACGCCCGGGATGACGCCCTGGGAGTCAGTGCCACCGATCAGCGCGGTGACCAGCGTCGCCGGCAAACCGAGGCCGAAGCCGTTGTGCTGATAACCGGCGGCAAAGCCGTTATCGAGGTTGTGATAGGAATACAGCGTGATGGCCATGGCGTCGCTGAACAACACCTTGGAATCGGCTGTGCCGAAGTTCTTGTAGTCATACACACCCATAGATATTGCCTCTCTCTTTGCTGGAATCGTCAGAGATAGCTCACAACCAGGACGCCTCACTGACGAGGCGCCCCGGAGCATTTAGTGCATGCAGCTTTTCTTACGCGAAGGTGATGCCTGAAGCCGACAGGTTATCCAGCCCGACCCCGACAAGGGTCACGGCAAAATCGCCAACCTTGAGCACCGTGTCATGGCCGGACTGGGTTGCATGTTGCTTGTAGTCGTAGCCCTGCCCTGCGCCCTGGACGCCCATGAACACCAGTTTGTCGCTGCCCTGGTAGCCATTGATCGCGTCAAAACCGAAGGCTCCGCTGAACAGGAACGTGTTGTTGCCGCCCGCGGCATGCATCACGTCATTGCCCGTGCCACCGACGAAGGTGACGTGACTCTTGTCGCTGCGCAGCAGGTCGTCGCCGGCGTTACCGAACAACCAGTCGCCGTCGACAGTGGCGGCCAGCGTATTGCCGTAGGCATCACCATTGAGCGAGTGGTTGTAGTGGGTCAGTTCGCTGCCGTTGAGCAAGCCGTTGGCGCTGACGGTGTAGATGATCTCCTTGCTGGTCATGCCCCACCAGCCACTCGACTCCTTGCTCACCAGCGCCCCGATGTCGCGGGTCAGGCTAATGCCGCCGTAGGCATCGCGCACGTACAACGTGCCGTCACCATCGTTGGCAAAGCTGAAGTTCTGCAGCGGCTTTTGCAGCTCGAAGGTGTTGCTGCCCTTGCCGCCCAGCAGGATGTTGTAGCCACCGTCATCGCGGAATCGGTCGTTACCGTCCCGGCCCTCGATGAAGTCATTGCCGGCGCCGCCCTTGAGCAAGTCATTGCTGTCGGTGCCGATGATGAACGTGCTGCCGGTGTGTGGCTCGCCGCTGCGGCCCAGGTCCTCGACCCAGGTGCTGCTGCGGGACGACTCCGTCAGGTTGGACACGATCAGCGTCGAATCCTTGGTCGTGAGGTCGTAGAAGCGCGAGTCGATCACCCGGTTCAAGCCGTCGGCATACCCCAACGAGCCATGGGCCGACCAGTTCAGCGGATTGATGATGCTGAACGGCACCAGGTTCTGTGAGGTCGACGCGTAGTTATCGTTGAAGTTGACGATGTTGTTGGTCGCTGACTCCTGATGGCCGTCGTGCTTGCCCATTGAGCCGCTGCTGAACGTGGTGCCGTCCAGCGCGCGAAACACCGGATCATTCTCGTAGCCGATGTTCAGCACGTTGTTGCCGGTGGCGCTTTGGGTCGGCGAGGCGAAGGCCACGTAGTTGGCGTCCTTGAAGAAACCACCCCAATTGCTGCCACTCAGTTCCGCGACGCTGTTGACGCCCAGACCGCCGAGGCTGTGGCCGCTGAACAGCACGTCCTTGGCGCTCAGGCCGTGGGCAATGGCGAACGCGGCGACGTCCTTGAGCAAGGTATCGAAGGCGCTTTTGGCGTAGTTCTTCGCGTAATCCACCGGTCCGACAGCCGCCAGCAGATTGTTTTTCATGTCGCCAAAGGTGTCGCTGTAGCCCAGGCCACCGGTGCCGCGAAAGGCCACACCGAGGCCGATCAGCTTGCCGGCGGCGTCGTACTTGCCGAGCACTTCAGATTCGGCGCTGGTGAAACCCTCTTTCTCGCCATAGAAGGTGCCTTGAGCACTGGCCTTGCCTTTGTATCCCAGTGCCGTCGCGCCAATCGGCGCCCAACCGGTGGCCGGCAACGGCTGGCCGGTTGGCGTGTAGGCATACAGCGTCAATGCGATGGCATCGCTGTACAACTCTTTGCCGGCCGCACTGCCGGCATTTTTGTAATCAAACAGTCCCATTCTTTTGCTTCCTTAGCGTCAAATCAGAACTGCCAGTCCAGGGTCAGGCCCACGCCGTGGTCCTTCTCGTTGGAACCGATCAGTCCGTTGTAATCCAGGTTCACGCGGGTTGCCTGGTTCAAGGCCAACCCGGCGCGCAGCCCGACGACCGCGGCGTCGCGGTCCAGGGATACGCTCTGCACGCTGAATGCGGTGTTGCCGTTGGCGAAGGCCAAGTGGTCTTCGGAACGGGTGCTGCTCAGGTTGTGCTGCCAGCCGAGGCTGCCAGACAGTTCCAGTTTTTTCTGGTCAGACAGCGCAATCGATTTGCCGGCCCGCAGACCGAGGGTCGACAGCACCGCGTCGCGGTTGTCTTCACCGCCCTTGAGCGCCGCGGCATCACCGTTCTCGGTGAAGCCGTCGCTGTTCAAGTGCACGTAGGCCAGGTTGGCGAACGGTTCCAGTGCCAGCGGTTGCAGGTCCAGTTTGTAAGCAGCCTCGGCGAACAGTTGAGCCGTGGTCGCATCGCGTTTGGTTTTCTGCTTGCCGCTGACGTCGCTCAATTGCAGTTCACGTTTCACATCAATCCGATGCCAGCTGTAAGCACCACCGACGCTCAAGCGCAGGGCATCGATTTCATGCCCCAGGTACGCACCCAAGTGGTAGCTGTCGACCGATGCCGACGAATGCGTGCCATCGCCCATGCTCAACGAGCTGTCGCTATAACCAGTAACGAAACCGAGGCGGGTTTCTTCAGCAATCAAACCATCACCACCGACCAGCAAGCCGCCGATGGAGCTGTTGGAGCTGGCGTTGTCATTGCCGCCATCGCTCTTGCCCCAGGCGCCAAGGGCCTTGACCCAGAGGTTGCTTTTGTCATCGGTCGGCGCGCCAGCGTTGAACAGATCACGTTCACGCAGACGCTCGCTGACGGCATCACGCAGGTAGCGGCTGTCGTTGATCAGCATCGTGCCGATGGCCGGATGAATCTCGCCGGACAGTTGCTGGAACGCTTGCTGGGCCACCGCTGCAGTCGGCGACAACAGCAGGGTTTCGTACAGCGCATTGCCCGCGCCCAATTGCTCGGCGGCAGCGCCTACAGCGCGTTGGTTTGGAGTCAGGCCAACGTTGCTGAAGGACGTCGCGTTACGCACCACCGCCAACTGAATGCCGTTGGCCGAATAGTCGAGGGCACCGCCGATAAACAGGTAGTTCGGCAATACCGCACCGAATTGCCCTTGTATGCCGCCGGCCGCTTGCAGGATGTTGTACTGATGGCCGAGCAAGCTTTGGGTCTGGGCGGTGGTCAGTAATGTCGGGCTGTTTTCCAGGGACAGGCTGACCGTAGCGCCATCGATCACTGCTTTGCCGCTTGCGACGATCTGGTCGCTGCTGGTCGGTGACAGTTCCACGGCGTAGGTCGAACCCGGCTCGAAAACGACGTCCCCCGCTACGTGCAAGGTGCCGATGGAGTTGCCCGGCGCCACGGTGCCGCCGCTTTTCGCGGTCAATGCACCGATGCTGCCGTTGCCGCCGAGGATGCCGCTGTCATTGACGGTGACCGCGGACATCAGTGAACCATTGATCGCCAAGCGGCCCTGGTTGACCAGCGTCGGACCGGCGTAGGTGTTGGCGCCGGTCATCACCAGGGTGCCGATGCCCTGTTTGGTCAGGCCGCCATGGCCGGAAATGTCGTTGCTCCAGGTGTCGAGCCCGCAGTGCACGTCGTTACAGACACGCTCGGTGGGTTTGCCGGCGTCGACGATCGCGCCGATGCCTGGCAGGTCCGCGACGAACTGGCTGGAGCCGTAGGCACCTGCGATGCGGAACTCTTCGGGAATGTCCTTCTCGGTGACGAACATCGCCGGGCCATTGACGCCCTTGCTCAGGTTGATCATGCCCCAGCCGTACAACGCGTCGATGCCTGGGGCGCCGAGGTCGGTGGCGGTGGTGCGCAACACGCTGGCGACCTGCGCGCCGGTCATGTAGGGGAAGCGTTCCATCAACACCGCCATGGAACCGGCCACGTGCGGCGCGGCCATCGAGGTGCCGTTGTAGTTGGCGTAGCCGGTGGTCAGGTTCTCGGCGTTGGTGCCGCTGATGATCGAGCTGTAGATCTTGGTGCCCGGTGCCGATACGCAAAAACTGGCGGTGTAGCCGCAGCGCGACGAGAACGTGCTGATGTTATAGGGGTTGGCGCTGGTCAGGTCCGGGTTCTGTTGCAGCGCGGCGACGGTGACCCAGTTCGGCGCGATGTCCGGCACAAAGTAACCCAGGCCGGCAATGGCATCGGGGTTGTTGAGGTTGTGGTCGTTGCCAGCGGCGAAGATCGTCACGATGCCGCTGCGGGCTGCGGCAATCGCGCCGTCATAGGCACCACCCGGTTTGGTCCCGAGCAACGGCCGGATCTCGTTGAACTGCAACTGGGCGTCTTGCACGGTGAAGTGCGGATGCGCCGGGTCGCTCCCGCCGAGGTCGAAGCGATCGGTGATGCCGATGCCCCAGCTATTGTTGATGACGCGTGCGCCACTGGCGATCAGGGCATCCCAACCGGCCTTGTAAACCGCGCCGTCGTTGCCGCGAATGATCCCGTCCTCCGGGCCTGGGTCACCGTTGTCGGCGCTGATGATTTGCGCACCGAAGGCGACGCCGTGCATCGGGCCGCCGTCGCGGCTACCGGCAGCGATCCCGCCAACGTGGGTGCCGTGAGCGCCGAGCTTGCCGTTGGAACCGACCGAAGGCGTGCCGTCATAACGGAACGCATCCCCGGCTTTGACCGGAATGTACGGGTCGGTGTATTCGCGAATGCCGCTGGTGACCAGGTTGATTACTTTGTTGGCCCCGGAAAACTCCGGGTGCGCGGCGTAGACCGGCTGGTCGAAGATCCCCAGTTTCACGCCTTTGCCGGTGTAGCCGGCGGCGTAGGCGTCCTGGGCGTTGATCGCGCCCACGCCCCAATCGGCCTTGAACTCGGCGCTGCGCCAACTGTTCGGGTCACCGAGTTTGCCGTTTTCCACGTAAGGCGCGGCATGGGCGGTACCCAGCGTGGCCAGTGCGCAGAGCACCGCGTAGTTGAGGGTTTTCAGGGCAAATTTGTTGTTGTTTTCAAGCTTCATCCAACGACCATCCTTAGTTGTGTTGCCAAAAATCCTTGTGGCAATGAGGCGTTACCTGTGGGAGCGGGCTTGCTCGCGAAGGCGTCCTGTCAGTCACGATTAATGTTGGCTGACAGTCCGCTTTCGCGAGCAAGCCCGCTCCCACAGGGGTTCATCGTTTCAATCCTTAAACCGGGCGATCCTCATTGCCGCATTCGTCGTTTACCGCGTTAAAACTGCCAATTGAGGCTAAGCCCCACGCCATGGCTCTTCTCGCGGCTGGCCAGTTGGCCGGTGTAATCGAGGTTCAAGCGAATGTCGCGACTCAGGGCCAAGCCGGCATGGGCGCCGACCAACGCGGCGTCGCGCACCAGCGGCGAGCTTTCCACCGAGAACGGCATGCTGGCGCTGGCAAACGCCAGGTGTTGCTCCGAATCGGTACTGCTCAGGTTGTGCTGCCAGCCGAGGCTGCCGCTCAGTTCCAGTTGTTGCTGGCCGGACAGGTTCACGGTTTTCAGCGCCCGCAGGCCCAGGGTGCTGAGCACTGCATCGCGGGTGTCGCCGTGGCTTTTCAGCGCGGCGGCATCGCCTTTTTCGGTGAAACCATCGGTGTCGAGGTGCACGTAGGCCAGGTTGGCGAACGGCTCCAGCGCCACGGGTTGCAGGTTCAGGCGATACGCCGCTTCACCAAAGACCTGAGTGGTGGCCGCATCGACTTTGGCTTTCTGCTTGGCACTGACATCGCCGTATTGCAGATCACGTTTAACGTCAGCCCGATGCCAGCTGTAGGCACCGCCCGCGCTCAGGCGCCAGGCGCCCAGTTCGTGGCCGGCATAAGCGCCCAGGTGATAGCTGTCGACTTGCGCCGAGGAATGCGTGCCGGCCCCCATGTTCACCGAACTGTCGCTGTAACCGGTGACCAGGCCGATTCGGGTCTGCTCATCCAGCGCACCATCAACACCAGCCAACAGACCGCCAATCGAAGTGGTGTAGCCGGCCGTGTCGTTTAGGTCATCGGTCTTGCCCCAGGCGCCAAGGGCCTTGATCCAGCCGTTGCTTTGGGTGCCTTTCGCGTCGTTGAGGCGCTCACCGATTGCATCGCGCAGATAACGGCTGTCGTTGATCAGCACAGAGCCCAGCGCCGGGTAGATTTCCCCCGACAGTTGCTGGAACGCCTGTTGCGCGGAACTTGCAGTCGGCGACAGCAGCAGGCTTTCGTAGACTGGATGACTCGCCCCCAGCCCTTCCACTGCACTGGCCACGGCACGCTGGTTCGGGGTTTGCCCGACACTGGCGAAACTCGTGGCGTTGCGCTCAACGCTCAGGACAACCCCGGTGGCGGAGTAATCAAGGCTGCCGCCGATGAACAGGTAGTTGGGCAACACGGCGCCGAACTGACCCTGAATGCCGCCGGCTGCTTGCAGAATGTCGTACTGATGACCGAGCAGGCTTTGCACTTGCCGGGCGCTGAGCAAGGTCGGGCTGTTTTCCAGCGACAGACTCACCGTGGCACCGCTGACGGTGGCCATGCCACCGGCGACAATCCGGTCGCTGCTGGTCGGCGACAGTTCCACGGCGTAGGTCGAGCCCGGCGCGAAGGTCACGTTGCCACTGACCTGCAAAGTCCCGATGGAATTTCCCGGGGCGACCGTGCCGCCGGCATTCGCCGTCAGTGCGCCGATGCGTCCGGAGCCGCCCAGGGTGCCGCTGTCATTCACGGTCACTGTTGAGGCAAGTGAACCGTTCACCGCCAGCAAACCGCCGTTGACCGTGGTCGGGCCGCGATAGGTGCTGTCGCCGGTCAGCATCAACCGCCCGACGCCGGACTTGATCAGGCTGCCTTCATAGACCCGACTGGCCGCCGCGGCATCCCGCGCCATGCCCACTGCATAGTCAGTTTGATCCTGTTGACTGGCGCCGGCCGCCACACCGTTTTGCCAGCCTCTGTTCTTCAGGGTTTGTTGCCAGGCGCTGTGCTCGGCGGCATCTTCAGCCTGACGCTGGATCAACGCCTTATCGCTGATACCGTTGCTCCAGACATCGCTCTGCCCTGCCCCCAGATTGGCGTCAAAAGAACCGAGCAATTGCCCCGGCCCGCGCATCGCCCGATCAAGGTTGGCCACGCCCCAGCCGACTGTCGTGTTCGGCGCATTGGTGATTGAACCGTCGAGTTGGGTCGCGGTGGTCAGCAGCACTTGCAGCGCTTGCTGGTTGTTCATGTATGGATAGCGCTCCATCACCAGCGCCAGGGCGCCCGTGGCGTGAGGCGCGGACATGGACGTGCCGGACTTGATCGCGTAGCCGCCACCGGGAATGGTGCTGTCGATCTTCGCGCCGGGGGTGGTGATGCACCAGTACTTGGCGATCCCGCACTGGTTGTACTTTTGCTGATTGCCTTGATCCAGCCCCGAGACGGCAAGCCAGTGGCCTTCCAGATCCGGCTGGAAGTACGGCAGCGCCGAACGCACGCTGGCGTTGGGATAACCGCTGTTGCCGGCGCTGAACACATTGATCACACCGCGACGAAGGGACACGTCGGCGGCGGCATCGAGCCAGGTGCCTTTGTTGAAGTGTTGGGCGTAGGCCGCGTGCAGATCGTCGAGGGTTCGATAGCTGACATCCGGCGGCTGACTGCCCCAACTGTTGTTGATCGCCCGAACGCCGGCATCTGCCAGGGCGTTGTAAGCCGCTTTGAAATACTGCGGATCGGGGGTGGGGCCGAACAGGAAGCTGTCGTTCTTGTTGGTATTGGCCACGTAGATTTGTGCGTTGTACGCCACGCCGTGCATGCCGCTACCATCGCGGGAAGCGCCCATGATGCCGGTGACGTGGGTGCCGTGGGAGTCGTTGTTGGAGTTGAGCGTGCCGACGACATTGAACGGTGAGCCGTCGACGTAGCTGCCGCTGGTCATGACCGCGTGGTAACGGTCGGTGGCGAATTCGGGATGAGTGGAATCGAAGCCGGAATCCAGTTCACCGATTTTCACGCCTTTGCCGGTGATGCCGGCAGCATAGGCTTGATCGGCTTGCATGCGCGCAAGCCCCCAATCGCGCTGGAACTCGGCCGAGCGCCAACTGGCGGCGTCACCGGGTTTGCCGGTTTCAAGGTATTGGGCCTGGGCTGCGGCGGGCATTATGCAAACCGCGAGCAATAGCGTGCCGACCGAAACCGGCTTGATCTGTACGTCCATGTCTTCTCGCTTTTTTGGCGTTATTAGAGTTTTAGTCCCCCTGTCCGAGGGGGTGGTGTTGCCGTATTACTGCATCGCACTTCTTTCAGGTTGAAGGTGACTCTGTGGCAAGGGGGCTTGCTGTGGCGAGGGGGCTAGCCCCCGTTGGGCTGCGAAGCGACCCCAGATGGCGGCTGCTACGCAACCGAACGGGGGCAAGCCCCCTCGCCACAGGTTTGTATACCTTCAGAAAATCACTGGGTTCTCGGGCCCTGGCCAAACGCCTCGTCAACCCTGGCCAAATCCTGCTCGTTCAAGGTCCCGGCGTAGTAATGCAACTTGGTCCACGCCATCAGGTAGTCGTAACGCGTCTGGGCCAGGTCGCGGCGGGTGGTGTAGAGCTGTTGTTCAGCGTTCAACGCATCAAGATTGACGCGCTCGCCACCCAGAATGCTTTGCTTGGTCGAGACCACCAACGCTTCCGCAGAGGTCAGGGCTTTTTGATAGGCCCGCAGTTTGTTCACCCCGGACAGGCAGGCACTGAACTGGCGACGCAATTCGATCAAGGTTTCCCGGGTCTTGCCATCCAGCTCGTACTCGGCCTGTTCCATGTTACTGCTGGCCTGGCGGGTCATCGCCGAGACCCCGCCGCCGGCATACAGCGGCACGTTGACTTCGAAGCCAATGGTGTTGGTGTCGTAGCGCTGGTTATAGGTATTGCCGCTTTCCGACTCGTTCTGGCGCACCGTGGCATAGGCGCTAAGTTTCGGCATGTGCCCGGCACGATTGCGCTCAACCTCGTAGCGCGCCACTTCCACGGCCTGGCGTTGGGAAGCCAGGTTCGGGTTGTTGGCCACGGCCATCTCGTGCCAGGTGTCGTAATTGGCCGGTTGCAAGGTGAACGTCTGGAAGTTCTGGTCCAGCGGCGCCAGGTCGCCGATATTGATCGTCGGCACGCCAATCAGCGCCCCGAGTTCACGCAACGACGCGTCCTGCTCATCGCGGGCCTCGATTTCCTCGGCCGTGGCCAGTTCATAACGGGACTCGGCTTCCAGAATATCGGTACGCGTGCCCTCGCCCTGGCGGAACATCTGCTCGTTTTGCTGGAACTGCTGTTCGAAGGCTTTCTTCTTCGCTTGCGCGATGTCGATCTGATCCTGCGCGAACAATGCCTTGGTGTAGTTCTCCAGCACCCGCACCAGCAATTCCTGACTCTTGCCTCGAAAGGCTTCGTCGGCGAACAACGCTTGCGCCACGCCTTTGCGATACGAGGCGTATGCCTCGTAGTCGAGCAATGGTTGTTGCAGGGTCAGGGTCGAGCCGTAACTGCTGTAGTTACGGTCATCGGTCCGGTTCTGCCCGTGCTCATCCAGCGCGGTGGCCTTGGAGGAGTTACGTCCCTTGTTGTAGTTGTAACCGATCTTGGGCAACAGCCCGGCGCGGCCGATGATGCGGTTTTCAAGGCCGGCATCCCGCTCCTTGATCGCACCAAGGAACACCGGGTCATTGCGCAACGCTTGTTCGTAGATTTCAAACGGCCCCAGGGCCATCGCACTGTTGCAAGTCAGCAACGCCAGGGCCGCTCCGAGCATGGAAAGCTTATTCATACAACCGAACATCCTTATTCCTCGGTCAACGCGGAGCCTGCCCGGTCGAGCAGCGGTTTGAACAGATAATTGAGGAGTGAACGTTCACCCGTACGCACGAACATTTCGGCGGGCATGCCAGGCTTGATCACCAGACCGTGGAGCTTTTCCATCGCCTGGTCACTGACGCTGCTGCGCAGCACGTAATACGGTGCACCGGTTTTTTCGTCGAGCATCTGGTCGGCGGAAATCAGGCTGACTTCGCCTGGCACTCGCGGCGTGCGGCTCTGGTTGAACGCGGTGAACAGAATGTCCACCGGCAGGTGCGTACCGACCTTGTCGATCAGGTTGACCGGCAAGTGCCCTTCCACTTCCAGCCGAGTGCCTTGGGGCACGATTTCCAGCAGGGTTTCGCCCTGGCGCACCACCGCACCTTCGGTGTGAACCCCTAGGTTGACCGCGATGCCGTCAGCGGTGGCGATGATCTCGCGGTGTTGCAAGTCAAACCCGGCGGACGTCAGTTGCTCCTTGAGCGTTACGCTTTTGAGCTGCGCGTCGGCCAGTTGGGTGCGGACTTCTTTCTGGTACTCCTCGATGTGCTGCTGCAGCTTGAGTTTCGCTTCGAGGATGCCCTGCTCCACTCGCCCGCTTTCACCGGTGTTCTCGGCCAGTTGTTGCTGTACTTGCGACAGCTGACGCTGATATTCCATCAACCGGTTGCGCGGAATGTAGCCGTTGTCCGCCAAGGGCTGAAGGTTGCTCAGTTGCTGTTGCAAGGAGTTGGCCTGAGCTGTCAGGTCGGTGCGCGCACGGCGCATGCCGGCCAGTTGCGCACTGGCGCCTTCGATGTTGGCGCGCAGTCCGCCCTGCTCCCGGAAATAGGCTTCGCGGCGGCTGCTGAACAATTGGCGCTGGCCTTCCAGTACCAGCATCAATCGTGGGTCAGCATCCTTGCTCAGCTCGGCAGGGAAATTCACCTGTTTGAGATTGTCCCGCTCGCTCTCCCAACGCGCCACGCTGGCCCAGGCCATGCGGTATTGCGCCTGAAGCGAATCGACGTCGGCAGCGACTTGCGTCTGGTCGAGCTGGAACAGCGGCTGACCGAGTTTCACCACCTGGCCTTCGCGCACCAGAATCCGGCTGACGACGCCGGGACTCATCGATTGCACGGCCTTGCGCTTGCCGGACACCACCACGGTGCCTTGCACCGGGATGCCTTGATCCAGTGGCGCGAGGCTCGCCCAGGTGAAGAAACTGCCAGCACCGACGATCGCCAGCACCCAGCCCATACGGGCGAAGAATTTGGCGTCACGCTCAGGGCGTTCAGCGATGTAATCGTGTTCCATCGTTGCTTCGTTTTCAGTGTTCATGCGTGCGCTGCTCATACACCCGAATTCCTTGTCGTGGGCTGATACTGCCGGCTCATGCTGAGCCCGCCGGGTGCCTGCACTGGTTTGTCTCTTTGCTGCTCCTGGTTGGCAGACGCGTTCCCGGACAGTGCCTTGAGCACGTCGTGACTTGGGCCGAACGCCTGCAAGCGACCTTCGTTGAGCACCAGCAACTTGTCGGCCTGGGCCAGCGCCGAGGAACGGTGGGTCACCAGAATCACGCTGGTACCCTGGGCCTTCATGTGCGCGATGGCGCCGGCCAGTGCCGCTTCGCCGACGGTGTCGAGGTTGGAGTTGGGTTCATCCAGCACCACCAGGCTCGGTTCACCGTACAGAGCACGGGCCAGGGCCACACGCTGCTTCTGGCCGCCGGACAAACCGCCGCCGTCTTCACCGAGCACGGTGTCGTAGCCTTGAGGCATGCGCAGGATCATTTCGTGGACACCGGCGTGTTGCGCGGCCTCAACAACTTTTTGCGGGTCCGCTTCACGGAACCGGGCAATGTTTTCCGCAATGCTGCCGCTGAACAGTTCGATGTCCTGAGGCAGATAGCCGATGTACGGCCCGAGGTCATCGCGGTTCCAGCGATGGATGTCCGCACCGTCGAGCCGCACCGTACCGCCGAGGGTCGGCCAAACACCGACCAGTACGCGGGCCAAAGTCGACTTACCGGAACCGGAGGCGCCGAGCACACCCAATACTTCCCCTGCGCCCAGACTGAAATTGACCATATGCAACGTGGCAGCACGCTTGCCCGGAGGGCCGGCGCTGACTTGTTCAAAGCTGATCTGACCTTTGGGGGCTGGCAGCTCCATGGCTTCGTCACTGGGTGGATAGGCTTGCAGCAACGCATCGAGGCGGCGGTAAGCGAGTTTGGCGCCGCTCCATTGTTTCCATACGGCGATCAGTTGATCGATGGGGCTCAGGACCCGGCCCATGAGGATGGAGCCGGCAATCATCATCCCGGCAGTCATTTCGCCCTTGATCACCAGCAAGGCACCCAGGCCCAGCACCAGCGATTGCAGGCACAGACGCAAGGTCTTGCTCGCGGAGCTGATGACCGCGCCGGTGTCACTGGCCTGATTTTGCAAACCCAGGAAGCGTGAATGCACCTGGAACCAGCGCTTGCGCAAGGCACCGAGCATGCCCATGGCCTGAATGGTTTCGGCGTTATGCAAGTGGCTGGTGGCCAGTTGGCTGGACCGCTGGGAAAAACCCGCGGCTTCGCCCAACGGCTTTTTGGTCATGGCTTCGTTAAGGAATGCCAGGCCGATCAGCAGCACCGCGCCGGCAGTAGCCAGCACGCCCAGCCAGACGTTAAACAGGAAAATCACAAACAGGTACACCGGGAACCATGGCGCATCAAAGAAGGCGAACAACGCCGGGCCGGTGACGAACTGGCGAATGTGGGTCAGATCCCCGAGCGACTGCCCGGCGTTGCCCTCGCCTTTAAACAGGTTGCGCTCGAACGCCGCCTGATAGACCCGCAGGTTGAAGCGGCGCTCCAGTTGGCTGCCGATGCGGATAACGATGAAACTGCGCACGATCTCCAGCACGCCGATGAAGGCAAAAAAACCCACCACCATCAATGACAACATGGCCAGGGTTGTTTCGTTTTGCGAAGACAGCACGCGGTCATAGACCTGAAGCATATAAATAGACGGAACCAGCATCAGCACGTTAATCAACGCGGTAAAACAACCGACGCTGATCAGGATGCTTTTATAGTCGCCCAGTGCCTTGAATAACGGTGCGGTGCCTGGGGCGTTCGCCATCTTCATTGAGTTTTCCTGAGATGATATGCCTCGCCATTCATTGACGAGATTTCTATTAACTGTCCGCACACGGGTCGAGACATTCTTCGCAAGTTACTGCTTACACTTTCATAACAACTCTTTTCATAAATCGAGAGTTTCGGTTATTGAAGGGCTGCTTATAACTGCAACAGCAAGCTATATATCGGCGGCTGGCGCCGGGTCAGCTATTTTTCGCTTTGCGCTGCGCGCACGAGCGTAATGATCAGACCTGACTTCAGCGTGCTTTTATAAAGCCCATCACGCTGTCGGCTGAAGAACACAATTCTTGAACCTTCTTTGCCGGTAATCGAGATACCGTCCGGTTCCGGGAACCAGCCAATCGCCGGTTCGTCCAGCCAGGCACTGAGGCATTCGGCGCCATTACCCAGGGTTTGCTGTTGTTCAAAATAGATGGCGCAGACGTTCGACGGTTTGTCCTGCAACGCTTGGGATTCGGCGGTGTCTTGCGGGGTATTGAGGGTGGCCTGCCAACGACCTGCCAGTTCCGAGGGGTCCGCTAATTTCAGGCTGCTTGCCATGGCTACATCTCCAAAAAACATCATCAGCGTCGCCAATAGCCACGCGGTTGCTCTGTAGGTAAAGGCGTTATGGGTCATAGGACGTTTTACTCCGGCGTGTAGCCTTACTCACAGCAGGCAACGATGCAAGGACAGAGCGCGGCGCATCAAGCGCCGCGCTCCTTTTTGCCTTGAATCAGGCCACGATGTCTGTGGTAACTGCCTGACCAACGGTGCTGACCAGGAAGTCAGCCACGCCGTGCCCGGAGAAGTCCACCGACAACAGGCTGTTGCCACCGGAAGAGGTCAGCACCGCATCGCCTGCCGCACCTGTGAACGAATTCACGAAGTGCAGACCTGCGCCTTTGGTGATACCGGTCAGGTCGATCTTGTCCAGGCCACTGACAAAATCCATGATCTGATCGGCCGCACCTGGCTTGGAGTCAGTGCTGGCGGCAAACACGAAGGTGTCCGAACCCGAACCACCCCACAGTTTGTCCGCACCGCCCGCGCCGTAGAGGATGTCGTTGCCGGCACCGCCCTTCAGCTCGTTGGCCACGCTGTTACCGATCAGCAAGTCATTGCCCGAACCACCAATGGCGTTCTCGATGATCGCACCCTTGGCGATGGACACGTTGCCCACCAGGCCGCCAACGTCGGAGAACGAGGCGTCATTGAGGTTGATCTTCTGGTTTTGGGTAAAACCGGAGAAGTCCAGGGTGTCCTTGCCGCCCGCATCCCAAACCGAGAACACCAGTTTGTCGGACGACGAGGTTGCGCTCAGGAAGTCACGACCAGCGTTGGAGTTGAAGCCGTAGGTGGTGTCACCGGTACGGGTCTCCATGTTGGCGCCGTAGAGCTTCTGGATGGCCGCGATATCGTCCATCAGCGGGCCGGACGAATACGCTTCGACACCGCCCTTGCTGAAGTTTTGGTTGGTATTGCTTTCACTCCAGTAGCTCATGAGGCTGTAGCCACGGGTGTCCTGGCCGTAGGACGCGTCGTTGTAGGTCGGGTTGCCTTCGCCGGCGTTGTAGTCGCCAGGGTGAGCCAAGCCCAGGGTGTGGCCAATTTCGTGCGTCAGGGTTTGACGCCCGTAGTTGCTCAAGCCCGGGGTTTTGTTGACGTTGTAGCCACTGCCAGTCAGGTACCAGGACTGACCGTCATAACCCGGCTCGGTGCCCGGCAGGAACGCAAATGCCGCTGCACCTTCCTGGCCGCCGCTGTAGTTACCGAAAGTCATGTGGCCGTCGCCACCCTTGGACGCTTCGGCAAAAGTAACGTTGGCCACATCGCCCCAGGATTGCATGGCGAGCACGGCCTGGGATTTTTGCAGGGCGCTGAACTGACTGAAACCGGTGACGCCCAGACCGCTGAAGTTCGAGGTCTGGGACGTCAGAAAGGTGTAAGTCAGTTCGATCTTGCCGCTGCCGTTGAGATCGTGCCAGGAAGCACCATCGCGCAGCAGTTGAGTCGCGGCTTGATCCACCGAGAAGGAGGGTTTGCCATTGACCGTGAGGTTGCCGCCACGATCGTACTGATGGCTGAAGCTATCGATCTGGCTGAACGCAGAACTCGGCGCGGCCAGTGCTTGCAGTGGCTGGAAGGCCAGTTCGGCGGAATCAATAGCTTTGGCTTTTACTTTCGACATAAACACACTTCCTTGTTAATCAATGGAACAGTTTTTGTCCGACGGGACAATCTCTGGCGAGATCGTCCAATCACTCGCCCAATGAAGGCGTAAGAAACCTGACACAATTTGAAATCAGACGTCTACTACTTTTTTTTGGCCAAATTGGTGCACTCAGGCAAGTGCCCGGAAACAATGGATGCGGGGTCGAAATATAGTTTTCAGAGAGGAGGTTTGAACTGATTGTCAGACAATTGGATATTTAAATATTAAATAGAGATAAGTTGTGTTTTGTCGAAAGCGTCTCACTTTGCTGGACTTATTAATATCAGTGCCAGTGCATTGCCATCAACTAATTAAACATTTAGTGAATACTTGTTGCGGCGTTGGCGCTTGATGGAATAAGTAACCTGTGGCGAGGGGGCTTGGCCCCGCTGGACTGCGCAGCAGCGCCCTTCTTTTGGGACAAGCGGGGGCAAGCTTCCTCACCACAGACAAGCTCTACGCCACAGCATTCGAATAGCCTGACCTCAACTCCCCGTCCGAATCTTGTTCCACACCCGCGTCCGAATCCGTTCGATATTCAGTGGCATCGCCTCCAGCGCGAACAATTTCCCCATCATCTCCGGGCTCGGATAGACCTTGGTGTCGTTCTTGATCGCCGGGTCGATCAGGCTGTCGGCCTGTTGATTGCCATTGGCGTAGTGCACGTAGTTGCTGATATCGGCCATCACGTCCGGGCGCAGCAGGTAGTTCATGAAGGCGTAGCCGGCCTTGTCGTCCGGGGCGTCGGCGGGCATGGCGACCATGTCGAACCAGATGGCGGCGCCTTCCTTGGGAATGGAGTAACCGATGTCGACGCCGTTCTTGGCTTCTTTTGCGCGGTTTTCCGCTTGCAGGATGTCGCCGGAGAAACCGACCGCCACGCAGATGTCGCCGTTGGCCAGGTCGCTGGTGTATTTGGAGGAGTGGAAATAGCTGACATATGGCCGGACTTTCATTAGCAGCGCTTCGGCCTTTTTATAGTCTTCGGGGTTTTTACTGTGGTGCGGCAGACCCAGGTAGTTCAGGGCGGCGGGCAGCAATTCCGGGCCATTGTCGAGAATGGCCACGCCGCACTTTTGCAGCTTTTTCATGTTTTCGGGTTTGAAGATCAGGTCCCAGGAATCCACGGGCGCGTTGTCGCCCAACACCGCTTTGACCTTGGCGATGTTGTAGCCGATGCCGGTGCTGCCCCATAGGTACGGGAAGCCATGTTCGTTGCCCGGATCGTTGGTTTGCAGCGCAGTGAGTAGCACCGGGTTGAGGTTTTTCCAGTTCGGCAATTGGCTCTTGTCGAGTTTCTTCAACGCCCCGCCCTGAATCTGCCGGGCCATGAAGTGATTGGACGGGAACACCACGTCATAGCCGGATTTGCCGGTCATCAGCTTGCCGTCGAGGGTTTCATTGCTGTCGTAGACGTCGTAGCTGAAGCCGATGCCGGTTTCTTTCTGGAAGTTCTTGGTGGTGTCTGGGGCGATGTAGTCCGACCAATTGTAGATCTTGACCGTTTCCGCCGCGTGGCTGAGGGTCGCGACCAGTGCGAGGGGTGCCAGGGTCAGTGTCTTTCGGATCATGAGTCGATTCCTGTATGGGTTGTTGTTATTGGCAGGCAATCAAAAGATCAAAATCAAAAAATCAAAAAATCAAAACGTAGGTCTTGCGCACGGTTTCCTGGATATCCCAGATACCGAGACTATTGGCCGGCAACATCAGTGCATCGCCAGCTTCTATGTGCAGGGTTTCCCCGCCGTCGGGGGTGAAGGTGCAGCGGCCCTGGATGAAGTGGCAGAACTCCTGGGCGACGATCTGCCGCCGCCAGCGGCCGGGGGTGCATTCCCAAACGCCGGTTTCAACGCCGTCGTCCCGCTCGACGCTGGTGGTCGAGGCCACCGCCACCGGGATTCCCAGCGGTACGGCGACGGGGTTGGACTCGTCCAGTTTCAAGGTGACGGTGTTTTTGAATTGCGTGATGCTCATGGGAGTACCTGTCGATATAGAGAACGCTTTTTTAGTGCATGAAACCTTCCATGAACCCCGCCACACCGCTGGCGAGCTTGCGCCGCCAGGGGGCAGTGGCCGGGTTGGCAAGGGTCTGGTCTTCGTGGACGAAGCTGCGGATGATCGCGTTGTAGCCGAGCCAACGGCAGGGTTCCGGCTCCCAGGCTCTTAACGCATTGAGGCCGCCTTGGGGGATGACCCAAGGCTGGCGCACCAGATCGGTATCGCGCTCCAGAATCAGATCGGCCAGGGTTCGTCCGCCCAGATTGCTGGCACCGACACCCTCCCCGCCATAACCGCCGGACAAGGCAATGCCATTGGCCCGATCGCAGAGCATGTGCGGTTTGAAGTGACGGGACATGCCCAGGTTGCCGCCCCAGGCGTGGGTGATGCGCACGTTCTTCAACTGCGGGAACAGTTCGCCGAACAGATAACGCCGCAGCTCCACTTCGCTGGTGGTCAGGTCGAAGTCATGGCGCAATTTGCCGGCAAATTGGTAGCCACCCCGCGCACCGAACACCAGACGATTGTCGACAGTGCGCTGACCATAGGTGACCTGACGGCTGGCTTCGCTAAAGGCCTGGCCCTGGCTAAGACCGATTTCATCCCAGGTGGCGGCGGACAGCGGTTCGGTGGCTACCAGCAGGCTCTGTACGGGCAACTGATAGCGGCCCAAGGGCGGCAGCGTCACCGAATAGCCTTCAACTGCCGGCACGATCCAACGACTGCGAACCTGGGCTTTCGCCGTACGCAGGCTGCCGGACTGCCAGTGGGTGACCGGGCTGCTCTCGTAAATCTTGACGCCCATGCGCTCCACTGTCCGCGCCAGGCCTCGGACCAACTTTGCCGGATTGATGGTCGCTACGTGCGGTGCATAGATACCGCCATAAGGCTTGGCAACCCTGATCTGTTGCGCCAATTGCTCAGGGTTGAGCCAGCGGTAATCGTTTTCGGTCAGACCCTGGCGGTAGAGTTTGTCCAGATAACTGCGCAAGCTGGCTTCCTGCTCGGGATAGCGGGCCGCGCAATACAGCACGCCGCCCTTGCGGTAATCGCAGTCGATGCCTTCGCGTTCGAGGACGATCTCTACTTCATCGGGAATGCCGTGCAACAGATCAAACGAGGCACGACGCTGTTCGGCCGGCAGACCGGCGAGCAAACGGTCCTCGCCCAGCAGGTTGCCCATCAGCCAGCCGCCATTGCGGCCCGACGCACCAAACCCGGCGGTTTGCGCTTCGACGATGGCGATCTCAAGTCCTGGGGCCAGGCGCTTGAGGTAATAAGCGGTCCAGAGCCCGGTGTAGCCAGCGCCAATGATGGCCACGTCGACGTCCAGGTCTCGTTCCAGGGCCGGACGTGCCAGCAACGGCTCGTCGAGTTGATCCATCCATAAACTGATCGTGCGCCACGCCGGCATAACAAGACTCCACCACTCAAACTTCGATGGCGTCGATCCTAGAGCGTGACCTCAGCGACTGTCTTGCGCGCGTGCACGCAAAGAAATTTGTTTGACGTAGGCCTTGGGCGACTGGCCGGTGTGCTGGCGAAAACAACTGTAAAACGCCGACAGTGAGTTGAAACCGGCGGCGAATGCCAGTTCATCGACTCGCAACGGTGGTGTGGCCTTATCCAATGCAGCCAAAAGATGCTGCAAACGCGCCTGATTGACGTAGCGATAGAAGCTTTGCCCGAGCACCTGGTTCAGCAGGTAGGAAATCTGATTGCGGCTGTAACCGCACTCCTTTGCCACCCGCTGCAAATCGAGCTCGGGGTCCAGATAAGGTTGCTGGCGCTCGAAGTACTGCTGCAGGTCTTCGGCCATGAAACTCAGCTGTCGCGGCGACAAGCCGAGCCGACTGGCCGCCGGGCGCAGGTTGCTGCTGGTTTTACTGGAAGGTTGTTCGCGCACCAGAGAGGCGTACTCGTTGACGCGCCAGATCAGCCCGTCGCGCACGGTGATGGCTTCGCTGGAACGAAACGACACCAGCCCGTCGCTGCCGCGCAGGGTCATCTGGTACTGAATGAACGCCGTATTCCCGTCCAGCCGAATGCGATCCGAGTGCTCGAGCGCTTCATCGGGATTGCGCGGCATGCTGTCGCGCACGTACTCGCGCAGCTCGTCCAGCCTCATCACGCGGTTCTGGAAAAAGTCGCTGTACTGAATATCCGGGTGATACAGGGCCATGACGCCATTCAGGTCCCGGTATTTCCAGCACAGGTGGTAGCGCATGACCGTTTCGCCCGTGGCCTGGGTTTGCAGCGGACCATCATCATCGGCGTGCATAAAGCGCTCGGCGAAAAAAATCGAGCTTGCCGAACTTCGGCCTCGGCTTCAATGGCCAATCAATGATGGCCTTTTGTCGATGAATGACCGGCGCGTGACCCATATCAAAAAAACGGTACCAATCGCCAAACAGACTGAAAAAATCCACATGGTTTTCACATCTGGATGCTACTTTTAAATGCATTCACCGGTTGAGCCATTGACGGCTCTTCCCCCCCTAACATGAGCTAAAGGAAGCGCTCGATGACTAAGGCGGGCAACACATGAACAAAGGGTCATTCAGCAAAGTCACCTTTCCCAACGCCTGCCAACTGATGCGCTGGCATTTCCATCCCATGGGTTTCGAGGCGAGCATGGACGCACCGGGCAGCATGATTGCCCGTCTTTTTGACCGTGCCAGTGGCGAGACCATGATCGCCATTGCCGGCATTCCTTGCGCGACTGTGATGAATGCTGCGGATGTAGAACGAATAATCGAAGCGGTGGAGGATGAGCTTGAGGCTTTTATTCCGCCGATGGCGCTCAGGAGTTATGCCTGAGCATTTAACAGCCGACAAAAAGCCCACATGATGTGGGCTTTTTTGTGGGTGCGTACATTATCCCGACACACTGAAATCCAATGTGGGTTCGGGGTTTAGGCGGACTTGGTGGTTTGTCGGTGATCCGCGAAGAACGCCTTGCCCTTGCCGATCTTGTCCGACGCCCTGGGCATATTGACTGCCTGGCCTTCCTGGCCATCGACATACCAGTAGCAATGACTCACCGCCCGGGTAATGCCGACATAGGCCAGTCGCAGGATTTCGTCTTTCTGGGCACTGTCATACGGTTCGCTGTCCCCAACCTTGCCAAGCCCGGCCATGCGATAAACCTGGTTCTTGTAAGGTGAACTGGTTAGATGCTGGCAGTCACCCAGCAAAAACACCGCGTCTGCCTGTAGCCCTTTGGCGCTGTGATAGGTCAGTTGCTTAAGGCGGCGGGATTCGTACGGCAAGCTAGAATCTACATTAACTACAGACTGAATATGTTCTTCTATCAATGACTTATCGCTGCTTTTTCGATAAAGCATCAAGATTGAATCGCCGCGTTTGTAGTGCTCCATCAACCGCTGCGCCATGCCCTGATCGTCGCGATCCAGCACGTTGACCGGCTGCAAGGCCTTGGGCTCGCCACTGGCCTTGGCCTTCTTGCCAGGGATGGCCGGTGCGGCGCGCACGATGTGTTCGGCGGCATCAATGATGTGCTGATGGCTGCGGTAGTTGTCGCTGAGCATCACCCGAGTCGTGCTCGGCGATGGGAATTCCTTGTTGAACTCCATGAAATACGTCGGCGAACTGCCGCGCCAGCCATAGATGGACTGCCAATCGTCACCCACACAAAGTAGCGACGAACGCTGCGCGCCGCGCCCCACGTGCATGGCTGGGCCGCGGCTGCGGATCTCGGCCAGGCTCGCACGAATCCACGAAACAATCTGCGGCGATACGTCTTGAAATTCGTCGATCATCAAATGCGAGAGCGGCCTGAGCAGCTCATCGCTCAACAACTTGAGGTTTTCCGGTGAGTGCTCGCTGAACAAGGCAAACATCCGGTTGTAGGTCATCACTGGCGGCTTTTGATCAAGCAAATGGTCTTCCAGTGCCCGCCAGAACAGACTCAGGGCCTCGAAGAAAAACCGGTCGGGGTCGTCCTTGCCGAAACTCATCCGGCCCACGGCGTCCGGAACGTCCAGGCCCAGGTTCTCGATAAACCCGGCGGCGGCAACAAAACAGTCCAGTAGCGGCCCGGAAGCCAGTTCACCCTTAACTTTGTAGTCGAAGCCCGGCCCGGCGCTCGCGTCACCGGCAATCGAAGCCAAAACACGTTTTGAAGAGTCATAGCTATCTAGCCATATCAATGGCTTACGGCAGAAAGCTTGAAACAGGGTGCGCTTGACTGCCCACTCGGCGCGGACCGTCAGCTTGGCATTCGGGCGGCTGACCTGAGGGTTTTCCCGAGGATCAAAACCGAGCACCACCCAGGCGTCCAATGTCGGAATATAGCCATGACAATGGAACGTCGAGCCGTTGATATCGAAGGCCTGACGATTGGGCTCAATGCCCTTGATCGGCCAGGCACCGGAGCGAAACCACAGGTCTTCAATCGCATCACAGAGTTCTTCATCGCGCCTGGACGCCAGTTCGGTCACCGCCATGCGCTTCTGCACATCCGGGTGATCGCGCTCCAGCTCCTTGAGTTGCAAGGCGTGGCGGGACAATGGCTGGATCAGTTCACGGAAACGCTCATTAGAAGTAAACAGGCCGTGATAGCAGGCATTGAGCTGCTGGCGTTGAGCATCGTTGATTCGCAGGTCGAACGGATTGCTGTCGACCTCCTCATCGCCATTTTGCGGGCGATTACTGAGGTTTTCGAAGGCTTGCAGGCGTTCGAACCCCGGCAAACTGCGGACCATCGGCAGAATCCGCGAGTGGAAGGTGCGCACCAGGTCTCGAGCTTCTTTAAGGCTGAGCGCCCGACCCCATAGCGCAAACAGTTCAATCAGCTTATTAATGAAGTCTTTGCGCGATTCACGGGTGAAGGTCACCACGGTCATCGAGCCGAGCTCAAACCCAAGATAGTGAGTCAGCAACAAAATGCGCAATACCAGCGTCGTCGACTTGCCCGCGCCCGCCCCGGCAATCACCGAGGTCGAGGGTGTATCGCTGAAGATCATTTTCCACTGCGCCGCGCTGGGCTGGGCATGCGCCGGCAGCAGTCGCGCGACGTCGGCCTTCATGCGCTTCTTGATCTCGGCGCTCAATGGCAGGCGCCAGTCATCGAACAAGTTGTCATCGACATTCGGCGGCCGGTGTTCGGTGGAGCGCGAATCGCGGATCAGCAACACCTGCCGGCCTTGTTCCAGCCCTTCGAGCTTGCCTTCGTTGAACCCGTAATCGACCCCGGCGCTGTGACCGCTGCGAAAACCATCAGCTTGCCCGTGCAGCCAGGACGCGCGGTGTTGCGCGCGCAATCGAGTCAAGCCATGACCGAAAAACCGGGCAGCCAGGCGCTTGAGCAAGGGCATCTCGGCCAAGGGACGAAGTTCGGGGGGAAGATCAGGGGTGTGTTGCGGCACGCGGACGGACTCCAGGGTGTGAGGCTGTTGAGGGCTATGGTGTCTGCATTTGCCGTTGAGTTCTAGTGAAATGCTTACAGCTCATTGGCTTATACGATGAAGTGAAGGCTGCATGAGAATATTTCGAGGTTGTCAAACATCAACTTATTAGATTGTTTTGAGGCACTTTTTACGCTTTTTATCGATTATCGCTTGATAGATGATGCACGCCATCAACCACCGGTTCTTGTTTCGTGGCCCAGGCGTACCGCCCCATGACGAACCTTTCCAGGAGACGATCATGCTTGAACTCAGACCTTTCAACACCTTGGGCGGCGCCCACCATGGCTGGCTGGATGCCCATCACCACTTTTCGTTCGCCGAGTACCACGACCCGAAACGCATGAACTGGGGCAACCTGCGGGTCTGGAACGATGACGTGATCGCCGCGGGCACAGGCTTTCCACAGCACCCGCACCGCGACATGGAAATCATCACCTATGTGCGTGAAGGTGCGATTACCCACCAGGACAACCTGGGCAACAAGGGCCGTACCGAAGCGGGTGACGTTCAAGTCATGAGCGCCGGTACCGGGATCGCCCATAGCGAGTACAACCTGGAATCCACCGAAACCCGGATCTTCCAGATCTGGATCATCCCCAACGAGGCCGGTTCAGCGCCGTCGTGGGGCGCCAAGCCGTTCCCGAAAGGTCAACGTGAAGGTTTCGTGACCTTGGCCAGCGGCAAGGCTGGCGACGATCAAAGCCTGCGGATTCGTGCCGATGCACGGCTGGTGGCAGCGAATCTGAAGGCCGGGGAATCGGCGGAATATCGCCTGGATAGCGGACGTCGTGCTTATCTGGTTCCAGCGACAGGCGTGATTGAAGTCAATGGCTTGCGTGCACAAGCTCGAGACGGTGTAGCGGTTGCCGATGAGCAGGTATTGCGGGTGACGGCGATTGAGGACAGTGAAATCGTGTTGGTGGATCTGGCTTGATTGGCTAAATACCGGGCAAAAAAAATGGGCGACCTGATGGTCGCCCTTTTTCTATGTGTGTGTCCAATTGTGGCAAGGGGGCTTGCCCCCGTTCGGCTGCGCACCAGTCGCAAAAATGCTAAATGCGGTCAGCCTGAAACACCGCAACCACCTGATAGGGGTCGCTTCGCAACCCAACGGGGGCAAGCCCCCTCGCCACAGGGCCCTCAATCACTTCGCAGCAATAGCGCCATCCACCAAGGTCTGAGCCTCAGCCACCAACTGCTTGAGGTGTTCGTCGCTGACAAAGCTTTCCGCGTAGATCTTGTAGATGTCTTCGGTGCCCGACGGACGCGCTGCAAACCAGCCGTTCTCGGTCATGACTTTCAAGCCACCAATGGCCTGATCGTTACCCGGCGCATGGCTGAGGATGCTCTGGATCGCTTCGCCGGCCAGTTGGGTCGAGGTAACTTGATCCGGCGAGAGCTTGCTCAGCAGCGCTTTCTGCTCAGGGTTGGCCTTGGCATCGACCCGTACCGAGAACGGTTCGCCCAGTTCATCGGTCAGGGCGCGATAAGCCTGGCTTGGGTCGCGACCGGTGCGAGCGGTCATTTCTGCCGCCAACAGGGCCGGAATCAGGCCGTCCTTGTCGGTGCTCCAGACACCGCCATCCTTGCGCAGGAACGAAGCACCGGCGCTTTCTTCGCCGCCGAAGCCCAGGGAGCCGTCAAACAGACCATCAGCAAACCATTTGAAACCAACTGGCACTTCGTACAGGCGACGACCCAGACGCTTGGCCACGCGATCAATCAGACCGCTGCTGACCACGGTTTTACCCACGGCAGCATCGGCACGCCATTGCGGACGGTTCTGGAACAGGTAGTCGATGGACACGGCCAAATAGTTATTCGGCGCGAGCAGTCCACCGGACGGGGTCACGATGCCGTGGCGGTCGTGATCCGGGTCGCAGCCAAATGCCACGTCGAAGCGATCTTTCAGACCGATCAGGCCTTGCATGGCGTGAGTAGACGATGGGTCCATGCGGATCTGCCCGTCCCAATCGACGGTCATGAAGCGGAACGTCGGATCGACCTGAGTGTTGACCACTTCCAGGTCCAGACGGTAATGCTCGGCAATCGCCGACCAGTAGCGCACCCCTGCTCCGCCCAATGGATCGACACCCAGATGCAGCTTGGCGTCACGAATGGCGTCGAAATCGATCACGTTGATCAGGTCGGCGACATAGGTGTTGAGGTAGTCATGACGATGGGTGGTGCTGGCCTTCAGCGCTTGCTCGTAGCTGATGCGCTTGACGCCGGCCAGTTTGTTGCCGAGCAGCTCGTTGGCCTTGGCTTCGATCCACTTGGTGATGTGGGTGTCGGCCGGGCCACCGTTGGTAGGGTTGTATTTGTAGCCGCCGCTTTGTGGCGGGTTGTGGGACGGCGTAATGACGACGCCGTCTGCCAGGCCCGAGGTACGGCCGCGGTTGTAGCAAAGAATCGCATGGGAAATGGCCGGGGTCGGTGTGTACTCGTCACCTTCGGCGATCATCACGGTGACGCCATTGGCCGCCAGCACTTCAAGCGCGCTGGCACCCGCTGGGGTCGACAGCGCATGGGTGTCGATGCCGACGAACAGCGGACCATCAATACCCTGGGCCTCACGGTACAGGCAGATGGCCTGGCTAATAGCCAGAACGTGCCATTCGTTGAAACTCAAGTCGAACGAGCTGCCTCGGTGGCCGGACGTGCCGAAAGCGACGCGCTGGGTAGAGATGGCGGCATCAGGCTGACCGGTGTAATAGGCCGTAACCAGTCGCGGGATGTCGACCAACAATTCTGCCGGTGCCGGTTTGCCCGCAAAAGGACTGAGTGTCATGCAAAACCTCTGGAATAGAGTGGTTCAGGAATAGGGACGCAGTTTACTGGCAGTTTGACCGCAACGCGATGGTAACTATCCGAGCTGTCGACGACGTTTTTTAACCTTGCTCAATCGATCGATTCCAGACGCAAGGCATCCCCCAGCAATCCCATGGCGGCAGCCAGGTCATGGTCGCCGCTGAACGTATGGCTCAGGCGCAGGTGTTGCCCGTGCAGACCTTGCAGGCTGAACAGCTCGCCCGGTGCAATCACTACCTGCTGTTTGAGCAAGCGCTGGAACACCCGCCGCACATCGACCCGGCGCAACGACCGCACCCAAATCGTCGCACCGCCCTGCGGCTCGACGGGCAGCAAGGCGTCGCCCAGACGCTCGTGCAATAACTGGATCATCTGCACCTGGCGATCCTTGAGCAAGCGCCGCAGTACCTGAAGATGCTGGTCGATACGTCCATTACTGTACAGACGTGCGATGGCTTTCTGGCGGATCGGCGACAGACGAAAAGAGCGCAGCAAAAAATGCCGCTGCAGTTCCTCACCCAATTGCCGTGAGAGCAGATAACCGTAAGGGGCTTCCGGCCCGATGATTTTCTCGAAGGTGGAAAACACGATCAGTCGATCAGGATCCAGAAGGTCGCGAAACCTGGGGCCGTCGGGTTCGAAACCAAGGTCACCGTAACAGTCGTTTTCCAGCACCCAGCTGTCATGCCGCGCCAACAGTTGCGCGATCGACTGCCTGTTACCGTGCGGCACCTGACTGCCTCGCGGCATGCTCAGTCCTGACGAAAGCAGCACCAGCCGCACCGGCTCAGTCTCCAGCGCGCCCCTGAGTTGCTCCAGATCCAATGCGCCACTGGCTTGCAACGGCCACTCGATCACCCGCACATCCGCCGCCTCGAACAAACGCAGAATGACCCAGTCGCATGGCGACTCGACCAATACCGTGGCGCCCTTGAGGCACAGCACGGCGATTAGCACTTCCAGTACCCCGCGCAGATCGGCACCGATGTAAACCTCATCCGCATGCCAGCAACGCGCCGGCGACGAGGTATAGCGCGCCGCGAGTGCCGTGCGCAGTTCCAGTTCGCCACAGGGTTGCCCAGCCAATGGCGGCTGGCGTGGATACTGGCGCAATAGTTCTCGCTCCAGCATCAGCAACGGACTGTCCAACGGCTGCAACAGGGCGGGCTCATCCGCGCTCAACACCAGCATTTCGGGACGCCTTGCGTACGCATAGACCGTTTCAAGCAAATCATTGCCGCTGGTCATCGGCCCCATCGAAGCCACCGGCAATGAGTAATAGCCTGACTTGGCTACCGAGTAGACCCGCCCTTCCTTCTCCAGCAATGAATACGCGTACTGAATGGTCGAGATCGACACGTTCAGACGCACCGCCAACTGCCGTAATGATGGCAGGCGAATTTGCGTGGCACAGTCCGGCCCGTTGATAAGGTGAGTCAGGTAGCGGTAAACCGCCTGGTAAGCAAAGTCTGTTTCTCTGGGCCCTTTCATGGGTGTTGGCCTTGCGCATTGCCAAGCAAGTGGAGAACGCAACTGGCGGTAGAAGACGGCTGCTGTTGCACCGTCAATGCCCCGCTGACCGTTCGCCAATCATTGCGGCACCATCGCTCTGCGGATCATCGACTGACATGCCTGCCTCGCCAGACAGCCTGTCAGCGTCGCCGCCATCCTCGACTGCCACCGGCCTCATGCTGTAAAGCGTGCCAATCAGGCTAACCGGCAGCCCACTGACATCGATCATCCATTGCACGACCTGTTCTGGCGCCTGATACCCCTGCATCGCCTTGTGCAAGTCCGGCATGGCCACGAGCATGCCGGGGTGGCAGTTGCGCAGAAAGCGCTCCAGCCCGGCACCTTGATCGACAAAAGGCGCAAAGAGCAGGCATATCAGCTGGGCTTCGGTCAGCCCGAGGGTTTTCTGTGCCTCGACCGCCGCCAGCATGCGCTGTTCGGCCATGGTTGCCAGGTTACCGAACGACTCCAGCGCCAGTTCGCAAATACGTTCAGGTACCAGCTTGCGGCGCATCATCACCAAGGCTCGCTGCAAGTATTCGGCTAATCCGGCTTCGTAGCTGTGACCCGCCACAAAGCTTGCCTGCAATCCATGCAAGTGCGCGGCAATCAGCGGGTTGACGTATTCGTTATCGCTCAGGTGCGCCGCCATTTCGTCGGGCTGCACGCCCAGGAACTCTGTGAGCAGAGGCCAGCGCTCATCCAGCTTGCCGACAACCATGTCGTGAATGTCGAGGCTTGTCGTGCGGCGACAAGCTTCGAATAGGCCAGCCGGGCGCCAAGTTGCGTGCCTATGGCCAGCGTAGAACTCACGGTAATAGTCGCTGCCCAAGTCATCGAGCACAGTAAACAGAATCTCAAACCCCGTGACGCTGTAGTTCGAGGTGCCGAGACTCGCCTTTTGTGCGGCACGCTTCAATCCGTCGAGAAACTGCTTCTGTTTGCGGGGGCTTTCGCTGTTGATCAACACATCGACTCCGCCGTTCCACCGTGCGATCTGCCCGTAAAACTCGGCCGTTGTCAGGTACCCGTCATCCCATAGATCAAGCGGGTCGTTCCAGCTCCGGCGATGGCCGACCATCAATAAATTGAGCCGATTCGACTCTCGCCCGGCCTCGGAGATCGGTGCCAGATGGTCGAATGGCAGAACTTCGCGGTCATCCACCATCAACAGTTCGACCCGCGGATCATCGTAGAGGAACAACGCCGCGTTGCTTCGATGGATGTTGTCCAGCGCTGTCGAACCGGTCCCGCTCAAGCGCAAGGTGGCGACGCGCAACTGGAAGGTTGCCGGTGCACGGCTGGCGATACTCAGTTGAGCGGCACGCAGCAGCGCCAGGGTGTAGCAACTGTCCAGCGTTCCGGTTTGAATCGACATCACCTTGAAGTCGCCAATTCGCTCCATACCGCCGGCCGCCACCACCAGACGCTGAATCATAAGCTGCAATGCAGTGCGCTCGGCCCGAGAGAAAAAACTCAGCAGCCTTTGTAGTACTTGCTGATAAACATAGTTCATTGCCTGATCATGGATTGTCGTCATCAGTGTTTTACCTGGTATTCGGAAGTTCAATGCCACGCAAGCGGTGATAGACACTGCGCGACCGATTCTCGGTGATGAAGTGCTGGATCCTGTCATGAAATGCTAGCACTTAAGTTTTGGGTAATTATTTGAAATGTTTGTACTCGGCCTATGCACAGGCGACAGCCACCTCCTCGCAAAGCCAGGCAGGGCAAGGTTCTTTAGGTTTTACGCGACTTCCTAGGAAACTTCCGACAGCGTCCCACAGACATTGAGTACAGAAAATAAAGAAAGAAGACACTGATCTATTTTTGGTAACTAGACGAAGCCTGACTAACCCACGATCTATTGCGAATAGCTGCCGGAAATTATCAGCCGAAAGCGCACTCATGACTCTTTCCTTGAGATGAAAGTAATCATTCAATTATCAGGGCTTATATGATGATTAGAAGATACAGATCGCAAGCAAAAACCGGTTCAGTTGCTGAAACGTTCAACTGTGCGATCAGGAACGGCGATGCCGCCCGCGCAACGCGCGCGGAGTGCATGGGAGAAAACAGGAGAGAGGGCTAACGCACAAGAGTCCGTGGGTTCACGGACTCTTGTAGAGGGGTTTACACAGGCTCGACCTGAAGGGCGACCCGTTCGCGACATGGGCATTCGTCCATGTAGCGGTGCGCTTCGACAAACTCGGCAAACGGGAAGACCCGAGTCTTGAGTGGCAGCAGCACGCGGTCGGCGGTCAACTGGTTGATGTCGCGCAACGCTCGTTGCAACGCCACCTGATCCTGAATGATGCCCAGCTCCGGCTTGCCGGTGAAGTTACCGATACAGTGCACAAAGAACTGAATGTTTTTCTGGAACGCTGCACAGGCCGGGAATGGCGTTTGATTGCCACCTTGCAGACCATAGAGCACCAGGCTACCGCGAGGCGCCAGCACATCACCGAGCAACGACATCTGCGGCCCGCCGAGACCATCGAACACAACGTCGACGCCACGGTTATCGGTGATTTTGTTGATCTGCATCAGCAGATCCTGCTCTTCGGTGACGATGACTTTCTCGGCGCCGAGGGACAGCAGGTATTCGCGTTCTTCTGCAGTTTTGGTCGCCGCGATCACTCGCACACCCAGGGCTTTGCCCAGCTGTACAAAGGACGGTCCTGCGCAGTGGCTGGCGTCGGTCACCAAGGCGAACTGCCCCGGTTTGACCCGCGCCAGATCGACATAGGCAAAATAGGCAATCAGCAGCGGCGTGTAATGCACGCTGGCTTCGATCGGGCTGAGCACGTCCGGGTAACGGGTCAGTGCCGAGCGCGGCAGAACGATCTGTTCGCCGTAGACTGGATAATCGTTAGGGCTCTCGGCCGGGAAGCTGGCGACCTTGTCACCCACAGCCAAATCATCGACACCGTCGCCAACCGCCGTCACTACGCCGGACATTTCATGGCCAAGGCCTGAAGGCAGACGAGCGTGGGATGAGGCCAGGTTCTGGCGCCAGAGAATGTCGTACCAGCTGATGCCGATTGCTTCGACGCGCACCTGCACTTCACCTGGTGCAGGGAGAGCGGCCGCATGCTCTTCGCATTTGAGCACCTCGGCTGGACCAAACTTGTGAAAACGGATCGTGCGGGACATCGCAAACCTCGTCAAAGTAACCTCTAATGCCATGAACTCTATCTGGGCTTTCTACCCAAGACCATCAGTGGCTATTAATAGTCGACATGCCTGTCATTGATTCCGCAGCGACGGCGACATCACCAAATGCCGTAAAAAACCGAAGCAGCCATTTAAGTAAAAAGTGAATTACACGGTGCAGAGTAGCAGCCTTTGCCCGTAAGATTCATGCCGGCCATTGTTCTCATATGGCCGCTCACGTCAAGCTTGCTGACTCTGCCAGGACTCCAGATGAATCGTAATGACCTGCGTCGTGTCGACCTGAACCTGTTGATCGTATTCGAAACATTGATGCATGAACGCAGCGTGACCCGCGCGGCGGAAAAGCTGTTCCTCGGCCAGCCCGCCATCAGTGCGGCGCTCTCGCGCCTGCGCGGGCTGTTCGATGATCCTCTGTTCGTGCGCACCGGCCGCAGCATGGAGCCTTCTGCCCGAGCGGTGGAAATCTTCGCCCTGCTCTCCCCGGCGCTGGATTCGATTTCCACAGCGGTCAGTCGTGCGGCGGAATTCGATCCAGCCACCAGCACTGCGGTGTTTCGTATTGGCCTATCGGACGATGTCGAATTCGCTTTGCTGCCCATGTTGCTCAAACGCCTGCGCGCCGAATCACCGGGCATCGTGCTGGTGGTGCGTCGGGCCAACTACATCCTGATGCCGGCCCTGCTGGCCTCAGGCGAAATCTCAATCGGCGTCAGCTACACCGCCGATCTGCCGGCCAACGCCAAGCGCAAAGTACTGCGTCGCAGTATGCCGAAGTTGTTGCGCGCCGATACCGTGCCCGGGCCGCTGAGCCTGGACGACTTCTGCGCGCGACCTCATGCGCTGGTGTCATTCGCCGGTGACCTGAGCGGCTTTATAGATGAAGAACTCGAAAAGCTCGGGCGCAAACGCCATGTGGTACTCGCCGTGCCGCAGTTCAACGGGCTGAGTACACTCATCAGCGGCACTGATATTATCGCCACCGTGCCTGACTACACCGCAGAAGCATTGACCGCAGCCGGCGGTGTGCGGGCTGAAGATCCACCGTTGCCAGTGCGCACGTTTGAACTGCACATGGCGTGGCGCGGGTCGCAGGATAATGATCCGGGCGAGCGCTGGTTGCGGTCGCGGATTCAGATGTTCTTTGGCGACCCGGATAGTCTTTGATCGGTTCTATCTTAATTGTGCAGATTTGAAAGCCTGGCAAGCCAGGCTCGAAATCGCGGCGATTCAAATTCCGATTTCATGGCTTGGCGATGCAAATCTGTCTAGCCACCCATGCACCTTCTCCATTGTTTTCTTTTCCTGCTCCCCTTCCATCACGAAACCTTCCACAACGTGAGCGCCGGGCGCGTGAAGCACCAGCACGTCCAGGCTGTCACCCAGTCCGTAGCCACCATGAGTGATAAAAGGCGCGACCCTTTTTCCGGACAAGTTATGTGCCGACAAGAACGTCCTTATCACTGGAGGAGCGGTCTGCCCCCAGATCGGGAAACCGAGAAACAGTACGTCGTGGCGCTCAACATACGGGATGACTTGGTCTAAGGCCGGTTCGAATCCAGCAGCTGTTTCACGTCTTGCTTGCTCAACTGTTTCAAGATAGTCATCGGGATAGGCGGTCGCGGGGCGGATCTCGAACAGATCGCCGCTCTGCGAACGCTGGATCAGACCGGCAACAACGCTGGTGTTCCCTGACCTGGAAAAATAAGCGACCAAAACTTTAGAACTCGACAGATCCGAGGTATGCCCATTGCGGCTCGCGCCTGAGGCAATAAGCGATAGCTGCGACCATCTGGCGACGAAGCAGGTCGTTAAAACGTCGTAACCCAATAGATCAAGCCGAAGCCCCAGGCTGAGTGAAGCGATAGATTGCCAGGCAGTAGAACAACAACGCCAACGCCGCCAGCATGCCGCCAACGACCCCGATGTAGGCAAACCCGAACTGCCCGCCCACCCAACTTCCCAGCAGTGCCCCGGCGCCAATGCCCACGTTGTAGATCCCCGAAAACAGCGCCATCGCCACATCGGTAGCGTCCGGAGCCAGCACCAGGACCTTCGACTGCAACGCCAGTCCAAAACCCATGATCGCCATTCCCCAGAACAGACTCAGCGTCCCCAGATACGAGACCTTGCCGCTCAATGGCAACAGCAACGTCAGGCACAATGTGAGCAACACCACGCTCACGATCAGAAAGCGCTGCGGGCTATAGCGGTGCAGCCAACTGAAGAGCAGCGACCCGAAAATACCGGCGCCACCGAACAATAAAAGAATGAAGGTCACCACATCGCCACTCAAGCCGGCCACCACCTGAACGAAGGGCTCGATGTAGCTGTAGGCCGTGAACTGTGCGGTCACCACCAACGCCGTCAGCACATAGATTGCCACCAGTGCCGGTCGCTTGAACAACAGGGGCAGGCTTCTGAGAGAGCCCGAGTTCTGACTGGGTAACAACGGCAGGACTCTGGCCAGCCAGAACACCAGCGTTGCCGCCAACACAGCGATCACGATAAAGGTGGTGCGCCAGCCCATGGCCTCGCCCAACAACCGGCCGAGGGGAATCCCCAGCACCATCGCCAGGGAAGTACCGGTTGCCAGCAAGCCCAACGCCTGGACCTGCTTACCCGGTGGCGCAAGGCGCACGGCCAAAGACGCGGTGATGGACCAGAACAGTGCATGCGACAGCGCCACGCCGATCCGGCTCAGCAACAGGACACCGAAGCTTGTAGCCAGACTCGACAGAACGTGACTGGCAATGAACATCCCAAACAGAACGATCAACAGCTTGCGCCGCTCGATGTTACGCGTTAGCAACATGACGGGAAGCGACGTCAGGGACACCACCCACGCATAGATGGTCAACATCAGGCCGACCTGAGCCGTCGACATGTCGAAGCTGCTGCCGATCGAACTCAACAGACCGACCGGCACAAACTCGGTGGTATTGAACACAAACGCAGCCAGCGCCAGCGCAATGACCGGGTGCCAGTTGTCGTTAGTTGTAGCCGTAGAATTGCTCATTTAAAGTTCGTATTACTCTATCGATGATCAAACAGGTCCGTGACTCTATACGCACCGCGCCAAACGCTAACGTACAGCCACGGAATACATCGAGCGGGATCGGATCGCGCGTACTTATCCGCAAGCAATCTGCGCGCCAGAGTATGCCGGGCAAGGTCAACAGCGGAACATTTTATAGGTATATCGGGTTCTGGCTGCATCCCTCCCTCGCCTATAAATGCTTATTGGCCAAGGTGGCCCATTACGCGCATGCAATCATTCGTAAGGGCCAGGTTTCAATGGCACTCATCCGCCCTGGGGGGAAATTATTCTAAAGTCAGCCCGGATTCGGCCGATAGCGGGGCGGGTATTCAGCACTAGACGTTAAGGAAAACGATGACAATGGTATTTTGTCGCGCATGCGCCAAGGAACTTCACGAGACAGCCCCGACTTGCCCCCAGTGCGGAGCGAGCCAACACGTTGCACTTGCTGCAACGAATGGCGTCAGTGCGCCGTGGCTGGCCATCACCTCGTTGATATTGGGCATCATCTGCATACTTTCTCTGTTTGATGACTCCGAATGGGACAGAGATACCCTCTTCGGCCTGGGCCTCTTTTCTGTCGCCGGTCTCATTTGCGGCATCATCAGCATCAATCAAAAAAAACCAGGAAATAGCCTAGCGATCGCTGGAGTTGTTATGTCAGCTATTGCGACGCTTGTTTTCGTTGGACTGTCGTTAGACTAATTTTAGGGAAAAAATATGAGCATGGTTTTTTGTCGTGGTTGTGCCAAGGAAATCAGCAGCCTGGCTGTCGCCTGCCCGCAATGCGGCGCACCACAGGTGTTCCAGCCAACACGTACAACGTCAAACGCTGTACCAGAAACCGGCAACCCGTACCTTGAGGTGCTCAAGAAATATGCTGTATTCACCGGCCGCGCCAGCCGCCGCGAATACTGGATGTTTATTCTGATCAACCTCGGGGTCGCCATAGTCCTCGGCGTTATTGACGCCGTACTGGGTGCCAAAGGGATCATTTCAAATTTCTACAGCCTGGCGGTGTTCCTGCCTAGTATCGCTGCGGCCATTCGCCGGATGCACGACACTAACCGCAGCGGCTGGTGGATCTTGCTGCCCATCGTGAACATTGTCTTCCTGGCTCAAGACAGCCAGCCTGGCGACAACCGTTTCGGTCCGAACCCTAAAGGGATCAACTGAACTTAGTTTCGCAAGACGCTAATCGAGACGGCCATGATGGCCGTCTCTTTGTTTGAACCATTGACAAGACTTCCATTCAGTCCGACCTTTGCATTCCTCGCAACATAGAATTGTCATCCGCAAGATTGATAGCGCCCTAACGAAAGGTGCATGCTAGAGGGCTTGCCTCGGTCTTATATCATTCCGAATGATAGTTACCTTTGCCTCATTCGATTCGTGCGATACAGCCCCTCCGAGCATCATCCGTCCATTCTCAATACATTGGCGGATGCATCCATGGAACAGTCATTCAAACATTTGCGCTTCCCGTTGGCCTTATTGGCCGTGGTGGTGATGAGCGCTTGCGGCAAGGCTCCTCAGACTGCCGCCAGCATGCCAGCGGCGAAAGTCAGCGTGGCCAAAGTGCTGGAGCAACCCGTCAACGAGTGGGACGAATTCACCGGGCGCCTCGAAGCGCCAGAAACTGTAGAAATTCGTCCACGGGTCTCCGGTCAGATCGATGAAGTAACCTTCACTGAAGGCGCATTGGTCAAGAAAGGCGACTTGCTGTTCCAGATTGACCCGCGTCCGTTCCAGGCAGAGGTCCGTCGCCTAGAAGCACTGGTCGCCCAGTCCCGTGCCAACGCCACCCGTAGCGAAAACGAAGCCCTACGCGGTGAACGCCTGCGGACCAGCAACGCGATCTCCGCCGAACTGGCCGACTCGCGCACCAGCGCTTCCCAGGAAGCCCGCGCGGCCGTCGGTGCCCTCCAGGCACAACTGGATCTGGCCAAACTCAACCTGAGCTTCACCCGCGTGACGTCGCCGATCAGCGGTCGCGTCAGCCGTGCGGAAATCACTGCCGGCAACCTGGTGACCGCCGATACCACAGCGCTCACCAGCGTAGTGTCCACCGACAAGGTTTACGCCTACTTCGACGCCGACGAGCGTGTGTTCTTGAAATACACCCAGCTCGCTCGCCAGGGTAAACGCGGCGCAACGACCCCGGTTTATCTCGGCCTGTCCAACGAAGACGGCAACCCGCACCAGGGCGTGATGAACTTCGTCGACAACCAGGTCAACCCGAAGACCGGCACCATTCGCGGTCGCGCTGTGTTCGACAACACCGATGGCACTTACACCCCAGGCCTTTATGCACGTCTGAAACTGGTCGGCAGCGGCACCTACTCTGCCGTGCTGATCAATGACGAAGCAGTCGGTACCGACTTGGGTAAAAAGTTCGTGCTGGTAATGGATGCCGACAACAAAACGGCGTACCGCGCGGTCGAGCTGGGTCCGAAAATCGAAGGCTTGCGCATCGTGCGCAGCGGCCTGAACAAAGATGACACCGTCATCGTCAAGGGTCTGCAACGGGTTCGCCCTGGTTCGCCAGTCACCCCTGAAGTGATCCCGATGGCCACCAAGGAAACCCTCGCCGCTCTGGCTCAACAACGACAAGCGCTGGAAGCCAGCAACCTGCCCCAAGTAGCACCTGCCAAGGTCGCGCCGGGTACGGTTGTGAAACTGGCTGCTGCGACTCCACGCGGTTAAGGGACGACAACTCCGATGAATTTTTCCCAATTCTTCATTTCACGGCCGATCTTTGCAGCGGTGCTTTCGCTGCTGATCCTGATCGCCGGTGCTATTTCGCTGTTCCAGTTGCCGATCAGCGAATACCCGGAAGTGGTTCCGCCGACCGTTGTGGTCCGCGCCAACTTCCCGGGTGCCAACCCTAAAGTCATCGGCGAAACCGTGGCCGCTCCTCTGGAGCAAGCCATCACGGGCGTCGAGAACATGCTGTACATGTCCTCGCAGTCCACCGCTGACGGCAAGATCACCCTGACCATCACCTTCGCGCTGGGCACTGACCTGGACAACGCGCAGGTACAGGTGCAGAACCGCGTAACCCGGACCGAGCCGAAGCTTCCCGAAGAAGTGACGCGCATTGGTATCACCGTGGACAAGGCCTCCCCGGACCTGACCATGGTGGTCCACTTGACCTCGCCGGACAAACGCTACGACATGCTCTACCTGTCCAACTACGCCTTGCTCAACATCAAGGATGAGCTGGCGCGTCTCGGTGGTGTTGGTGATGTGCAGCTGTTCGGCATGGGCGATTACTCCCTGCGGGTATGGCTCGATCCAAACAAAACCGCTTCGCGTAACCTGACCGCCACCGATGTGGTCAACGCCATTCGTGAGCAGAACCGTCAGGTCGCTGCCGGTGCTCTGGGCGCACCTCCTGCGCCAAATGCCACCAGCTTCCAGCTGTCGGTTAACACTCAGGGGCGTCTGGTCTCTGAGGAAGAGTTCGAGAACATCATCATTCGCGCAGGCGATAACGGTGAAATCACTCGCCTCAAAGACATCGCCCGCGTTGAACTTGGTTCCAGCCAATACGCCCTGCGCTCCCTGCTGAACAATCAGCCGGCAGTGGCGATCCCGATCTTCCAGCGTCCAGGCTCCAACGCAATCCAGATCTCCAACGAAGTTCGCGACAAGATGGCCGAACTGAAGAAGAGCTTCCCGGAAGGCATGGACTTCAGCATCGTCTATGACCCGACGATCTTCGTGCGCGGTTCCATCGAGGCGGTGGTTCACACCCTCTTCGAAGCACTGATCCTCGTTGTGTTGGTAGTGATCCTGTTCCTGCAAACCTGGCGCGCCTCGATCATTCCGTTGGTGGCGGTGCCGGTTTCGCTGATCGGTACGTTTGCGGTGATGCACTTGTTCGGCTTCTCGCTGAACGCCCTGTCATTGTTCGGATTGGTGTTGGCCATCGGTATCGTGGTGGACGACGCCATCGTGGTGGTGGAGAACGTCGAGCGAAACATAGAACTGGGACTGACCCCGGTCGAAGCCACAAAGCGCGCCATGCGTGAAGTGACCGGCCCGATCATCGCGACAGCGCTGGTGCTGTGTGCGGTGTTTATCCCGGCGGCATTTATCTCCGGGTTGACTGGGCAGTTCTATAAACAGTTCGCCCTGACCATCGCGATTTCGACCGTGATCTCGGCCTTCAACTCGCTGACCCTGTCGCCAGCACTGGCTGCGGTATTGCTCAAGGGCCACGACGCACCGAAAGACCGCTTCTCCAAGGTGCTCGACAAGATCTTCGGTGGCTGGTTGTTCCGCCCGTTCAACCGCTTCTTTGTGAAGGCTAGCCATGGTTACGTCGGCACTGTAGGCCGGGTTATCCGCAGCAGCGGGATCGCCCTGCTCTTGTACGCTGGCTTGATGGTGCTGACGTTCTTTGGTTTCGCCAACACCCCGACCGGTTTCGTACCTGGTCAGGACAAGCAGTACCTGGTGGCCTTCGCGCAGCTGCCGGATGCCTCGAGCCTGGACCGTACCGAAGACGTAATCAAACGCATGTCCGACCTGGCACTGAAACAGCCTGGCGTGGAAAGTGCGGTGGCCTTCCCGGGCCTGTCGATCAACGGCTTCACCAACAGCCCGAACGCCGGCATCGTGTTCGTGACCCTCAAACCGTTCGACGAGCGTAAAGACCCGAGCATGTCCGCCGGTGCGATTGCCGGTGCATTGAACGGCAAGTTCGCCGGGATCGAAGAAGCCTACATGGCGATCTTCCCGCCCCCGCCGGTACAAGGCCTGGGCACCATCGGTGGTTTCCGTCTGCAGATCGAAGACCGGGGCAACCTGGGCTACGACGAGCTGTACAAAGAAACCATGAACATCATTACCAAAAGCCACAACGTGCCGGAACTGGCCGCCCTGTTCACCAGCTACACCGTGAACGTGCCGCAGGTCGATGCCGCTATCGACCGTGAAAAAGCCAAGACCCACGGTGTGGCCGTCAGCGACATCTTCGACACCCTGCAGATCTACCTGGGTTCGCTGTATGCCAACGACTTCAACCGCTTCGGTCGTACCTACCAGGTCAACGTTCAGGCTGAGCAACAGTTCCGCCTCGAGCCAGACCAGATCGGTCAGCTGAAAGTACGCAACAACAAAGGCGAAATGATCCCGCTGGCGACTTTCATCAAGGTCAGCGACACCTCGGGCCCGGACCGCGTGATGCACTACAACGGCTTCATCACCGCTGAAATCAACGGTGCGGCAGCCCCAGGCTACAGTTCCGGCCAGGCTCAAGCGGCCATCGAGAAACTGCTCAAGGATGAACTTCCGAACGGCATGACCTACGAATGGACCGACCTGACCTACCAGCAGATTCTGTCCGGCAACACCGCGCTGTTCGTGTTCCCGCTCTGCGTACTGCTGGCGTTCCTGGTGCTCGCGGCTCAATACGAAAGCTGGAGCTTGCCACTGGCGGTGATCCTGATCGTACCGATGACCCTGCTGTCTGCCATCACGGGTGTCATTGCTTCGGGCGGCGACAACAACATCTTCACCCAGATCGGCTTGATCGTACTGGTGGGGCTTGCCTGTAAGAACGCGATTCTGATCGTCGAGTTTGCCAAGGATAAACAACAGGAAGGCCTCGGCCCTCTGGCGGCGGTGCTCGAAGCTTGCCGTCTGCGTCTGCGGCCGATCCTGATGACCTCCTTCGCGTTCATCATGGGTGTTGTGCCACTGGTTTTCTCCAGCGGTGCCGGTGCCGAGATGCGTCATGCCATGGGTGTGGCGGTGTTCTCCGGGATGCTTGGGGTGACCTTCTTCGGTCTGTTGCTGACGCCAGTGTTCTACGTGTTGATTCGTAACTTTGTGGAGCGCGGTGAAGCGCGCAAAGCGGCCAAGGCCCTGAAACTGGAGTCGCAACAATGAGCCTGAAAGCCTTCCTGCCGAGCTTGCTGGTACTGGCCCTGAGCGCCTGTGCCGTCGGCCCGGACTATAAAACCCCTGCCACGGAGGCGGCCAACATCACGACCGCCACCGATGGCGCCAGCGGTCAGAAGAACTTCGACCGCTCGCGTTTCGAAGGCATCTGGTGGCAACAGTTTGAAGACCCGACCCTCAACCAGTTGGTGACGCAATCGCTGGACGGCAACCGTGATTTGCGGGTCGCTTTCGCTCGCTGGAAAGCCGCCCGGGCGATTCGAGATGACGTCAGCAATGACGCCATGCCAACCGTCACCAGCCGCGCCAGCAGTGACTTGGCAAAGGGACAAATCCCTGGCCAGACCAACCAGCGGGTCAATAGCGAACGCTATGACCTGGGCCTGGACATGGCGTGGGAGATCGACCTGTTCGGCCGTATCCAGCGCAACCTGGAATCGGCCAACGCCGAGCAGCAAGCGGCGGAAGCCGATCTGTACCAACTGCAAGTCACCATGATTGCCGAACTGGTGGACGCCTACGGTCAACTGCGCGGTGCGCAATTGCGCGAAAAGATCGCCCTGGCCAACCTGAAGAACCAGCAGGAATCGAGCAAGATCACCGTCAGCCTGCGTGATGCCGGCGTTGGCGATCAGCTCGATGTGGTCCGCGCCGATGCGCGCCTGGCTTCCGTCGAAGCCAGCGTACCGCAACTGCAGGCCGAACAGGTTCGGCAGAAAAACCGCATCGCCACCCTGTTGGGTGAACGTCCGGACAAGCTGACCGTCGACCTGAGCCCCAAGGATTTGCCTGCCATCGCCAAGGCCCTGCCGATTGGTGATCCGGGTGAACTGCTGCAACGTCGCCCGGACATCCTCAGTGCCGAACGCAAACTGGCTTCCGCCACCGCCCGTATCGGCGTGGCCAAGGCCGATTTGTTTCCACGGGTCAGCCTCAGCGGCTTCCTCGGCTTTACCGCCGGGCGTGGCTCACAGATCGGTTCCTCGGCGGCCAACGCCTGGGCATTGGGCCCAAGCATCACCTGGGCGGCGTTTGACCTGGGCAGCGTTCGGGCCCGTTTGCGCGGTGCCAACGCCGATGCCGAAGGCGCCCTGGCGACCTACGAGCAACAAGTGCTGCTGGCCCTGGAAGAGTCGGAAAACGCATTCAGTGATTACGGTAAACGTCAGCAACGCCTGATTTCGCTGATTCGTCAGAGCGAATCCAGCCGCGCCGCTGCTGACCTGGCAGAGATTCGCTACCGCGAAGGCACCGTGGACTTCCTCGTCCTGCTCGATGCTCAGCGTGAGCGTCTGGCGGCCGAAGATACCCAGGCCCAGGCCGAAGTAGATCTGTATCGCGGCATCGTCGCGATCTACAAAGCCCTTGGCGGTGGCTGGGCACCGGAGACGGTCGCCAGCAAGTAAGTTTTTAAAGAGCTCCTTTGGTTGGCAGTAACCAACCAATTTCTTTGCCCCGCGTCTCATTCGGTCGCGGGGCTTTTTTTTGCCTGCTTCAAATGCAACGCCTATTCCTTGTGGGGGGCAGGCTTGTGTGGCGAGGGGGCTTGCCCCCGTTCGGCTGCGAAGCAGTCGTAAAACCCTTTCACTCGGTATGCCTGATTGCAGCGATAACAATCCAAGACACACATGAATACTACAAGGGGTTCCGGAAAAACGTGCGGGTCAAATCCGCGCAGCTGCTGGTCAAGTGCAATGCAAACAACTGGTCAAGCCTGATGTTATTGGGTGGTCAAATCGGATGCAATTTCGTATAAGCCAACAGCTTGTCGCTGACGAGTTATTTCAAGGGATGCGCCCCCCCGCAGCTGAGAAATGAACTCAGAGTCATTTTCGCTGTCTCTGTCGTTCGCCAAAGAAACTATTCTGAACAATTGAAAATCCAGACGCATTTCAGGACGTTTCCTGCATCAATTCTTTTGCCGCTTTGTTAGCGTGCTCGGAAACTCAAGCTTGTTCAGGCTAGGTATGGCCTGGGCATCACGTTTTGCATCCTCTCTCAGCTTAAGGATAAGCGTATGTTCGCGCCGGCCAATGCTGCGCACTTCACGTTACTGATCCCCTCTGTTCGCAACGACTTTAAGGTACTGGCCTTTCACGGCTCTGAAGCTGTCAGCAGCTTGTACGCGATCCAGGTTGAACTCGTCAGCGAGTCCCCTGACTTCGATCTGGAAAGTCTTCTCAGTCAGCCAGCGTTTCTCCAGTTCGGCCTGAATGGCGAAGGTATTCATGGGCGCATCGAAGATGTGTTCGTGGGTGAAGCGGGTAAGCGCCTGACCCGTTATCACTTGACCTTGGTGCCGGCTCTGCACTATTTGCAGTTCAGCCACAACCTACGGATCTTCCAGCACCTGACGGTGCCGCAAATCATCGCCCAGGTACTCAACGGACATGGCATCCAGGCGGATGCGTATACCTTTCATGTCAGCACCAGCCCAGAGCGCGAATACTGTACCGAGTACGGGGAAAGCGACTTCGAGTTCATCCAGAGGTTGTGCAGTGAAGATGGAATTTCGTGGCACCACCAACACAGCCAGGATGGCCATCAGTTGGTGTTCACCGACGATCAAACCTACTTCCCCAAGCTGGGGGACACACCGTATCAGCAAGGTTCCGGCCTGGCGGCGGATCATCCGGTCGTCAGCCAGTTCTCCATGCGTTTCAGCACCCGAACCAGCACAACCACGCGACGGGGCTATGATTTAAAGCGCCCAAGCCTGTTGCTGGAAAGCCAATTCACTGCCGAGTTCAGTCCTGCACTCGAAGACTACCGCTACCCGCTGCTGATCGAAAATGAAAAGCTCGGCAAACAGCTTGCCCGGCAAGCCCTGGAGCGGCATCGTAGCGACTACCAGTTAGCCGAGGGTAAAAGCGACCAGCCGATCCTGCGCAGTGGCCACTTCTTCGACCTGACTGAACATCCGCGTCAGCAGTGCAACGAGTTGTGGCTGTTGCTCAGTGTCAATCACGCTGGAAAACAACCCCAGGCTCTTGAAGAAGCGATCACCAGCGACGTTAAACCTGCAGACGGCTTTACCCAAGGTTACCGCAATAGCTTCAGTGCGATTCCCTGGGACGTGTTCTACCGTCCACCGTTGGTTACGCGTAAAACGGTGTTGGTCAGCCAGACGGCCCGGGTCACCGGTCCAGCGGGGGAGGAAATCTTTTGCGATGAGTACGGGCGGGTTAAGGTCGAGTTCCACTGGGACCGCTCCGAACTTGGCAGCGACAAGAGCAGTTGCTGGCTACGGGTGTCATCCAGCTGGGCCGGGGACAGTTTCGGTTCGGTGACCATACCGCGCATCGGCATGGAAGTGGTGGTGACCTACCTGGAAGGTAATCCCGACAATCCGTTAATTACGGGCTGCGTGCCTAACAAGGTCACGCCTGCTCCCTACCCCTTGCCCGCGAATAAAACCAAAACTGTCCTGCGTAGCCACAGCTCGCCCGCCAGTGGCGGCTACAACGAGCTGTCGATTGAAGACCGCAGCGGCCAGGAGCTGATCTACCTTCGTGCTCAGCGTGACATGGAGCAGAAAGTCGAAAATGACAGCCGACTGGAAGTGGGTAATGAGCGCCGGGAAACCATCAAGGGCAATAGCATTGCGGTGTTGGAATCTGAAGAGCAACGCACCGTCACCGCTGACCGCAAAGTCCAGCTCAAGGCTAATGACTATTTGCAGGTGGCCAGCAGCAGCCACACCCGTGTCGGTCAAACGCTGGTGATCGAAGCGGGCCAGGAAGTGCACCTCAAAGCCGGGGCCAATCTAATCCTTGATGCCGGAGCCAGCATCACCTTGAAAGGCGGTGGTCAGCATATCGTGATTGGCCCAGGCGGTATTTTCAGTAGTACCGAGATTCAAATCGGCGGTGCACCTGCTGGAGGAACGGCTGCCAATCCGTTGTTGCCGGGCGTATTAGCGGCCCTGGCGACCCCGCCCGCACTGCCTATGATGGCCCCGACACAAAATGCGCTGATGGCGGCAAGTAAAGTTAAAGGCGCTGACTTCTGCCCGCTTTGCGAGGCTTGTAAAAACGGTCTTTGCCTGCCCAAAGGAATGACATCATGATAGCTGCCGCCCCTCGGCAATGGATGATCGATCAGCTAAAGCTCGACCATGCTCTGTGCCTGATTCTGGACTCGGAAGGCGAACTCGACGTCCGCCAAACCTTATTGAACACCAGCGAACCTGATCAGCATCGCAGTGTGTACAGCGAGACTCAGGTCTCCGATTTGGCTGATGCAGGGCCTTTCATATTCCTCATCGACAATCCTGACGATGAACGCATCAGAGACCTACTCAAGGTGCCTGAGCGTAATTGGGGCTGGCTTGCGAGTATTCGCAAAGATGACCTGCCTGCGCTGACCCAACACTGGCGTGAACGCTTGATTATCGGCACACGGCCCAATCAGGCGCTGTACCGATTTCACGACAATCGTGTCCTCACCCGTGCCTTGGGGCATATCCCTGAAGAGGCCCGCCCTGAGTACCTGGGGCCCGCGATCAGTGTGTGTTATTGGCATGGCGCAGGCTGGGAAGTCATCCACAATCCAGTTCCCGGCGAACACCCGCTTCCTGCTGATCCGATGTGGCTGAACGTCCCAGCACCGGCGAGTCAGTCGATGGAGATGCTTCAGTCCAATATCTACCGGTATCTGTGGGCAGAACACAGCGACGATCTGATGCGACTCTGCCAGCGCCAAGACCCAAGCACTTGGCTTGCAGAACAACTCTCGCAGGCTCAGCAATGGGGATGGTCTGCCCCTGAGCAAGTGCATTTTTTGATCATCAACAAACTCAATGAACCTGAGCCGCCCGTCATAAAAAACTGGTTGCCTCATACCGGCGAAGCACCGCAGGTTCATTACGAACGCCTTTTTAATGAAGCGAAATTCTGGCCAGGAGAACACTCCGCATGATGCACGTACGACGCTTTACTCCCCACCTCCTGCGGGTCTTATTTGTGAGCGCAATGGCCTTGGTCGCTTCGGGCTGCTCAATGGCGCAGACAAAGAGTTTTACTTTTCAGGCTGAATTGCCGGAAAACTTTACCATTAGTGCGACTACGTATTACGACTCAGCCTCAGGCGAGGCGTGTTCTGGGCATAAAGTTTTCAAAAGCGAGCAACCCAAAGGAACACACCTCGTTGAGCTCACGCTGCCGCTAACGGACACAGCGAAGGGTTGTTCAATGGCCTTGAAAAATGTTGTGCTGAATATCGAAGGGCAGTGGGGAAAACGTGATCTGGACATGGATATGGACTCTGCCGGTTTATCAATCCGCGATGAGCCATCAGAAGCAGTTCGCCCTTTCCCCACGTCGGGTCCTCTCGTCTTTCAGGGCCAGTGCCAGTGGTTGTTTCGCACGATGGGGCCGTATCGTTACATCGTCAAAATCCTACAGTGCCGGGCGCTCGACGCGAATGGCGTCGTGCAGAAAAGCCTGGCGGGCGGAGCGTTGCAGCGCGATCAGTTAGCGGGCAAGACTGTGAAATTGGTACTGACGGTGGCGAAAGAAGAGCTGCCAGCAGTTGGTGATAATTGGGTTAAGTTTCCAGCTGGTTGGAAGCGTTGTATGGGTAAAGGACTCGACGATTCGTACGGATTTTGCCGTGGAAATACTACGGACTTCAAACCTTTCAAAATGCCTGATGGACGTGACTGCACCGTCTACCCCAACTGCACCGAATAAGGACATCAAAGGATGAGTTCGACTAAACCCATGGAAGATGTGGATAAGCCGGCTTTTAGCGGCAAGATGTTTGCCTGCCCATTAAAAGGTCACTGGGTTAGTTTTCAGTTGGTGGATGAGTTCGGTGATGGCAAACCATATGCTGGTCTTGCCTATACCCTTCAGGACAGTGCAGAGCAAAAATATACGGGGGCACTGGACGCCCAAGGGTTTGCCAAGATTGAAGACTGCTATCGTGGGCCTGTTGTACTCCGTTTAGACACTGAGTATGCCGGAAGCGAAGATTTGTATCTTTTTTTGATGAACCGCCCGTCATATCCACTTCCGATTACCGAACTCCAAGTTCGTGCCGAACAAACTCGTTTCTTTCACAAAGACGGATTTCCTGTCGACCACAACCCCGCGCAAAAAGCGGGAGATAAATTCATCCAGGTTGAGGTGCGGGACTTGGTCAAGCAGCGTGCGCATTTACCTCCCCCCGTTGACCGTAAATACCCGCCGGATGACATCTTGGTAAGAGCGCTTGATGAGCTGACGTTTGGTCCAGAGCCTTTATCTCAGCGTGGTGTTGGGCTGCTGTCGAACCGGCACACGCTGCTACAGGTGCGCCCACTGCGTGCGTTTAGACCCATGCTCTCAACCGATAAGGCTTTCAGTGCACTGAACCTGTACCAGCTCTCGATCATGGCGGATTTGAGCTACTCCAATTTTGGCCAAAATCCCGTTAAAAACCCCTTGGACTCCGTGAATTTTCCGCTGGATCCCAGCGTCGGTAACTTTTTTGGTGACGCGCTTTCGAACTATCGAGAAAGTTGGAAGGTAGACAGTTCACAGTCATCGGTTCACCGTTACTTTCCACTGTACGAAGAAGTTCCTTACTCGAAGCGCTTTGAGATTTTGCCGTTCGACCCAACGGTGTATGAGCAAAACAAGCCGAGCGAAACCCAGGAACACCCTTCCAATCTGCATTTTTTTGATGACACCAGTCCCTTTTGGCTTAGTGGCAAGAGCACGCAGGCATTCATCACGCATCATGATGAAATCATACTGATCGCTATCCGTGGAACACTGGAATTGTCAGATTGGTGGCGTGACGCGGATGCGGCACAAGTGCCTTTCGAAGAAGGTGCCGGGAAGGTCCATCATGGTTTTTACGATGCGTATAAAGCTCTGAAGACCTTTATTCAACGCTACTTAATTCGATTTTATACCGGCCAAAAAATCATTATCAGCGGTCATAGTCTGGGTGGCGCGATTGCATTGCTGCTGGCGGAAGCATTGCGATGTGATAAAGCTCAGAAATACGACATTCTCCTTTACACCTATGGATCGCCACGCGCGGGTGATGCCACGTTCGTCGCAGCTGCCGAGCCGCTGACGCACCACCGGATGGTGAACAACAACGACATGATTCCAGGTGTCCCTGCGCCTTGGATGAACGCACGGCGAACCATCTGGATTCCTGGGCTTGCGGCACTTTTTATTACCAATCCTGTTTTAGGCATCTTGATCTTCGTCGCAGGTCTGGTTCGTGTCGGTGGCGC
>Ga0209862_1000007_pt1 | contig 73061 bp, 58 predicted proteins | sample OrgsoiDNA_201061_FD_185809 | JGI IMG/M metagenome (GOLD analysis project Ga0209862, IMG submission 185809) | Permafrost soil microbial communities from the Arctic, to analyse light accelerated degradation of dissolved organic matter (DOM) -... | ecosystem: Environmental > Terrestrial > Soil >... | reverse complement strand
GCGGCGGTCACGGCGGTGGTGTTGTTGCTCAGCTGTTTCGGTTCGCTGTTGACGCAAATGAGTGGCCTGGTCGGCGCCGGCAGTCTGTTCGGGATTCCCGGCTGGGTGATCTTGCTGACCCTGGTGGTGTTCATCCTCGGCATGGTGCTGACCGGTTCGTACCGCTCGGTCGAGCGGGTGACCCTGGCGGTGGGCATGTTCGGCCTGGCCTTCGTGGTCATGGCGATCAAGTCACAACCCGACATTCCACAGCTACTGCATGACATCACCCGCATGCCGCTCAACAAACCGGATTATCTGTATCTGGTGGCCGCCAACCTGGGCACCAGCGTGATGCCGTGGACGGTGTTCTATCAGCAATCGGCACTGATCGACAAAGGCCTGGATGCTACGCATCTGCCCATAGCGCGCATTGATACGCTGGTGGGGGCGGTGTTCTGTCAGGTACTGACGGCGGCCATCGTGATCGCCGCTGCCGCTACCCTAGGCGGGCACACCGCAGGGCTGGACAGCATCGCCCAGATCGGCCAGGCCTTTGGCGCGTTGATCGGCCCGACCTGGGGTCAGTTGGTGTTTGCCATCGGCTTGGCCGGTGGTGCGCTGGTGGCAACCATCGTGGTGTGTCTGAGTGCGGTGTGGGCAGTGGGTGAAGCCTTGGGCGTGCGCCATTCGCTGGAGCAACACCCGCTGGATGCGCCCTGGTTCTACGGCCCGTTTGCGCTGTTGCTGATCGCCGGGGCGGTGCTGGTGGCGTCCGGGGTGAACCTGATCCGCTTGTCGATTGCCGTCGGGGTGCTCAATGCCTTGTTGATCCCGCTGATTTTGCTGTTGTTGTTCTTGCTCGCGCGCGGCGTTCTGCCGGCGGAGCATCGCTTGCGTGGGCGTTATGCACGGGTGGTCGCGGTTATTTTCACGCTGACGTCGGTACTCGGGTTGTATGCCGGGCTCTGCGGTTCGCTGGGATGAAGTTGTGATGACGAAGGTTCTTGTCGGGAAACCACGCGATGTTATTTGACGGTGCGCTGCATGCGCTGAGTATGATTTTTGAAGTGTTCCTGCTGGACCTGATCCTGTCCGGGGACAATGCGCTGGTGATCGCCATGGCGTGTCGCGGCTTGCCGCCGGATCAGCTCAAGCGCGCGGTCATGATCGGCACCAGCGGCGCGATTATCCTGCGGGTGCTGCTGACGACGCTGGCGGGCTGGTTGCTGCTGGTGCCGGGGCTGAAGTTGATCGGTGCCGTGCTGTTGCTGGTGATCGCGATTCGGTTGCTGATCGAGGAAGAGGCGACGGAGGAGGGCGAGCCGCCAACTGGAGCGCTGTCGACTTTGGGCGGTGCGGTGCTCACCGTGCTCACAGCCGACTTGATCATGAGCATGGACAACGTGGTCGGGTTGGCGGCGGTGGCTCAGGGCAGCGTTTTCTATCTGCTGTTGGGGTTGCTGTTGAGTGTGCCGTTGTTGATGTTCGGCAGCGTGCAGATCGCCCGGTTATTGCAGCGTCAGCCGATGCTGGTGGTGATTGGTGCGGCGTTGCTGGGGTATGTGGCGGGTGATATCGCGGTGGGCGACCCGATCGTTGTCGGCTGGATCAACACTCAGTCGCCTGCGCTCAATCAAGTGGTGCCGCTGCTGTGTGCCGCGTTCGTGGTGCTTCAGGCACGGATTATCCGGCGTCAGCGTGCCCGCTTGCCGAGGCCCAAGGTCATTCGGCGGGTGGTGATGAATGTCGAGGTGATCAATGCCCAGCCACCATCGCTGAACAGCGCTGCTGTGATAGCGCCGCAAAAGAAGATCATCGCAGCGCCAGAACCGGCGATTGAGGTGATTGCCGCCGAGCCGAGTAGCCCGGCGCCTCGCCCGTCATCACGCTTTGGAGCGTATACCGGGTGGGTGACGGTAGTGGCCGGGCTGGCGGCTATTTTTCTGGTCGGGGGTGTGTTGTACAGCGTGGTGGAGGGGATGGCCGGGACTTTGCTGCCAACTGCGCAAAAGGATTTTGCCTACGTTTGCACCGGGGCGAGTACCACCGTTTACTACCGGCCCGGCGGTAGCTCGATTCGCATTGTGACCGGCGGCGGCGAGGCCTCGGGGTACGTCAGCTACAAGAAAATCCTTTGGCAGGACGCCGGGGTTGCCGTCAAACAATTGCACCTGACGCCGCCGAGCGAAATCGAAAAGACCAGCCCCACGGTAGTCACGCTCAGTGGTGGCAGCTTTGCGCAGATCGCCTGTACGCGTGGTCTGTAAGGTCGCTCAGCAACAGCGGGTTGCCGCTGTGCTCCGGGCCGGGCATGCTGGCTGCTGATTTTCTATTCCAATGGCTGCCGATCAGCCGAAGCAAGGAGAACACGATGTCCAACACCCTGTTTATCACCGGCGCGACCTCCGGTTTTGGCGAAGCCTGCGCCCGTCGTTTTGCCGAGGCTGGCTGGAAACTGGTGCTGACCGGTCGTCGTGAAGAGCGCCTCGACGCCCTGTGCGCCGAGTTGTCGAAGCAGACCGAGGTCCATGGCCTGGTGCTCGACGTGCGTGATCGCAAGGCCATGGAGGAGGCGATTGCCAACTTGCCGCCGTCATTCGCCAAGTTGCGCGGGTTGATCAATAACGCCGGCCTGGCACTGGGCGTGGACCCGGCGCCCAAGTGTGATCTGGACGACTGGGACACCATGGTCGATACCAACATCAAGGGCCTGATGTACAGCACTCGCCTGCTGCTGCCACGCCTGATCGCTCACGGTCGCGGCGCCGGTATCGTCAACCTCGGCTCCATCGCCGGCAACTACCCGTACCCGGGCAGCCACGTGTATGGCGCGAGCAAGGCGTTCGTCAAACAGTTCTCCCTGAACCTGCGTTGCGATCTGCAAGGCACGGGTGTACGGGTCAGCAATATCGAGCCGGGCCTGTGCGAGAGCGAGTTCTCGCTGGTGCGCTTTGCCGGTGACCAGGAACGCTACAACGCCACCTACGCCGGTGCCGAGCCGATTCAGCCGCAAGACATCGCCGACACTATTTTCTGGGTGCTGAATGCGCCGGCGCACATCAACATCAACAGCCTGGAGCTGATGCCGGTGAGCCAGACCTGGGCGGGTTTTTCGATTGAGCGTAATGGTGGCAAGGCGTAAGACCGAGTCATCGTTTTTCGCGAGCAAGCCCGCTCCCACATTGGATTTATGGTGTGTCTGCAATCTTGGACACAACACATTTCCCCTGTGGGAGCGGGCTTGCTCGCGAAGGGGCCCGAACTGGCAAAACAGCACATAAGGTAGACTCCTCATCCAACAACCCCACCGCACCCTGCGGTTTTCAAGGTTTTTAGAGGAGGCTACGTGAGTAACCGAGGTGAGCAGTCGCTGCTCAAACAATCGACCATTCTGATGTTCGCCGTGGCGATCGCCGGGATCGTTACCGGTTTTGTTTCAGGTGCCCAATCCATCCTGTTCGATGGTTTTTTCTCGTTGATCGCGACCTTCATCAAGGTCCTGATGCTGATCACCGCCAAGTTGATCGCCAAAGAAAGTAATCACCGCTTCCAGTTCGGCTTCTGGCACCTGGAGCCGATGGTGTTGCTGATCGAAGGCAGTTTCCTGTTTCTGATCGCGATCTATGCCTTTCTCAACGGCGTGTTCGGCATCATCAATGGCGGCCGCGAGATTGAGCTCGGGCTGGTGATCATCTACGCGGCGGTGTTTACCGTCGTCGAGTTCGCGTATTTCTTCTACGTTCGTCATCGCAACCGAAAGCTCAAATCAACGCTGATCCAGTTCGACAACATCAGTTGGCTGGTGGACGCGATGCTGTCGGTGGGTTTGTTGGTGAGTTTCCTGACGGCGCTGTTGCTCAAGTCCCAGGGTTATGGGCAGTGGGCGGTCTACGTCGACCCGCTGATTCTGATTCTGCTGGCGCTGAGCATGTTGGCGCCGGCGTTCAAGATCCTGCGCCCGGCGCTACGTGATGTACTGGGCATTGCCCCGGATCAACTGGACGACAAAGTGCGCCAGGTGATGGACGCGGCCAAGGTCGAGCATGGTTTCGACGACTACATCTCCTACGTGCAAAAGCACGGACGGGCGCGGTTTATCGAGATTCATGTGGTGTTGCCGGCGGATTACCGACTGGAGAACGTTGGGCAACTGGATGTATTGCGCGAGGAGATTTCCGCGAAGTTGGGCAAGGCGGATGCGGCGCGCTGGCTGACGATCAGTTTTACCGGGGATCGGAAGTGGATTGCGTGATGGATCGGTGATCTATGGGGAGGGGGTATTTACCTGTGGCGAAGGAGCTTGCTCCCGTTCGGGTGCGCAGCAGCCGCCTGCGATGTGCCCGAAAAAATGAGGGTCTGCTGCGCAGCCCAGCGGGAGCAAGCTCCCTCGCCACAAGTCAGCTCAGGTAATCAACTAGTCCGCGATAACAGGTCGCCAAGTGATACGGCGTGGTCGACGGCATGTCCTTGCGGCTGACTTCACCCTCCTCATCACGACACTCATACCAACCCCCCGCATGCAGGCAACGCTGCTGCAACGCCTGCAATTGGCGCAGTACCGCCGCTTCGCTGTCCGGCCGCAAGGTCAGGGCGCGCAGGTATTCGGCCTGCGCCCAGATGCGTTGAGTGCTGTCGCGAGGACGACGGGGGTCGCTCTCCAGATCGAGCATGGCTCGAACGGCGCCATTGTGTTCGACCACGCCCAACTGCTCGGTGTAGCTGAACGCCCGGCTCAGTGAGCGATGCAGTTTGCTGTCTCGCAGCAACGAAGAAGACTCCAGCAGGAAATACCACTCGAACTGATGGCCCGGCTCGAACCAGTTATCCACAGCCCCCAGAGGTTTTTCCATCAAAACGCCTTCCTGCGGGACGACGAATTTCTTCTGCATCCCGGCACACAGCGCTAGCAAGCGGTGCTGCACGGCGATGTCTTCACGCACTGACAGGGTTGCGAGAAACGCTTCGGCCAAATGCATCAGCGGGTTCTGCAGCGGTCCGGTCTTGAGCGAAGACCAGTCACGGTCCAGGCACGCTTCGTACAGACCGTCGTCCGTGGCGAAGCGTTGGGCCACGACTTCCAGTGCCGCGTTGAGCACCGATTCCACCAGTGGCTCGCGAACCTTGTCCCAGTAATGGGCGCAGGCGAACAGGATGAACGCGTGGGTGTAGAGGTCTTTGCGCTGATCCAGCGGCGCGCCTTGCGGGTCGATGCTGTAGAACCAGCCGCCGTGCTCGGCATCGTGAAAATGCTGCTGCAAGGAACGGAACAGCGCCGCCGCCCGGACTTCGGCCTCCGGCACCTGGCCGATCAGGCTCGAAAAAAGATACAGCTGACGGGCGCAGGCCATGGCGCGATAGCGCTGCGGTGGCAGCGGTTGATGCTCAGCGTCCAGCGCCTCATAGGGCAACGCCATGTCGGTGTTCCAGCCGGGGCCTTGCCAGAGCGGCACGATGACGTCCTGGAAATGCTGTTGCACCGAGGCGAACAGGGCGGTCAATTCAGGCTGGGAGGCAGAGCGGGAAGCATGCGGCATTGGCTGGCGTCGTCACGGCAGGGGCGATTGCGCGACATGTTAGCAGAGAGGCCGGCCCTAGAGAGCCGGTGTCTGTCAGGCCGCCATCGCGAGCAAGCTCGCTCCCACAGGGGAACGCATTCCAATGTGGGAGCGAGCTTGCTCGCGATGAGGCCAGAACTGGCAATAATGAATTCAGCCCGCCAACAACCAAACTCCGGTCGCTGCCGAAGCCGCCCCGACCACCCGAACCAACGGCGCCGCAGCCTGAGGCAACACGCGAACCATCGCATAACCGGCCGCATGCAACGCCGCCGTCGCTGCTACAAACCCGGCGGCATACGCCCAAGGGCTCGACATGTCCGGCAGTTCCAGACCATGTGCCACTCCATGAAACAGCGCAAACAACGCCGTCGCACCGACCGCAACCGCCAACGGCGGACGCACCGCCAACGCCACCGCCAGGCCCAGCGCCAACACCGACGCCGCAATCCCGCTTTCCAATGCCGGCAGGTTCAGCCCTTCAAAACCGAGCAAGCCGCCGATCAGCATAGTGCCGACGAACGTGCATGGCAGCGCCCAGCGCGCCGCGCCTTTCTGCTGCGCCGCCCACAAACCCACCGCGACCATCGCCAGCAGGTGATCGATGCCGCTTATCGGGTGGCTGATGCCCGCGATCAAACCGTTATCACCATGACCTGGGTGGGCGAAGGCGATGGCCGGGGTCAGCAGCAGGGCCAGGGTGCCCAGGATGCGTTTCAGTGTCATGGATAAGCTTCCTTGTTGATAAAAATTGAGCATGATCAGGCTGCGGTCAGCAGGCCCTGGCGTTCGATGAAGGCGATGATTTCTTCCAGGCCCAGGCCGGTCTTCTGGTTGCTGAAGACGAACGGCTTGCCGTTGCGCATGCGTTTGGTGTCGCTGTCCATCAACTCCAGCGAGGCGCCCACCAGCGGCGCGAGATCGACCTTGTTGATCACCAGCAAATCGGATTTGCAAATCCCCGGCCCGCCCTTGCGCGGCAACTTGTCGCCAGCGGAAACGTCGATCACATAGATGGTCAAGTCGGACAGCTCCGGGCTGAAGGTCGCCGACAGGTTGTCGCCACCGGACTCGACAATAATCAGGTCCAGCCCCGGAAAGCGCCGGTTCAGTTGATCGACTGCTTCGAGGTTGATCGAGGCGTCTTCGCGGATCGCCGTGTGCGGGCAGCCGCCGGTTTCGACGCCGATGATGCGTTCCGGTGCCAGGGCTTCGTTGCGCACCAGAAAGTCAGCGTCTTCGCGGGTGTAGATGTCGTTAGTCACGACCGCCAGGTTGTAGCGATCACGTAGCGCCAGGCACAGGGCCAGGGTCAGGGCGGTTTTACCGGAACCGACCGGGCCGCCGATGCCGACGCGCAGAGGTTGTGTGTTCATGCTGCTTCTCCAAATAAAAGGCCCAAAATAAAAGGCCCTAGGAACGGAACAGACGGCTGTACTGGCGCTCATGGGCCATGCACGCCAGGGACAGGCCGAAAGCGGCGCTGCCATAGTGTTCGGGATTGATTCGGGTAGCGTGTAGCTGCGCCTCTTGTAGCAACGGCAGCAATTGACTGGTCAGGCGTTGCGCGGCCTGCTGGCCCATGGGCAGGGTTTTCATCAACACCGCCAATTGGTTTTCCAGCCAGCTCCAGAGCCAGGCGGCCAAGGCATCCTGCGGCGTGATCCCCCAAGCGCGGGCGGCCAATGCCCAGCCGAGAGCCAAGTGCGGCTCGGGACGTTGCTCGAGAAAAGCCCGGGCTGGCGCATCGAGTTCTGGTAAACCGTTGAGCAGTTGCTGCAACGAATAGCCCATCTGCCGACTTTCCTGATGCAGTTCGCGGGTTTCCCGGCTGGCGCGATGTTCTTCGCAGCGTTGCAACAGTTCGGCCCAGTTTTCGTCGGCGGCGGCCACGCAATGGGCGAGCAACAACGGCGCTTCGAAACGCGCGAGGTTCAGCAGCAACTGATCACTGATCCAGCGTCGCGCGCTATCAGCATCATTCACCCGGCCGTTATCCACCGCCATTTCCAGGCCTTGGGAATAGCTGTAGCCGCCAATCGGCAACTGCGGACTGGCCAGGCGCAGCAGCGCCCAGGCTGGGTTCATAAGCGCACGCCGAACTGGTGCAGTTTCGGTGGGTAGTTGAAATCTTCGTCGCCGTGCCGCGAGTGGTGATGGCCGCCACCGTAAGCGCCGTGTTCCGGCTGGAATGGGGCTTCGATGTTTTCGACCTTGGCATCCAGCTGTTCGAGCATGGCCTTGAGTACGTAATCGTCGAGCAAACGCAGCCAGCCATCGCCGACTTGCAGGGCAACGTGGCGGTTGCCCAAGTGATAGGCCGCGCGGGTCAGTTCGAAGGCATTGGCGCAGGTGACGTGCAGCAATTGTTCGGGACGAGCGCAGACGCGCACGATTCGCCCGTCTTCAGCCTGTAGGCATTCGCCGTCATACAGCGGCGGCTGGCCGCGCTCTAAAAACAACCCGACATCTTCCTGCTCGGCACTGAAACAGCGCAAACGGCTTTTGCTCCGGGCTTCGAAGGTCAGGTGCAACTCGGCGGCCCAGACGGGTTGAGGGTCGATTCTGCGATGAATCACCAGCATCGGAAAGCTTCCAGCAGAGGACAATACTCAGGCTAGAGCAAGGGGCTTGCCAATCGGACAAGACGTAGGAAAACCCTGTCGGAGCTTAGTTGTTGTTGCAAGATGTTGCAGACTTTTGAGTCATGTTGGTGCATGTAAGATTTTTCATGCACCAATGTGGGAGCGGGCTTGCTCGCGAAGGCGGTGTATCAGGCGAAATTGATATCGACTGACGCACCGCCTTCGCGAGCAAGCCCGCTCCCACAGGGGATGTGTGTTATTCCGTGCTACCGAGCCCCTGCCAATGCTTGAGGCCAATAAAGATAAAGCGCAGTTGCTGGGTGATCTTCGCCTGAGGCGTCAGGTGCTCCGGCAATGCGTCAACGGGTGGATCGATAATGTCCGGCAGGGTGGCAAACACACTTTTAACGATCAGGTCAGCCATGACGCTCAGCCCGGCAATGTCCAAATGTTGCAGCTTCGGCATCAGCGACAGGTCGGACGCCAGGTCGGAGCTGATGTCTTCGCGCAATCGGCCAATGGCCTGACGCACCGGCAGCGAACCGCCGTATTGCTCACGGGCAAGAAACAGGAATTGCGAGCGATTGGCGCTGACCACGTCGAGGAAGATCCGCACCGACGCATCAATGATGCCGCCCATGACGAATTCGTTGTGGCGTACCAGGCGGATGGTTTCGCGGAAGGTCTGGCCGACTTCGCTGACCAGCACCAGGCCAAGTTCGTCCATATCGGCGAAATGCCGGTAGAAACCGGTGGGCACGATCCCGGCGGTTTTCGCCACTTCGCGCAGGCTCAGGCTGCCGAATCCTCGGCCGCATTCCATCAAATGGCGGGCGGCGTCCATCAGGGCGTTGCGGGTCTGTTGTTTCTGTTCGGCGCGGGGAAGCATCGCAAGGGTGTTTTCTGGACAGGACAGCGGCGCACTCTAGCAAATCGGCTTTGCCGGCGTCGAACGGGGATCGGGGTTCATGCGAAGAACAAGCGTGCTTCTATAAAAGTCAAAAGCCCAATCCGGGGATTGGGCTTTTTTTCAGGGCCGCCATGGGCTTAGCTCACAGCGCTGTTGCGTTCGATTACACGGTCACCACCACCTTCAGCAAGGGTTTGGCCTTGTGGGGTGCGATCAGAACCATCAGCTGCAAGGGTCTGGCCTTGTGGAGTGCGATCGGAACCGTCAGCAGCAAGGGTCTGGCCTTGTGGAGTGCGGTCGGAGCCGTCAGCAGCAAGGGTCTGGCCTTGTGGGGTGCGGTCGGAGCCGTCAGCAGCAAGGGTCTGGCCTTGTGGAGTGCGGTCGGAACCGTCAGCGGCAAGGGTCTGGCCTTGTGGTGTTTTGTCGTAGCCATCTTGGGTGATCAAGCCTTTCTCTTTCAGGCGATCATTACCACCTTCGGCAAGGGTCTGGCCTTGTGGAGTGCGATCCGAGCCATCGGCAGCGACGGTTTGGCTGAATACCGAGTGATTGGTTTTGACTTGCGGTGTGGCCTGATCAGCGGCTGGCAGAGCAAATGCGGTGCTGGCTAGCATCGAGAGGGTCAGGCTAAGCAGTAATTGGCGTTTCATGATGGGTTGCTCCTTGGGAGGGCGATAAAGTGGGTACGAGGTCAATGCTACTCTCGATAAGTCGATATAAAAGTTCATAAACGCAATGGTAATAATCAACAGAATTGATTGTTCCGTGCAGGCGCTCTAGAACGGGCGTTTCCGGCGGGCCGTTTTGCACTGAGGTGGGTATTTTCGACTCACTCGTGCCGCACAAAAGTGCGGGGTCGGTAACGCCAGAAGCGGGCGCAGTGTGTGGGCGATGGATTATTTGAGGGTTAAGCGGTAATCGGGTTAAACCTGCGGGCCGTTTTCCAGTCGTAGATTCCATGGCAGGCCGGTTCTGGCCTAACGTTTCACCCGTGCGTCGCAGTCAGGGCGCTCAGTCGTATTCAGGAGCCCCGTGCAATGACGCGCACTTCAAAAATAATTACCTGGACCTTCGCCAGCCTGATTGTGCTGCTGGCGGTACTGGTTCTGATCATCGTGTTCTTTGATTGGAACCGGATCAAACCCCCACTCAATGCCAAAGTCTCCGAAGAGCTGCACCGTCCGTTCGCCATTAATGGCAACCTGGCGGTGGTGTGGCGGCGCGAACTCGATGAAGGCGGCTGGCGGGCCTGGGTGCCGTGGCCGCATGTGGTGGCCGAAGACTTGAGCCTGGGTAACCCGGACTGGTCGAAGCAGCCGCAAATGGTCACCCTCAAGCGTGTCGAGTTGCGCATCTCGCCGCTGGCCTTGTTGGCGCAACGGGTAGTGATTCCGCGCATTGACCTGACCGAACCGAATGCCGGCCTCCAGCGCCTGGCCGACGGTCGCGCCAATTGGACCTTCAAGTTCGATCCCAAGGACCCGAACGCCGAACCATCGAAGTGGGTGGTGGACATCGGCGCCATCGGATTCGACAAGGGCCACGTCACCCTCGACGACCAGAGCCTGAAAACTCAGCTCGACGTGCTGATCGACCCGTTGGGCAAACCGATTCCGTTCAGCGATATCGTCGGCGACAAAGCGGCAAAAACCGCGTTCGATAAGGGCGGCGCACCCCAGGACTACGCCTTCGCCATCAAGGTCAAAGGCCAATACCACCAGCAGAAGCTCGCCGGTGAAGGCAAGATCGGCGGCCTGCTGGCCTTGCAGGACGCGGCCAAGCCGTTTCCGCTCCAGGCCCAGGTCAAGATCGCCGACACCAGCGTCGATCTGGCGGGCACGCTGACAGACCCGCTGAACCTCGGTGCCTTGGATTTGCGCTTGAAGCTGGCCGGCACCAGCCTGGCCAACCTTTACCCGTTGACCGGCGTGACCCTGCCGGCCTCGCCGCCCTACGCCACTGACGGTCACTTGACTGCCAAACTGCATGACGCGGCCGGCGCGCAGTTCCGCTATGAAGGCTTCAACGGCAAGATCGGCGACAGCGACATTCATGGCGACCTGGCGTACGTCGCCAGTCAGCCACGGCCCAAACTCAGCGGCGCGCTGGTCTCCAACCAATTGCTGTTTGCCGACCTGGCGCCGTTGATCGGCGCCGATTCCAACGCCAAGCAGAAGGCTCGTGGCGGCGAAAGCAAGCAGCCGACGGACAAGGTCTTGCCGGTCGAAGAGTTCAAGACCGAGCGCTGGCGCGATATGGACGCCGACGTCGAATTCACCGGCAAACGCATCGTCCACAGCGAAAAACTGCCGTTCACCGACCTTTATACCCACCTGGTGCTGACTGACGGTCTGCTCAGCCTGGAGCCGCTGCGTTTCGGCGTAGCCGGCGGCAAGCTGGATGCGCAGATTCGTCTCAATGGCCGCAGTGAGCCGCTGGAAGGTCAGGCAAAACTCACCGCTCGTGGTTTCAAACTCAAGCAGCTGTTCCCGACCTTTGAACCGATGAAAACCAGTTTCGGCGAGTTGAATGGTGACGCTGATATCGCCGGCCGTGGCAACTCGGTGGCCAAGTTGATGGGCAGCGCCAACGGCAAGCTGAAAATGCTGATCAACGACGGTGCCATCAGCCGCGAGTTGATGGAGCTGGCGGGACTTAACGTCGGCAACTACGTGGTCGGCAAAATCTTTGGCGACAAAGAAGTGAAGATCAACTGCGCGGCGGCCGATTTCGATATCAAGACCGGTTTGGCGACCACGCAGTTGTTTGTCTTCGATACCGAGAACGCGATCATCTACATCGATGGCACCGCGAACATGGCGACTGAGCAACTGGACTTGACCGTTACGCCGGAATCCAAGGGCTGGCGTTTGATTTCGTTGCGTTCGCCGTTGTACGTGCGGGGCAAGTTCATCAAACCGGATGCGGGCGTGAAAGCGGTGCCGTTGTTGTTGCGTGGGGCCGGTATGGTGGCGTTGGGCGTGATCGCGGCGCCAGCGGCGGGGTTGTTGGCGCTGATCGCGCCGAGTGGTGGCGAGCCGAACCAGTGTGTGCCGTTGTTGGCGCAGATGAAGTCGGGCAAGGCGCCGGTGACCGTTAAACCAACCAAGTAATTTGTGGCGTCTTTGAAGACGCCATCGCGAGCAAGCTCGCTCCCACATGGGGCCTGTGAACGCAGATCCATTGTGGGAGCGAGCTTGCTCGCGATAGCGGTCTATCAGGCGCTACAGGTCTTTCAGAATGTCAGCCATGTCATCGGCATGCTCTTCTTCCTGCGCCAAAATGTCTTCGAAGATGCGCCGGGTCGTCGGGTCTTTTTCGCCGATGTACTGAATGATCTCGCGGTAGCTGTCGATGGCGATCCGCTCGGCGACCAGGTCTTCGTAGACCATCTCCTTGAGGTTGTTGCCGGCCACGTACTGGGCGTGGGAGTTTTTCGACAGCAGGTCGGGGTTGAACTCCGGCTCACCGCCCAGTTGCACGATGCGCGCGGCCAGGCGGTCGGCGTGTTCGGCTTCCTGGTTCGCGTGTTCGAGGAACTCGTCGGCGGCAAAATGGGCTTTCAGACCGGTGGCCATGAAGTAGTGGCGCTTGTAACGCAACACGCAGACCAGTTCGGTGGCCAGCGATTCGTTGAGCAGGCGCAGCACTTCATTGATATCGGCGCTGTAGCTTTCGGTCACGGCACCGTTCTCGACGTTCTTGCGGGCCCGCTCACGCAGGGTGGTTACATCAGACAAATGCATGTCGCTCATCTCAATCTCCTGGAAGCTAATCCGGTTGACGTCACGCCTCTGGGGACGTGATCGCTACCTAAGGTGTGAGTGATGAGCATTGCAAAAAGTTTGATGTAATTTGACGGACGCAAAAGATCGCAGCCTTCGGCAGCTCCTACAGGGGAATGCGTTCTCGTGCAGGAGCTGGCGCAGCCTGCGATCTTGGCAATAGCCCCGACAACAAAGCCTCTTCCTGCAACCATGCAAAAAATGCCCGCACCGGTGGATGCCGTTCACGCCCCGGCACGCACAATGCGCTGTAGCCGGCCCCGTCGACCTGAACCTCGCCCTTGTAAGCCACCAGCAACCCGCTGGCCACGCTTTCGGACACCAGAATATTGCTCGCCAGCACCAGCCCCTGGCCGGCAATCGCCGCTTGCAGGGCGTAATGCTCTTCATCGTATTCGCGCACGGCGGGTTGCCCGGTCAGCCAGGTTTCGCCGGACTGCGCGCACCACGCCTCCCACCCGTACGCGTAAAATTTTGAATTGCACCAGCGTACGCTGATCAGCGCCGGCACTTGCCTGGCCGCCAGGGCCACCTGTTCGGGAGAGCCATAGACGCCAAAGGATTCGTCGAATAAACACAGCCCATAAAGATTCGGATAGCTATCAAGGCTGTAGCGCACCACCAGATCGACACTCGCATCCTGATGCAAATCGACGACTTCGCAATGGGTGTCGAGCCGTAGGCTGATGTTCGGATGCCGGGCATAGAAGCGACCCAAACGTGGCACCAGCCACAACGCGGCGAAGGCGGGGATGGTAGAAATCGTCAGGCTTGTGCTGCTGCGTTGCGGGCGTAGGGTGTCGACGCTCTGCGCCACGTCAAGCAAAGCGCCGTGCAAGCTCTGGAACAGGCGTTCACCGCCCTCGGTGAGGCGCACTTGCCGGGGCAACCGTTCGAACAGCGCAATACCTAGCCAGCTCTCCAGCGAACGAATCTGATGGGAAATCGCCGTGGGCGTCACCGAGAGTTCTTCGGCGGCGGCCTTGAAGCTCAGCAGGCGTGAGGCGGATTCGAACGCGCGCAGGGCGGTCAGCGGCAGCGAGGCAAACATTGAATACTCCATGGATGAAATAGATTCATCCTGACTGACTTTTGCTCATTTGAAGACAGCGGCCATGCGCTTCAACCTGCACGCCACAAGCCGTTTGAGTTTAGTCCTGAGGATATTCAGATGAACAGAGTTCTTGCGATTCACGCCAGCCCCCGTGGTGAGCGTTCCCACTCCCGGCGTTTGGCCGAGGTGTTTTTATCGGCCTGGCAGGCCCGTCATCCGCAGTCGCAGTTGACCCGTCGCGAAGTCGGTCGGGCACTGATTCCGCCGGTCAACGAGGCGTTCGTGGCGGCGGCGTTTTACCCCGAGCCCGAGGCCCGGCCGCTGTCGATGCAGGCCGATCTGGCGTTCAGCGATGAACTGGTCGGCGAATTGTTTGGTCACGATCTGCTGGTGATTTCCACGCCGATGCACAACTTCAGCGTGCCCTGCGGTCTCAAGGCCTGGATTGATCAGATCGTGCGGATCGGCCTGACCTTCAATCACATCCTGGACAACGGCGTGGCCCAGTACGAGCCGCTGGTGCAGGGCAAAAAAGCGCTGATCGTCACCAGTCGCGGCGGGTTTGGCTTCGGCCCGGGTGGTGAGCTGGAAGCCATGAACCACGCCGATCCTCTGCTGCGCACGGCGTTGGGGTTTATCGGCATCACTGACATCATGGTGGTTGCCGCCGAGGGTGAAGAGTCCGCCGAGCGGACCTTTCAGATCTCCGTCGCCGAGGCCGAACAACGTCTGTTGGCGCTGGCTAGGGAGCTCTAGATGGCCTGGGTATTTTTGCTGATCGCCGCTGCCTTCGAAGTTACCTTCGCCATGGGCATGAAATACGCCGAAGGCTTTACCCGGCTCTGGCCGTCGGTGATCACGGTCGTGGCGGCGGTGGGCGGGATTTACTTTCTGACCCTGGCCATGCGCGAGTTGCCGGTGAGCATCGCTTACCCGATCTGGACCGCCATCGGTTCGCTGGGCACGGTGTTTCTCGGGTTCGCGCTGCTGGGCGAGGGTCTGACGGCGATGAAGCTGCTGTCGGTCGGGTTGATCGTGGCCGGGGTGGTGGGGTTGAAGTAAAGCGTGTGTGGCGGCTGTCATAGACTGGTCATCTTCGCTGGCGATGCTTGGCTGATGTCTTGCATCCCGCCTTGCGTCACCTCCCCGATTACAAGGATGTCCGCCCATGTCGCAAGGTTCCGCCACGCGTTACCCCTTGGTGCTGGTCCCCGGAATGCTCGGATTTATCCGCTTGCTGCTGTACCCGTACTGGTACGGGATTATCTCGGCACTGCGCCGGGATGGGGCGACCGTGGTGGCGGTGCAGGTGTCGCCGCTCAATTCCACGGAAGTGCGGGGCGAGCAGTTGTTGGCGCGAATCGATGAAATCCTGCGCGAGACCGGTGCCGAGAAGGTCAACCTGATCGGCCATAGCCAGGGTTCGCTGACGGCGCGTTATGCGGCCGCCAAACGCCCGGATCGGGTGGCTTCAGTCACCTCGGTGGCCGGGCCGAATCACGGGTCGGAGCTGGCGGACTACCTGCACAAGCATTACCCGGCAGACAGCGCGAAAGGGCGGTTGCTTGCGGTTTTGCTGCGGATAATCGGCGCCTTGATGAGCCTGCTGGAAACCGGTTATCGCGGGCCGAAACTGCCGGTGGATATTCACGCCTCCCATGAATCCCTGACCACTGACGGCGTGGCGCTGTTCAACCAGCGTTATCCACAGGGCTTGCCGCCAACCTGGGGCGGGCACGGGCCGGAAGAGGTTAACGGCGTGCGCTATTACTCCTGGTCCGGGACCTTGCAGCCGGGCAAGACGGATCGCGGCGGCAATCTGTTCGACGGGACCAACCGCAGTTGCCGGTTGTTTGCCACGACCTTCGTGCGCGAAGTCGGGCATTGCGACGGGATGGTCGGGCGTTACAGCTCGCATCTGGGGACGGTGATTGGTGACGAATATCCGATGGATCACTTCGACATCGTCAACCAGTCGCTGGGGCTGGTGGGGAAGGGCGCGGATCCGGTGCGGTTGTTTGTCGAGCATGCCGCCCGGTTGAAAGCGGCGGGGGTTTAGACCGCCTGTGGCGAGGGAGCTTGCTCCCGCTGGGCTGCGAAGCGGCCCCATTTTGCGACCGCTTCGCGCTCGAACGGGAGCAAGCTCCCTCGCCACAAATTACTACGCATGGCCCAACACCGTGGTCCAACGCTCCGAAAGAATCACCCCACCCAAGGTCAAAAAACCGCCAACCAGGTGATACATCGCCAACTGCTCATGCAGCACCACCGCCGCAATCAGCGCGGTAATCAACGGCAGCAGATTGAAAAACTGCGTGGTCCGGCTCGGGCCCAGGCGTACCACGGCTTGCATCCACGCCAGCGGCGCAATCATCGAAGCCAGCAGGCAGGCATACAGCACCAGCGGAATATTCTGCATCGTCGGGCCAATTTTCGGTGAGGCCACAAACAGCGGAAACAGCACCACCACCGCCACCAACACCTGCAAATACAGCAACACCAGCGGTGGCAGGCGCAGCTGCCATTTTTTCAGCAGCGTGCTGTAGATCGCATAGGCCAGGGTCGCGATCAGCATCATCGCATCACCCAGATTCACCCCGTGCTCGAGCAATGCGCCGAGGCTGCCGGACGACACCACCACCAAAACACCCGCAAAGGAAAGCACTGCACCGGCCAGCGCGCCGGCGGTCAGGCGTTGGCCGAGGCTGACGATCGCCATCGCCAGGGACATCAACGGCATCAGCGACAGGATGATGCCCATGTTGGTGGCAGTGGTCAGGCTCGCGGCGAAGTACGCCAGGCTTTGATAGACCGCCATGCCGAGCACGCCGAGAACGAAAATCTTGCCCAGGTTCGGGCGGATCATTGGCCAGTGGGCAATCACCGGTTTAAGCATGAACGGCGTGAACAAAATCCCGGCGAGCAGCCAGCGGTAGAAACCGATCTCGGCGGGGAATATCGCGCCGGCCGACATTTTGGTGATCACGGTGTTGCCGGCCCAAATGAAAATGGCCAGCAGGGGAAACGCATATTGCATGAGAGAGAAACCAGAACGTTGATGAGGGGCAATTATCCGCTTGTCTGGATACAAGCCTATACTTCGATCCAGACAATCGGCCCTTGATGACGGACAGCATGAGCAGTAAACACATCGATCTGCTGGATTTCAGCGAACTGCCGGCCCCGGTGTACTTCCGATACGCCGACTTCGACACCCACGAATACGCTTCGGCCCACCGCCACCCGTGGGGCACGCTGGAGTATTCGGCCAACGGTGTGTTGCACATGGAAATCGGCAGCAGTCGCTTCATGTCGCCGCCACAGTACGCCGTTTGGGTACCGCCGCAGACCGAGCACAGCTTCTACAGCAACCAGCCGATCAACTACCGCGCGGTGTGCCTGGCACCGTCGCTGTGCCGGGATCTGCCGCAACAGGCCTGCACCCTGGCCATCAGCGACATCCTCAAAGCGATTCTCAAGGACTTCGCTGCCCGGGACGTGAAGATTCCCGAGCGGGAAACCGACGTGCGCCTGGCCCAGGTGTTGGTGGATCAGTTGCAACAAGCACCGGAGCACGCCTGTTATTTGCCCTACGCCAGCAGTCCTGGGCTACTCGGGATACTCGAAGCCTTGCAGGCCGAGCCTGGGGATAACCGGCCGTTGGCCGATTGGGCGACGCAGATTTACGTCAGCGAACGGACCCTGGCCCGGCAGTTCGTTCGTGAGCTGGGCATGAGCTTCGGCGAATGGCGGCAACGCCTGCGGTTTTTGGCGGCGATCGAAGCGCTGGACAGTCAGCGCAGCATTCAGGACATCGCCTTCGACATGGGCTACAGCACCGGCTCGGCGTTTATCGCGATGTTTCAGCGTCAGGCCGGGTGCACGCCGGAGCAGTATCGACGCAGTCATCTTGAGGGCAGGTGAAGGTGTTACAGGCTTTGTCTACACTTCAGGGCGAGGCCGCATCCATCGGTGCGGTAACAAGGAGAAAACTCCATGAAGATGTTGCGTGTCCCTTTGTTGATGATCGGTTTGTTGCTCTGTTCCCAAGGCTTCGCCGCCACGGCCCAACAGAACAAAATGACCGCCTGCAATGCCGACCCTCAAGCGAAAAGCCTCAAGGGCGATGAGCGCAAAGCATTCATGAGCACATGCCTCAAAGCCACGCCGGCGGCCAATGACGCCAAAGTCCTGACCCCGCAGCAAGAGAAAATGAAAACCTGCAACGCCACCGCCGCCACCCAGGCGCTGAAGGGCGATGCGCGGAAAACCTTCATGAGTGATTGCTTGAAGAAAAAATAAACCCTCGGGATAAATACGATCAAAGTGTGGGAGCAGGCCTGCTCGCGAATGCGGTTTCCAATTCAGCACCCTAGTCGCCTGACACACCGCATTCGCGAGCAAGCCCGCTCCCACATTGGATCTATGTTCACGGGACTAATGTGGGAGCGAGCTTGCTCGCGATGGGGCCAATAAGCTCACTGAAAAAAACCGCCAGTCCCCCGACCAAGGTCGACCTACACATTCCCTAGTGCTGACCTCGGATCGCTGGCAGACTGCCCATCCTTTTACGCCGTTCGTTTTGAGGCTGTATGCCAACGTTTTCTCAACGTCACGTCTTGCTGTTAATCAGTTGGGTCATCATCTTCGGTGGTTTGCTACTGGTCATCCCTCTGCGCCTGTTGCCCAGCCTGTTGGCCGGGTTGCTGGTGTTCGAACTGGTCAACATGCTCACGCCGCAACTGCAGCGGCTGATCGAAGGTCGCCGCGCCCGTTGGCTGGCGGTGGCGCTGCTGGGCACTTTGGTGGTCAGCGTGCTGGCGCTGATCTTTGCTGGTGCTATCAGTTTTCTGCTGCATGAAGCGGAAAATCCCGGGGCTTCCCTCGACAAATTCATGCACGTGGTTGACCGCGCTCGCGGGCAATTGCCACCGTTCATCGATGTTTACCTGCCGGCCAGCGCGGCCGAGTTCCGCGTGGCGATCGGCGAATGGATGACCAAACACCTCAGCGATTTGCAATTAGTGGGCAAGGACGCGGCGCACATGTTTGTGACGCTGCTGATCGGCATGGTACTGGGGGCGATCATCGCCTTGCAGCGTGTGCCCGACGTGACTAAACGCCGGCCGCTGGCCGCCGCGCTGTTCGACCGTTTGCATCTGTTGGTGCAAGCCTTTCGCAACATCGTGTTCGCGCAAATCAAGATTTCCCTGCTCAACACCTTCTTCACCGCGATTTTCCTCGCGCTGGTCCTGCCGATGTTCGGGATCAAACTGCCGCTGACCAAAACCCTGATCGTGCTGACTTTCCTGCTCGGTTTGCTGCCGGTGATCGGTAATCTGATGTCCAACACGCTGATCACCATCGTCGGCTTGTCACTGTCGATCTGGGTCGCGGTGGCCGCGTTGGGTTATCTGATGTTTATCCACAAACTCGAGTACTTCCTCAACGCGCGCATTGTCGGCGGGCAGATCAGTGCCAAGTCGTGGGAGTTGCTGCTGGCGATGCTGGTGTTCGAAGCCGCGTTCGGCCTGCCGGGGGTGGTGGCGGGGCCGATTTATTACGCGTATTTGAAGAGTGAGTTGAAGCAGATCGGGATGGTTTGATTCGCTGTTGATCTATTGTGGCGAGGGGGCTTGCCCTCGTTGGGTTGCGAAGCAGCCCTCAATTCTCCAACACACCGCATGTGCCGGTTTTGCGGCTGCTGCGCACCCGAACGGGGGCAAGCCCCCTCACCACAAGGTGTCAGATCAGTCCATCGGGCCGTAACGCTTCATGGCTTCAATTGCCAAACCACTGCCGATGCTGCCAAAGATGTTCCCTTCCACATGCCGCGCGTTCGGCAGCATTGCCGAGATGCTGTTGCGCAGCGCCGGAATCCCGCTCGAACCGCCGGTGAAGAACACCGTATCAACCTGATCGACGCGCACGTTGGCATCGTTCAGCAATTGCGTGACGCTGTTGCGCACCCGCTCCAGCAGGTTGTCGATGGCCGACTCGAACAGCGCTCGGGTCAGTTCAACGCTCAGGCCTGGCTCGATGCGGTCCAGCGGCACGTGACGGCTGTCGGCGTGGGTCAGCTGGATCTTGGTTTCTTCCACTTCCATGGCCAGCCAGTGGCCGGCGCGCTGGTCGATCAGCTTGAACAGGCGATCAATGCCGCCGGTGTCTTCGATGTCGTAGCGCATGCTGCCCAGGGACAGGGTCGATTTCTGCGAGTAGACCGAGTTGATGGTGTGCCAGGTCGCCAGGTTCATGTGGTGGCTGGTGGGCATGTAGGCGCCGCTCTTCATCCGGCTGCCGTAGCCGAACAGCGGCATCAGGCCTTGCAGGCTCAGTTGCTTGTCGAAGTCGGTCCCGCCGATGTGCACGCCGCCGGTGGCGAGGATGTCATCGTGGCGATTGTCGTGGTCGCGACGCTCAGGCGACAGGCGCACCAGCGAGAAGTCGGAGGTACCACCGCCGATGTCGACAATCAGCACCAGTTCTTCTTTTTCGATGGTCGACTCGTAGTCGAACGCGGCCGCAATTGGCTCGTACTGGAACGACACGTCTTTAAAGCCAATAGCGCGAGCCACATCCACCAAGGTGTTTTCGGCTTCCTGGTCGGCCATTTCATCGTCGTCGACGAAAAACACCGGGCGGCCCAGCACCACTTCATCGAATTCCCGACCGGCGGCGGTTTCGGCGCGCTTCTTCAACTGGCCGATGAACAAGCCGAGCAGGTCCTTGAACGGCATCGCCGTGCCGAGGACGCTGGTGTCGTGCTTGATCAGCTTGGAACCCAACAGGCTCTTGAGCGAGCGCATCAGCCGGCCTTCGTAGCCTTCCAGGTACTCGTGCAGCGCCAGCCGGCCGTACACCGGGCGGCGTTCTTCGATGTTGAAGAAGACCACCGAGGGCAGGGTGATCTTGTCGTCCTCCAGCGCGATCAGCGTTTCCATGCCGGGGCGGAGCCAGCCGACGGTGGAGTTGGACGTGCCGAAGTCGATACCACAGGCACGGGCTGGGGATGCGTTTTTCATGTCTTTCAAGTTCCGGTTAAAAAACGGCCGCGCAGTGTATGCCAGTGCGGCGCAGAATCGAAGGCCGACTATCCGCTAAATCGCCACGAATAACGCCTTGATAAGCTGGCCGGATGCCCCAAACTTGTCTGCATCGACCCTGGCAGCCAATCGGCGGTCGCAAGAACCGACTACCGCTGCCGATAAACTTCTGATGCGCTGCCCGGTCACAACCTTGAGATCGGTCAACCTGGCGGCTGCCAATGCGTGCATGCTGGCGGTGGTGGCGCGATTTTGATAACGGATGGTGATCCTTAGATGGACTTCAAAGACTATTACAAGATTCTCGGTGTGGAGCCGACCGCAGACGATAAGGCGATCAAGGCCGCCTATCGCAAGCTGGCGCGCAAATATCACCCGGACGTCAGCAAGGAAAAAGACGCCGAGGAAAAGTTCAAGGACGCCTCGGAAGCTTATGAAGCGCTGAAAAGTGCCGACAAGCGCGCCGAGTACGACGACTTGCGCAAATACGGCCAGCACGGCCAACCGTTCCAGGGCCCGCCAGGCTGGCAGGGTCGTGGCGGCGGTGGTTTCGGTGGTGGTCAGGACTCGGGCGATTTTTCGGACTTCTTCAGTTCGATCTTCGGCAACCGGGGTCCGGGTTTTGGTGGTGGAGAGTCGCGTCGCAGTGCTGGACGTCGAGGGCAAGACGTGGAAATGGAACTTGGGATTTTTCTGGAAGAAACCCTCTCGAACGAATCGAAGAAGGTCACCTTCCAGGTGCCGCAGTACAACCCTGCCGGCCAGCATGTCAGCAATACCAGCAAAAGCCTGAACGTGAAGATCCCGGCCGGTGTGACCGACGGCGAGCGTATTCGCCTCAAGGGCCAAGGGGCTCCGGGGATCGGTGGCGGCGCCAATGGCGACCTGTTCCTGATCATCCGCTTCGCGCCGCACCCGAAATTCGATATTGAAGGCGAAAACCTGATAATCACTTTACCGCTGGCACCTTGGGAATTGGCGCTGGGCGCCGAAGTGGCCGTGCCGACCCTGACCGGCAAGATCAACCTCAAGGTCCCGGCCGGCAGCCAGAACGGCCAGCGCATGCGCGCCAAGGGCCACGGTCTGCTGAACAAGAAGGGCGAACGGGGCTTCCTGTTCGTGCAACTTAAAGCCGTCATGCCGAAAACCTCGGACGATGAGGTCAAGGCGTTGTGGCAAGAGCTGGCGAAGAAAGCCGCTTTCGACCCAAGAGAAAACTTTTGATCCGCTAGAACCCTGGAGCTACTGACTATGAGCAGTCCCCTGATCGTTCAACTGGACATGGCAGAATTCTGTGAGGCGACCGACTTGTCGGACGTCTACGTGATCGAAATCGTCGAACACGGCATCCTCGAACCTCAGGGTGCACTGCCCAAGGACTGGCGTTTCAACGATTACGAATTGGCCCTGGCCAAGCGCGCCGCCAAACTGCGGCGCGATTTGGAACTGGAATGGGAAGGTGTCGCCCTGGCACTGGACCTGCTTGAAGAAGTCCAGCAACTGCGGGCCGAGAACCGGATGCTGAAACAGCGACTTGGGCGGTTGGTGGTCGAGTAGCGGTAAAGCACCAAAACCTGTGGCGAGGGGGCTTGCCCCCGTTGGGCTGCGCAGCAGCCCCAAAACAGACACCTCAGTTCATCAGGCATACCGCGTTCGCAGGATTTACGACCGCTTCGCGGCCGAACGGGGGCAAGCCCCCTCGCCACAACACGGTCCTCAGGTCTCACACCTTCCTGGGCAACACCACGGTAAACAACGTTCCCTCGGCTTCATTGGAACTGACCTCAATCGTCCCCCGATGCGCAGTCACCACTTCCTTGACGATAAACAGCCCCAAGCCAAGGCTTGTCGACGGCTGCCCGAGTTCTTCGTCGGCGCTGCGCACCAGTGGGTCGAAGATCGTGCCGATCGCGTCTTCCGGAATCGGTGTTCCACCGTTATGTACGGTGAGGCGCACGGTGTCGGGCTCGCCGCTGAGCGTGACCGTGACATCACGCTTGTTCAAACCATGTTGCAACGCATTGCCAATCAGGTTCTGCAACAGCTGACTGACTCGCCCGGCATCCCAGACACCTCGGGTGTCCCCTGTCACTTCGAGTATGGGATTGCACTCGGGGTTGCCGGCACAGGCCAGGGCAATCGCCTCATGCGCCGCGTCGGTCAGGTCCATCGGCACCGGTTCGATCGGCAGGCTCTTGCCCAGGCGACTGCGCACCAACTCCAATAAATCACCGACCATCACCGCCATATGCCGCGTGCCACGATGGATGTGGTGCACGCAAGTCAGGGCGTCGCCTTCCAGATGTATTTTTCGCTGCAGCAGTTCGGTGGACATGCTCACCGCCTGCAAGGGCGCCCGCAGGTCGTGGCCGAGGATGGCCAGGAAGATGTCCCGCGAGTGGTTGACCTGCTCGGCATAGGCGGCGGTCGACTCGGCCAGGGCTTCGTCGATGGCTTCGTTGAACCGGATCATGTCCTGGAAGTGAGCCAGCTCTGGCGTCTGCAGGCTGTTGACCCACAGACGAATGACGCAGGCGCGCAAGTGGCGGAACTCGGAGGTCATCTGCACCAGATCAAAACCGAAGGTGTGCCGCAACTCGCCATGGCTGGCGGCGGCCTGATCCAGGCTTGGAGATTTTTCCGGACCGTCGCCCTTGGCCTTGGCGGCCTGCTCATGGGCGGTCTGGACGGTGGTCATGTCCCGCGCGGCGGCCAGCAGGATGGCGCGGGCATGATCGCGCAAGGTGGTGCGATCCAGGTTGTCGTCGGGCGTGAGCGCACGGGCGAACTGCTCCCATTCATCGACGATACGATCAACCTCTACCACGATGAATTCGCTTAGGCGCATGGACGGTGTTCCCGAGCAAGAATGGCAGGTGATGGAGCTGCATATTAGCGCCTTCACGTCCGGGTAAACACCGCTGAATACACGGATGCAGATGACCTGTCGGAGTGGGTGGTATTTATATATTTTCAGGATTTTAATAATTGAAGTGTTTATGAGTTTTTCGCGGGCTTGTCCGCAGGTTTTTGATCTTTTGTTTCAGTCGAACGTTGGATAGCCTAATCAGCCAACAATAATCATGGAAGATTGTTATATGGCTGATGCGCAAGAAGTTGAAGGGCGTGAAGAATCATCTGTCTCCGAAGTCAGTAAGCCAGGCATTCATTCTGATCGGATCAAACAGGCGATTCTGAACGCGAAAGAAATGGGTCCAACGCCAGCATTGCTGGCCTTTCAAACCTTGGAGAGCCCCTTTCCGGACTGGTACCTGAACGCCCGAAAGATAGATCGCGATGAATTGAAAGATCTGTTCGGTCGGCGATGGTTGCTTCAAGGAAAACTCGACAAAGAATTAGATAAACTGCAGCAGGATATCCGGGACTTTGCCGAGCCACTGTTATTAAAGTCCTTGAACGATCATTTAAATGTTCAGTTGGATGTCCGGGCGGCGGAGCTGCGATTGTATGTGCCCAATAAACTTATATTGGGCATCAACACGGGCGCTAATCATTTCAAACTACTGAGTCTGCTTGATGCGGCCCTGCATAACTTCGAGGCATCCGAGGCCGAGTCTGGCGCTTTCAGTGACGGTTCCGGCGTGTTTACCCAGGATGCCGAGGGCGCGCCCCTGCGCCATGCCATGACCGTCGAGCAATTTGTCACGTTGTGCCGCACGTTGGATATCGGGGCGCAGTATCAAACGCATCTCAAGGACATTCTGACCCCGCTTCAGGCCACGGCCCGGTTTGAGTTGCAAAAGCAGTCAGTAGCCAGCGACAAGGCCGCTTTCAAACTTGCGGCACTGGTGGCGCAACTAAAGGGCGATCTCACCTCCTACGGTTTCGGCCAAATGCTGCAGGTCCACGACGGTGCGCCGAACCGGGAGTTGTACGGTGCGCCGATGCACTGTCATCGTTTATCGTTGATGGGGTTCAGGCTCACCGGGATCGTGCTGTTCAGCGCCGTGAGCGATCCGACGCTGCTCAAAAAGTCCTTCGACGAGCTGACAACTCCGCTGCTGAAATTCTGGCTCGACTGGTCGCACCGGGTGCCGTTTCTTCCTCACCAGGGCTATGAACGGTTCAAGTTGATCAAGGCGTTTTTGGCCAACGGTCCCAAAGGGTTGTCCGAGGAACTGCTGCGCAATGAAGACATTTATCAACAGAGCCACCTGACTGGAAAGCTGATCGCCTATGTCCCGGACGACCCCGAGCATCCTCTCAAGGAGTACGACTCTTTCATCGACTTTATGAAAACCCTGATCGGGCAGTTGCTCAGCCCTGATTATCAGCGGTTTTTCAGTCGGTTCGTCGCACAGAGCGACAAGGGGGTGTTTTTCAGTCGGCTCAACGAACGCCTCAATACCTTCACCTGGAAACAGCGCGAACCCTTGGACATGGGGCCATGGTGGCGAGAAACAGCCGTCGAGAACCCGACCCCGGAACCGATCACCAACCTCATCGACGGCAACCTGTGGAGTGCGGTTTTTACGGAACGACGGGATAAGGCGCTGGCCGACGCCCGCCGCATTGCCGTGCCCACCGGCGACGAGGACGCGCAAAGTCGCTGGAAGCGCCTGAGCAGCTACCTCGACATCGGCTGGAACGTCTTCAACTTCGCCGCGATGCTGGTGCCGGGATTAGGCGAAGCGATGCTCGGCATCATGGTTGCGCAACTGCTCGAAGAGTTGGCCGAAGGCCTCGAAGACTGGAGCAAGGGTGACCGTGAAGAAGCGTCGGCGCATCTCACCTCGGTGCTGATCAACGGCGCCCAACTGGCAATGATGGGCGCCGCGCACGTCTTGCCGTCGGGCATGCCCGCGCCGGTAAAAGCCTCGCCGTTTGTCGATAGCCTCAGGGCCGTTGAACTGCCCGATGGCAAGGTCAGCCTGTGGAAGCCCGATCTCTCGCCGTATGAGCGCAACCTGACATTGGCGCAGGCGTCGCGCCCAGACGAACTGGGACTGCACCGACACGACGGTCAGACGGTGTTGCCGCTGGACAACAAATACTATGGATTGAAAGAGGACCCGAACACCGGTCGGCAGCGCATCGAACACCCGACACGCCCCAACGCCTACCAGCCAGAGCTGGCGCATAACGGCGCCGGCGCCTGGAGTACCGAGCTGGAAGATCCGACGCAATGGGACGCCGCCCGAGTCTGGCAACGTCTTGGTCATTCGGTGGACGAGTTACCGGTGGCCACGCAGGCGCAGATCCGTACCGTCAGCGGGGTCGATGACAACGTGTTGCGCAGGCTGCATGTAGAACATGAACGCTTTCCCGCGCTGCTAGAGGATACGATCAAACGCTTCAAGACTTATGCCGAAGCCGAGGATATGAGTCGACAGATTCTGGATAACCGTGTCACCGAGGCGTTGGAAGGTTTTCTGCCAACCTTCGTCACTGAGTTGCAGGGATGGCCGCCCACCCGAGCGATGGCGCTGTTTGAAACGGAGTCGTTCGCCGGGCCGTCGATCAAGTACGGTAATGCAGAGGCTACGCCGGCGCAGACGATCAAGCTCAGCCGCGCCCGACTGCGCAAAGGCGAACTGGCTGAATGTGTGCTGGACGCCCTGCAGGAAAACGAGGTGCTCGACCTGCTGGGCAAACGAGTGTCCGCGGTTCGTTCCGAGCGTCTGGAAGCCTTGCGCGGTCGTCTGGCGATGCATGCCCGGCGCCAGACACGGCGGCTGTTCGACTCGCTGTCCAAAGCCGCCGACGTCTCCGACAATCCGCGACAGTTGCTGCTTCAGCGTGACTATCCGCATTTGCCGGGGAACGTTGCCCGGGACCTGTTGAAGCAAGCCGACCCCGACGATCTGCGCTTCATCGACCAAAAAAGCCGTTTGCCGCTGCGTGTCGAGCAGCAGGCGCGAGACGCCATGACGCAACTGCGTGTGGCCCGAGCCTACGAAGGCCTGTATCTGGCAGAACTGGAAAGCATCGACACCGCACGCCTGGCATTGCATAGCGCGGCCGCGTTGCCAGGCTGGTCGTCCACGGTGTGCATTGAAGTCCGTGAGCTGTCTTTCAGCGGGCCGTTGCGCGACCGCGTTGGCCCACTGGATGCGCCAGACCGCAAGGTGTTGGTGGTCAATGAAGAGGGGCTGTACGAGGCCAGGGATGCACTCGATCAGCACCTGCATGGCGCTGACGATTTGTACGGCGCGCTGCTGCACGCCTTGCCCGATACGGAACGCAGGGCGCTGGGATACGAGATCAACCAGGGAGCCCGGCTCAAAGCGACGGTCGTGCAAAAACCGCTGTCCCATGAGCAGCTGGAGCCGATCCTGGTACGTACTCCCGTTCGAAAGCCTGGCTACGATCCACGAACCATGCACCTGAAGGGCGGTATGCAGGGTTATCCACAACGTTTGCCGAGCAGCTATGCGCGTAATCGTCTCAAGTATCGTGTGCGCTGCCTCTATCCGACGCTGGTTAACTCCGGTGTTGAGGAGTTGCTCAATTCCTACGAGCTGACTGGCGGTTCGGCCGAAGCGGGTTTGCTCCAGCTTGAGTATGAGTTCAACACCTTCAACCACGATTTCCGTCGCTGGGTCGCGCTACCCACCGAGCATTGGCGGTTGTTACCGGAAGGCTCCCAGGAAATCCTTGAGCGCGAACGGATCTATCAGGCACTCAAGGAATGCTGGCAGCGAACGGGGCCCGCTCATTACGACGGTGCCAGTGAATATCTGGGGCAAACCCTGAGCCTCAGTGGCATTTCATTGCCGCGGCACCTGCGAAGCATGCCCCGTCTGAAGCTGAACTTCGATCACGTGACCGAACTGAATTTGCGCGACACCGGGCTGACCAACGACGAGGAGTCTTTCCTGAAGCCGTTCCGTCGGTTGCGCTTGTTGAATCTTGAAGAAAACCGCTTGACGCGTCTGCCCTCGAAAATCGGGAAATTGCGTCAATTGACTGAGCTTTCCGTTACGCGCAACCAGATTGTCTTGACCGCAGGCGACGTCGGCCAGCTCAAGCAACTGACCCGCCTGCGCACGTTGGGGATGGCCTCGAATCCGTTGGGGCGGTTGCCCGATATCAGCAGCATGCCCGAATTGCATACGCTGATTCTGGCCGACACGGGCGCCAAGACCTGGCCGCCGGGGCTGTTTGAACAGCGGCGTTTTCGGCATTTCTACCTGGAGATGCAACTGAACAAGTTGACCAGGATTCCCGTGGTCGCCCCCGGTTCCGCCAGCGCCGAGCTGTTGGCGCGTACGGTGATCAGCCGTGAGCCGCAATGGATCTCGGCGCAAAACCTGGAGATTCTCAAAGGCTACATTCGCTCCATGGGCATGGACCCTGATCGGCCGTTTCCGCCACGGGGCGTACGCGACAGTCTCGACTGGGAACAAGGCATGACCCGCCGGCAATGGACCAGAAAGCAAGACACCTGGAACGCGGTGGAAGATGAGTTTCACTCGCTGCAGTTTTTCGAGGAATTGAAGAAGCTGACCGGCTCGGCGGACTACACCACCAACCTGGAATACCGCGCCAACCTGACCAGCAAGGTCTGGCGAATGCTTGACGCCATGGCCGAGAACTCGGCACTGCGCGAGCGGTTGTTTGCAATGGCCACCTTACCGACCGCCTGTGTGGATGGGGGGACGGCATTGTTCAACTCGATGGGTGTCGAGGTGTTGATTCATGAAGCTTATGCACTGGGTAATGACGGTTTGATCGAAGCTGAGTTGGTGAGCCTGGCCCGCGGCAAATCGCGTCTGGATGAATTGCGCGCCATTGCCAGTCATTCGATTGATGAACGCTTGCTGGCGGGCGAAACGTTCAGGCGGGTGGGTGCGGACGGCAATGTCACGGGCACGATTGATGAAGTCGAGGTACATCTGGCGTTCATGACCGACCTGGCCGAGCGTCTGGAACTGCCTTGGCAGGCCCGCGGCATGCAGTTTCGACAGATCGCCGGGGTAAGCCGCGGGATGATCGACGATGCTTTTCAGCGTATCGAGGTACTGGAAACGGGCGAACTGCTGGCTGACTGGATTCTTCAGCAAAACATGTGGAAAACCTGGCTCGAACACGCGAACGCCGATGTCTTCAAGGTGCTCAAACGCAAGGTCGAAGCCATCACCGAGTACTGGACGGCCCTCGATGAGCGGGTGCAGCTTCAGGATCTGACCAGTCCGGAGGCCGTCAGCCTGGAACAGCAAATCAAGGTCCTCGCCACAGAGCTGGGCAAACCCGCTGAAGACATCGCCCCCGGTCGTGTCATGAGCGAGGGTGAATACACGGCGGAACTGGCCAACATCGACAGCGAACACCAAGCGCTGTTCAAGCGCCTGACCCAACAGGCGATTGACCGGGCCAAGCTGCAACGGGTCGAGATACCGTTTACGGTTGAGCCAATTCCGGTTCCGGATGAACCGGACATCAATACCCATCTGTAACCCGTTCGCCCGCGGCAAGGCACTGCGCCTTGCCGTGGATTTTTTCAGTGCCTCAGAACAGGAAATAGCGCTGGGCCATCGGCAGGGTTTCGGCTGGCTCACACCACAGCAACACGCCATCGGCCTTGACCTGGTAGGTCTGCGGGTCAACGTCGATGTTCGGCAGGTAGTCGTTGTGGATCAGGTCGGTTTTCTGCACCTCGCGGCAACCTTTGACCACAGCGATTTTCTTCTTCAAACCCAACGCCTCGGGAAGACCGGCGTCCTGCGCGGCCTGGCTGATAAAGGTCAGGCTGGTGGCGTGCAGCGAGCCACCGTAGCTGGCAAACATCGGCCGGTAGTGCACCGGTTGTGGCGTTGGGATCGAGGCATTGGCGTCCCCCATCAGGCTCGCCGCAATGGCGCCGCCCTTGAGGATCAACGTCGGTTTGACCCCGAAGAATGCCGGGCGCCAGAGCACCAGATCGGCCCATTTACCCACTTCGATCGAGCCCACTTCATGGCTGATGCCGTGGGTGATCGCCGGGTTGATGGTGTACTTGGCGATGTAGCGTTTGGCCCGGAAGTTGTCGTTGCCTTCACCGTCCTGAGGCAGCGGGCCGCGCTGCTTTTTCATCTTGTCGGCGGTCTGCCAGGTGCGGGTGATCACTTCGCCGACCCGGCCCATGGCCTGGCTGTCGGAGCTGATCATCGAGAACGCGCCGAGGTCGTGGAGGATGTCTTCGGCAGCAATCGTCTCGCGGCGAATGCGGCTTTCGGCGAACGCCACGTCTTCGGCAATGCTCGGGTCCAGGTGATGGCAGACCATCAGCATGTCGAGGTGTTCGTCGATGGTGTTGCGGGTGAACGGCCGCGTCGGGTTGGTCGAACTCGGCAACACGTTGGCAAACCCGCAGGCCTTGATGATGTCCGGGGCGTGACCGCCGCCCGCACCTTCGGTGTGGTAGGTGTGGATGGTGCGGCCCTTGAACGCGGCGAGGGTGGTTTCGACGAAGCCGGATTCGTTGAGGGTGTCGGTGTGGATCGCCACCTGCACATCGTACTGGTCGGCCACGCTCAGGCAGTTGTCGATGCTGGCGGGCGTGGTGCCCCAGTCTTCGTGCAACTTGAGGCCAATGGCGCCGGCCTTGACCTGCTCGATCAACGGCTCCGGCAGGCTGGCGTTGCCCTTGCCGGTGAGGCCGATGTTCATCGGGAACGCATCCGCCGCTTGAAGCATCCGCGCCAGGTGCCAGGGCCCGGAGGTGCAGGTTGTCGCGTTGGTGCCGGTGGCCGGGCCGGTGCCGCCGCCGATCATGGTGGTGACGCCGCTCATCAGCGCCTCTTCGATCTGCTGCGGGCAGATGAAGTGAATGTGGGTGTCGATGCCGCCGGCGGTGAGGATCATGCCTTCACCGGCGATGACTTCGGTGCTGGCGCCGATGGCCATGGTGACGTTCGGCTGCACGTCCGGGTTGCCGGCCTTGCCGATGCCGGCGACGCGCCCGTCCTTGAGGCCGACATCGGCTTTGACGATGCCCCAGTGGTCGACGATCAAGGCGTTGGTGATGACAGTGTCGACCACTTCAGCGGCGAGCAATTGGCTCTGGCCCTGGCCGTCGCGGATGACTTTGCCGCCGCCGAATTTCACTTCTTCGCCGTAGGTGGTGAAGTCTTTTTCCACTTCGATCCACAGCTCGGTGTCGGCCAGGCGGACCTTGTCACCGACGGTGGGGCCGAACATGTCGGCGTAGGCTTGACGGGAAATCTTCATCGGAATTCCTTGCACAAATTTATTGTGGCGAGGGGGCTTGCCCCCGTTCGGGTGCGAAGCGCCCGCAATTTGGTTGATGAGGTTTATCTGATGAACCGAGGTGGCAGGTTTTACGACCGCTGCGCGGCCGAACGGGGGCAAGCCCCCTCGCCACAAGGACCGGCGTCAGTCGAGGTCGCCCATGATCCGCCCGGCAAACCCGAACACTCGTCGATGCCCGGCCAAATCCACAAGCTCGACCTCGCGGCTCTGTCCCGGCTCGAAGCGCACGGCAGTGCCGGCCGGGATGTTGAGGCGCATGCCACGGCTGGCGGCGCGGTCGAAGGTCAGGGCATCGTTGGTTTCGAAAAAGTGGTAATGCGAGCCGACCTGGATTGGCCGGTCGCCGCTGTTGGCCACTTTCAGGCTGACGGTGCGGCGGCCGACGTTGAGTTCGATGTCGCCGGGCTGGATCTGGTATTCACCGGGAATCATCCATTCACTCCTTGCAGAATCTTGTAGTAGAGGGCGGTTGGCCGGTAATTGCCGGCCGGGTCGCAAGCGTAGTCGGGGATTTGACCGGCGCGGGTGTAACCCAGGGCCTTGTAGAAGTCTTCGGCAGGGGAGCCGGCCTCGGTGTCGAGGTAGAGCATGCCGCGCTTGTGCTGGCGGGCGGCGAGCTCCAGGGCGCTCATCAATTGCTGGCCAAGGCCGCGACGGCGGGCGTGTTCGCGCACCAGCAGTTTCTGCACTTCGGCACGGTTCAGGCCGTTGGCTTTCTGGCACAGGGTCAGTTGCACACTGGCTTGCACCTGCTCGTCCTTGACCACCACCCACAGCAACACATTGCCAAGGTTCAGGTTGGCCTGGACGTCATCGAAATAGGCCCGGGCCTGGGTCGCATCCAGATCGGCCATGAAACCAACGCTGGCGCCATAGCCCACGGCGTCCAACAGCAAATCAATCAAACCCTGGCGATAGTGCGCAAAGCTTTCAACATTCACGCGGCGCAGTTGGGCGGCGTTCATCGGGTGTCACTCCTTGTTGGCGATTGGCGGCTCCGCGCCTGGGTTGAGGGTCAGTTGCATGAAGGTCAGGTCCAGCCAGCGCCCGAACTTGGTGCCCACCTGGGGCATCTGCCCGGTGATCGCAAAACCGGCGCGCTCATGCAGACGAATAGAAGCGGCGTTACCGCTTTCGATGGCGGCGACCATGATGTGTTTGTCGCAGCCTTTGGCGCGCTCGATCAACACGCTCATCAGTTGTGGGCCGAGGCCGTTGCCGCGCTGGTCGCTGCGCACATACACCGAGTGCTCGACGGTGTGGCGAAACCCGTCGAACGGCCGCCAGTCCCCGAATGAAGCGTAGCCCAGCACTGCGTTGTCGCCGTCGACGATCACCAGAATCGGATAACCCTGGGACTGCCGGGCGCTAAACCACGCCTGGCGATTGCCCAGATCCACGGCTTGTTCATTCCAGATCGCCGTGGTGTTGAGCACCGCATCGTTGTAGATGTCACGGATCGCGGGCAGGTCGGCGTGCAGCGCATCGCGAATGAGATAAGTCATGACGCGGCCTCAGACGATGGGTTGGTGAACGGTGACCAGTTTGGTGCCGTCGGGAAACGTCGCTTCAACCTGGATCTCCGGGATCATTTCCGGGATGCCTTCCATCACTTGTTCGCGGCTGAGCAGGGTGGTGCCGAAATGCATCAACTCGGCCACGGTGCGACCGTCACGGGCGCCTTCAAGCAGCGCCGCGGAGATGTAGGCCATGGCTTCCGGGTAATTGAGTTTCACGCCGCGAGCCAAACGCCGCTCGGCAACTAGGCCGGCGGTGAAGATCAACAGCTTGTCTTTTTCGCGTGGGGTCAGGTCCATCGTTGGAATCCATATCGGCAGATAAAAAAGGTATTCGGATCTGTGAATACATAACCCCTGTGGGAGCGGGCTTGCTCGCGAAGGCGGACTTACATTCAACATTTGCGTTGTCTGATACACCGCTTTCGCGAGCAAGCCCGCTCCCACATTGGATCGTGTTTCAGGTGCTCCATATTCTTGGGGGCACGGCTTCTCGGCCGAGCAACGCCGGCCTGAGCAGTCGCCACAAATCGATTAGCCAGCCCCGTGCCAACAACGCCTCACTGGCCAGGCATCGTGCGACTAAAAGTCCCGGCAACTGAGTCAAATCCCCGCGAACGTCATTGGGCAGCGCGCGACAGGTTTCCAGCAGTGCGCTGTCGATTTCCCCGGTCACCAACAACGTCGCAAACACCGGTTGCCCATCCAGCCCGATCGGCGAGTCGAGCAATCCATCAGCGCCGACAATGCGCTGGCGTTCGTGCCAGAGCAACTGGCCGTCACGGCGGATATCCAGCCGTGCCTGGAAATGCCCAAGGTCAAAACGTTCGCCACTGGCCGGGCGACCCAACGCCACCACGTCCCAGTAGAACAACCGGGCGTCGCCTTCAAGGTCGATCGAGGTGCTGAGTTCAGCCTGGGCCGCGCTGAAAATGATCGTCTCCTGGGGCAGCCATTCCAGTGTCGCACCGGCCGCCACTTTCAATTCCAGCTGCTGATAAGCGGGGCCGGCGGCGCGATACCACTTGGCGGCACCGGGGCTGGTGATTTGCGCCCAGGCATTGCTGCCGACACTGGCCGAAATGTCCAGCCGATCCCCCCCGGCAATCCCGCCCGGCGGGTGAACGATGATGTGCTGGCACACCTCGGGCCCTTCGGCGTACAGGTGCTTTTGCACCCGCAGCGGGCCTTTGTGTCGGCGCTGGACTGGGCGCGTGCTGTCGCCAAAACGGGCGTAGCCCAGCTCCAGTTCGGCGTGCCAACTTGGGGTGAACAGCGTGATAGGGGCAGGTAAATTCATAAGTTCTAATTATCGTTAGGACGCTACAGACTAGATCGTAACCAGCCCGCGCACACCCTCGGCTTCCATATTTTCTCCGCGACCCTGTTGCACGATCTCGCCCCGGGACATCACCAGGTACTGATCGGCCAGTTCGGCGGCGAAATCGTAGAACTGCTCTACCAGCAAAATCGCCATGTCGCCCCGAGCCGCGAGCTTCTTGATTACCGCGCCGATCTCCTTGATCACCGAGGGCTGGATGCCTTCGGTGGGTTCGTCGAGGATCAGCAAGCGCGGACGGCTGGCCAGTGCGCGACCGATTGCCAATTGCTGCTGTTGACCACCGGACAAGTCACCGCCGCGTCGTTGCTTCATTTGCAGTAACACCGGGAACAACTCGTAGATGAACGCCGGGACTTCCTTGGCTTCGGAGCCGGGGAATCGCGACAGGCCCATCAGCAGGTTTTCCTCCACGGTGAGGCGGCCGAAAATCTCCCGGCCCTGGGGCACATAGGCGATCCCGGCGTGCACCCGTTGGTGCGGCTTGAACGTGGTGATCGGTTTGCCTTCCCAATTCACCGCGCCTTCCTTGGACGGCAGCAAACCCATCAGGCATTTGAGCAGCGTGGTCTTGCCCACGCCGTTGCGCCCGAGCAGGCACGTGACTTCGCCGACCTTCACCTCAAACGAGAGACCGCGCAGGATGTGGCTACCGCCGTAATACTGGTGCAGCTTGTCGACTTGCAGCATTTCCAGAATCTCCTCAAATCCCCTTGTGGGAGCGGGCTTGCTCGCGAATGCGGTGTGTCATTCCGCATTGATGCTGGCTGATCCACCGCTTTCGCGAGCAAGCCCGCTCCCACATTGGATAGGTATTTTCAGGCCTAGCGACCGAGGTAAACTTCGATCACCCGCTCGTTTTCCTGCACCTGTTCCAGCGACCCTTCCGCCAGCACGCTGCCCTGGTGCAACACGGTGACGTGGTCGGCGATGGAGCCGACGAAGCCCATGTCGTGCTCCACCACCATCAGCGAATGCTTGCCGGCCAGGCTCTTGAACAGCTCAGCGGTGAATTCGGTTTCGGCGTCGGTCATGCCGGCGACTGGTTCGTCGAGCAACAGCAATTGCGGGTCCTGCATCAGCAACATGCCGATTTCCAGGAACTGCTTCTGCCCGTGGGACAACAGGCCTGCCGGGCGATTGACCGAGGCGCTCAGGCGTATGGTTTCCAGCACTTCGCTGATGCGATCTCTTTGTTCGCCGCTCAGTCGCGCCCGCAAACTTGCCCAAACCGACTTGTCGGTTTTCTGCGCCAGTTCCAGGTTTTCGAACACGCTCAGCGCTTCAAACACGGTCGGTTTCTGAAACTTGCGCCCGATGCCGGCCTGGGCGATCTGCACTTCGCTCATCAGCGTCAAATCCATGGTTTCACCGAACCAGGCCTTGCCGTGACTCGGGCGAGTCTTGCCGGTGATCACGTCCATCAGTGTGGTTTTGCCCGCGCCGTTGGGGCCAATGATGCAGCGCAGTTCGCCGACGCCGATGTACAGGTTCAGATTGTTCAGCGCCTTGAAGCCATCGAAGCTGACGCTGATGTCTTCCAGGGTCAGGATCGTGCCGTGGCGAGTGTCCAGGCCGGGGCCGGCACTTTGGCCGAGGCCGATGCTGTCGCGGCTGGTGCCAGCGTCCTTGTTCGGTTCTGGCGGAAAAAAGACCGGTTCGAGCATGAATTCCGCCGTCGCAGTGACTCTCATTGTTCACCTCTTTTTTTCAGCAGCCCGATCACGCCTTTAGGCAGGTAAAGGGTTACGACGATGAACAGCGCGCCAAGGAAAAACAGCCAGTATTCCGGGAACGCCACGGTGAACCAGCTCTTCATGCCGTTGACCACGCCCGCTCCGAGCAACGGCCCGATCAGCGTGCCGCGACCGCCCAACGCCACCCACACTGCCGCTTCAATCGAGTTGGTCGGCGACATTTCGCTAGGGTTGATGATCCCCACTTGCGGCACGTACAACGCACCGGCCAAACCGCACAACACCGCGCTCAGCACCCAGACAAACAACTTGAAACCGCGTGGGTCGTAACCGCAGAACATCAGCCGGTTTTCGGCATCGCGCAACGCGGTCAACACTCGACCGAACTTGCTCTGCGCCAGGCGCCAACCGATAAACAGACTCGCCACCAGCAACACCACCGTGGCGAAAAACAACACCGCCCGCGTCCCAGGTTCAGTAATGCCAAACCCGAGAATGGTGCGGAAATTGGTAAAGCCGTTGTTGCCGCCAAACCCGGTTTCGTTGCGGAAAAACAGCAGCATTCCGGCGAAGGTCAGGGCTTGGGTCATGATCGAGAAATACACGCCTTTGATCCGCGAGCGGAAGGCGAAGAAGCCGAACACCAAGGCCAACAACCCCGGCGCCAACACCACCAGGCACATCGACCAGAGGAAGCTGCTGGTGCCGGTCCAGTACCACGGCAATTCGGTCCACGACAGGAACGTCATGAACGCCGGCAAGGCATCGCCCGAGGCTTGGCGCATCAGGTACATGCCCATGGCGTAGCCGCCGAGGGCGAAAAACAGACCGTGACCCAGCGACAACAGCCCGGCATAACCCCAGACCAGATCCAGCGCCAGGGCGACGATGGCGTAGCAAAGAATCTTGCCCACCAGCGTCAGCGTGTAGGCCGAGACGTGAAAAACACTAACGGGCGAGAGCAGCGACATCAGCGGCATCGCCAATAGCAACACCAGAATGACGGCGCCGACAGCGAAGGTGATTTTTGGGCCGGCCTTTTGGGTGGCCGTGACTAGAAGAGGTTGGTTCATCAGTCGATCACCCGTCCTTTCAGTGCGAAGAGGCCTTGCGGACGTTTCTGGATAAACAGAATGATCAGCGCGAGGATCAGGATTTTGCCGAGTACGGCACCGATTTGCGGTTCGAGAATTTTGTTGGCGATGCCCAAGCCGAACGCGGCAAACACACTACCGGCCAACTGGCCGACACCGCCGAGCACCACCACCAGGAACGAGTCGATGATGTAGCTTTGTCCGAGGTCCGGGCCGACGTTGCCGATCTGGCTGAGCGCCACGCCACCGAGCCCGGCGATGCCTGAGCCGAGGCCGAAGGCGAGCATGTCCACCCGCCCGGTCGGCACGCCGCAGCAGGCGGCCATGTTGCGGTTTTGAGTGACGGCGCGCACGTTCAGGCCCAGGCGCGTCTTGTTCAGCAGCAGCCAGGTCAGCACCACCACAAACAGCGCGAAGGCGATGATCACGATGCGGTTGTAGGGCAGCACGAGGTTGGGCAGCACTTGAATCCCGCCCGAAAGCCATGCCGGGTTGGCCACTTCAACGTTCTGCGCGCCGAACACCAGGCGCACCAGCTGAATCAGCATCAGGCTGATACCCCACGTGGCGAGCAGGGTTTCCAGCGGGCGGCCGTAGAGGTGACGAATCACCGTGCGCTCCAGCGCCATGCCAATGGCGGCGGTGACGAAAAACGCTACTGGCAACGCGATCAGCGGATAGAACTCGATGGCTTGCGGGGCGAAGCGCTGGAACATCAGTTGCACTACGTAAGTCGAGTAGGCGCCGAGCATCAGCATCTCGCCGTGGGCCATGTTGATCACGCCGAGCAGGCCGAAGGTGATCGCCAATCCTAGGGCCGCTAGTAACAGAATCGAGCCCAGCGACATGCCGCTGAACGCTTCGCCGAGAATCTCGCCGATCAGCAGTTTGTGTTTGACCTGCGCGAGGCTGGTTTCAGCGGCAGTGCGCACGCCGGCATCGGCTTCGACGCCGGGTTCGAGTAAACCTTCGAGGCGCGTACGGGCCAGCGGGTCGCCGGTTTCACCGAGCAAACGCACGGCGGCGAGGCGTACGGCCGGGTCGGTGTCCACCAGTTGCAGGTTGGCCAGCGCGAGGCTCAGGGCGGCGTGAACGCTTTCGTCTTTTTCGCCCGCCAGTTGCTGGTCGAGAAATTTCAGCTGCGCGGGTTTGGCGCTTTTCTGCAATTGCTGCGCAGCGGCCAGACGGATTTTGGTGTCGGCGGCGAGCAATTGGTGGCTAGCCAACGCGGTGTCGATCAGACCCCGCAGGCGGTTATTCAGGCGTAGGGTTTTCGGCTGGCCGTCGACGGTCAATTCGCCTTGTTGCAAGGCGTTGATCAGTTCGACACGGGCCGGATCGGGCTGCGCGGCCCAGGTTTCCAGAAGCTTGGCTTGCTGCACGGGATTGGCGGCGATGAAATCTTCGGCGTCGCCGGCGTGGGCTGCCATCGGCAATAAAAGCGCGATAGCGAGGATGAGGCGGTAAAGGGCGGTGGGCATAGAAAGTCGCCTTGCGCGGACAATGTGGAAGCAGACTCATGTGGCGAGGGGGCTTGCCCCCGTTCGGCTGCGAAGCAGTCGTAAAACCATTACCCCCGGTGTACCGGATACACCGCGGTTGCAGGTCTTGGGGCTGCTTCGCAGCCCAACGGGGGCAAGCCCCCTCGCCACAACAGCCCGCTCCCACAGGGAATTGCGTCAGGCCCGGGCTTCGTGCTCGGGCCCTGACACCCAGTGGCTTAGTTGCTCTTCACCGCATAATCCGGCTTCTTGTCGTTGCCATCGATAAACGGGCTCCACGGCTGGGCGCGGATCGGCCCTTCGGTCTGCCACACCACGTTGAACTGACCGTCGGCCTGAATCTCGCCGATCATCACCGGCTTGTGCAGGTGGTGGTTGGTCTTGTCCATGGTCAGGGTGTAACCCGACGGCGCGGCAAACGTCTGCCCGGCCAACGCTTCACGAACCTTGTCGACGTCAGTGGACTTGGCCTTTTCAGCCGCTTGCGCCCACATGTGGATGCCGACGTAGGTGGCTTCCATCGGGTCGTTGGTCACCGCTTTGTCGGCGCCCGGCAGGTTGTGTTTCTTGGCGTAGGCTTTCCAGTCCGCTACGAACTTCTTGTTCACCGGGTTCTCGACCGATTCGAAGTAGTTCCACGCCGCGAGGTTACCCACCAGCGGTTTGGTGTCGATGCCACGCAGTTCTTCTTCGCCTACCGAGAACGCCACGACGGGAACGTCGGTGGCTTTCAGGCCCTGGTTGGCCAGCTCTTTATAGAACGGCACGTTGGAGTCGCCGTTAACGGTCGAGATGACGGCAGTCTTGCCGCCGGCCGAGAATTTTTTGATGTTGGCCACGATGGTTTGGTAATCGGCATGGCCGAAGGGGGTGTAGACCTCTTCGATGTCCTTGTCCGCTACGCCTTTGGAGTGCAGGAACGAGCGCAGGATTTTGTTGGTGGTGCGCGGGTAAACGTAGTCGGTGCCCAGCAGGAAGAAGCGCTTGGCGCTGCCGCCTTCGTCGCTCATCAGGTATTCCACCGCCGGGATTGCCTGTTGGTTCGGCGCGGCGCCGGTGTAGAACACGTTCGGCGACATTTCTTCGCCTTCGTATTGCACCGGGTAGAACAGCAAGCCGTTGAGCTCTTCGAACACCGGCAACACCGATTTACGCGACACCGAGGTCCAGCAACCGAACACCACGGCCACTTTGTCCTGGGTCAGCAACTGACGGCTCTTTTCGGCGAACAGCGGCCAGTTCGAGGCTGGGTCGACGACTACCGGTTCCAGCATCTTGCCGTTGACGCCGCCCTTGGCGTTGATTTCGTCGATGGTCATCAACGCCATGTCTTTGAGGGAGGTTTCGGAGATCGCCATGGTCCCGGACAGGGAGTGCAGGATGCCGACCTTAATGGTCTCTGCGGCCTGGACAGTCCAGGTCATGCCCATCGCGGCAATGGATGCCGTGAGTGTGAAAGCCTTGATCAAGCTGCGACGCTTCATTGTGCGATCTCCATGAACGTTTAATTTTTTTTTGATTGGCAGATGCGGACTACTGAAAGCTGTTTTGCAAGGGCTGTGCCCGGTCGGCAAAAGGTAAGGAAATGTCGTATTAGAGCGGTAGAGCGACGAGGGTGGCGCACCATAAAAGGACGGGGCTGGGGCGACGGTGCGTCAGGATGCGCCACATCGGGGCGAAGGGCCGCAAATCTCCGTGGGCGCGAGCCTGCTCGCGATAGCGGTGGGTCAGTCACATTGATTCTGAATGTGCCGCCGTCTTCGCGAGCAGGCTCGCTCCCACAGGGTTTGCGGTGTGGCTAGGCCGGGACGACGTTGTCGAGGGCGCGGTTCACGGCCAGTTCTGCTTGCATGATGATTTGCTGGATCGCCAACGCGGTGTGGCGTTGCGGGCCGATCAGGTTGTTGGCGAAGTCGCTGGCCAGGACACTTGCTGAGGCCAGCGATTCACAGGCGTTGGCCAGCAGGCTTTCGGTGTCGACGTCCGGGGCGATCATGTACATGGTGCTCGGCCGGCGCGGTTTTTCGGCGTAGGGGGCGGGCGGATTGAGGTAGAGATCGATCGCGCGGTTGATGGCTTCGCGGTCTTTGAGCACGTTTTCGGTTGAGGTGTGAGTGGTGATGGGTGGGTCGGGTACGAGTTTCTTAGTCATTTGATTTCCCTGTTCATGTCTGGAGCCATCACTTTCCGTTTCTCACACGGAAAGGGGTGGCGGCTATGTGCAGGGTGAGAAAACCGGGAACAGAGAACCGGCCGGACCGAAGTCCGCCCGCACACAGCCGCCATAGAGCATTACAGGCAGCGGATAGCTGGCGGCAATTATGGTGGTACTTGCGCTTGATTCAAACAAATCTGTTTCCCGGGTTTCTCACACCCGATCGCTGAATGTTCAGCGACAGCCAAAGACTAGAGAATCTGCTTGCCACACGGCAACCTGAAAAAGCCGTGGGAAAGTTCAGGTGTTTTGGCATCCGCTTAAACACACAAAACAAACAGACGACCACAAATCCACTGTGGGAGCGAGCCTGCTCGCGATCGCGGTGGGTCAGTCACAGAGATGTTGGATGTGCCGCCGTCATCGCGAGCAGGCTCACTCCCACAGGGTTTTGGGGTGTGTTTGTGGGATTAGCGGCGGCGCATCAGGCCGATGAAGAACAGGCCGCCGATGGCAGCGGTGGCGACGCCAATCGGCAAATCTTCGGGGGCGATCAGGGTACGGGCGGCGACGTCGACCCAAACGAGGAAGAGGCTGCCGAGCAACACGCAGACGGGTAACAATCTGCGATGCTCCGCGCCGACCAACCGCCGCGCAATGTGCGGCACCATCAGCCCGACAAACCCAATCGACCCACTGATCGAAACAAGCACGCCGGTCATCAGCGAAGCAATCAAAAACACCCGCAACCGCACCGTGCGAGCATTCAAACCCAACGTCACGGCAGTCTGCTCACCCGCCATCAACGCATTCAACGGCCGTGCCATCCCCAGCAACAAAACCAATCCGAGCAACACACTGGCCGCCGGCACCGCCAGCAATTCCCAGCGCGCCAACCCGAGCCCGCCAAGCATCCAGAACATCACCGCGGAACTCGCGCGATGATCCCCCAGAAACAGCAGCAAATTGGCAATCGCCATCATCACAAACGACACCGCCACACCACACAACAGCAACCGATCACTGTCCAGCCGCCCATTGCGATTGGCGATCATCAGCACGATCAACATGCTCGCCAACGCGCCAATAAACGCCGCAATCGGCAAGGTCAGCAGGCCGACGATTTCCCCGACATGCAGCACCACAATCACCGCGCCAAGGGTCGCACCTGAAGTGACGCCAAGCAGATGCGGATCAGCCAGCGGATTTCGCGTCACCGCTTGCAACACTGCGCCGATCAACGCCAGCCCGGCCCCGACCAACGCCCCGAGCAACATGCGCGGCACGCGGATCAGCCAGACGATATGTTCCTGCCCGGTAGCCCAGTCCGGAGCGCCGACTCCCAACATCTTGTGCAGCAAAATCCGCCACACCACGTCCACCGGCACCCGCGCCGGGCCAAAGCCCAGCGACACCACGCACGACACCAGCAACAGTGCGCCGAGGGCGGTCAGCAACAAGGCATAGCGACGGTCGATCATTCGCCGTGGAACCCTTTGGCCAGGGTTTCCACCGCCAGCACGTTGTCGATCCCCGGCGTGGCTTGCACGTACGGAATGACGATAAAGCGCTGGTTCTTGATCGCGTCCACCGATTGCAGGGCTTTGTTGTTCAGCAGGAATTGCTCTTTCTGCTCGGCCGTAACTTCGCCGTAGTCGACGATCACGATCACCTGCGGATTGCGCTCGACCACGTTCTCCCAATTAACCCGCGTCCAACTGGCCTCGACGTCATCTAGAATATTTTGCCCTCCCGCCGCATCGATCAGCGCTTGTGGCATGCCGAGGCGCCCGGAGGTCATGGCCCGGTCTTCGCCGCTGTCGTAGAGGAAGACGCGTGGTTTGTCCGCCGGCAGATCCTTGCGCACCTCGGCGACTTGTTCCTGCATCTCGGCGATCAAGGCGTTGGCGCGATCCTGCACGTCGAAGATTTTGCCGAGGTTGCGCAGGTCGTTGTAGGTGTCGTTCAGGCTGGCCGCCGGGCGCTTCATGACGAAGGCGCAGGATTCGGTCAGCTCGTAGACGTTGATGCCCAACGGTTGCAGCGTTTGCGGCGTCAGGTCACCGCCGACGCGCATGCCGTAATCCCAACCGGCGAAGAAGAAATCGACGTTGGCGTTGAGCAGGGTTTCCACCGACGGGTACTTCGCCGCCAGTTCCGGCAGACCGTCGAGGATGGTCTGCATCTCGGGCGTCACCGACTTCCAACCGGTCACGCCGCTGTAGCCGGCCATGTGCGGTTTGAGGCCGAGGGCGAGCATCATCTGGGTCATGTTGATGTCGTGGCTGACCGCGTGTTTCGGCGCTTGCTTGAACGTCACGTCGCGGTTGCAGCTCTGAACGGTCAGCGGGTATTTCGTCGCCTCGGCAACGGCGTGGGCACTGCCCAGCAACAGAGCGACACAGAGCAGGGAACGCACAGTCATTATTGGGTTATCCAGGTGATTCGGGGGTAGCCGTGGAGGGGGTGTTCGTCGATCAGCGCTTCGACGCCGAAAACTTCGCGCAGCAGCAGCGCGGTCAGGACTTCTTTCGGTGTGCCGCTGGCGACGATACGGCCGTGGTTGATCACGTACAAACGATCACAAAAAGCAGCAGCCAGGTTGAGGTCGTGGATGCTTGCCAGGGTGCCGATGTTCAGGCGTTTGACCAGTTGCAGCAGTTCGAGCTGATAGCGCGGGTCGAGGTGGTTGGTCGGCTCGTCGAGCAGCAGCAGTTGCGGTTGCTGGGCCAGGGCGCGGGCGAGGATCACGCGTTGTTTTTCTCCGCCGGAAAGGGTGGCGAAGGCGTGGTCTTCGAAGCCTTTTAGGCCGACCGATTCCAGCGCCTGAGTGGCGAGATTTCGGTCTTCGATGGTGTCGCCGTCGAACAGGCCTTTGTGCGGCGTGCGGCCCATGGCGACCACTTCCTCGACGGTGAGGCCGAAGGCGTCGGGGAATTCTTGCAGGACCACGGCAATGCGTTGCGCGCACCAGCGCGAGGATTGCTTCCAGACGTTGTGATGCTCGAGTTGAACCTCGCCGCTGTCGGGTTTGCTGAAGCGATAGGCGCAACGCAGCAGGCTGGTCTTGCCACTGCCGTTGGGGCCGATCAACCCGACAAACTCACCGGCGGCCACGTGCAACGAGGCGTCACGCAGTTGGAACTGGTGATGGCAGTGGCCGAGGCCCAGGGGTGTCCAGGCGAGGTTTGTGAGGTTCAGCGAGGTCATGCGTTTACTCTAAGATTTTTGGTGTTGCTGATGACGCCTTCGCGAGCACGCCCGCTCCCACATTTGATCGCATTCCAATGTGGGAGCGGGCTTGCTCGCGATGAGGGCTTTTAGGCTGCGATTAATACGGCATGCGTGCGTTATACAGTAACACCAAAAGTGACCGGGAGATAAGCGCGCGAAGTCTACAGATCCCTCTAACGCACGCATCTCGCCTCACTCATGATGAAGATGAAGCAGATTCAGTTTGTCGATTGAAGCGCGACAGCAGCAGCCGATCCAGCACCCACACGACAATCAACGAGGCGCCCACCAGCGGAAAAATCACCGCCAGCACCAGCATGATCGCTACGCCGGTTTTCCATTTCGGCAGGTCGTGGCGCAGCGGCGGAACACCGAACTGGCCGTCCGGCCGACGCTTCCACCAGATCACCACGCCACTGACCGCGCTGAGCAGAATCATCAGGCAAATCAGCAGCACGATGATCTGATTGAACGCACCAAACATCTTGCCTTCATGCAGCATCACGCCAATTTCCGTGGCTCGGGCGACGGCGCCGTATTGCTCGTAGCGCACGTCGGCGAGAACCTTGCCGGTGTACTGATCGACGTGCAGGGTGGCGTCGTTGCGCGGGTCGTCGGCGAACACCGCGATGGTGAACACGCCGGTGGCGGTGGTCGGCAAGGTGATGCTGTAACCCGGTTCGACCTTGCGTTGCACGGCTAGGTTTTGTACGTCTTGCAGGTTGATGGTCGGCGCCGCAGGACCGGCCGGCGCGGCACCGTGAGCCATGTGCTCGGCGTGGTCGCCGGACATTGGCATCGGCGTGTTTTCCATGGCCCAGGGCACGGTCTGGCGGGTGGCGCTGTTGAGGCTGCGGGCCTCGACGTCGGACTTCGGCATGTCGTTCCACATTGCCGCCGGGAAGCGGTTCCAGACTTCGGCGTATTGCTTGCCCCAGAAACCGGTCCAGGTCATGCCGCTGAGCAGCATCACCAGCAAGAATGCCGCGCCCCAGAACCCGGTTACGGCGTGCAGGTCGCGCCACAGCACACGACCGCGACGGCTGAAACGTGGCCACAACACGCCAGCATACTGACCGCGCGGCCACCACAGAAATACCCCGGACACCACCAGCACTACGCCCCAGCCAGCGGCGAGTTCGACCAGTCGATCACCGACGGTGCCGATCAGCAACTCGCCGTGAATTGCCCGGGCGAGGGCTTGCAGGTTTTTCTTGGCGTCTTGCTCACCGAGGATGTCGCCGTGGTACGGGTCGATGAAGACGTTGAGCTCGTGACCGGCATTGATCACGACAAACTGTGCGCTGCGTTCGGCGTTGACCGGCGGCAGGTATTGTTTGATCTGGCCTTGTGGATAGGCCTCTTTCACCCGCTTGGCCAGGTCATCGGCGGACACCGTGTGATGCCCGGCCGGGACGTTCATCAGGCTGGCGTACATCAGCGGGTCGAGTTGCGGTTTGAACAGGTAAAGGGTGCCGGTCAGGGCCAGCATCACCATGAATGGCGCGACGAATAGCCCGGCATAGAAATGCCAACGCCAGGCCAGGTTGTAGAAATTCGGTTTGGGTTGTTTCATCAGGTGCTCCGCTTGGCTTGAGTCTTTTGTTGTTGTCCGGTGACTGCTGCGCAGTCAATCGCGAGCAGGCTCGCTCCCACATGGCCGGTGTTGGACCTGTAGGAGCGAGGCTTGCCCGCGAAGCTTTTAGAAGCTCATATCGACCTTGGTCCAGAGCGTGCGGCCCGGTTCGTTGATGGCTTGCGGGTCATTGGCCGGATAGCCGAAACCGGCGTTACCGGCCAGGTTCAAATGCTCGGCGTACGCCTTGCCGAACAGGTTGTCGACGCCGCTGCTGACCTTCCAGTTCTTGTTGATGCGGTACGCGCCGTTAAGCGAGAACACGCCGAACCCTGCGCTCTTGTCGAAGTCCTTGCCGACCACGTTGCCCTTGTTCTGGTCGATGCGGTTTTGCGCCGCAACCACACGCCACAAGGCTCCAGCACTCCAGTTGTCTTCGCTGTAGGTCAGGCCGAAGCGCGCATCCAGCGGCGGCATTTGCGGTAGCGCTTTACCGTCGCTGCTGTTCTTGCCCCAGGCATAGGCCAGGGTCGCGTCGGCCTTCCAGTTGGAGGTCAACTTGTAAGCCGCACCGAGTTCGCCGCCCATGATTCGCGCGTCGATGTTCTGCGCTTGCGAGGTCGTGCCCATCATCCCCGGTGTGTAGTTGAACAGGATGTAGTCGCGCACTTGGCCGACATAACCCGATGCCCAGGCTTCGAGGTCTTCGGTCTTGTATTGCAGGCCGAAGTCGAGCTGGGTGGTTTTTTCCGGTTTGATCGAATCAAAGGCATTCACTGAACCGGCCGGGCCGGACTTGGGCGAAAACAGCTCCCAGTAATCCGGGAAGCGCTCGCTGTGGCCGAGGCCGGCGTAGAGCGTGGTCGGGCTGTTGGCCAAGTCATGCTCATAACGGACGAAGCCGCTCGGCAGGGTGTCGGCGCGGGTCTTGTCGGCGGTCGGGTTCGGCATGCTCATCATCCCGGAGCCGATGGTCTGCCGATAATCCTTGGCCGAAGCACGGTCCACCCGCGCGCCGGTAATCAGCCGATCACGGTCGGCGGCGTACCAGGTCAGTTCGCTGAACACCCCATAGTTATGGAAGTCGGCGTCCTTGGTGTATGGCTGTTCCTTGTAGGCGTCGACGCCCATGGCGCTGCGTTGACGGTGTTCGTTGGTCTGCGCGTCGAGGCCGCTGATCAGTTGCAGATCGGCCCAGTGCCAAGTGGCTTTGATCCGTGCGCCGAGAGTGCGCCGGTCGACGTTGGAGGCCATCGGCCCGGACATCATCCCGGTGCCGGACGGTGTGCGCAGGGTGTAGTTGTCCATCACGTGGTCGGCGTAGTTGTAGTAGACCTGCGCCTCGACCTTATCCAGCACGTCGCCGATGTTGGATTTCTCGAACCGCAACCCGAGGCTTTCGCGCTTGAATTGCGTACCGTCCATGCCCCGCCCGGCGTAACGCGCTTCGCCATCGCCCTTGCCGGCGGTCAGCTCCAGCAAGGTGTCGGCGTCCGGGGTCCAGCCCACCGCCACGTCGCCGTTCCACTTGTCGTAACGCGACGCTACGGTGTCGTTGTTGCCGTCCTTGTAGTCGTCCGAATGCGCGGTGTTGCCGATCACCCGCACGTAGCCCAACGACCCGCCGGCAGCGGCGTCCACCACTTTGTCGAAACGGCCGTTGGAGCCGGCCAGCACGCTGGCGTTCACGCGGGTGCCGAGTTCACCGAAGTGTTCCGGTTCGCGGTCGAAGAGGACTGTGCCGGCTGATGCGCCCGGTCCCCAAAGCACGGTTTGCGGGCCTTTGATGACGGTGAGTTTGTCGTAGGTTTCCGGCGAGATGTACGAGGTCGGCGCGTCCATCCGGCCGGGACAGGCGCCGAGCATCATGCTGCCGTTGGTAAGGATGTTCAGCCGCGAGCCGAACATGCCGCGCAGCACCGGATCGCCGTTGGTGCCGCCATTTCGGACTAAAGCGAAGCCGGGAATGGTCTTCAGGTAATCGCCACCGTCACTGGCCGGCACCGGTTGGCGCGGGTCCTTGGGGTTGGTGACGATGGTCAGCGGCGAGCTCGGCGCGATGGCGGTGATCACGGTTGGGCTCAGTTCTTCGGTGTGCTCGGCATGTTCATCAGCCAGCACTATCGGGGTCAGCAAAACGCCGCAAAGGACGGCAATAGCGTGCCTGAAACGCAGTCGGGATTCGTTCAGGGCAAAGGAGGTCGGGGTGCAGCTCAAGCGTGTGTCAGCAGAAAAGCGGGACATGACAATTTCCATCGAACAGTCGTAAACGACACGGCCGGCAGCGTGCGCAATCCTTGTGGGAGCGGGCTTTTGTGGCGAGGGGGCTTGCCCCCGTTCGGCTGCGAAGCAGTCGTAAACCAATGCACGCGGTGTACCTGGTACACCGCGATTGCTGGTTTTGGGACCGCTTCGCGACCCATCGGGGGCAAGCCCCCTCACCACAAAAACTCATTCCCACAGGTTGCTTTGGCTGTCTTCTAAACCGTGTGAGATCAAGGTGCGTGTTTACGAAACGATAGGCGGGGCGCGGGTTCGGGCGCCGGGGAAGAAGGTTTGCCGGGCATGGCCCAAGCGGGTGGCAGGAGTGGTGAAGGTCGTGGCGTGCGGTGTATCGAATGCCGTGAAAGACTGCCCGCCTGTAAGCGCCGGGCAGTTGAACAGCAGGCTGCAATAGCCGCATTTTTCCCAGAGCGCGTGGTGCTCTGCGGCGGGTGGGCAATGTTCGGCGGCTTGTTCTTCAGCGTGTTCGCCGTGGCCGTCCATGCTCATGTCCATCGACATGCTCATAGACATTGAGGCGCGTTGATCCATCGGCATCGACTGAGAAATCAGCGGACCGATAAAGATCATCAGCATGGCGAACAGGCTGATCCAGCTGCCACGGGTCAGGCTCAAGGGCTGACGGCGGCGCACGGATAACCTGGCGCTAGGGGCGCGCACGGGCGTTTTTTGGGTTGGCGATTACTGGGCGTGCATATGCTCTTGCATGCCGTCCGGGGCCTTTTTCTGCACCGCGACTTCAACCGTCACGTCGCCGGACTTCTCGAAATGCATGGTCAGCGGGAAGCGTTTGCCGTCGCTCAGCAGGCTACGATCTTTCAGGTTCAGCAGCATTACGTGATAGGCCATCGGCGCAAAAGTAACGTTGCCGCCGGCAGGGATTTCGACGCTTGGCACCTGCTGCATTTTCATCAAATCGTTCTGCATGACGTGCTCATGCAATTGGGCTTCGCTGGAAATCGGCGAGTCGACGCTCAGCAAACGGTCAGCGGTTTTGCCGTTGTTGTGAATCACGAAGTAAGCCGCCACGGTCGGCGCGTTCGGTGGCAACTCTTGCGACCACGGGTGAGCGATTTCGAGCTCGCCGGCCTTGTATTCGTGAGCATTGGCAAAACAGGCAGGCAGCAGCAATGCGGCCAGAACGATGAGTTTGTTCAACATGGCAGTTCTCCAGAACGATTCAATACGCAGGTCAATTGCGAGAAGGAATCACACCAGAGGGGACGCGCGGGGGTTGAGACTCGGCCATTGCTGGCGCGGTGTCGGCGTATCGAGAGAGGCGGCAGGCAGGCTTCGATTGGCCTCGTACCGCGCGAAATACAGCTGCGGCACATGCCCCGGCAGCGCCACCAACGGCGCAGAGCCCGAGCAGCACCAGCAATGTTGCATGTTGGAGTGATCATCGTTCTGCGGGGCTTTCTGCTCAAACGTGCCCAGGGAAATCGCCACCATCTTGGTGCCGCTGGACGTGCAGAAACTGCCCCACAGCAATTGCTCGGCGGGTGATTTCGCCGACTGCGCCATCGCTCCGGTCAACGGCATGGCGAGCATGTTGAACAGCACTGCGAAGCAGGCGATCCAGGCAAATGCGAGCCGTTGTCGGGACATGGGATAAATCCGGTTGGGTGGGCGATCAGGCGCGGCTATTTAGCCTGATCAGGGCCGATAAGTAAAAAAGCGGCGTGCGGTGTGGTGTCGCAGCGAACTTTCAAAAGAGTGTAGCGGCTTCGATTCGGAGTGCCGGAAGAGTTGAGGCGAGCCCACAATCCTGTGGCGAGGGGGCTTGCTGTGGCGAGGGAGCTTGCTCCCGTTGGACTGCGTAGCAGTCCCATCTTTTGTGAGCGCCACGCACTCAAGCGGGGGCAAGCCCCCTCGCCACGAATTATTCATTCGTCAGTCAGATGGCATTTGCCAGTGCTGCCAAGACATCGGCCACCGCCCCAAACTCCCGCTCAACCCCCGCCAACACCGGCCGCTTCAACACCAACACTGGCACCCCACGTTCCCGCGCCACTTCCAGTTTCGGTTCGGTAGCGGTGCTGCCGCTGTTTTTGCTGATTAGCACATCGATCTGTCGCCGTTCGAACAGTTCGCGTTCATCTTCGATCACGAACGGCCCACGGGCGCCGATGACTTCGCAGCGTTCGTTGCCGGGGTAAACGTCGAGTGCGCGCAAGGTCCAGAATTGCTCCTGCGGGATTTCGTGCAGGTGCTGCAAGGGCTCGCGACCGAGGGTGAACAGCGGTCGTCGGAATGGTTTTAGCGCTTCGATCAATTCTGCCCAGTCGCTGACTTCCCGCCAGTTGTCCCCAACCTGTGGTTGCCATGCCGGGCGCCGCAGCGCCCAGCATGGGACGCCGCTCAACTGCGTTGCGGTCGCAGCGTTTTGGCTGATTTGTGCGGCGTAGGGGTGAGTAGCGTCCAGCAGCAGTTCAATGCCTTGATCGCGAATGAATTGAGCCAGGCCTTCAGCGCCACCGTAACCGCCGACGCGAACCTGACAGGTCAGATCCGTCGGCACTCGACCGACACCGGCCAGGCTGTAAATGTGTTCCGGGCCAAGCGTCCGGGCAATGGCCAAAGCTTCCGTCACGCCACCCAGCAACAACACGCGCTTCATTGAAAGTCTCCCGGTCAGTTAAAAAAGCTAAGGCCAACCACATCACCTGTGGCGAGCGAGCTTGCTCGCGTCGGGCTGCGCAGCGGCCCAAAAATTCACGCAATGCCACCCATTTTGTGAGTGCTGCGCACTCAAGCGGGAGCAAGCTCCCTCGCCACAGGGGGGGCGGCATGGCCAACAATCCCACCCTGGCGATCAATCGCAAACACCTCAACCTGAACCTGCGCCGGCACCACGCTGCGAGCAAACTCCAGGGCATGCCGACACACTTCATCCCCGAGCGCGATCCCGACAGCGCTGGCCATCGCCAACGCCTGTTGACTGGTATTCGCCTCACGGATCGATTGCTGCAAAGAGGCATCAGCCCCAATCGCCGCCGCCCACTCAGCCAGTTGCGGCAAGTCGATGCTCGAATGCCGACTGTGCAAATCCATATGCCCCGCCGCCAGTTTGCTGATCTTGCCGAAGCCGCCGCAAATGCTGAGTTTATCCACAGGTACTTTGCGCAGGTGCTTGAGCACGGCGCCAACGAAGTCGCCCATTTCGATCAAGGCGATTTCCGGCAAGTTGTAGACCCGGCGCATGGTGTCTTCGCTGGCGTTGCCGGTGCAGGCGGCGATGTGCAGGTAACCGTTGGTTTTGGCGACGTCGATGCCTTGGTGGATCGAGGCGATGTAGGCCGCGCAGGAAAACGGCCGGACGATGCCGCTGGTGCCCAGGATCGACAGTCCGCCGAGAATCCCGAGGCGCGGGTTCATGGTTTTCAGCGCCAGGGCTTCGCCGCCCTCGACATTGACCGTGACCTCGAAACCGCCGCGGTAATCGAGTTCTTCGGCCAGCAAGGTCAGGTGATCGGTGATCATTTTGCGCGGCACCGGGTTAATCGCCGGTTCGCCGACGCCCAACACCAAACCCGGCCGGGTGACAGTGCCGACGCCACGACCGGCGATAAAACGAATGCCCGGCTCGGTACTCAGCCGCACGTGGGAATAGAGCAACGCCCCATGCGTCACGTCCGGATCATCACCGGCGTCCTTGATCGTTCCGGCCTCGGCACCGTCATCGATCAATCGGCAGAATTCCAGGCGCATCTGCACCTGCTTGCCTTTGGGCAGGATGATCTCGACTGCGTCCGCATAAGAGCCGCTCAGCAACAAACGTGCAGCGGCGAGGCTGGTGGCCGTGGCGCAACTGCCGGTGGTCAGGCCGCTGCGCAAGGGCGCGGGTTGTTCGGCGGTTTCGTCACGCATCGAGCGGCTTCGTCACATCGAGCAAAGTGATCGGCAGCGCCTGGCGCCAGGTGTCGAACTCGCCAAGCGGTTGCGCCTGAGCGATATGAATGCGCGTCAGCTCACCGCCATGCAGTTCGCGCCAGGCCATCAGGGTCATTTCGCTTTGCAGGGTGACGGCGTTGGCGATCAGTCGACCGCCGGGTTTCAGCGCAGTCCAGCAGGTGTCGAGCACGCCGTCGCGGGTCACGCCGCCGCCGATGAAAATCGCGTCCGGCCGTTCGAGCCCGGCCAAGGCTTGCGGCGCGCTGCCGCGAATCAATTGCAGGCCTGGAACGCCAAGGGCATCGCGGTTGTGTTCGATCAACAGTTGCCGACCGTCATCGGCCTCGATGGCCAATGTCCGGCAACTCGGGTGAGCGCGCATCCATTCGATGCCGATCGAGCCGCTGCCGGCGCCGATGTCCCACAGCAGTTCGCCGGGTGTCGGTGCGAGGCGGGCGAGGGTGATGGCACGCACGTCGCGTTTGGTCAGTTGGCCGTCATGCTGGAAAGCTGAATCCGGCAGACCGGCCAGGCGTGAAAGCCGCGCGGTGCCGGGTTCGGCGATGCATTCGATGGCGATCACGTTGAGATCGGCAACGGCTGATGAGGTCCAGTCGCTGGCAACGCCGTTGATTCGCCGTTCGGTATCACCGCCCAAATGTTCCAGGACGCTCAGCCGGCTCGGTCCAAAACCGCGTTCACGCAGCAACGCCGCAATCGCCGCCGGGCTCTGTCCGTCATTGCTCAGCACCAGCAACCGCATGCCACTGGACACGTGCGCATTGAGCGCGGCGACCGGGCGCGCCACCACCGAAAGCGTCACCACCTCCTGTAACGGCCAGCCCATGCGCGCCGCCGCGAGGCTGCAAGAGGAGGGCGCCGGCAGGATCAGCATCTGCTCGGCGGGCACTTGCCGCGTGAGGCTGGCGCCGACGCCGAAGAACATCGGGTCGCCACTGGCCAGCACACAAACAGGCTCGCCATGGCGCTCAAGCACCGGGGCCAGGGAAAACGGACTCGGCCACAACTGCCGCTCGCCGCGAATGCACACCGGCAACAAATCCAGTTGGCGCTGGCCGCCAATGATCCGCGAAGCGCCCAGCAGAGCCCGTCGGGCGTTTTTGCCCAGGCCCTTGAAGCCGTCTTCACCGATTCCTACTACTGTCAGCCAGGGTGACATCTACAGTCCTCAAAAATAGTCCTCAAACGGACTGTTCCGACGGGCAGGCTTTTCATGCCGCCTGACAAAGCAGGCATAATACCGCGCCTTCGCCCGCGAAGCGCCTTTCCCACTCTGCCGGTCGCCCCCTTGAACGAACGCCCGATGTCCACCGCCCTACGCCCCTCGGCCTGCCCGGGGTTGCTGCGTATCGTCCCGGCGCTGGATGGCGGGATCTGTCGGATCAAGTTGAATGGCGGCTCGATCAGTGCCGATCAGGCCGTCGCCGTCGCCGATGCGGCTGAACGCTTTGCTGGCGGGGTGATCGAGGCGACCAACCGCGCGAACCTGCAAATTCGCGGGATTGGCAGCGAGCAGTCGGCCTTGATCGACAGCCTGCTGGTCGCCGGGTTGGGGCCAAGGACGGCGGCGGGCGACGATGTGCGCAACCTGATGCTCAGTCCTAGCGCCGGGATCGACCGGCAGATGCTGCTCGATACGCGTCCGCTGGCGGGCCAGATCCTCGACAGCCTGCAAAGCCACCCGCGTTTCCACGAGTTGAGCGCCAAGTTCGCCGTGCAACTCGATGGCGGCGAAGCCCTGGCGATGCTCGAACATCACCACGACCTGTGGTTGAGCGTCGGCGAACAGGATGACGAGTACGTGCTGGCTTTCGGTCTGGCCGGTTGCCCGACGGATGCGCCGATCAGTGCGGTGCGGCTGAGGGATGGCCACGCGCTGGTGATCGCAGTGCTGGAATTGTTCCTCGATCTGGCACGTCCCGAGCAGACACGCATGCGGCATCTGCTGGAAGAAATTCCGGTGGCAGCGTTTGTCGCGCAACTGGCTGAGCGGGTGCCGCTGGTGTCCCTCGCTTATTGGTTGCGTTCAGCGTCCTCGGAGGCCCTGCACATCGGCGCGCATCCGCAGCGGGAAACTGCTCGCGTTTACATCGGCGCGGTGCCGCCCTTGGGCCGACTCGATCCCGCCATGCTCCGAGGCGCCGCCAAACTGGCCCTTGAACACGGCGATGGCAGCCTGCGTTTCACACCGTGGCAAAGCCTGTTGCTGCCCGGTGTCCAGGAACACGATGCCGCTCAAGTTATCCACAACCTGGAAAATCTGGGCCTGCACTGTTCGGCGGACGATGCCTTGGCGCACCTGATTGCCTGTACCGGTTCCGCCGGTTGCGGCAAAGGCCTGTCCGACACCAAGGGCGATGCGCTGCAACTGGCGGCGCTGCTGCAACGCCACGGCCAAATCCTGAATGTGCATCTGTCCGGCTGCCCGCGTTCCTGCGCCGCTGCGCACATCGCACCCGTCACTTTGCTGGCGGTTTCGCCCGGTTACTACGACCTTTATTTTCGCGATGCCACGCTGCCGGGTTTCGGCGCGTTGCACGCACGCAATCTTACTATTGAAGCGGTCGCAGCCTTGCTCGACGCCCGCTCACGGAGCCCCCTAGATGCTTGATTACATCCGCGACGGTCAGGAGATCTATCGCAACTCCTTCGCGATCATTCGTGCCGAGGCTAACCTTTCGCGCATCCCGGCTGACCTGGAAAAACTCGCGGTGCGGGTGATCCACGCGTGCGGCATGGTCGAGGCCATCGACGGTCTGCAATTCTCCGAAGGCGCCGGCAAGGCCGGGCGCGATGCGTTGGCGGCCGGTGCGCCGATCCTGTGCGACGCGCGGATGGTCAGCGAAGGCGTGACTCGTGCGCGTTTGCCTGCGAACAATCAGGTGATCTGCACGCTGCGCGACGACAGCGTTCCTGAGCTCGCTCGCGAGTTGGGCAACACCCGTTCCGCCGCCGCGCTGGAGCTGTGGCGTCCGCACCTGGAAGGCAGCGTGGTGGTGATCGGCAACGCGCCGACCGCGTTGTTCTACTTGTTGGAAATGATCGACGCTGGCGCACCGAAACCGGCGTTGATTCTCGGCTTCCCGGTGGGCTTCGTCGGCGCCGCCGAATCCAAGGCGATGCTTGCGGCGGACAGCCGCGGTGTGCCGTTTGTCATCATGCAAGGCCGGCTCGGCGGTAGCGCCATGGCCGCCGCCGCCGTCAACGCCCTCGCCACGGAGATCGAATGATGCAGCAACCTGGACGCTTGATCGGCCTGGGCGTCGGCCCCGGTGATCCGGAACTGATTACCGTCAAAGCCCTGCGCTTGCTGCGCGAATCGCCGGTGGTGGCGTACTTCGTTGCCAAGGGCAAAAAGGGCAATGCGTTCGGCATCATCGAAGCGCACCTTCAAGAAGCGCAAAACCTGTTGCCGCTGGTGTACCCGGTGACCACCGAAGCGCTGCCGGCGCCGCTGTCTTATGAACAAGTAATCAGCGACTTCTACGACACCGCTGCCGAGCAGCTTGCCGAGCATCTGGATGCCGGCCGCGATGTGGCGGTGATTTGCGAGGGTGACCCGTTCTTCTACGGTTCCTACATGTACCTGCACGATCGCCTGGCCGAGCGTTACATCGCCGAAGTGGTGCCGGGCGTCTGCTCGATGCTCGGCGGCGCTTCGGTGCTGGGTTCGCCGCTGGTGTATCGCAATCAGAGCCTGTCGGTGTTGTCCGGCGTGTTGCCTCATGAAGAACTGAAACGACGTCTGGCCGATGCCGATGCGGCGGTGATCATGAAGCTGGGGCGCAACTTCCCCAAGGTTCGTCAGGTGTTGGAAGAACTCGGTATGGCCGGGCGCGCGCTGTACGTCGAACGCGCAACCATGGCCAATCAGAAAATCGTCCCGCTGGATGAAGTCGAGCCGATGTCCTCGCCGTACTTCTCGCTGATCATCGTACCCGGCGAACGGTGGCAAGGTTGAAGGGCCGTCCAGCTCCGGCGATTGTCATTCTGGGCAATGGTAGCCTCGCCACGGCGCAGCGGATTCAGCAGCGCTACCCGGACGCGTTGATCCACGGTTTGGCCGAGCGGGTTGAAGGCGCTGACCGTACCTATCAAGAGTTCGGCGTGACCCTGCGCGAGCTCTATCAACAGGGCACGCCGATCATCGCCCTGTGCGCGGCCGGCATTGTCATTCGCACCCTGGCGCCGTTGTTGCTGGAAAAAGGCGCCGAGCCGCCGGTGCTGGCCGTCGCCGAAGACGGCAGCGCCGTGGTGCCGCTGCTCGGTGGCCTGGGCGGAGTGAATGTGTTGGCGCGAGAGATCGCCGCAGCGCTGGACGTCGCAGCAGCCATTACCACCAGTGGTGAATTGCGTTTCGGCACCTGCCTGCTCAATCCACCGAGCGGCTATGCCCTCGGCGATCTGGAACTGGGCAAACGCTTCGTTTCGGATTTGCTCTCGGGTGAGTCGGTGCGCATCGAAGGTCTGGCCCCGTGGTTGGCCGAGGCGCAATTGCCGGAAGATCAACAGGCGCGATTGGCGATTCATGTCGGTCATGCCGAGCGTCAGTCGAGTGCCAATGAACTGCTGATTTATCCGCGCAATGTGCTGGTGGCGGTGACGGCGGGAACGGCTGATCTCGCTGGCGTCATTCGCGCGGCGTTGCATGAAGCGAACATCGCGTTGCAGTCGCTTGCTTGCCTGTTGGCGGATGAAAGCGACATGGCCAACGGCGCATTGCGCGAGGCCGCGCTTGAACTGGCCGTGCCGCTGCGTTTTGGCGCTCGGTCCGGCAGTGTGTTTGAACAGGCCCGGAGTGCCGCACCATCGCTGCTCACAACGATCGAGGTCAATGACTCGATGACCATCGCGGTCGCTGCCGAACCGCTTGATCCGATGCTGATCGGCCGTCCTCGCGGACGGCTGGCGGTGATCGGTCTAGGCCCCGGCGCGGCTGAATTGATGGTGCCTGCGGTGAAGGCCGAACTGGCTCGAGCCAACGACGTGTTGGGTTATGAAACCTACGTGCGCATGGCCGGCCCGTTCCGCGCCGATCAGGTGATGCACTGCACCGACAACCGCGAAGAGATGCAGCGTGCCCGCCACGCTTTCGAACTCGCGGCCCAGGGGCGTTCGGTGGTGGTGGTGTCGTCCGGTGATCCGGGCGTGTTTGCCATGGCCGCTGCGGTGCTCGAAGCCCTGCACGAATCGAGCGATGCGAACTGGCACAACGTCGACCTGGAAATTCTCCCCGGCGTTTCCGCATCGCTGGCCACGGCTGCTCAGGCCGGAGCGCCTTTGGGCCATGACTTCTGCGTGATGTCGCTCTCGGACAATCTCAAGCCGTGGTCGATTATCGAGAAGCGTCTTGATCTGGCCGCCCAGGCGGATTTGGCCCTGGCCTTCTACAACCCGATCTCCCGTTCTCGGCCATGGCAATTGGGTCGCGCGCTGGAGATCGTCGCGCAGCACCGTACCGCCGAAACGCCCGTGGTGTTGGGACGTGACATTGGCCGCCCGGGTCAGACTCTGCGCGTGACCACGTTGGGGCAGTTGACCCCGGATCAGGTTGACATGCGCACGATGGTCCTGGTCGGTTCGTCAACCACTTGTGTGTTCCCTCGTGCCGAGGGAGGCGAGTGGGTGTATACGCCGCGGTGGTATGGCGACAAGCCTGTTGGTTAATTAAAAAAACGCCTCTTTTGAGGCGTTATTTATTTGTCTGTCGTTATATCTGGCATTGATTGTTCAATGCCAGATTGTCCCTGCTTGAGTTTCAAGTTGTGTAGACATTAATTGAATATCTTTGCGATTTGATAAGTTCGGTGTGAGTCGTTAGTTTGACTTCAAATAACGTGTGTTGCTGCCTGATGGGGCGGCTGTAAGTGTCGTCTTGTCGAAGCGCTGTCTGTTTGTTCGGTTTCGCTTGATTAATATGTTTCGTTAAATATGGATGTTTAACTATGAGTCAACAGGAAGTTGTCAGTGGTCACGCGTATGTCGGTATTGCCGATCTCTTAAAGCGTTCCGATCTGGAACGCCTGCTTGAACCCTATAAGAAGGCTGATCAGTACGAAGCCATTCTCCGCTATTACCAGGGTTGTATCGATGCGCAGGATGATCAGAGCCTGCTTCGCCCGCTGACATTGCTGGATGAAGCATTGGGGTCACTGGTCCCACCGGTACGCCGACGGCGAGACACGGACGAGCCGTTGTCCCCCGGCAACGGTGTGGAGGCGATATCTGAGCTCCAACAGAAGGTCAGCGACTACGGCAGTCGTGTGGCCCAGAGTGTCGAAACCCTGAAAAGCGCGCTACCGGAAGTTCCGAAGAAACTGCACTTTGTCTGGCTGGGCGGTGGCATTGGGGATATCCAGCGCGACTACATCAATGTCTGGAAGCAAGTCATGGTCAAGGACGGCCATAAACTGATGCTGTGGTATGACGCCGATGCGCTGCTGGCGCATGAGACCAACCGGATCATTGTCCAGGCGGCGAAGGCCAGCGCGATGGCGGCTGGTGGCGAAAGCCTTGCCGTCGCCATCGACCTCAACAACGTGTATGTGGAACGGTTGATACCGCTCAAAGAGCAACTTTATGCCCATATCCTCAGGGCTGGGGAGCAAGGTAAAAGTGCCGATGAGGCGCGTATCGACCTGCTGGTTCGCGGCTATGGACAAGACGAAAAAGCACTTAGGGTATTACGGGAGAAACACCTTCTCAGTATTGAAGCCTTGAAAAGTGAAGACCTGCTGTTATGCGATCTTCAACTGTTGAAAGAGCCGCTGCGCGTAGAGGATATCTATCAGCAGGAAATAAACTTGCGCGGTAACTTTGCCGGCGCTTCCGATGTCGTGCGTACAGAAGTTATGTTTATTGAGGGCGGATTGTATTCCGACGTGGACAATCTTCCACCTCTGATGGAAACATTGGGCGAGGTGGACATCAGCAAGTTTGATGAAACTAAGCGCCTGGGCGTTTTGCAGTTACTGCTGGATCACAACCCCGATTGGATGCCGGGCCGGCAAAACGTAGCGAGTCGGTATAAAAAGTATGTCGACTCCATTGCGCACGATCAACGTGCCGCTCTGGAGACGTTCGCCAGAAGCCGACCGGCGTTGAATGATGTGTTTCATGTTCCGGAAAATCGTCAAGTCCGGCTCGATGGTTTGCGCGCCGTGGCAGTGGGCGCTGCGGTCAATAACTCCTTTCTGATGGGGCATCCTGGCTCTGCAACGGTCAATGCGGTCATCAATCGCTTCCTGATCAATTACGAGGTGGTCAATACCACGGCACGCAAGGCTGTTGAGCAAAACGTCAGGTATTCCGATTTCCCGGTAATTGACAGGCTGGCACTGGAGACCGTCGTTGAACAGTTCGGGCCGCTGGACGAGCTGTCCGACATGGAGGCGTTTACCATCCAAAAATTGGCACAGGGGGCTGCCGACTACTACAGCGATGGCATCTACCCGGGTAGCGAGAACACCATTTTTTTAACCGGGCCGATTGCGATGCTCGAAGGTATAAGCGATTACGAGAAAAGTAACCTGACGCCGAGGACGGCCGAAAAGTTGCGTCAACTCGTCGGGATCAGGGGTAATGGCACGGTCAATCGGCAAACCGAAGAGGAACAGGATCATTCCTGGAAGGAGCAGACCGATTCGAAAGACCAATGGCTGATCGATGAGAAAAAACGCTGGCTGGAGGGCCGGTTCCAGGCGCGCTACCAAGGCGATATTACGCAACTGCTCGAACGCAATGCCATCGAGTTCGAAGCAGGCTGGCCGCTGATCGAAGGGCGGCATGTGTTGTCGACCGGCGTCCTCCAGCGTCTGCTGGATCACTTGGGCGAGCCATTCCTGAAGGCGATGAGTCAGGGAGGTGATACCCGCGTGACGTTCGACAAACTGTTGCCGCTGAGTTTTGATGACCGCCAGGCCATCATCGCTCAGGACATCAGTGCTTTCCCGCCCGCCATGCCAAGTGATGTCACAACCCAAGGCCTTTCCATCATTGAAGTGCTTGAACGCCTGGCCAGCGGTTCGCTGCTGACGGAACAGTTGAGCGCTGCGCAACGCCTGTCGTTCGGCCAATTGCTGGGGCTTGAGTCGCTGGACAACCGCAGCTTCGAAGCGGTGGCCGACGAACTCGAGAACCTGGCGAAAAGGGTTAGCGATAAAGGCGTCGCGGGGCGCTACGGAGTTATCGAGGAGCAGTTATTCAAGCACAAGGCCTCTGAATTCATCGCCGGACTTAAAAGCCCGGTTGAGGGCCTGCTGTCTCACTCCGAGACGGTGCTGGCCCTTAAGCAAAATGCCATGCAAACACCTATGAGCCTGCGTCAGTGGGGGCGCCAGGTGGCCACGATCCAGCTGGCGGCAAAAGCCGAATTCCGTGATCACCTTGCCGAGCGTTCCAGTGAACTGCTGGACAGTTTCACCGAGCCTTGCAAGTTGGTGCCCCAGGATCTGTTGTTCGATGGCTTCGGCGACACCATCGGCCGTCGGTGTTATCCCCTGTCACTGGCGATGGCGGCTGCGATTGCCAAGGGCGAGGCTGCGGTCACTCAACTGCGTGAGCGTTTTTTTGTGAGCGTGCTTTCACCTGATGACAGTGATTCGCGAACTTTTGTACAGGCCATCGAAACACTGCACAACGTGCAGGAGAGTGATGTCGGCACTGTCCTGGCTCGTTCCAGCCTTGAGCAAGTGGTGCAAATGCTGAAGTCCAGGACTACGACCAGCACGCTGATGCTTAACTCTGACAACCACTCCATGCTAATCGCCAAGACCGTTGTCGAGGATCGCAGTCGCTATCACTTCTACGATCCGAACCTGGGTGTTTTTCAGTTCAATCAACTCACGGAGATGCACCGCTCTCTCGAAGTTTTTTTCGAGGAGAAGGGCATGGCTACCTTTTATGGCGCCTATGTTGAGGGCAATCGAAGGACCTTCGACCTGATCGAACTGCAAGGCACGCAGATCGAGAAGGTGGAACTGTCTTCGGGCGTGCGGATTGCAGACGTACTGTTGCCTGGCGAATTGAAAGGTGCGGACATTGCCCGCGTGCGACAACGACTGGCCAGTGCCCGGGGCCAGTCTCTGGTGAACAACTCGCGACTGGGCAAAAGCCTGATGGAGCTGGACAGTCATTGGTGGAGCCAGCAAATCACCCAGGCGAGCAATGACTTGCTGAGCAAAAGCAAACTGACCTCCGACTTTATTCCGTTGTTTGAAACCCTGGAAATAAATCCCCAAGGCGAATATCTGCTGAGTCTGATCAAACCTGAAAAACCCGGCATCCCCGAGCAATTGGTACGCGTCACCACCGACGATGCGCGGTTCTTGCGCATCAAGAATCATCTCACCGAACTCTTCGACAAATTGACCACGCGCCGGGTCAGCCCGCTTGATCCAACCAGCGTTGGCGCCGTACACACCCTCAACGCCGGTTTCGCGATTCAGGCCTTGATGAATGCATTGCGCAGCCGCGAGGGGGAGGACCGGAGCCTGACCCTGGCGGTGCGTCTTCACGCCTATGTGAACTACGCACAACTGGTCCATGGTCTGGTGATTGATATCGTCGGCGTTGTAAGTCTGGTACGTCAGGGGCTGGCTCAGGAACGGTTGATCGCGCAGGCCAGTTCCACGGTCGTGGGCGAAGCGCTCGGTCATGTGGCCGGCGAAGGCGTAGGCACCGTGCTGGGGATGGCCAATGTCGGTTTCGACGTCTACCAGTTGAGTCAGGCGGACAACGATGTGGACGTCGCCCGGTTCAGTACCCAACTGGCCTTCGACTCGGCCAGTGTCGTGCTGGGTGCCGCGGGCATGGGCGCGGGCCTGGCCTCGGCAGCCACGGCGGCAGCGTTCCTGGGCGGAGCGTCAGTGATCGTGGGTGGGCTGGCCGTCGGTGTCGGTGCATTGGCCCAGGGTTTCGCCATGGTGGCCGAACGATCCAAGCAGGTCGGGGCGTTTTTCTATGAGCTGGATCAAGCGTATCGGGGTGCGCCCTTCAGTTGGAACACGCAGCAGAACGTTTGGCAGGCGCATCCGAAACTGGTGATCCAGAGCCTGAATTTGCGCGACGGCGTGGTGATGTATGACAGTCAGCGCCTGTTTGCGCTGCGAGATCATTTAGGCGTCCCGGATTTCGACGTGGACTACGATCGGGCGATCAATCTGCGTCAAAGCCTCGGGCTGCCTGGCTCAAGCAGGTTCCACCCGGCGCCTGGCGAGGTGATTATCCTGCCGTGCACACCTCAAGCGTTTTACGGTTACGACTACCATTCGCTGCCCTTCGCTTCGACGCGACATGACAAGGGGTTCGATATTGCCCGCCGCCTGGAGAAGAAAAACGAGAAGGGGCAGTGGCGGTTTCTCTTCACGTTCTACTCGTTCCCGGGCGAATACATCGTCCAGGGCATTCACCCGGCTTACCGCCCCCACACCAGGACGGTCATCCGGGTAACACTCGACGACAAACCTCGTACGCTAGTCGTGCCGGAGTTGCTCGATAGCTGGCATGGCAAGATCGCCTATGAGATCGAGGCGGGCACTGAACCTTGCACGCTGGTGCTCAACCAGGGCGTAAATGTTGAGCTCAAGTCTTCGGCTCTCAAGACCTTGCAGTGGACACTGCTGGCGACCTGGGCACAAGAGAGCGACATACAGTTCGTGCGCGGTGAAGGCCTCAAAATCGGTGAGGTCAGCATCAAGTACAGCGGCCACGCCGGTTTCGATGTCACGCTGCATCTGGCGGGTAACAATCGCTATCGGATCGACCATCACCAACAGGTGTTGATTCTGGATGAGGTGGATGCGGTGCCGGGTACAGATGCGCAGACATTGCGCGCGCACTTCAAGGCACTGGCCCGCGAGCACCGACTGGAACAGCCCTACACGCCGGTGCACAAGTTTCTGATCCCGTTCGACAACCCCGAGGAGCAGCGCTACACCACTGCTTACTACGATTCGGCCGCTGACCGTTTCCTCTACATCCAGGACGATGACATCCCTGTGCCCGTCAATCCGCTATTGGGCGCCGTGGTCGATGGCTGCGCGTATTTCTATCATCCGCAGAGTGTTGAGGTACTCAAGACCGACGTGGCGAGCGGCCTGATCAGTCATCGCTATCGGCTGATGCTCAAGAGTGGAGAGTTCGCCGTCACGCAATGTACGGCGGTGCCCGGCGGCGGGGTCAAGGTTGTCCAGGAAGTCGTCCAGGGTAATCAGGGCTTCACCCTGGAATATTTGCTCACTGATGAGGGCGTATTTCTCAGTTCGCTGACCCGCGGCGTTGATACCTTCCTGGATGAGGTTTTGGACCAGTCGCCGATACTGGCCGACTGGAAACCGTTGCTCGGCGACTATATCGCCTGGCCCGCAGTGCCCTCGCCGGAGCGCTTCAAAACATCGACCTGGCAGCTGGCCGCTTTTGTTTCCGTTCATTGGAAACCGGAGGAATGCCGATCTGACATGAGCTGGGTACGCAGCAGTGATGGCTTGATTATTCGACCGATACCGCAGCGACATCACGCCCGGGGCTGGAACGACTCGGACAAGGACAAGAACCAACTGAGCCTGCTGGCACCGGCGGGTCCTGAGGGGGATGTGTTTGTCGTGTACAAACGCAACAGTTCGCGTCTATACGTGCAACGACGTTCCCTCGTGGGTGAACAGGTAGAGCTGTCGGTCGAGACGAAGACGCTTAAGGGACTCAAGAGCGTTATGGCGACGCAAGAAGGCTGCCTGGCCGTGACCGAGGAAGGGCTGTTCTATGAGGTGACGCCTCAGGGCGAGTTGCAGTTGGGCGGGCTGACCGAATTCTGGTTCAAGGACCGGCCGCAATGGTGGTCGCAGTTGCCAACCTTGGTTGCCGATGTCCCTTTCACCACGCTGGGGCTGATCGGATTGAGTAATGCTCGCGGTGACGCGCGCTTGTCTGCCTGGTACCTCGACGGTCGCCTGGTGCTGGCTGACCTGGGGCATGGCAAGGAAGTGCGGCTGCTAGGGGCGACTCCGGATAACGCGGCGGCGTGGCTGTTTGATGTAGCCACTGGCGAGATCTACCGCCAACCCTTTATCGACGACAATCAACTGTCGAAGGCCTTCGGCGATGGTGCTCAGTTGCTGGCACCTGAAGCATTGCCAACGCCACAACCGCTATGGAACCCATGGATCTTCATCGACGTGACGCGCCGTGGCGCCGGCCTGCTGGCCACGACCGTGGAAGGCATACAGATGGAACTGAACCACCAAGAGCCTGCGCTGATCACCGGCGTCGACAGCCAATGGGTGCGGGAACACGACGATGCTCTGAGCGAACACCTGCGCGTGTTGGTGGATAACACGCAGCGTTGCGCCCCGTTACTCAACGTGGCTCACCCTTGGCGCCAACAATGGTTTGTCAGCAGCAGCGGGCGTTTGATCGACGCGGCCACTGTGCCTCGTCCTGACTCATCTGTTGCGGTGGGCACCCAACGGCACACCAACGTCTTGTTGTTCGATGCCGCCGACGGATTTCTACGCCGCTACCCGGTCACTGACAGCGTAGGCCCGTTGGCCTACGTGCGACGCAACGTCGATACGCTGACAGTCGAAAGCAACCAGCAACTCGATGACGTGTTGCCATTAATTCCCGACGACGTAAGTACCTTGATCCTGCGTCTGGGCCATACCGGCGCGACGTGCCGATTGTCACAGGCGGCCTGGCGTCGGCTGGAATCGGTGATCGTCGATTGCAGGCCGCCCCTGGGAAACCAAGTGTCTGTACCGGTCAAACTGGACTGGGCACTGGACTCGCCGGAGCAATTGATCGTCAGCCTCGTGGATGAGCACCTGGTGATGCTCGATCCAGTCACGTGTCATAGCCTGATCTTCCGTGAAGCCTATGCGAAGGATGTCACGCTGCGCGCTCGCGTGATCGTTGCCATCGGCGGTTATCGTTCTACGTCAGTATCGGATCTGGTCAGCGCTCTGATGGCTAAACCGGTGCCGGCGGGCAGTGTCCTGTTCAAGGATGTTATGCAGGATGACCCCGTCATGAGCTGATTGCGGCGAACCATGGCGGTTGCGCCACCTCAAGAACCACAAACAACAGGGCCGCGGGTTTTTCAACCCGCGGCCCTGTGCATTCCGGTATCAGGGCACCAGGTAGCCCTTGACCCCGGTAAAGATGATTTGCGCCGCCAAGGCACACACGAACAAACCCATCAACCGGCTGACAATCTGCAACCCCTGATCGCCCAGAATCCGCTCGATGCGGTTGGACAGATAAAGCACCACCCCCACCGTGAAACTGGCCAGGGCAATGCTGAGGATGGCGGTGAGCTTGTCGTCCCAGTGTGGCTGGCTCACGCCCATCACCAGTAGCGCACCGATGGTGCCGGGGCCGACCGTCAGGGGGATGGTCAGCGGCACGATCGTCACGTCTTGCTGCACGTTGTCGGTCTGTACCGCGGACTTGCCTTGGGCCATGCCCAGCGCCGAGATGAACAGCACACTGCCGGCGCCAATGCGGAACGCATCCACTGTGATCCCGAACACACTGAAAATCACTCGCCCGAACAGGTACAGCAAAACGCTGGACACCAGCGTCGCGACGGCCACTTTCCAGGCCAGACGGCGTTGTTCCTTGCGCGAGTAGCCACGGGTCAGGCTGATGAAACAGGACAACACGAAGAACGGGCTGTAGAGCACCAGCATCTTCAGGTAAACGCTGAACAACACGTGGAGCATGGTCGGAGCCCGCAGCGATGGAAGTGGCTGGGAGTCTATCAGGCGCCGGGTCGTCTGTCGGCTTGGCAAGCCCGATTGGATTTCCATCATGCAACCTCGCTTGTTGATTAACGTTAACGGGTATTTCTAATGATTGGTGAGGTTGTTAGTTGTTATTTTTGGGGTTTTTATTAGTTGTTTGTTTTAAATAAAATGAAGTTACAGGTGCGAGCTTGTTAAGTGTTTGTTGGTTGGGTGGTTTGTTTTGTGAGTCCGGGATGGACTCTAATTTAAATAAGGGAATATTATGAATATCGAATCCAGTGCCGTTGTAACCCTGGTTGATCGTCTTGAGCGACTGAGCGCTTATGATGTCGCTGTTGATGAGGTTTTTATTGCGCCACGTGGTCTTTCAGTTAATGCACCTCGACTGGTGGCGGAAGTGCAAGCACCTACACGTGCTTCTATTGTAGGTGATGCGATTCTGGCTTTTGTTTCGGGCATGAGTCCGCAGAATCAGGCCGATGTTCAACACGCTTATCTGTTTGCTTCGCTAGTGGCGAACAAAAAATATCCGCGTGATGAGCAGAGTAAAGAGTGGTATCAGCAGTTTCTTCAAGTGATGCAGGATTGCGGCTGGAACATCCTGAGCCGGTACTACGACAGCGTTTCGGCTTCTGGCAAGAGCTTCAAGGTAGACCAACTGGCGCTGAAAATTTTGGGTTCGGCCGTGGCCGCAGCCGCGGTTCCGGGACCTACCTCGGTGCTGATGCTCAAAGTGGCGGGCGATGCCATCGCGGCTCTGCAAACCAGTGACAAGCCGCTTCAAGTCTTTGACCGAAACACCGCCGAGTCTGGCACCGGTGGTGTGGGCGTTGCGTCTTGCCTTGAAACGCCACAGGGTGAAGTGATCATGGCGCTGGGCGTGGTGCGCTTTATCAAGCGTGCCAATCAAACCAGGGTTCTGTTTATAGATTGGGACGCCAGCAAGGTTGACCTGTATCGAGGCGAATGCCAGATGGTGATGGTTCCTTCGATTACAGCGCGCACTCGAAACATGATCCTCGATAAATTGGGTGATCGTGCGCAGAGCAAAATCGAAGAATACGAGATCTAATACCGTGTCCTGTATGGCGGCTACTGTGTAGTCGCCATTTATGAAAGTTATAGGAAAGTCATATGAGTGAAAGTTATTCGGCTTTTGTAAGCGCCGGGGCGGTTGTTTTGCTGTCGCCTGATATGACCGTGCAAGAGCGTCAGGATGTTTTAAATTCAACACTGTTTGCGCAGTTGGTGGCTGACAAAAAGTACCCCGGTTCACGCAATGCAAATGGGTGGTATGAACGTTATCAGGAGGTCTTGAAGGATAGTTGGTTGCAGCGAACAGCGGCCTGGCACGACTGGTCGCTTAAGGCAGATTCAAACCTCACAGTGGCGGACTGGGTTAACAATCAATTGGCGCAGTCAGTTCCTCAAACCGTGTCGTCCCCGGCCGTGCAAGCCTTGAACATCATGGCAGAGCTGCCTGACGCACACCCGGCTATTGAGCTACTGCAAAAAAACGTCCTGAAAAATAGTGAAGAGCACCCTTCGAAAATAACGTTCGGCTGCCAGGTTAGCGTGCTCGTCATTCTGGCGCAGCGAGGCCCGACCCTGAATAGCGTCTACTTGGCGTTTGAAAGTGCAGCGTCAGTTGCGTCGAATCCGCTGAAGCAGGTCCTTTCCCTGGATAACGTGAAAGGCAATATTGTGCTGAAGCGCTTGCAGGCTGACTTGTCAGATGCACTCTACCGGCCCGTTCGCGAGCGGATCGTCAAAAAACTGGGCGATAAGGCGTCGCAAAATATTCTTGAGGTTTTAGAACCTGCAAAGAATGAGTCGCCTCCGAGTTCTGAGGCGCATTGATGAATCACGACAAGTTTCAAAGCAGCCAACAAGCATTCAGTGGCGGCAATATCCCGGATGCTGCCGTCGTGGGTGGGAGTGTCGTGTCATTCAGTGCCGGTATGTCTTCCCAGGATCGAGAGGACATTTATCTGAGCAACCTGTTTGCGCAAATGGCTACCCGTTCGGCTTATCGGGACGGACTGGTCGGCAATTGGTTTGATTACTACAGGAACAAACTCCGGTTCCTGGGATGGGATTCGGCGAGCCCTGTCCGCCCGGTGCCGGTGACCGCAGCGTTTATGGCTGACAACGTTTGCCAGCAGATATCGCATTCGTTCGGCGAGCGTTTTTCGAGCCCGGCCAGTCAAGCCTTTGAGTCCCTCAGACGCAACCCCATTGCGCTGGATGGTTTTGAAGGGGCCAGCTTGTCACGGGACAGTGGTCTCTTTCAGATCATTCCCTGCGTCCAAAGTCGCCCTGGGAAAATCGAAATAGCCCTTTATCACAAGCAGTTCAGCACTCGCAGGAGTGGGTCACGGTTTTTGTACTGGCCGATGGACGACATCGTGAAAACCAGTGAGGAACAAATGGCGCTGGTTACTTTCAGTACGCTGCATTACGCCACGTTCAGGGAGAAAGTTGCGGCGGCCGTTCTCAGTGAGTCCATGCGCAATTTGCACGCCCTGGAGATTTGAGCCGCGTCGCCGAGTACGCAAAGGGCTAGAAAGGGCTCAGGACGTTTGCGTCGTGACACGGTTTTGCTGATCACGCTGAGCCACCCAGTGCTCGATCAACTCGCGCAACTGCGACAGCTCGACCGGTTTGGCCATGTGTCCGTCCATACCAGCCTGTCGCGCGCGCTCTTTATGCTCGGCGAGGATGTGCGCAGTCAGCGCCACCACCGGCGTGCGAATCCGCTGATTGCCAACTTCCCACGCGCGCAATTGCTGGGTGGCGGAGAAACCGTCGAGAATCGGCATTTCGCAGTCCATCAACACCAGGTCGTAACGTTGGGCTTTCATCGCCTGCAAGGCTTCTTCGCCGTTGCTGGCGGTGTCCGGTTGCAGGTTGAGCTTGCCCAGCATGCCGCGAATGACCTTGGTCGAGATGCTGTTGTCTTCGGCCACCAGGATGCGGAAATCGCTGGGCACCTTGACCGGCAGGGGCGGGCCGGAGGGCAGGTGATGCGACACGGCCAGGCCTTTGTTGCGCTGGTTCAGCTCGTCCGCCAATGTGGTCTTGAGGGTGTAGCCGGCCACCGGTTTGGCGAGGATGCGCTTGATCCCCGAGTTGCGTGCAATGATCTTGCTCGGCGCATTACTGATGCCGGTGAGCATGATCAACAGAATGTCGTGGTTGAGGCTCGGGTCTTCCTTGATCTTGGCCGCCAGTTGCATGCCGGTCATGCCGGGCATGTTCTGGTCCAGCAGGACCACGTCGAAGTAGTCACGCAAATGAGCCTTGGTGCGCAATAGCGCCAAGGCTTCCTTGCCGGAAGGCACCGCGCTGACATTCAAGCCCCAGGCGCTGCACTGTTGTACCAGCACTTTGCGGCAGGTGTCGTTGTCGTCCACCACCAGTACGCGCGCGCCTTGCAACGGGCTGTCGAGGTCGGAAGTCGGGTGTTCGAGACGGTCGGGGTCCAGCGGCAAGGTCAGCCACAGGGTGCTGCCCTGATTGGCGCCGCTTTTGATCCCGAACTCACCTTGCATCAGGCGGATCAGTTGGCGAGCGATCACCAGCCCCAGATTACCGCCCAGGCGAGTGGCCGACAGGAAGTGTTTGCTGTGCAGTTCGGCGTGCATCAGCGCATCGCGCTCTTCGGGTTCCATCGGCACGCCGCTGTCCTGCACGGCGATGCGCAGGCGTGGTTTGGCGCTGCGTTCGTCGAGGGCGACGACAATCAGGATCTCGCCTTCGTCGGTTTTTTTCAGGGCGTTTTCCAGCAGGCTCAGCAGGGTCTGACGCAAACGGGTTGGGTCACCGCTGATCACCCGTGGCACTTGCGGCTGGATAAAACTGATCAGCTCGACGTTTTGCTGTTCGGCCTTGGCGCGGAAAATACTCAGGCAATCTTCGATCAGGGCATTGAGGTCGAATTGCACGTCGTCCAGTTCAATCTGCCCGGACTCGAGCTTGGAGATGTCGAGAATCTCGTTGATCAGGGTCAGCAGTTCGTTGCCAGCGCTGTGGATGGTCTGCACGTAATCACGTTGCTTGACCGACAATGGCGTGCCCAGCAGCAGTTCGGTCATGCCCAGTACGCCATTCATCGGCGTGCGGATTTCATGGCTGATCTTCGCCAGGAATTCAGCCTTGGCGTTGATCTCGGCATTGCTGGCCGCCAGGTCGCGGCTGACGCTGAAACGGTCTTCGGTGATGCTGCGCTGGCGCTCGCCCAGAGCGATGCTCATCAACAGGCCGCTGATGCAGATGAACGCCAGCAGGGTGATGATCAGGCCTTGCGGTGCCACCAGGGTCAGCCCCAGCAGTGCCGGCAGGATGATCAGCGCGCCGATGTTGAACACCACCATGGCGGCGACGAACAGCCGGGCCGGACGATAGCCTTTTTGCCAGTGGTAACCGCTGACGAACAACATGCTCAGGCCCGCGAGTGCGACCAGGACGTAGGTGATGATGTTCAACGGCAGGGTGTTGACGAACAACAGCAGCAGCCCGGCGACCACCGTGAACAGGATGTCGCCAAGCAGCAGCTTGTTCAGTGGGTGCGGGCCCAGCGGGGCAAAAAAGCGGTAGGCGAACATCAGGCCGCACGGTGCCGTCAGCAACAGGGCGAGGTACGCACCGGGAGTCTGGATGGCGTGCCAGTTCGGCAGCCATGGCCCGGCCAGGTTAAGCAGCAGAACCAGACTGAGCAGCAGCAGAAACTCGCAGGCCGCCAGCCAGAGGCTGCTGCGCGAACGGGTGTAGGCGTAACGAACGACGTTGTGCAGGATCAGCATGCCGATGCAGCCGAACAGTAGGCCGTAGATCAGCGTGAGGTTCTGATTGGCCGCCGTCATCACCGCCGATTGCAGGGTGATGTAAGGCCGCAGCTGGTGCTCGGAAACCAGTCGCAAGTAAACGTCGAGGGTTTTATCGCTTTGGGGCAGCGGCAACATGAAGTCGCTGCTGGGCAGTGGCCGCTCAGCCTGAGGCTGCTGGGTGCCGGTGTTCAGTTGCTCGATCAGCTTTTCGCCGTCCAGCACATACAGATTGAGGTGCGACAGGTCGGGGGCGAACACGCGCAGCACTTGTTCGTGCTTGCCGGGGGCCAGCCTGAAGCGCAGCCATAACGCGCCGTCGGGCTCGGCGGCCGTGAGGCGGTCGAGTTCGATGGGGCTGAATTGATTGGTGAAGCGCGTGGAGCGGATATCGCTCAGTTGCAGGTCGCCCTGTTCGTCGAGCAAAACCGACCAGCCACTGCCTTGCGCGGCTTGGGCCGGGAGCATGCAGAGCAAGGTCAACAGAGTGACGGTAAGACCTATGGCAATCCTGAGCCAGCGCACGGCGAAATCCCTTCGTAGGTTGATGCCAGAATATAACTATGCGCGGCGCCGGAATAGTCCGGCAAGGGCATCACGCCCTTGCCTGGCCGAATGGAGGGCTTATTCCTGATTTTCGCCACGCTCGCGGGCAATGGCGCGGTAGCCGATGTCCTTGCGATAGAAGCAACCTTCCCAATCGATCTTGGCTGCCAGCTTGTAAGCTTGCTGCTGGGCAGCATCAACACTGGTACCCATCGCCGTAGCGCACAGCACCCGACCACCGGCCGTTACAACCTGACCGTCCTTGAGCACAGTGCCAGCGTGGAAGACTTTGCCTTCCAGACCAGCGGCTGCGTCCAGACCGTTGATCGCCACGCCTTTGGCGTAGTCACCAGGATAGCCGCCGGCGGCCAGCACGATGCCGACGCTTGGACGTGGATCCCATTGTGCTTCGACTTTGTCCAGGGCTTGCGCCAGGGCCGCTTCGACCAGCAATACCAGGCTCGACTGCAAACGCAGCATCACCGGTTGGGTCTCAGGGTCGCCGAAGCGGCAGTTGAACTCGATAACTTTTGGGTTACCGGCTTTGTCGATCATCAGGCCGGCATACAGGAAACCGGTGTAGACGTTGCCTTCGTCAGCCATGCCACGCACGGTTGGCCAGATCACCAGGTCCATGACACGTTTATGGACTTCGGCTGTTACGACCGGGGCAGGGGAGTAGGCACCCATACCGCCGGTGTTCGGGCCGGTGTCGCCGTCGCCGACGCGTTTGTGGTCCTGGCTGGTGGCCATCGGCAGTACGTTCTTGCCGTCGACCATGACGATGAAGCTGGCTTCTTCGCCGTCCAGGAACTCTTCGATCACGACGCGCGAACCGGCTTCGCCGAAAGCGTTGCCCGCCAGCATGTCGCGCACGGCGTCTTCGGCTTCAGCCAAAGTCATCGCGACGATCACGCCTTTACCGGCGGCCAGGCCATCGGCCTTAATCACGATCGGTGCGCCTTTCTCACGCAAGTAAGCCAGGGCCGGCTCGATCTCGGTAAAGTTCTGGTAGTCGGCAGTCGGGATCTTGTGGCGAGCCAGGAAGTCCTTGGTGAACGCTTTCGAACCTTCCAGCTGAGCAGCGCCAGCGGTCGGACCGAAGCAATCGAGGCCGCGCGCGCGGAACAGATCGACGACGCCGGCAACCAATGGCACTTCCGGACCGACGATGGTCAGGGAAACGTTTTTCTCGGCGAAATCCGCAAGTTGCTCGAGGGCGAGCACGTCGATGGCGACGTTCTCGCACTTGGCTTCAATGGCGGTGCCGGCGTTGCCCGGAGCAACGAAAACCTTCTGCACGCGCGGATCCTGAGCCACTTTCCAGGCCAGGGCGTGTTCACGGCCACCGCTGCCAATGATCAAAACATTCATTTCAAAAACCTCGGATGACGCTAATTCTGGAGGCAGCACTGAAGCTGCTTTTCTGTGGGAGCGGGCTTGCTCGCGAAGACGACGGCACATCCAGCATCAATGTGACTGAAAGACCGCTTTCGTGAGCAAGCCCGCTCCCACAGTTGATCGAGTTAATCAGTGACGGAAGTGGCGCATGCCGGTGAATACCATGGCGATGCCGGCTTCATCAGCTGCAGCAATCACTTCGTTATCACGCATCGAGCCGCCTGGCTGGATCACCGCAGTGATGCCGACCTTGGCCGCGTTGTCCAGGCCGTCGCGGAACGGGAAGAACGCGTCGGAGGCCATTACCGAGCCTGCCACCTGCAAACCGGCGTGTTCAGCCTTGATCGCAGCGATGCGGGCGGAGTTCACGCGGCTCATCTGGCCTGCGCCGACACCGATGGTCTGACGGTTCTTGGCGTAGACGATGGCGTTGGACTTAACGTACTTGGCGACTTTCCAGGCGAAAATCAGGTCGTGGATTTCCTGTTCGGTCGGGGCACGCTTGGTCACGACTTTCAGGTCATCGGCGCTGATCATGCCGATGTCGCGGCTCTGTACCAGTAAACCGCCGTTGACGCGTTTGTAGTCCCAGGCAGCGGCGCGGTCAGTCGACCACTCGCCGCAGGTCAGCAGGCGCACGTTGGCTTTGGCTGCCACGATGGCGCGGGCTTCTGCGCTGACGGATGGGGCGATGATCACCTCGACGAACTGACGCTCGACGATGGCCTTGGCGGTTTCAGCATCCAGTTCGCGGTTGAAGGCGATGATGCCGCCGAACGCGGATTCGGTGTCAGTGGCGTAAGCCAGTTCGTAGGCCTGACGGATGCCGCCTTCGGCGTCCGGGCTTACGGCGACGCCGCATGGGTTGGCGTGCTTGACGATCACGCAGGCCGGCTTGACGAAGCTCTTCACGCATTCCAGCGCGGCGTCGGTGTCGGCCACGTTGTTGTACGACAGCTCTTTGCCTTGCAGTTGGGTTGCGGTGGCAATACCGACTTCGGCAGGTTTGGCTTCCACGTAGAACGCCGCGCTCTGGTGCGGGTTCTCGCCGTAGCGCATTTCCTGAGCCTTGACGAACTGGCTGTTGAAGGTGCGCGGGAAC
>Ga0209862_1000006_pt1 | contig 83567 bp, 64 predicted proteins | sample OrgsoiDNA_201061_FD_185809 | JGI IMG/M metagenome (GOLD analysis project Ga0209862, IMG submission 185809) | Permafrost soil microbial communities from the Arctic, to analyse light accelerated degradation of dissolved organic matter (DOM) -... | ecosystem: Environmental > Terrestrial > Soil >... | reverse complement strand
CTTGGCGTGCAAGAAGCCCGCCACGCGAACGGTTTGCCCGACATGCTCGGCGCGCAATTGGCCCGCGGCGTGCGTGCGAAACGGCGACGGTTGCGGCGCCGAAAAAGCCGATGCTGCTTGCGAAGCCAGAGGCCCGGGAATCAAAGAAGAGGTCATTGCAGCTCCAAAAAATGAGTGAAAAAAGGGTGGACATTGAACTTCACGTTGAAGGAGGCCAAAAAAAAGGCCGCTGGACAAAAAAACGCTGAAGCGGAAAAAGCGAAGGGGGCCTTTTAGGCCCCCTTCGCTCGGATCTGGGTTCTTCGGTTTTATTTCGCCGGGGTTTGCCGCTTGCGCCCCTTGCTCGAAACATCCCTTTTCCCAAACGCCGCTGCGACGGAGGCCGTGAAGCCGTCGTCGTTCGAATTGCGGTCATTGTTGAAAAGGGCGAAGAAAAACATTTGGGGTTCTCTCAAAAAGCGCAGGGATCGCGACGGTGCGCGCAATCAGCCAGTTCCTCCATAGTGCCCGAGTCCGAAAAAAAAAGCAACCGATTGTCAAAAAAAAATCGAGCGTGGCTTTTTCGCGAAAAAACGAGACTGGGCATTCAAAAAAACCGTGTCTTTTTTTCAACAGGCCCGCCCGATGGCCGGCAAGCCATGACAAATGGAGGTTATTCGTGACCGCGACGGGTTGTCGGCGAGCGCGAAATAATGCAATCTATAAAGGCCAAAACCACCCGAAGAGGAACTCTCGCTCGATGCTGAAATTCATTCGCGCTGGATGTCTGGTGGGTTGACGCGCGGGGCGTCAGCGCATGTCGGCCATCCCCGCCATCACCAATCAGGGAGGCCAACATGCAACAAATCGAGAACCGCGAGGCCGTCATCTCGCACGAAAGAACATGGACATTGGGCGGATCTGCTGAACCCTGCGCGGCGAGGGCGTTTTTGTCTTTTGCCGCGCGCGCCGCTTTAGGGCGCGAGCTCGTCGAGCGCAAAGCGTGGGGGCCTGAGCAAGGGGGGGCTTGCGGCTGGGCCGCCACATTTGACTGCGCGGCGGAGCCCGGGGCGTTTTGGACGTTGGAGGCCAACGGGCGCCTGCTGCGAGTCGTTTGGCGAAAAAAAGATGAAGAAGAATGGGCGGCTTTGGCGGTGTGGTGCGCGCGCGCTTTCGGGGGCAAAGGCGCGTGGACGAGGGATTCGGAGGGGGTCCACGGATTGGTCGAAAGCGGCTGGGCGAGGATCAAAGAGGAGTCGGAGTATTTTTGGCTGATTGAAGCCGAAGAGCCGGGGGAGAAATGTCTCAAACGCGCCCGCGCGCTCGCCATGGTGTCCGCCGCCATGGACAGCCCAATGCCTCCGGATTGTTTGTCCGTGGCCGTCGGCAAGGGAAAACCCGGCAGCCGAGACAAAACGTTTTGGGCCGTCGACCACGCAGCCCAAATGGCGACAGCGCTCAATTCCCATCGCGCGGCCCAGGCCTTTTGCCGCGTGGGCGCCCAAGCCGCGCCAGAAGCCGTCCGCGAGGCGGCTTCCTTTTTGGGCGTGGCTTAGGCGAATAAACGCCCTTGTCGGTCGCCGCGGGTCCAAAAAAACTTGCCTCCGAGCGCAAAAGAAATAGGATGCTTTCGGCTCGCGCATCCGCGGGGGCCGAATGGGCGGGAGAGTCGTCATGGGCGGATTGAGCATTTGGCATTGGTTGATCGTGTTGTTGATCGTGGCGTTGGTGTTTGGCACCAAGCGCCTGCGCGATGTCGGACGCGACCTGGGGGGCGCCATCAAGGACTTCAAGGAGGGAATGCGCTCCGAGCCAAGCGACGCGAATCGAAACGCGCCAGGCCAATCCAAGCCGCCTGTGGCGCCGCCGGCTTTCATCGAGCAGGCGCCAGCCCCGAAGCAAGAGGAGCCGGGCCGCCGCGACGGCCGCTGAGCCTCGGCGCGCGGATGTTTGCGCCCAAAGAGGAGCGGCGAGTTTCGCCGCGAACCCAACAAAAAAGCCGCCTCACGGGCGGCTTCGCGTTGCGCTCAAACAGCTCGCTCGCGTCAGATGCCGAACAGGGTCGCGAAATAGGGGTGCGACAGCAGCGCGATGCCGCCCGCCATCAGGGCGAACAGGCCCGCGGCGCTCAACAGCGGGATGTCGACGAACACTTCTCGCGCCAAATCTTCTCCGTGGCCCTTGGAGTGCATCATGAACAAATGTCGCGCAAATCCGAAGCTCGCGGGCAAAAGCGTGAAAACCATGAGGAAATTAGGCGCGTTGATCGTCCACATCATGTAAGCGACAAAGGAAATGCCCGCGAACATCGCGCACAGCGTGTCCAGCAAGGGCAGCGTGCAATCGGCGAGGCTCGCGCGCGCGGCGGGGGCTTTGGCGCCCAAAAGGGCCAGCTCGACCCGGCGTTTGCCAAAGCCCAGCATCACCGTGAAAAAGAAGCCTGTCGCCAAGAGCAGCGGAGGCAAACCGATCCCAATCGCGGGGCCGCCCGCCAACATCCGCAATCCAAAGCCCGTGGCGATGAAAAAGACGTCCGCGATGGGCACTGATTTTCCGCCGAAGGTGTAGATCAAGTTCAGGACCAAATACGCCACGACCATGGCCATCGCGGACATCGACACGAAGTAAGCGCCGCCGATCGCGATCGCTCCCAAAATAACGGCGACCAAGGACGCTTCGCCCACGCCAATCTTGCCGCGAGCAATCGGACGGCGTTTCTTTGTCGGATGCAACCGATCGGCCGGAGCGTCAATGATGTCATTGAAGACATACACGCAGCTGGCCGCGGCGCAAAATGCCGCGAAAATGATCGCCAAATGAATGTCGGCGTCGATGTCCAACCAAGAGCCGGCGAAAAAAGGAGCCGCGAAAACAAAAAAGTTTTTCAGCCAGTGGTGCGGACGCAAAAGCTTGGCGTAAAGAGAGAGCATAAGTGGCGGACCAGTGAAATCGTGAGGGCCTGCTTCGAGAAATCTTGCGATTTCCTGACAAAGCGGGCGCGGGCGGGCCTTCTAAAGGGCCTCATAGAAGCAGTGTACAGGGAAAAAGTCAATTTCAAAAAATAATTTTGGCGCGTTTTGTGCTCGACGGCCAACCCCAAGCGAGAGCCTCGCGTTGGGCGGAAAGGCGCCCGGATGCTTTTCGGGCCGTGCAATGCGGCCTGGCGTCTGCTATAATGAAGTCCAGAAAAAGTTCTTGTGGATGGCTTTCATTGATGGCAAAAACAACCCGCCGCCCCGCTTCGCCCGCTCCCTTCGTGACGCCCGAAGGCGCTCAGATTTCCGCTTTGGCCCAAATCCAATGGCAAGCAATGACGGAGCGCTTGGGCGTCCCGGTTCTGGTCAACGACGAAAAGGACGGGGGCAGCGGATATCGCGGACCTTACTCTGAGGAGGAAGCCGCGCGCATATTGGCGAGCGTCGCGACAAATGCCGAGAAAGCCCCGGCCAAGCCATCGGTCTTGGCCCTCATGAACTCGCACGGCGACGTGATGGGCGTTTTGCAGATCGCCAAGGGCCACGGCGTGAAAACGACCGTGTTCGCCGATTTGCTTAAAAGAGGAGCATTCGACCCCCGTCGACAAATTTTGTTGGACGCGTTGATCATTGAGCGCGCGCGCTCAACGCAAAGACACGATTTTGCGCGAAAATGGTCGTGGGACATCGCGGAAATGCCTGAGGCGAATGCGTGGGCGCGATTGTTCACCGGGGCGCGCTCTCCCTTGTCAGGCTCGGAAGGCCGGGATGTTTTGCGCCGTTGGCTGCCCGCGATCGCCAAACTCCACCCGAAGGCCACTCCTGCGTTGGTCCGCGAAACGGTGAGCCTTGTCCTCGAAAGCGCGCGCGCTCCATTGCCCAAAGCCAGCTCTCCGGTGGATTTGACAGAAGAGCAGGCCAAGTTAAAGCGCATGGCCGAGCACTGCGCGCAACTGATCGCTTCGGCGGAAAAAGCATTGAAAGCCGCGGGCGCTTCAGTGGACGCCGCGACGCTCACGCCCCAGAACTTCACGGACATAAAAGCCGCCTTTGAGGCCAAGAGCCAGCGCATGGCCGAGAAAAAAGAATCTGCGGCGACCCGCCAAGGAGAGGCCGCCCCCGAGGAGCCGGCCCCCGCCAGCCCATGGGGCGATGAGCTCGCCGAGGGACGGCGAAAAATGGCGCTCACGGCGGCCGCAAGCCTGGATTCCGCGGCCCTGCGCTGGATCGCTGAGCAAAGCGCGGATGGCGGCGCATGGCTCGCGGAACCTCAATTCGCGAGCTTGATGCTGAGCCGCGTGAATGAGGCGTTGAACAGCGTCGCCCGCAAAGCGGGTTCCGACCAAAAGAAATCGGTCGCAAGCGCTCAGGCCGCCGCCGTGTTTGGCTTTTTGGTCGAAAAAGGCCTCGATCTGATGCAAGAGGCGCGAGCGAGCCACTTGGGGACGGACAACCCCTTCGTGCGGCTGGCGCATCTGTGCTCAAGCGACTTCTCGGGGGCGTTCACGAGCCGCGTCATGGCCGAAAGCGCGCGCCAAATGCGGGTCGCGGAGATTGACCTGGAGGACGCGGAAGCCTGGGCGAAAGAGGGGGAACGCCCAATCAACGCGGCTCTTGGCCCGAATCAACAACGGAGCCCCTTCGCGGATCTATTGCGGGGGACCTTGGAGCGCTGGCAAATCAACGCGGAGTTGGAGCGCGCCTCAGAAGGGCCGCGCGACGCGCGCGAAGAGCCCAGCGAAGCGAACGCAGAGACCGCGCCGCGCAAACGCGCCCGCTTGTGAGCCGTCTGCATGGCCGCGAAAAAAATGTTGACAAAGCCGCGAAGCGCTGCCAGAATCATTGCCTGAAACGCAAGCCACGCGCTTGCTCCCATTGAAAAGCATTCACCGAGGCGGTCGCCATGTGCCGGTTGACGTTGTTGATCCTGATTCAAAGCAGTGCGCGCGAAGGCGCGGGCTCAGGGTCGCCCATGCCTTCCTCGCGCAGCGAACTCGCCTTTGGAGATATCGCCGGACACTGATCCGCGTCTCCTGGGGCCTGAGCTGCCCCGCGCCACACAAACCAAGCGCCCCTTTCGGGCGCTTTTTTTTTGATCCGAACGCGCGGATTTTTCGCAAATTTTCGTTTTCCAGATGTTGAATGTTTGATGGCTTGAAAAGGAGGGCCTGTCCCATGAGCCTCGAAGAACGTTGACCGGTCGCTGCATTGGGGGCCGTGACCGGTCACGCACCACTCAATCCCCCAGATGAGCAGCAATCGTTCAACCGTTTTGCGTCGCGCCCCTTAAAAAGATGGTCGCGCCGCCGAGGAATTCATCATGACCGCAACCCGAACACCCCAAAACTGGCGCAACATTGGCATCATCGCCCACATCGACGCCGGCAAAACCACGCTCACCGAGCGCATCCTCTTGAAAACCGGAGAAATCCATCGCGCGGGCGAAGTCCACAACGGACAAACCACGATGGACCACACCGATCTGGAGCGCGAGCGAGGCATCACCATCACGGCCGCGGCCACTCAATGCGAGTGGTCGTCGGCTGAGGTGGTGCCTCATCGGCTGACCATCATCGACACGCCAGGCCACATCGATTTTTCCATTGAGGTGGAGCGCTCGTTGCGCGTTCTCGATGGCGCGGTGGCGGTTTTTTGCGCTGTGGGCGGCGTGCAGCCGCAGTCGGAGACGGTTTGGCGCCAAGCGCGCCGACACAAAGTGCCCGTCATCGCCTTCATCAACAAAATGGACCGAATCGGCGCTGATTTTGAGCGTGTTTTGGGCCAGCTGCGGGAGAAATTGGGCGCAAAAGCGGTTCCCGTCGCATGGCCTCTCGGCGCTGAAAACGCTTTCGAGGGGACGCACGACCTGGTGGGCCGAAAAACGTGGACTTGGACCGCCGAGGGCGTGGCCACAGTCGCGGCGTGGGATGACGCCGCCGCCGCGGGTCTTGAAGCTCGCCGCCAAGAGCTTGTCGAAGCCGTCGCCGAATTTGACGACGAGCTGATGGAGGCTTTCGCGATGGGCCAAGACGCGTCAGCCGAGGCCATTCGGCGCGCGCTGCGCCGCGGCGCCTTGGAGGGGGCCGTGGTGCCGGTCCTCGCGGGCTCCGCGTTCAAGAACAAGGGCGTCGAGACCCTTTTGGACGCTGTCGCTCACTATTTGCCGTCCCCCATGGATCGGGCGGCGGTGCCGGCCCAAAGCGAATCGGGCGAGCAAATGGCGGCGCCGGACGCCGAGGCGCCCTTGGCGGGCTTGGTGTTCAAGGTCGTGGCCCAGGAGCACGGGACGCTGGCTTTTGTCCGCTTGTATTCGGGGCGTTTGTCGATTGGGCAGACGGTGTGGAACAGCGGCAAGGGCTCGACGGCTCGCGTGGGTAGGCTTTGCGTGGTGAAGGCCGATGAAACGGAGGACGTCTCGTCCGCGCAGGCTGGGGAAATTGTCGCGATCATGGGCTGGAAGGACGCGGCGACCGGAGAGACCCTCTGCGCCGAGAACCATCGTTGGGCTTTGGAGAGCATTCAGGCTCAAGCGCCGGTTTTGGCCTGGACCCTGTCGGCTCAGAGCCAGTCGGATCTCGCTCGAATGGGGACGGGGCTGGCGCGTTTGGCGCAAGAAGATCCGTCGTTCAAAGTGACGAGCGACCCAGAAACGGGCGAAACGATCGCTTGGGGAATGGGGGAATTGCATCTGGACGTGATGGTGGAGCGGCTTCGGCGTGAGTTTGGCGTGGAGACTCGCCGCGGAACCCCGCGCGTGGCCTACCAGGAAATTCTGGCGGGCGCGACGGGCCCCGTGGAGGGAAAGCTCGCCAAGCAAACGGGCGGCAAGGGGCAGTTCGCCCGAGTGGTCATGGAGTTCGCGCCCCGAGACGACGGCCTTGTCGTGTTTGAGGACCGGGTCAAGGGCGGCGTGGTGCCGCGCGGGTTCATCCCCGCGGTGGAGAAAGGCGTGCGGCTCGCTTGCGCGCAAGGACCCCACGGGCATCCGGTGGTGGGCTTGACGGCGACCTTGGTCGACGGAGAGGCCCACGCGGTCGACTCCAGCGAGATGGCGTTCCAAAAGGCCGGATCATTGGCTTTGGCGGCGGCCTTTGAGGCGCGCGGCACTGTGGTGTTGGAGCCCGTGATGCGCGTGAAGGTGGATGGGCCCGCCCATGCGGTGGGGGACGTGATCGCCGACGCGCAGCGCCGGCAAGGGCGTTTGTTGGGTGTTGAAGAAGAGAGCGGCGGCGCTCGAATCGAGGCGCTGGTGCCTTTGTCTCAGCTCGGCGGCTACGCCACGGCGTTGCGTTCCCTGACCCAAGGGCGCGCGAGCGCCGCGATGGAGTTGGAAAGCTACGAGCCCGTGGCGATTTCGGCTCCGAATCTGCGCCGAAAAGCGGCTCCGTGAAGGCGTTTGATTTGCTGAGCGCCTGAGTGAAAGAGGCGAGCGCGAGCTCGCCGAAGAGGGAGAAGGGGCGAATTTTCGCCCCTTTTCTTTTTTCGCGGCAAGAAACGCGCGCCGAGGCCCCGCCGCAAAGCGCGGGGCCTCATTGCCCAAGGAACGGATGGGCGACAAGCCACTCCAGAGCTTGCGGGCTGCCATTGTTGGCGGCGATTTCCATGCGTTTGCGCCCGAGCCCAGTGTTTTTGGGTTGCCCATGCCCGCTCAGAGCCAGCAGGGCCAAAGCATATTGCGCGTCGGGCACGCCGCCGCGCGCGGCCACTTCCAGCCACAAGGCCGCCCGCTGGGCGTCGGCGGGCACGGTCGAACCCTGCAAAGTCCAAACCCCCATGGCATAAGCCGCGGTCAAGTTTCCGCTTTCGGCGGACAGCGTGAGCCATCGAACAGCCTCCCGGCTGTTTTGGGGAAGCCCGTTTCCGGCCCGCAACATGAGCGCGACCCGCAGCTGCGCCTCGGCGTCGCCGGCCGTGGCTGCGGACATTGTGGCTTTTGCCTGCGCGGGTTTGGCCGGAAAGGAGCGCAGCAATTCATTGGGCAAATCCGTCGTTGAGAACCCAGAGGCCAGAGCCGAAAACGCGGTTGCGGGCGGATCGGAGTGAAAGACCGAAATCCGGGTGGCCGGAGCCACGGCTTCCGCCGCGCCATTTGGGGCCGTCGTGGAGTCTCCAAACAAACGATGCGTGCCAAACGCGAAAATGGCCCAAAAAAGCAAGGCGGTGGCGCAGCCATACAGGCAGGCGCGCCCCACCTTTTCTCCGCTGGGCGAAACGGGCGCGAAACGGGCGCTCCATGGCGCCGAACCGCTCGCGAATCCCGCCGACTGCCCATTGCGAGGGCGTTGTTCGTGGCCGCGAAAATTGGCGACCGTGGCCTCGCTCGCGAGACGCGCGTCAGGAATGGCCCATTCTCGATCGAGGTCCATGGCAAACGTCACGCGCAGCGGCAAAATCGGATTCTGCGCGTTCTCCCCGCAGACTTGCGCCGTGGCGTTCATCTTGATGCCCGCTTGCATGCGAGTCGCCACGATCTGGGCCAACGCCTGCGGCATGTGGCCCAACAAGGAGCCGTCTTTGGCGCGGACTTCCACAGAGCAAGCGTCTTTGGCCACGCTCGGGCGCAGGCACAGCTCCACGTCCGTGGGGGCCCAAAATTCTTTTTCGGGGAGGTGGGCATGCTGGTTGGCGCACAGATGCGAGCCAACCAGCAAGAAAGAGTGATATTCTGTCATTTTTTTTGATTGCCGCGAAAGACGCTTTTGAGGGCAAGCGGTCATACTGGCAAGAAGCCGCGCGACACGTCAAAGCCATTGATCGGAGGCTGCGGGAGAATCACGGGCCAAATCAAGACGTGGGCAAAAAAGCCGATCGCCGGCAAGTCGCGGGGGCGGGGAAATGGGAAGCTTTTTTTACGAAAAAAAAAAGCCCCCTCGGGGGCTTTCCTGCGCGATTGAGCGACGGCCCATCACATGGATGCCGCCCAGCAAAGGGTGTTGACCATCGCCATTTGCTCCGGCGTGCCGCATTTGATCGATTGCAGAGCCGGATTCGCCACCAAAACCGCCAAGCACTTCGCTCGCGAAATCGCCACATTAAGGCGATTCTTGCTGTAAAGGAACTCAATGTCGCGCGGCAGATTGTCTCCGTTGGAGGTGGCCATGGAAATCAGGACGACTTCGGCCTCTTGTCCCTGAAACTTGTCCACCGTGCCCACGCGCGCGCCTTGCGGCAACGCCTCGCGCAGGCGGTTGACCTGCAAATTGTAGGGCGCCACGACCAAAATATTGTCCATGGTGATCGGACGAGCCACGCCGTCTTTGCCAATATAGCCCTGGGTCAGCAAGTTCGCGTATAGATCCTTGACCACGGCGGCCTCCTCCGCGCTGTCTTGCGAGCAATGATCATGCTCGACAGGCACGAAATGAATCCCATTGGGGCGCAACGCCGCATGCGCGTTGGCGTCAAGGTCTAGCTTTTGCCCGTGCGCCGACGGATGCGACAACAGCCGGCCGTCATACACGGCGTCGGAAATGAAGGCGCAAACGCTTGGATGCATCCGGAAGGTTTGCCCCAGGAAAACGCCCCGTTCGGGAGGAATGGTCGCTTTGCCTTCCAGCAGGTAATCCAAGGCGGACTCGCCCGAGCGGCCCGGGTGGGTGCCCTTGGTCGGCTGCGAGAGTTGCATTTGGTCGCCCATCAAAACGATATTGCGCGCGCATGTGCCCATCGCGAGCAAATTGCCCATGGCGACCTGGCCGGCTTCGTCCACGAACAAATAGTCCAGGGTTTGATCCATTTCTTCCGCCGCGAAAAGCCAAGAGGTGCCCGCCACGATTTGAAAATTCTCGGTGAAAATCGGGTCGTTTTTGTAGACGTTGATGATTTGCGGGCCCTGGTGCTCAGATTCGCCCTTGGTGGATTTTTTGGCGCCGCGAATCGACAATTTGGCTTTGGCCGCCACCAACTCCACGGCGCTCAAAAGATTGTTGATCGCGTGGTGGCTGTTGGAGGAGACGCCCACTTTGAAGCCGCGCTTGATCAAGTCCACGATCACATGCGAGCCGGTGTAGGTTTTCCCCGCCCCGGGCGGACCTTGCAAAAAGAGATGCGTCTCGCGCATGTTGGCGACGGCTCGGATGATGTGCGGCAAAGGATCCCCCGTCGCAGGAATAATGGGCGAATTCGCGGCCACGCCGTCAATGGACGGCAAGTCGTGGCGAAGCAAGGACGCGAGCGCCGCGTATTTTCCGTTTTGGGCCCGCGCGCTGTCCGCGAAGCGGAAAAGCGCTTTCACCATGGGCTTGGCGTTGATTGGCCCTCCGGGCCCGAGCGAGAGAAATTCCGGCAGAGGCTCGTTGGTCGCCAGGGTTTTGACGGTGACGATTCGCTCGTCCGGAAAAACCTCGAGGCTCGACAAGCTTTTGGAGTCGTCCGCGCGCGTGCACGACGAGCCCGTGCGCAGCTTCGTGTCTTGCTGCGGATACACATAGGTGTATTTCATCGAGCGCTTTTCCAAGACCGGGGGGGTCTTCGGGTCCAGGCGCATCCCGCCGATGCAGTCGGCGCTTTCCGTGAGAACGTCGACCGTGGCTTCCCGACGCGCGAACATCGCCCACCACTCCGGCTTGGCCGCGCGGCGATGAAAATCAAGAAGCTGATACGTCAATTCGCTCACGCGCTCATCGACCCCCCACGCCGTTCGGTCCGCTGGCAAGGGATTCACCAAATCGGCGTGGTAAGGAACCAAGGCGAGCTCCGCCTCGCTCAGGGCCCCCAACGCGACGGTTTCTCCGTTGTCGCGCAACCCGGTCTGGGCCCACGGAATGCCGGAGGGGCGCATTTTCAGGAGCCACTCCAAAAGCTTGTACGTCGAGAGCACGTCGTCATAATTGTAGTCCGCGATGAGCTTCAAAAGGCCTTGATCCCGCTCGGTTTTCCATTTTTCGTAGAACACAATGGAGGCGCCTGCGTTCTTCACGTCGCCCGTGCGCGCCGGCATGTAAAAGTGCTCGATGTTTTTGATCGAGTAGCGCGGCTCTGAGACGCGGATGCCTTCGCGGACCACTTTGTAAAGATCGATGAATTTGCCGGCCCGGAAAAGATTGTCGACCTGGGCCTCGCGCGTGCCGTGCACGCTCATCAATTTCTCCATCGCCGTGCGTTCATACGGGGCATAGTGATAGATGTGCGCTTTGGGGTTTTTCGCAAGCCGCTCGACGGCCCAGTCGATGAATTGCTCAAAAGCGATTTTTTCCTGCGCGCGATCGTGCGCCCAAAATGTGACGAACTCGGGCTTTCCGGCATTGATCACATAATTGCCGAACAAATACTCCAGCCCGCCCTCTTCAAGGGGGTTGCCCTCCATGTCGAAGAAAATGTCCGCAGCGTCCGGCTCCGGCAGCCGGTGAAATCCGCGCTGGCCCTCTGGGTCGAGGGGGAGCAAATCGACGATTTGGCGGTTCTCGACGCGCCCGCGATGCTGGATGCTCGCCTGCGCCTGAACGCGCGCGAAGGACTGCGGGGAAATGCGCGCGCCTTGGGGCGCTTGCGGGGTTTGCGCGAGCTGTTTCATCGTGGTGATGCCCGCGAGGCCCAAGCGATGAATCTGGATTTTGGAGATGCCGGCCACTTGGCTCAGATGGTCGTCGGCCAAGCGTTTGTCCGAGCACTGCGCGCGCCAGTGGCAGCTGTCGCATTTGTCGCACGGGTCCGGATAGGTCGCGGGCGCTTGGCCCGAGACGCTCGCGACGAAGCGCGCCTTCAAATTGTCAAAATAACGCGAATAATCCGCGCAGCGGAACGAACGCTCCTCATTGTGCCCAAGCACCACATGCATGTTTTGCGGGGCCGCGCCCTGGGCCTCCTGCGTGAGCCAGGCGTAAAACGACAATTGGACCAAAAATTTGGCCCTCACCGTCCGCGCGAGCTTGGTGTCCATGGGTTCATAGCTGTGGGCGCCCAAAGCGGAGGGCGTCGAGACTTTTTTCAAAAAATCCACATGCCCCACGAAGTTGCCCGATCGCAAAAGCCCCTGGAAAACAATGTCCACGCCGCTTTTCATGGCCGCGAGCGTCGCCGCCGCCCGATCGCTGGATTTGCCGCCCGCCAGGGTGATGTCGGCCACGCTGAAGCCTTGGTCTCGCAAGCGCTGCAAAAACCGAGCCTCATGGGCGTATCCCTTCCCCTGAATCAACTCGGCCTCCTCGCTGTCCTGCGTTTTGTCCATCGGAGCGTCCAGATGCAGCAAATCGAGGCGCGTGAGGTGCTCGCATTCCAAGAAAGCGACCAAATCGGACGCGGAGTAAAACGTGCCTTGAACATTCTTTTGCAACTGAGCCTCCTGGGCGGGCGAGAGCCATATTCGTCCATGGATTGTACCCCGATAACCCGCTTGATTTTATTTTATTTGGCGAATCCTTTTTTGGAAAAACAACGCGCGCAAAAGCCGCAAAAAGGAAAGCCCCGCGACGGCGGGGCGCGAAACGACGAGAAACTCGCGCAAAAAGCGCGCAACGGGCCGCTACATGCGAGCCCGGCCTGTGGAGCGGCCGTTGGCCTGTCCCGACGGAGCGGAAGCCGCGGCGGCCGTTTGTTGGGCGCGCGGCGTGAGAAAAGGGGCCAGAGCGCAAGACAATTGAGCGGCGACCGGCTCTGCGGCGAATCGCTCAATAAGGCGCTGCGCGGACTCATGCTGCAACCCCTGGCGGTCGCCCAATTGACGAGCCGGGCCGCCGTCGTGGCAGAACAAATAATAAAGGGAGTTTTTCCGGGAAAACACGCCCAGCGTGTTTTCGTAGCCGTCGGCTGACCAGGTCGCCGTGTAGACCAGATCCATGTTGCGGAGGGCTTTGGTGGAAATGTCAGAGAGCTCCGCCAGTCGGATGCATCCGGGGGATTGGGTCGACGGGGCTGATTGGTCCGATTGGGCTCCCCCCGAGCCCGGGGTCCAGGCGCAATGGCGAGCGTGCCCGGCGTCGAAGCTGGGCGTGCCCGTGGCGCGGAAAACGCGCGGGGAGGGCATTGCGGGTGAGGCGTCGCGCTGCGTGGAGGTTGAGCGGGAGGTTTGTTGCGGTTGCGTTTGCCCACTCAGCAAACGACGAAGAATGTCGATCATGACGAAGCCGCGAAGAGCGGCAAAATGACAGCGAAGATTCATTGTTGACCAAAGACGCCGTTAAATCAAGCCTTCGCCAGCCAAGGGGAAACCCGATTCTGGACCGACGGGCAGCGCGGCCTCGCCGAGCCGGCCTGCGTCTCCCCCGATCAGAGGCTAGCCCGGGGCGTCGGCCTCGCTGGCCAGGCCCCGCCGAAACCGCTATGATTAAAGGAGGGCGAGAGCTTTTTTCGCATCGCCCGCCGCGCCAGCGCCCTCGCGCCGGCGTTTCGCCCGACCGCCCCATTGAGCGACCATCCATGCCTTCTTCGAAAAAACCGCAAAATCAAGCCCTGGCCACCGCCCAGCTCGACATGTTCTCCCATTTCGCCGAAACCCAAGCGGACAAAGCCCAGGCCATCCAAACGGCGCGCGCCGAAGCGGCCGCTCCGCGCGCGGAGATCGCCGCGCTCGCCGATGCGCAAAAAGCCACGGCGGCCGCGGACCCGGATTTGACGGCGCATTCGTTTCACGCCTGGACTGGCCCCTCGGGGCAAGAGGCGCTTTACGCGAGCCTGCCTGCGCAAGCGAGCCCCACCGCCCTCTTGCTGGCCAGCCGAAAGCAAGACGCTGAAATGGGCGCCGCGTTGCTGAACACGCTCGCCCGTTGGGATTTGAATGAAATCGACAGCGTGGAGCCCAAAGGCAACCATGGCAATCCGTCAAATTCGCCGATCAGCCGGGGAGGCTCCATTTTGGTCAATTGGCTTTTGGCGAGCCCCATGCAAAGCGACAACTACTATTTCCACAACCAAAATATCGACCAAAAACATGCCCGGGAAAAAGTCGCGGTCGAAATGATGGAGCGCGGGGCGAATATTTGGCAGGAAACGCCGCGCGGATCCGCGATGGCTCGCGCGGTTTTTGCCCAAAACACGCATTTCACGTTGGCCGCGCTGGAAAGCCCGCAATGGGATTTGGCCCGCGCGCAAGCGACGCGCGTCTTTGTTGACCATCAAAGCCGCGACGCTGAGCGCGCCGTGCCGGGCGGCCAGGACATGCTCACGTGGGCCGCGCAAACCACCAACATGGAAATCGCGCAAAAATTGCTGGAAAAAGGCTGGCATCCGGATCGTTTGGATCATGACGGCGTGCCGGCGTTGGCGCGCAGCCGCGAAGCGAAAATGGTGGAGTTGCTGCTCCAATTCGGAGCCAATTCAGAAATCGCGGACGCGACCGGAAAAACCGCGATGGCCTGGATTCAGGACGAGGTGGCCAATGGCGCGGAGCGCGAAAAAATAGCTCGCCTGCTGGCGGACGCCCAATTGAAAAAGGTCAAGGGCGCGAAAGGGCCCGGAGCCGAGACGCAAATGCAGGCGTTGCGCGACCAAAACCGCGAAGCCTTGTTCGTTTCGGCTCGAAATTCATCCCAATCGAATTTCTTGCAGATGGCCAAGAAATTCAAATTCGACTTGTCGGCCGAGCGCGATCCGCAAGGCCGGACGCTGCTGGCGATCGCCCTCGCGGGCGGTCGATACGCCACCGCGATGAATTTGCTCAATGACCCGAGCCTGAGCCTGGCGTTGGCGGACCTTGACGGCAAACAGCGGACCATGGTCACGGTCTGGGCCCGTTCCAAAGCGGCCACGACCACGCACATCTCAAAGAGAGATTTCGTCCCTTTGCTGACCGAAGCCCAATTGATCGGCCAAAGCGACGCCGATGGTTTGGGCGCCGTTGCGCAAACGGCCCGCAGTTGGTCTGACGCCGTGAAAAACAAAGAAGCGCCGGGGCCGGATATGGATGACATTGGAGAAGCCATCAGCTCGCTCTCGGAAATAAAAGCGGATTTTTCGCGCCAAGAGCCGGATGGCCGCCTAGCCATTGAGCATTGGGTCGATTTTTGCCTGGAGCAAAAAATGGGCGTGTGCTATTACCGCCATTTTCTCCCTTTCAGCGCAACGGCGACTCCTTGCCTGAGAAAAATGACGCAGGGTGGCCGCGACGCAATGCTGCGGCTCGTGCTGCCCTTCGCTCTGGGGAGCGCGCTCACGCAAAGCAATGAAAATCCAGCAAAAGAGTTGTGCGTGGAATTGATCCGCGCAGGCGCCGCCGCGACCCCGCCAAACCCCACCCGGTGGAGCGAGGCGGAGCGAAAGGCTGACGCCAACCGATTCCCGTCTTTCGCGGCGGCGATCGAAAGATTAGAGATTGCCCAAACGGTGGCCGCTGGGCAAAAAACCGAGACAGCGCCGCGAGGAAAAAAACAGGGCTCAATGCGACTGTGAGCGTTGGGTTTTAAAAAGCGGAAAAAAGAACCGAAAATCGGGCGGTCGGATTGGAATGGGCTGTCGCTGCAAGGCAATGTTAATGAGATACGAAAGTTTACGGTTGGATAAGGGACCCCCTGGCAGGCGATTTGTCAACGGGTGCTTCACTCGGCCAGCGAGCCGGGATTTTCCGCCCTATTTATGAGAAGGTGCGTTCACGCCTGAAAAATGAAAATGCGGCGCTGGCGTCCACAGGGGCCGTTTGCGCGTCATGTTTTTGCCGTTTGCCATATGTTTGGCCTGAGTTTGGCCTGAGACACCGCCCCATGAATTTTGCCCGCCTCCCTCTGCCCCCCGCCTCAGCGTTGGGGTTTTTGCGCAGAACGAGCTCGAGCGCGTGGCTCCAAAAAAGCCGCGCGCTCGCCGCCGGCCTTTTCGCGGCCGTGGCCTGCGCGATTGCGAGCCCCCAAGCGCACGCTCAAATCGCGCAATATTCGACGTGCTCGGGGCTTTATTCGCTCACCAGCCCCGCCGTGGCCCCTGTGAATCTCACGGGGAGCTATGCGTATCTGGCTCAGCAACAAGACATTGCCGCGGATGGCTCCACGGGCACCTCCGGGCACTTGACGGCGCAAGCGATAACCGCGAATGGAACGCTCAACCCCATTCCCGCTTGGGACGCCGCGAGCTTGATGACCTTGGCGCAAAGGCAAAATCTGTTGTTCACCCAGGGGGCGAGCGGAAATCTGATCACGCTGTCCTCCGCGGCCGCGAATTTGTCGCTTTTGCCGGCCACGGTGGCGGCGCAAATGGCGCCCAATGGGGCCGATGCGATCAATGCCTTGATCAATCCCAATTACCAAAGCGGCGCTTGGCTCGCCGGGCGCAGCGCCACGAGTTTGATGGGGCGGCCTTTGCGTTCAGCGCCGTTCATCGCCGGCCAAGCGGTGGTGGTGGGCGCGGAAGACGGGTTTTTGTATGGCTTTGACAAATCAACCGGAGCTCTCCTGTGGGGATTCATCCCCCCCAACCTGTTGCCAAAAACGAAAACCGCCGGCGCGTTGATTGGGGCCAACCCGTGGGGGCAGGGCTCATACGCGACGAGCGCAAGCGCGCAAACCACCACAAATTATATTCTGGCGACCGCCATGCAGGGCGCCGAGCACGTCGCTTTGAAGATCGCGGCGAGCGGCGCGCTTCAATCGGTGGCGTGGGAGGATTATGAGGTGGCGACGACCTCCCCGGCGTCTCCCGTGGGGGGCGCGGCTCCGACGGTTGCGATCGATCAGTCCGGCTCGGCGTCGGCGAACGTGGCCTACATCGTTGGCCAAACCTTCAAGCGCGTGGCCCTCGCGGACGGCGGCAACGCCCAATTGACGGTTTTGGCGACAACCCCCACGAGCAATCCAATTTATTTGAGCGACACCGCGGCGTATTATGGCGATTCCCAAGGAAACGTGAAGGGCCTTTTGGGGGCGGCTGACGCTGGCAACCTCAATGAAAGCGCGACAAACCCCGTGATCTGGCTCACCGGCGCTTTTCAAAACGCCCTGGGCGGGGCGGGCACTTTGGGCGCGGCGAATGTCCTTCTCGTGGGCGCCTCGACCACTGCCGCTGAGGTCTTTTCAATGGGCAACGAGTTGGCCAATCCCGCTCCCGCGGGCGTCGCGTTGTGGCAATTTTCCGCCACCAGCTCCACCGGCGTTCCCAACTTGCCGTCGGGAGACTTGATCAGCGCGCTGCCCACGATCGCCAATGGCTATGTGTTTTTGGGCCTCACCCAGGGCGCGGACATTTGCGCGGAGCAAGCGTTCGAGGTCGGCCCCCTGGCGTTGGCGACAGGACAGCCGATTTTGGCGCGCACGGCGTTTCGGCAAGCGAACGTTTCGAGCGCCATAAACGGCCTGGGGACGGGCGAGGCGGTGTTCGCCACGCCCACGATTCTGAACGGGGCTTCAATCACCATCGCGATAGCCAATGGAGGCGGGACGGCCACTGCGGCGACGGGTTGGGCGCCTTACACCTACGTGGACGCAGACAAAGGCAATGTGAATCGACGTTTGGATTGGCGAGAGTTGACCAATTTCATCCTTGACGCCGTGATCGGCTCAGGCGCTTGACCCTGAGGGGCCGAAAGCCCCAAGAGAGACACAGGAGGGGCCCGAGAGCGCTTGCGTTCCCAGAGGCGCGGGTGGCTGAAAAGGGGCGGCGAGAAACCGTCCCTTTTTTCATGGCCCCCAAGGCCGCCCAACCGCCGCCCAAAAGGGTCCGGCGATGAGTCCGGCTTAGAGCGTGGGCAGTCCAATCATGTAGCCCAACCAGGAGAAAAACATCAAAATGGGCCGAAGATAAAATTTGCCCAAAATCCCCGTGAACACCAAAATCAGAAGCAATATCCCGGCTTGCGCTCCGAAATTGCGGAAGGAGTTCAAGGCGTTGCCTTTCAAAAATCGCTCCAGCATTTTGGAGCCATCCAAGGGCGGCAGCGGCAACAAATTGAAGGCCATCAAAACCAAATTGATTTGAACGCCCGAGATGGCCATCAAAAAGAGCCAGCCTTCTTCGCCCTGGCCCACGTGGGCCATCCCCATTCCAATCAAGGCCCAAATCACGGCCATGGCCAGATTGGACGCAGGCCCCGCGAGCGCCACCCAGAACATGCCCTTGCGCGGCGACTTGAAGTTGCGCGTGTCCACCGGAACCGGCTTGGCCCACCCAAACATGATGCCACCCATGGCCAGGCCAATCAATGGAAAGACGATGGAGCCCATCGGATCGATGTGCGCGACGGGGTTGAGCGTCAAGCGCCCTTGCGAGCGCGCCGTCCGGTCCCCCAGCTTGTAAGCCATGAACGCGTGGGCCGCTTCATGAATCGTGAAGCCTAAAATCAAGGGGACGATCCCCAAAGCCAATCGAAGCAACAGGTCATCAAACATTGTGGGCCAGCCTTCAAAAAGCGACCCGGCGGGCCGCGGAGGAAATTCGGTGGGCGGCAGCCGCCGCTCAGGACAAGGATATTGTAACCGAAAAAGAGAGGCGGTGGACAATCTTTGCGCAATGGGCCAAAAATCAGCAAAAAAGCAACAGTTGCCGCCCGAAGCCGCAAGGCGCCAGCGGGCGGCAAGCCCCTTGCACGTCACAATGGGCAAGGGGCCTTGATTTTCAAGGTTTTTTCGCATCTGGCCGCGGCGCGCGGGCCAAAAACCGATCAAAAGCAGATTTAATCGACTCGCCGCCCATTGCAACGGCAAGCCAATGTGGGAAAATGAAAGTTGGAATCGGAGCGCGGCTGCGCCAAAATCCACCCATTCAACCCAAAAGCTGTCCCGGAGCCTAAATGTCTCGCAACCAATATCGTTCCCGTCACCAACCCGCTCCGCAAAAAAGCTTCGCCAAATTGTGTCTCATTTATGGCGGCGTTCTCGCCGGCGTCGCCGTCGCGGGCGACGGCGCGTTCGTGGGCATTGAGGCGCTCAGGGCCAACTCTTGGGAAAAAGAGCTGCAAACCGCCCAGTCCCTCTACCAGGGGGCGAGCGCCGTGCAAGCGCGGGAACTGTCCATCGCGCAGAAACGCGAAGACGCTGGCAAAAACGCCCTCGCGCAACTTGAAATCCGACAAGAAGCGCTTGAAGTGCTGTTGGGCCAAAGCTATCCAGCGCTCAAAGATTCGCTGGCCGACACGGCCGCGAAGACCCAAAGCCGAATCGTCAGCGGAGGACGCATTGAAAAAAGCGTCGAAAATTTGATCGCTTTGCGCGCCAAAGGCTTGGGCGACGGCCCCTTCATTGACCAGGCGAAAGAGCTTTCGCAAGCGGCCTGGCCTGACGGCATTGAGCAGAGAGAGAGGCAAACGGCGCATTTCAATGGCGCCCCAGGCTTTGAATCCGAAGAGCTTGGCCGCCTGAGCCGCCGGCTGGCTGACTTTGTCGGCCAAAGCGACGAGCGCCTGGCGACTCTGCGCAGAAACGTCGCCGAGCAAGCGGCGTCGTTTGACATGGGCCGCGCCGAAAAAACCCAGTCGGAGTGGCTGTCGGTCGCGCAAAAAGAAATTCAGCAAGAAAGCCAGCAGCAGCTGGACAGCCAAATCAACGGCTATGTGAATCAGGTGAAGGTCGCGGCGGACGCCGCGTTTCGCAACGAAGGCGAGGACATGGACAGCAGCGACTGGGATGAAATCCGCACGGACTTCCAGAATGACCCAGACTGGATCGCGGCCCGCGACGGATTGGCGAATTCGGCGCAAGCGAGCGCGCAAAGCGCCGTGGGCATCGCCTCTGACGCCATGACGGCCGAGCGCGAGAGCGCGGTGGACTTGGCGAGCCAAATCGCGCAAGACAAATCGCGCGCGGACGATCTGAGCATTTGGCAAATGGCGCTGCTGATGCGCTGGATGAGCCCCTCCCAATCGAGCCTGTATATCGCGGCGGATCCGTGGTATTTCGCGAGCAACGGCTATTCGCTGACGGGCCAGCCGAGCTACGAGTGGGGCGGGCGCCAAGCGTTTCGCTCCTCGCAAGGCAATCCGGTGGCGGCGCAAGGATGGCGTTATCCGTCCGGGCAGCAATCGCGCGCGCAAAATCGCCCGGCCAGCGCGTCGCCCGCGGCGCAAGCCGCGCGGAGCGCCTTCACGGCCAGCTCCAACGCCCCATCGCCCGTTTCCAGCGCGCGCTCCGCAGGCTCCATGCCCAACGCAGTGGGTCAGCCACGCCCGAGCTCCATTAATTCCAACGCAATGACGGCGGCCAACATGGCGCAGGCATTGGGGGCGTCCCCCGCCAACGCGAAAGCATCGCCGGGGGCGTATTCGCCAAAGGCCGCGGGCCCGGCCACCGTGGCGCCCGCGGGCGTGGGGTCGCCGGCCGCGGCCTATGGGGCAACAGGGCTTGGCTCCAAAATGGACGCCAGCGCGATCAATCGAATGGCGAGCATGTCGTCCTTGATGGCGGCCGGAAACGCGTCCAAGCAAGCCGCCACGAGCGCCGCAGGCGCTGCGGCTCAAACGGCCGCAGGACGCGCCGCGGGAACAGCCGCCCAAAGCGCAACAAACCTCGCGGCCCAATCCGCAGCCCAAAAAGCCGCGGCGACCAGCGCTCAGCGCGCCGCGACGGGCGCGGCTGACACCGCGGCGAAAAACGCCGCCACGGTCGCGGCGTCCAATGCAGCCAATCGAGCCGCAGGGTCCGCGGCCCAACGCGCCGCCACCACGGCGGCGGGAAAAGCAGCCGACAAAGCAGCCGACAGCGCCGCTCAACGTGCGGCGTCAAACGCGGCCCAGCGAGCAGCCAGCAGCGCGGCGAGTCGGGCCGCGCAAGTGGCGGCCAATCGCGCCGCGCAATCGGCGGCCAGCAAAGCGGCCCAAAGCGCGAGCTCAAAAGCCAGCCAAGCGGCCAGCTCAAAAGCCAGCCAATCGGCCTCCTCGCGGTCCAGCAGCAGCAGTTCGCGTCGATGATCGCGCCAAAAAGAGAACGCGAACAAAACAAACAAAAAGACCCGCGTGAGCGGGTTTTTTTGTTTGCTCTTCCGGCGGCGTGGCGCGCCACGGCCTGATGGGATGGCCTGTTTTTTCTGCCTGCCAACCTTGACCTCGCGAGCGTTTGGCGACACAATGCCGTCCGAAAGGCGACTGCGCGTAGACGGTTTCGGCGCGAATCGCCGGGAGAAATGTATAATTGAGAGCGAAATAAAGGAGCGAAAAATGACGACAAAGGGAGTTTTGCCCAATGACGGGAGCAGCGAGCGGCAATATTTGGATTTGATCGCGGACATCATCGAAAATGGCGTCGATCGGGGCGACCGGACCGGCGTGGGCACGCGCGCGTTGCACGGAAAATCGTTGCGGTTTGATTTGGCTGACGAATCGCTTCCATTGTTGACCACCAAGAGCGTGCCGCTGCGCGTGGTGGGCGAGGAGCTCTTTTGGTTTTTGGACGGAGAGACCAACATCCGGCCGCTGCTTGAGAAAAACGTCCACATTTGGAGCGAGTGGCCGCATGCTGCGTTTGTGAAAAAGACAGGTGAGGCGATCGATTTGAAGGCCTTTGAGGCCCGTGTCCTCGAAAGCGAGGAATTTGCGTTGGCTTGGGGGGATTTGGGGCCGGTCTACGGGAAAAATTGGCGTCGCTGGGAAGGCCCTGACGGCAAGGTATATGACCAAATTTCTGATGTGCTGGCCCGGATGAAGCGAGACCCCGATTCGCGCCGGTTGCTGTTTCATGGCTGGAATGTGGCGGAAATTGAACAAATGGCCCTTCCTCCATGCCATTTGCTGTATCAATTTTTCGTGGCCAACGGCCGACTGTCGCTCACGCTTTACCAGCGTTCGTGCGACGCCGCGCTCGGGTTGCCGTTCAACCTGGCTTCGGCCGCCCTGTTGGTGCGCATGTTCGCCCAGCAAGCAGGCCTAGAGCCGGGCGAGTTGTTTTGGGTGGGCCACGACGTGCACCTTTACAGCAACCACATCGAGCCCATCGCCGCGCAATTGACGCGCGAACCCAAACCGTTTCCGAAATTGAAATTGCTGCGCAAGCCCGACAGCTTGTTTGGCTACTCAATGGATGATTTTCAGCTGGTGGGCTACAAACCGGCGCCCAAAATAGTCCTGCCTGTCGCGGTCTAGAGCAAAGCACGCCCGAACGCGCGGGGTTGACCGATGCAGTTCGGGCCGCTACGGTGCGCCAATTCGCTTGGAGCGGGCAATTTCGCCCACGCTCCGCTTTTGGGAGGATCATGATGCGCGATCATTCTGTCGCCGAAGGTTTTGGATACGCCGCGGGAACCGTGTCCGCTGTCGCGGTTGATTTCGCGCGTGAGCATCCGATCGCGATCCTGGCTCTTTTTCTCTCTTTCTTTTTGCTGGGCTTGGCTTACCTGGCCACCCTGCAAACGGCGATGAAGCGCGTGCGTCCCGCTTTTCGCCCTTTCGCTGGCGCGCTTGTCTGGCTGACACTGGTCCCTTGGGCAGGCGCCGCGTGGTTGTTTATTTTTCAAATTTTGCTCGTCAGGGCCACAAAACGCGATTTTTTGGCCGCCAATCGAACGGATCACCCCGGCGGAATGGTCGCGGCGATTATGATGACGCTTTTTTTTGCCATTCCCATTGTTTTGTTGGGCGTTTTGCACGCCGGCGTCCACTTCTTCCCAAATCCGCAGCTGTTGTCCGCGCTCATTGAGGTGTCCGGGTGGCGATGGGCGTTTTGGCTTGTGCAATTCGCGAGCTTTGTTGTGTATTTGGTGAAAATGCTGCAAACGCGAAAAAAAATGCCCCTCGCCTCATTGACGGGCGTCTCGCCCCCTTTGGCGGCTTTGGTCGTGCCAGCCGCCAGCGCCGCCGACGATTTTGCCGCGCCGCGCTGAAAGCGTCTCGCCCGCCAGGGCAAAGCCGTCCGCGCCTGGGGTTCCACCCTTGCCATTCGCCTTGTTTAGCGAGAGACTGTTGCGTCAATCTCAGCGCAATTTGCGCATAAACTCACCATGCCCACGCAGCGACTTCCATCTTCTTCCGCGAAGGCTGATCCATCGAACAGCCACGACGCTCTCCGGGCCATGGCAGAAGCGGCGGAGGCGGGAAACGCGGCGCGTTTGGCCGCCTTGTTGGACGCGACTCCGAGATCCGCCCAAGCCGAAGCCTGGAAAGCAAAATTTGACGGATTGCTGGCGGACGCCATTTTGCAAGGGCATATTGAATGCGCGCGCTGCCTTCTGGAGCGCGGAGCAGATCCTTCAGCGCCGAATCAGTGGGGGCGCTTGCCCTTGCTGGCCGCAGCTCGGCGGCCAGGAAACCCAAGCGAGAACGGGTTGTTGCTTTTGCTCGCTCACAAGCCGAATGTTTTGGCGGCTGAAAAAAACGGCGAAACCGCCCTCATGCATGCCGCGAGTTCTCCTCGGGACAACGCCTCGGCGGTGATTTCGGCGCTGCTGCCGCAATCTGAGCCCGACGCTCAAAACGCGCAAGGCCAGACAGCCCTGATGCTTTCCGTGAGCAACGCCCGCCACCAACCCGGACTTCATGAGCTGACGGCCGCGTCCAATCTGTGGATTTGCGACAAGAGCGGGAAAACAGCCCTGGCTTGCGCCGCGGAGGGCTCTTTGTTCGCGGGCCACAAAGAGCCGTTCAACGTCATTTTTCGCGCCATGCGCAATCAAATGGCCTCCAGCGAATCCGATGAAAACCCCAAAAACCTCCATGAGTTTTCGTTGCATGCAGAACGGACGTTGGCCGCTCTTTTTCGAGCGATGCCTCCCGTTTTGGGCGCGGGCCCCGTGGGGGCGGCGGAGGCGGTGGCCATCGCCAAAGAATTGTTGCCTTTTTGCTCCGACGCCTGGATTGGCAACCAAATTGAAGACCCGGACGCCCGCGCGGAAAATCGCCGGGGCGGAGAAGGCATGCGCGCGCTGATTCACGCGCACTGGGAGGCGCGCGCTTTCGCCCAACAAATAAAAAATCAAGAATCGATGGGCGAGCAAAGCGAAAGCCAAAACGATGCGCGTGAAAAAACCGGCTTTGAAAATCCACGCCGTCGGCTGTGACGCCCTCCGCCAAGAGGCTCTGCGCGACCGTCCGCCGTTTAAGAAAAAGCCTCCCAGATGTCTTGGCGAAAAGTCCATTTTGCCAATCCGAACCTGTTCGGCCGCCTTGCGGGGGATTTATTGGCGCAGCCGGCGAAAAAGCGCATAAAAACAGGAAAACCGCGGGGGAGCGCGCAAGCCGGGCGCGCGCAAGAGCGAGAAAAACCATCCAATGGCGGATCGGCCGGAGTTTGGAGAATAAAAGGAACGGCGGTAGAGTCCTTTCGCAAGGGCGCGTCCATGTCGCAGCCCAGCCCGCGAGGGAGCCAGCATGCTTGCCTGCTCAGGGCCGCCTCGCTCATATCAGGAGATCCGCCATGTTTGTTTTGTCTGCGCAAAAAGCCTTGCGGGCCGCGTTGATCGCAGTGGCCATTGCAGGGGTCGCGGCTTCGCCGATGGCCCGGGCTCAACCCGTTCCAAACGCCCAAGAGCCGCTGACGCGGGCTCAGGTGAAAGCGGACCTGGTTCGGGTTGAGCAGGCGGGATATCGCCCCGGAGAGGACCGCGTCAACTATCCGGAAGACATCCAAGCCGCTGAAGCGCGCGTTGCTCGTCAGCAATCCGGCGCCAATGAGCATGTTTATTTGCCGCCGCCCGTGCCCGCCCAAGCTCGCTGATTCAGCGGGCGAAAGCATTTTGGCCGCTCGATGCGTCGGGTTATCATCAAGGAGATCGCGATGAATTTCACAAAATCGGGGTTGGCGGGAATAGCCCTCATTCTTTCAGCTTCCGCGGCTCCCCCCGCCGGGGCGCAAACGGCGTATTCCACCAACAACGCGTCGGCGGAGCCCGTGACGCGCGCGCAGGTCAAAGCGGATTTGCGCCGCCTAGAGCAGGCCGGATACGATCCCGCCACGCGAGATCCCTACTATCCAGACCAAATTCAAGCAGCCGAAGCGCGAGTGAGCCGGCAAAACGCAGCGCCGAGCGCAGAGCCTCTTGCGCCGCCTCCCGCTGCTCCTTGAGCATCGCGCGCCCAGGGCCCGATTCTCGCCGAGAGCGTATGGACAGCGTCGCGGGGGGCGCCATCCGCATTGTCCGCAAAATATGCCGACGACTGAAAAGCGCGCCAACCGGCAAGGCCCAACGCCGAGCTCCTGTTCGCCAAAACCCTCTCGCAAAGGCAGCGCCGAGGCCCATTTCGCGCGAATTGCTGTAAAAATCGACGAGAGAGCGGCTCAGGCCCTTGCCTGTTCGCTTTCTTTTTGCAATGATGCCGCTTTACCAAAAAGACGGCTGACCCCAAGATGGCCAATGCGCGCCCCAACAGCGATGAAGAGCAAGCCGCCAGCGAGTGGGCGCGGCTCATTGCCCGTCGCTCGACGCTGATCAACGACGCGCCCCTGACGCTCCGGCCCGAGATGAATCGCCAGGAAATGCCTCGCCAGACCGATTCGCCCAATTGGAGCGTGGGCGCAGCGGTGGCTCGCGCCGAGGAGAAACGCAGAACCTTCGCCCGTGAAGAACACGACGCGAACCCCGACGACGAAAGACCGAACGAATGGGCGCGAGAATTTGGGGAAGAGGAGGGCGAGCTTGACGGCGAGGACGAAGACGATGAAAGTGGGGAGCCTTTTGCTCAGAGGCCTTTGGGGTTGGCCGGAGGCCCCCGGCTTGTCGAAGAAAACGAGTCGCCGGACCGCCCCTTTCACGCCGCTTCGCAAAATGCACGATTGCGCGGACGGCGCGATCGCGGCGAAGACGCCGGAAAAAGCTTTTCGCGGCCAGACGCTGACGAGCCGGGCGAAAAGAGCGCCGGGACAACAAGCGAAGACCCTTTGCGAGGGCCGCAGGGCCTTCGAGAGCGACGCCGCCCGCGCCCCGTCGAACCCGAGTCGTTTGACGCCCCGGCCCAATCGACTCCCGCGGCCCCCCGCCCAGTCATGAGCCATTGGGCTCGCCTCGTCGCGTTGCGTTCGCTGAGAATGCTTTCGCAAGTGGCGAAAGGTTGGGGCCAGCAACCTCCTGCGGGAAGAGACGCGTTCGACCCCTTCTCCGGCGTGGGGGGCTTGGGCCGCGGAGAAGCGCGAGGGGACGGCAAGGAAAAAGAGAGAGGAGGCCGCAGCCGAGGGCGGCGGTGAGCGAAAATAGATTGAACTTCGCGCGGCGAAAGGAGGCTCGCGATTGCGCATGGTCGCCGGCCGCGCTTGAATGAGCCACAAGAAAAGACGCAGAAGCATTGAGAAATAGGACGCCCGCGCTGAGTCAGTCCGTGGCGAAGCGGCGAGCCGGGCTTGGCCGCCTCCTTGGCGCGTGAGCGCCGGGCGCAACAAAAGCAAAAAAAATGGACCGTGTGGCGCCGCAAAGGGGCGCCAGCCCGAAATAGCGCAAAAACAGGCTCATTGGCGATCGCCGGAGTTGCTATAGGGCGCGGGTTTTGTGAAGATGCAGCCTTTGCCAAATTTCTGAGCCGACGATGGCGATCACGCAACAAGACAATCCGGGCAAGGCGCCCATGAGCAGCTGGGCAAAGCTGGTGGCGCGGCGCTCATTGCGCATGCTCACGCAGGTGTCCAATGGCTGGGGCCAGCAAGCTCCTGCGGGCGCTGACGCGTTTGATCCTTTTGCGGGCGTGGGCGGCTTGGGGCGGCACGACGCGGCTGGAATGCATAAGGGCAAAGGAAAGGGCCGAGAGACGCCCAGCTCTCCGTGGACGAAAAAAGGCGCGGGATCTCCTTTCGCAAGCGGATCAAACGCCGAGAAAACGGGGGGGACCGCCCGATCGCGCCGAGCGGCCGATCAAGCCGCCCGCGGAGCCCCGCCTTCACCGTTTGAAGCGATCAGCGCGCCTATTCGAGCCCCGCGCAAACCCGTGGAGCGCAAGCCACGCAAGGCAAGCGGCCCGGGCGGTTTGGTGTCCGAGCACCAGGAGCGCGCCGCGCGCTCGGAGCCCAGACTAAATCCGCGCCCAGAACCGATGCCTGACTTGTTGGCATTGGCTCAAACCCGAGCCATGAAAAAGCGGATTGATCGCTTTGACGCGGGCATTTTTTCAAGCGCAGATGACAAAATTTGGCGAGCCACGGCAGAGCGCCAGGCGCAATTGAAGGAAAAAGTCGAAGACTTGTTCGATTTTCAGGCTTTGAAGCCGCGCGCGCCCGTCTTGTGGGCGCCTCCTGGCATCATCATGGATGGCCCACGCAAAGGAGCCGGAGCGAGCCAAGACGCGGCGATCGAGACGCCGTTGGCTCCTCCCGCCCAAAGCGCGCCCCTGGCTTTGGACCGATCCGAAGCCTCCGAAGCGGCGCCGCCCGCTCAAGCGCCGACAGAAGCCCCCGTCGCCAAGGCCGCCCTGGACACTGCGGAGCCCGTGGCAGCCGATTGGCCATTCAATGCCGTGATTGGAGAAATCGCGCCCGCTGCGCCGCAAGCGCGCTTGCGCGATGAAGAAACAAAAGACGCCCACGAGGCCGATGCTGCTCGCGCGACAGAAGAGGGCGCCTCCGTGGAGCTCGTCCTCGAATTATTGCCGAAAATGCCCATTGAGCCCGAGTTGGGGCTCGGGGCCGCTGGCGTTTCGCCAGAGGGCCTTCAAGGCGAACAAGCCGAGGCCGCGGAAAAAACGGCGCCCTTGGCGGAGGAGGCGCCGCTCGCGTTGACGCAGGCGGATGGGCAAAACGCATTTGGATTTATGGCGCCAGAAGGGGCTCAAAGCTCTCCAACGCAAGCTGCGCCGAACCTTCAAGCCGAGCGGGCGGCCAGCGCCGAGAGCGATGACCAATCTGAGCCGCGAGCGTCCGAGAACATGGAGTTCGGCGCGCAGGAATCGCCAGCATCCGTCTCGGAGAGCCAATTGGCTTTGGATTTGGGCCAAGCATTGGCCGGGTGGGCGCAAACCGACGGACAACTGGCGTTTCAGTTCATCCAAGCGGAGTCGGCTGCGACGGAAAACGGCGCGGCGCGCGAGGCCGAGGCGACCCAAAACGCGCAAGACGCGGACCTGAGCGCCCAACTCGCAGACGACCAGCGTGTCGCCTTGTGGGCGGTGGGCGAGCGGTGGGAGCAACGCGTTTTCGATTGGGGCCGAGCCATTCCGGGCTGGCGCCAAGCCGATGGGCAATTTGCGTTTCATTTCACCGAGGCGACCGCGGTGGCAGACGCGCAGGCGTTGTCCCAATGGGGCCGTGAGGCGAAAGCCAAAGAGGACGCCTTGGCCGAAGAGCGTTCCGCGCAAGAGAATGCCCGCGCGCTGGCTGACCAGCTCGATCAAGAGCGAGCTGGCCGCGCCCAAGGCGATCTTGACTGGGACAAAACGGATCCGGGCTGGGAGCAAGAAGACGGCCAGTTCGCGTTCGCATTCACGCAAGTGGAAACGCCGGGCCAACAGCTCGATTTTCAAATTCTCACTGAGCGAGCCCAACACGAACAGTCGACGGCCAAGCAGCAACGCGTCAAAGACCTTTACGCCGAAAAAGCAGAGATTAAGGCGCAAGGCGCATGGCTCGCAAAAATGGGATGGACGCAAGAAGAGCTGGACTGGAGAGAGCTGGCCGCCCAAGAAATGACGGGCCTGTCCGCCATCCGCTTGATTGCCACGGAGGCCTTGGCCTACGCCAGCGTGTTGGGCGCGCCCATGCAGGCCATTCGCGCGCCCGCGGAAGATTTTGGCGCGGAATCATCGCCGGTGGACGCCCCGCCAGCATCTTTAAATTCGGGTGAATTCGAGGACGTTGAGTTTGCCGACGAGGAGGCGCTCGCCGAGGGCGAGTTTTCGTCAGAAAGCGAAACTGAACAATGGGGTGAGTTCAGCGTGGTCGAGGAGTCTGAGGCGCGCGCGGATGATGCAGGCGTTGAGCCGGCAGAAGAACCGGCCGCCGGGGACGATGGGCGCCAGGAGCCCTCGCAAGCCTCAACGCTGGAAGAGGCCGCGCCGCTGGCGCAGCCAGAAGCGGAGCCCGTCGCGCTTCCGAAAGCCAAGAAAAAGAAGTGGAAGGCGACGCCTTTTCGGCCTTATGCCCCGCAAGACGCCGCCGAGGCGCTCGCGACCGCATGGGACGCCAACGCGATCGTCACGGATGATTTGGCAGAAGAGATTTTGGGCGCTGGACACCTCGAAGACGAAGCCGAAAGCGAAATCGACTGGTTGACGGGCGGAGATCCGGAGAAGATCGCCAATTGGGAGTACGAGTCCGCTCCGTTAGCGCTTCGCGAACACCCGGCTTTCCGCGGAATCGGCGCGGAAACCGCGCAAAATCGCATTGGCAGCGCCGTACAAAGCGCGGCTTCCGCGAGCGGGCAACCGCCTCGACATTCGCAAGAAAGCAGCGCTGAGTTCGGGCAGGAAAGCTATCCGGCGCCAGCGGCCTCGCCGCGCGCGGACGCAAATGAGGACAGAAATGAGCCGTCCGCCCCGCGCGATCGGGAAGCGCAAGAATTCATGGACGCCATTTTGGGAGAGGGCGCCTCTCACAGCGAGCCGCAGCCCGTGGAAAGCCTGCAGGCTTGGAAAGAGCGCCAACTGCGCGAGGAGCGCGAGGCCGCCGAGGCCGATTTTGAAGGGCATTACGTGAGCCAAACGACACGGCTTGCCGAAACTCGCGATGTGGCCGAGCAGAGCGACTTGTCTGACGCGGCAAACGGGCTGGCTCCGAATGAAATTGAGCGCGAGGAGGCCGAGTTGGCATTGCAGCATGAAAGCCAACTGCGCCAAGAAGAGGAGGAGGAAGCCGTTCGGCTGGCCCAAGAAGAGCTGCACGCTCAGGCAGGGCATGACGCTCAAGAAGAACTGTCTGACGAGCAATCGAGCCCTTGGGGCGACGAGCCCCTGCCCGATTTGTTCGCGGACGCGATGGCGGCCGCATTCGGCGCGCAAAACAACCATCCTGCGGCACGAGCCGAAATCCCGCGCGTGGATCCGCTCGCCAAATCACATCCGACGGCTTATGAGCCCGCAGAGGCCGACGACGCGAATTCCCGGGCTCTGCTCCTGGATGAAAGCATTGAGGAGCCAGCGAGCGCGATGAGCGAGGCTTTCGATTTGACGAGCGCGGATTTTGAGGATGTTGAGTTTGACGGCGTCAAAAATGCGCCAACCGCCGTTGAAGAAAGCGAACGGCAGGGCGGCGAAAGCCTGGGCCAGGATGATGTCGCGCAGAGCGCATCGCAAACCGCGCCTTCGCAAGCGTCTGTTGAGGCGGGCGCCGGGCGCGGCAGCCATGAGCGGTTCGCGACGCTTGCGGCCAAACGAGAAGGGAGCTCCAACACCCTTGCGAGAGCGACCCCTTCCCTTGAAGCCGTCCTCGCCAATGAGGCGGAGCGGGATGAAGGCGACGCCGACGCTGAGGCGCAAAGCTTCATGTCCGCGGATCCTGCGCTGCTGGATGGCTTGCTGGACGCCGCCACAGCTGCGCCGCGCGGCCAAAGCGCGACGGCGCAAATCGATTTGTCCGCGCCCGCCGTCGCGGAAGAGCCCTTGGATGAGGATGGCGAAGCGCTCGCCCAATTCGCGGAGGACGCTGACGAACCCAGCGCTGAAATCAGCTCGCACGCGGAACCCTCAGGCGAAGGAGAGAGCGTCGTGCGCCCGGACCACTCGCCAACGGACACAAACTCGCCCGTGTGGGCGGCCCAGGACGCGGCCGAAAGCGCCGCAGACGCTGAAAAGCGCCCCAATGGCAAAGACATGGAGCGCGAGCTTGGGCTGGAGCCCATGGAAAGCGCGACCATCCGCGAAAGCGGAAAAATGAGTTTGGGCTCGATTTTGGGCGCCCGAGAAAATCGAGATTCGTTCTCGGAGGATGTGAAAAACATGAGCGACGAAGAATTGGCCGACAGCCCAGAAAACAAAAAGAAACCTGTGGAGTCTTTGTTTTCGTCGCTTCTGGAGCAAGCCAAGGGCGTCTTCGCGGGGAGCGACGGCAAGGGCAAAAAAAGCAAGAAAAAAGAAGACTCGGGCCCTGGCGCTCCCGCGCAATCGGGAATGGCGCGAGGGGACAATCGCGTGGAAGGCGCCTCCGCGCGCTCCGGATGGGGCGCTCCGCTGCAACCGGGAGAATCCAGGAAAATCGACCTTAGCCGTTTGCGGCATGAGGCTCAGACGGCGCTTGACGGGGCTGAGAAACCGCAGCCGGGGCAACCGCTTTTGCGCGCAGAAATGTTCCTCGCGCGCCTGTTGGCTCGGCATCCGAAAACCAGCTTGCGGTGGCGCGCGGCGCCTCCATCCGTGAAAAACGGGCTCGATTGGTCCAGCGATTCGCGCGGCTCGCACTCGACAAGCGCGTCGATGCCGTTAGGGGCCTCCGCCCCCGTCGTGGGCAAACTGTGGGCGCAGACGGCTCCGTTGCCCATGCCCGGCGACGCGCAGTGGGAAGAGGAGCGCAAAGCCGGGCATGAGGCCGCGATTGGAGCCTTGAAGCATTTTTGGCAAAACGCGCACAAAGAAGAGCGCGAGCGATTGGCTGCCATAGTGTGCTGCGCGCAAAGCCAACAAGGCGCGTTGACCGCAGCCACTTTCGAAGCTGCGGTCAACGCGGTGGTGCCGCCGGCGAGGGCGCGGGCCGCCCGCAATGAGCTTGAGGACGTGATGAGCCAAGGAGACCCAGACTGGATTTGAGCGTCGATTCCGCTTCGCCGTTTGTCTAAAAGACAGGAAAAGGATCCGCGAGCGCGGGTCCTTTTTTCGCGTCCGCCAAAACCAAGGCGCCCATGCGTTTTCAGAGCGCATTCAAAGGGATTTTATCGATTCGGCCAGCCTCTCGTCAGAGAGCGATGGCGGAAAAAAGAGGACATTTTTTTAAATGATTGAAAACAAGGGTTTACGTTCGCCGCCTTGGCTTCAAGACATGAAAAACGCGCTCATAGGAGAAAAAGGGGATTGACGAGAATCAAAAGCAGGCGTAATTTCGGAGACTCAGACAGAGTGGTTTTTCGGCGATGGCCGGAGGGTCGATTGAAAAAAATGATTTCAGCAGCAACGCTGCGATTCACAAGAAAAGGCGACGCCAAGCAGGCGGTCGCCTTTTTTCGTTTGCGCGGCCACGCGGCGCGCGCGAGCGCGTTGTTCGCCGCAAACGCCTTCGCGCAAAAGAGCGATCTCGCGCCGATTCATCCAAAAAGAAATCCTTCGCCGTTGCCTCGGCCTCTGCGGCGAGCCGCGCAAGCGGCTTATGCGCACGGCGGGCTTTTGCTTCGCAAGCATGGCTCTCGGCATCAGCGTTTTTTCGCATCCCATCGATGCTATTTGATTCAATTTGGCTGAGAGGCCTGTGTCCGCGCAATGGCTGCGAAAAACAAGCCCCGCTCCAGTCCGAACCCTTTGACCCACTCCCTTTCAACCCATAAGGACTCGCCAGGAGGCAACGACAGACAAGAAACCAAAGCGGTGGCATCCGCGCGGCAGGCATCAACCCCCCAGAAGGCCCTTTGTCTCTCGCCGCAATCGAACGGCAACAGGCATTGGCCACTGGCCCACCAAGGGCCTAAAACAGTTTTTGGAGATACGCAAGATGGGCAAAAGCCGAAAGTTGTTCGTGTTGGACACGAATGTTTTGATCGACGATCCCGCATCGTTTTTTGGATTCAAAGAGCACGATTTGTTCTTGCCGATGGCGACGATCGAAGAGCTCGACAATCTGAAAAAAGGATCGACCGACATTGCCCGCAGCTGCCGACAAGCGTCACGAAATTTAGAGCGGATCATCAAGTCCGGAGCAGGGCTTGAAACGGGGGAGATCGGCGAGGGGTTTGATTTGAAAAAAGCCTCCGACGGAGCCGCCAAGGGCAAGCTGTATTTGCAGATCGAGGCGCCCGGCGAGCACCTTCGCGTGACGGCTCTGGCGGGCGTCAACAAAAACGACAACGAAATATTGCTCGCCGCGCTCGCGGAAAAGGAACGGCGAGCAGGCCAAGAAGTCATTCTCGTTTCGCGCGACATCAACCTGCGCATCAAAGCGGCCGCGATGCGAATCAAGGCGGAGGACCATGAAGCGGGCTCCGCCCTGGAAGACTCCGATGTGATTCGCACGGGGTTCCGAAGGGAGGCGAAGCTTTGGGAGCGAGTGAAAACCATTCGTTCGCACAAGGACGGCACGCGCTGCTTTTGGGAAGTGGAGGGCGCCCCCGTGAAAAACTGGCTGCTCAACGAATTCATCAGCACGGACTCTGGCGAGGAATTCTGCGCGCAAGTGGTGAAAAAAGAAGGCTCCAAGGCGACCTTGCGCCAAATCGTCAATCATGGCAGCAAAAAAAATGAGGTGTGGGGGCTTGTCGCCAAAAGCGAAGAGCAGTCTTGCGCGCTCAATTTGCTGTTGGATCCTTCGATCGACCTGGTGACGCTCATGGGGCAGGCCGGCTCAGGCAAAACCATTTTGACGCTCGCGGCGTGCTTGCACATGCTTTACGAGGCAAAAACGCATGAAGAGCTCATTTTCACTCGCATCACGGTGCCAGTGGGCGATGACATTGGGTTTTTGCCTGGCTCGGAAGAGGAAAAGATGATGCCCTGGATGGGCGCCTTGGAGGACAATCTCGAAGAGCTCACCAAGTCCCCCTCCGATGAGGGCAGCTGGGGCCGGCAAGCCACGGAGGATCTCATTTGGTCAAAAATCCGCGTCAAAAGCTTGAACTTCATGCGCGGGCGCACGTTTTCAAACAAAATCGTCATTATCGACGAAGCGCAAAATTTGACCGCCAAGCAAATGAAGACTTTGATCACCCGCGCGGGCCCTGGGTCCAAGATCATTTGCCTGGGGAATCTCGCGCAAATCGACACGCCGTATCTGACGGAAGCCTCCAGTGGCTTGACGCATGTCGTCGAAGGCATGAAGGGCTATGCCGGACATGGGCACGCGACCCTCGCGAAGGTGGAGCGCTCCGCTTTGGCTGAATTCGCTGGGAACGCGCTGTAGGCGGCGTGCATGGACGCGAGAAATTCGCGTCCGAAGCCAGAAAGCCGCTCCTTGAGGGTGGCTTTCTGTTTGTGGGGGCGACTCTTCTGATCGAGCCCTCTTTGGCCCGGTTGCGCGTTTGCTCGTCGGGTTGATTTTTTGAAAATCGACAAGTTTGAAAAAAGCCCTTGCGCTCCCAACATTTGGGCGATAATCATGAGGAAGGCGCAGCGCGCAAAGAGCCAGGAGAGTTCTGGCCAAAACGATGCAGAAAGCGATCAAACAATTGAAGAGGGGCGGGGAAATGAGAGCATTCGATAAACTGGCGAGCGCGCGCGGCCTGATCGCTTGCGCGTCGGCGTGCGCGGCGTTGGTTTTCAGCGCCGAAAACCCAGCATGGGCTCAAGCCCAAAGCCAAGCGCGGCTCACGGATGGGCAAAGCGCGGCGAGCGCCAACGCGGTGTCCGGCAACGGCTGGATCGCCGCGGAGCGAGGCAAATGGGCGCAGCGCGAAGCGACTCGCGTCGATGCGGGCCCGTTGCCGACCGGACGCGCCGCGGGCAGCCCGGTCGACGGGTTCAAGAAAATGATCGATGAATCGCGCGCGCAAGAGGAAGCCGCGCGCCACGGACTGTCGGCGGCGTCGCTTGGCGGCTTGTTGTCGCCCCAAAGCGCGGGCGCGCTCACCGAAATCGCAACCCAGGCCTTGGGCGGCGTCGCGGGCATCGACTCCAACCGGCGCGCCTTGATCGCAAAAAACGAAGTCTACACGACTGAGGATGGCTCCGGATATTCCAGCCAAGACGAAAACGACAATCAGGCTTTTGAGGCGGCGCGCGCGCAAAAATCAGGAAAAAATTCGATGGCGCCTCCGGCTTCCGCGGCGGGCGTCGGCAAGGCCCATTCAGGCGCGTTCGCGCTCTCCGGCGACATGCAGGCTTTGGCCGAGCGCGTGATCATCGAGAAAAAACTTGATCCTTCGCACGCGCAGGCTTTGCGCAAAGCCATTGCCGGCGCTCGTTTCGCAAGCCAGGGCGTTCCAGGAGCCGCTCACCATCCCATGACGCCCGATGAATGCAAGTCGGCCGATTTGGACACCGGAAAATTAAAGGGCGGCGAGTCTGACCGCGCTGTTTGCGGGGCGCCCTGGATGGCGAAGGTGCCGGGCTCCAACGTCTGCATCGATCGCTTTGAGTATCCCAACTTGCCGTGCCAGTATCCGGTGACTTGGGTGCAGGCCCGAGACGCCGCGCAGATTTGCGAAGCCGAAGGCAAGCGGTTGTGCGACGCGCGCGAGTGGGAAGGCGCGTGCGCCGCCAAGCCCATGCCCGAGGAATGGAGCCAAAGCCGCGACGCGCACAATGCGAGTCGCGAAAAAATTTGGCCCACGGGGGAAGAGCGCGATCCCACGGCTTGCGCCATGGGCGTGCCCAAGTCAGCCGCTTGCAACGCGGCGATCGCGGCCAACAAGGGCGTGCGGGAGGCTTGCGGCGCCAACACGTGGCCCTCGGGGTCCTTTCCAGGCTGCGGCGGGCCTCTGGGCGTTTATGACCAGCAAGGCAATGCGGCGGAGCACATGAATCTTCCGCGCAACGCTTCTGAGCAAGGCGCGAATGGCGGCCATGGCGTGACGGAAATGAAGGGCGCTTGGTTCGCGTTCACCCGCACCTCCACCCAGGTGCACCCGGATGATTGCGAGTGGCGCGAGCCAGGCTGGCACCGAACGAGCTTGTTGGACTTGCGCAGCCACGCCAATTATCATTTGGGGTTTCGTTGTTGCCGAGACCTTTCAGGCTCTGCGGGAGATCACCCAGAGCCGATTCAGGGCGAGTGAAAAACAGCAGAGCGCAAAACGGGCAGAGAACAAAAAACCCCGCGGCGTGAAGTTGCGGGGTTTTCCTGTCCAAAGAGCTTGCGGAAGAACGCGCGGGAAGCGTCGTCTCGTCAATCAAGGGGCGTGAATGTCAAGCACGGACGCCCGCCCAAATGGCGCCAAAAAGACACATCAGAAAACCAATGGACATCAGCGCGAGTTTTTCTTTCGCGGCGGCTGCGTCCTCGGAATTGGCCACTGATTGCCCATCAGCCGAGGGCGCGGGCAGCTTGCGAACCCGAGCGATTGCGTTGGCCACGCCCCAAAGAAAAAAGACGGACACAAACGCGAAGAAGCTGCACATCATTTGCGCGTCGCCCGGATGATAGGGCGGGGCGGGCGGCATCAAAATTTCTTCATCAGTCGGCAGCACGGGATGCGCCGCGAAAGCCATCTTGTGAAAGCCTAAGAGCGTGAGGCTGGACACAACAAACGCCGCGCGCCGCGCGCTTCGAAGAACTGCTGCGAAATCGATCATGGTGAATGGCTTTTCCTGAATTCAATGCGGCAAACGACGCCGAACACCCGAATTTAACAGGCTTTTCAAGAAAGGGCAATGAAATGCGTCAAAATCGGGGGGCCGATGCGCCGTCGCGCAGCGTTTTAATCCTGATCGGGCCGAAGGGGGAATCACCGAGGGCGGGGGGCGCGGACTGAGCAGGGGTGCTCGCGCGCGCCCAAGCAAATTTGAAACGTCGCGTGCTCGATGTGGTGGTGATCCAAAAGCTCTTGCGAAATGGAGTCCAAAAAGGCGTCGCCGGGGTGTCCGCCGGGCATCACCAAATGAACGGAAAGGGAGCTTTGCGTGGTCGAGAGCCCCCAAATGTGCAAATCATGAAAGGCGTGCACGCCGGGCAAACGCATAAAGTAGCGCTCGATGCCTGCGCAGTCGACGCGCGCGGGAACCGCGCCCAAAGCAAGCCGCACGGACTCGGCCAAAACGCTCCAGGTGCTCCAGAGGATGACGGCGACGACGACCAGGCTGAGAGCGGAGTCCAACCACATCCAGCCGGTGAAAAGGATGGCGATGCCGCTGAGAGCCACCGCGCCAGAAACGGCCGCGTCGGAGAGCATGTGCAAGAATGCGGCTCGCAGGTTCAAATCAGAATGGTCGGCGTGATTCCCGCGCGAGAACAGAAAGGCGCAAAAGCCATTGGCGACCAAGCCCACCAGCGCCACGACAAAAACGGTCAGGCCCGAAACAGGCTCTGGATGTTGAAGCCGGGCTATGGATTCCCAGGCGATCGCGCCGCAGGCGAGCAACAAAAGGGTTGCGTTGGCCAGGGACGCGAGGATGGATGTGGCGCCCAAACCAAAGGTGTAGCGCTTGTTGGGGACCCTTTGGGAGAGGTGAACAGCGCCCCATGCGAGGATCAGCCCCAAGGCGTCAAAGAAGTTATGGCCAGCGTCGGCGAGCAAGGCCGTCGAGTGCGCAAAGAATCCATACAAAGCCTGAATCAGAACAATGGAGAGGTTGAGGCCGACCGCGATCGCGAAGGAGCGCCCCTGGCCTGCCGCAGGCAGGTGCGGAATGTGCGCATGGCCGCAGGTGGGCGCGGGAGCGGATTTGACGCGCGCCGCGCTTTGCTGGCCGCGCGGAAGAACGCGTTCAGTCGGCGCGGGCTGAATCGATTCGCGCGAAAAGGATTCTTGTGGCTCAAAATAGCCTTGCGGCAGGGCATGCGCGCGCTCACTGGTATCTGGCGCGCAGTCCGCATGGGCGTGGGCTGCGCCGAACAAAGATTGGAGGCGAAGAGGCTTGCGCATGCGGAGTCCAAAATGAAGAGGCGGAAAAAGAGCGGCGAACCGCAGATTCAAAAACCCAGGGCGAAACCGCCCCGGAGAGACGCCGTTTCATGGCGGTTGGATTTCGCGGATTGCGGTTGAGGCATCGGGCGGCAATGGCTCAGCCCAACTCAACCAGGTTATCATTTGAGAAGAAAAATAAAAACCAAAAAACAGATAAAAAGGCAAAAGCGGCGCCGAAAGGGAAAAATCCGGCAAAGCCCCGTCCAGCTTGCGAATGAGTCTTATTTATAAGTCCAAAAATCAAGCTTGTTGAGGCTTTTTTCGAAAACAAACGGTCGGAATGGAGCTCCGCCGGCGTTTTTGGTTCACGGGGATGCGCTCACAAAATCACATGCGAGAAATCGCGCGGGGCGGCGCCTTAACGCTCGACCGAATCGGCATTTCAGCGTTCAAAACAGCCAGCTCGGCCAATGCGCGAATCAGCGGCTCGGCGTCTCGCCAGCTTTGCATGTCGCTCGCTGGCGCGTGAGCGTCGTTCGCCTCGAGGCCCAACAGAGGGAGAATGTCCTGCCAGGCCGGCGTCTTAACGAGATCCGCCCCAACTCGCGAGAGAATCGCAAACGCGACGCACCCCACATCCTGCCAGTCCACCGAATGCGCGCGCAGCCGGCTCTCAAGGAATGCCGGATAATCCGCCACGCTGACAAAACCGTGGCGCTCCAACGCGCGCAGGCAAAGCAGCGCCGCGCCCGATTCACGCGCGCCTTCTGGCGCGGGTCCCTCAAAAGTCTGCGGATCGGCCTGGCCCCATGAAGCCAAAACCGCGCGGCGATCCGATGGGCTCAAACACCCTCGAACGCCTTTTTTCGAGGAAAGCGTATCCAGCGCCCAAAAGTCAGGCCGCTCAGCGCGATGCCAAAACGCCGCGGCGCATCTCACGGAAAAAACCACGAGCGATCGCGAGCGACCCACGTCGCCCAAGGCCGCAAGCTCGATTTCCAACGCCATCGGACCCGACTCCAAATCCAAAGAGCCGCGCTCATGAGCCCAATCGCGCGCCGCGATCATCCAATCGCCGTCATGCCGCAAAGACTTTGCGAAAGCGCGTTGCGCGTCATGGGCGCCATTGGGCGCTTGCGTCGCCGAAACGACTTCGCCTTGAAGACGCCCTCCCAAAGCGCAAGCGATGTCAGGCCACAAATCCTCATGGCCGAAATCCGGATCCAGCGCGGCGCTCCATTGGCGCGAAACAAGCAGCGCCCGCGCGGCTTCCCACCGTTGGCGCTGGCACAGGTCAATGAGCTCCTGCGCTTCAGCCACTTTGGCGTGCGGGCGGTTTTCTCGGGGCGCGATGGGCGCGCTCAAAGAGGCCGGCGCGAGCGGAGAGAGAGGCGAAAAAGAGTCGATCGGCATGGAGTTCTCGTCAAAAGAAAGAGCTCAATTCTAGCACAGGCTTCGGCGCGAAAAAACTCGCTAAAAAAAAAGCCCCTTGGCCCGAGGCGAGGGGATGATTTTTTTGCGCAATCGCCGCGATCGTTTTCGGACAAGCCCCGGTTCAGCGCTTGAACGCATTCTGCGGGGCGGGCTCGTCGCCGAACAACCCCGTTTGCGAGGACGAGGCGACCGGCATGTGAAGCACGCCGCCCTTCTTTGAGTCGTTCGCCGCCTTGGATTGAATTTTGTCCGAGGCGGAGCGAATCGCGAACGTGGGGCTCGCGCCGTGCGCCAAGGCCGCGAAGCGAGACAAATCCGCTTCAGGGCCGCAAGCCAAACCCGTTTTGGTCCAAAGAGGATTTTCGCGAATTTGCAAAATGGCGGCGCGCGTGAGCGCTTTGGCGTCTTCGATGCTGGCCGGCGCCTTCTGGCTGCCCGGGGAGGACGGATAGTCGCTCAAGGAAAGCCTCATGCGGCCGTCGGGGGTTTCTTGGACGGCCCAGCGCCACGCGAGAATCCAAGGGGCTCCGACGCCTTGCTGCATTTCGCATTTCGCGGAGACGCCGGTCGATTCAGCGATCGCGGTCAAGCGCGTTTTGCATCCCAATAAATCGGCATGCCCTTCATAAGAAAGCTCGCCTAGCTCTTCGCGGCTTGCGCGAGGGACGCCAAGGGCGGCGAGGAGGCGGTCACGGGTCAGTTGGCTCATGGGTTCAGTTTCTTATTTTTTGGAAGATTTGGCAATGCGCTTGGGCGGATCTCGACCCCGCTCTTTCGAAAAATGCCTCAAAACGAGGGGAAACACAGGGAGGGCGCCAAAAGTTCAGACCAGTGGGAGAACCACGGGGCATGAATCGAAAAGAAAACGCGCCAAATGCAAAAAAAGATGGGCGGCTGGGCGATCCTGATGGTTTTGGCTTTGCCTTCCGCGCAATCTGCGATAGAAAGCGGCCTGGGCATGAATAAAAAAGCGCAAGGCGGACGGCCTTCGCCATGATGAGGAGTTGTGCATGCAAGGCGGCCGCACGAAACGAGCAGGGCAAACAGGGAAGGGCGTGGCGGACCGGCCGGCGTTGAAAGGCGCAATGAGCGCCTTGCTCGCTTGCTTGGCGTTGTCGTTGGGGGTTTCGGCTCCCGCGCAAGCGGCGGGCGCGGGGTTCATGCATGCTCCGTGGGCCACGGCTCAGCGCGAGCTGAACGACTCGGACTACGCCACGCCTGATCGTTCGTCAAGCGAGGCCCGGGCGGCGGCCGCCGCCAGCGCTTTGTTTTCGGCGCGCCCCCCGACAAGGCCCGAGCGATATCGATTCGCCGCGACCGCCCAAGAGACAACGCGAGACTCCGCGATGCCCGCGACCGCGGCGTCCGGCCCGGATTCGGCGCTGTCCGACAATCTGGTGAGCAACAAGGCGTGGAATGAAGCGGTCCGAGGCGTCGCGAAAGAGATCCCCGAAACGGCGGACCTCGCGCCCAAATTGCTCGTCAATGAGAACGGGCCTGACACTTGGGTGGACGCAAGAACGGGCGCCGCGATCTCCGCGAGCGCTCCTGCGGCCATCGCGCGCCAGCGCGCGCTCGACGCGGCCCGCATTCCGCAAGCCGGCGGAGCGCAGGCCAATGTCTATTGGGCCGACGCCCCGTCTTCAGCAATCACGGCGTCCTCCACGACGGCTCCCTTGGCGGCGTCGCCCGCGGATCGGCCGGCCGCCGCGGCCGGCCGCCCGGAAACGGCCTCGGCGCCCCCGGCTCCCGCGCTCAATGACGCCTCAGCGCTTTCCGAGAACGACGCGCGCGACAGCGTGGAAGAGGGCTTGACGCTTGCCGAGCGCCAAGCGGTGAGCGCGGGCACTCCGCAAGAAGAAAACATTCAAGAGCCACGGCCCTTCATCCAATTGGCATTGGGAAGAGCGTTGGGCCGAAGCGCCGCGCCAGAGCCTGTCGCCGCGGGGAAAATCGACACGATCGCGAAGGCTAACGCCTGGCCCTTGTATGGAGCCGCGTGGCCGGTCGCCCTGCTGCGCTTTGACGACTCTTCTCAAAACAAACCCGGTTGGGTCTGGGCGCGCGTCGTGTCCCCCATTCGTGGCAATTGGCCCGTGGGGACGCCGGTGGAGCTGAAGGTCGCGCCCAGTTTTTCCGCAGCCGGCCAGAAAGGCCCGTTTTTGGCATTGATGAGCCCCGTGGCGGACGACTCGACGCAGACGCAATCGCGCGCTGCGCTTTTGGCGTATGCCGCTCAGGGCAACGCCTTCAACGCCTTGCGCGTGCAGCGTTGGGCCGCCCAAGGGGAAGCCCGCAACGCGGGCGCGCAGTGGAGCCTGGCCATGGCGGGGCTGCTGGGAATGGTCGCTTTGTTTTGCGTGGGGCCTCGCAATAGGACGATGACGGTGCAGCGCGCGCGGCTTGGGCTTTCATGCGCCTTGATGGGCGTCTGGTCGGCGTTGAGCTACTTGGTCGCGCGCGACGCCGCGATGCCTGGCGCGAGCGATATTTTGCTGTTGTTGCCGCCTTTGGTTTTTTGTGTTTTCTGCGCCTTTGTGTTCGTCGTGCGCTGGCCGCGGCAAAGCGCCCGCGCTTTGTGAGGCCGCCACGGGCGGGCGATCTCGCCAAAGAAACAAAAAAAGCGTCGGCAGCGTGTCGGATTTTAATTCGGCGCTATTGCCAAGGCTCTCTTTTGTTCATAGGATGCCCATTCCTCAACGCGCCCTGCGGCCGTTGGGGATTTTATTCTTAATTTTGGAGCTCGCCAAGCCGCGCGCTCCGGCCCACAGGAGCCTTGACCGTGATTCACAAGCAAAAAAGCACCGCTGTCGCCCCCCGCATGAGGAATGCTTTGTCAGCGACGGCGCTGATGGCCGCGGCGGGGTTCCTCTCAGCCGCTCTCGCGGGAGGGCAAGCCCATGCGGCGAACGCCGCGTCGGCTGTGAAAGCCGCGCCCGCCAAAGCGGCTGCGGCCTCTGCGGCAAAAACGGCGAGCCCCGCGATCACCGCGGCAGAAGCCGCTGTCGGCGCGCCGGTTCCCGCCGCGGAGCGGGACGCCGTGACAAAGTATTTGGCGATCCGTGGCCTGCGCGAAGAGCAAATCCAGTCGGTCACGCGCGCTCCGGACGATCGCTTTGACCTGGTGGTCGCTCGCCAAGCCGGCATCCCCAATGACATTCTTTATGTTTCGCGCGATGGCCGATTCGCCTTTTCGGGCGATTTGATCGATTTGAAAACCGGCGTCAACTTGACGGGGCTGGCCCAGCAAAAAATAAACTCGGTGGATTTCGCGAAGCTCCCGCTGGAGCTGGCGGTCAAGAACGGAAACGGCGCCCGCAAGCTTGTGGTGTTCGCCGATCCGAATTGCCCGTATTGCAAAAAGCTGGAAATCGAGCAACTGACCAAGCTCAAAAACATCACCGTCTACACCTTCGTCATCCCGATTCTGGCCGAGGACTCTCGGGTGAAAGCCATGTCCATCGCGTGCTCGAAAAGCCCCTTGGACGCCTGGGAGGGTTGGATGACCAAGAATCAAGCGCCGACTGCGGCCCCGTGCACAGCGGGCGCCGAGCGTGTCAACAAATCGATGAGCCTGGCCAATTCGCTGCGAGTCCAAGCGACGCCCACGATGTTCTTCGAGGACGGCTCGCGCATGGCGGGCGCGCAAAGCACCGAAGAGCTGGAAACGCGCCTCGCGCAAGCCCAGATTTCAACGAAAAAGAAGTGATTCAAAAAAGCCTCGCGACGGCGATGGCGCGAAAAAAGACAAAAAAGCCGATTTTTCGGTTTTTTTGTCTTTGCCGGCGCGGCCAGCGCGCTGGCCGCCTCTGAAATAAAAAGCCTCGCGCGTTGACCCGGCGCGGTTTTAGCGCTAAAAAATGCCGCGGCGGCGCGCGGCCATTGACGCGATTATTGAGGCAAAAAATTGAAAAACTTTTTAGGACGGGCAGCGCTTGCGGGCGCGGCGAGCTTTTTCGCGATTTCTTCTCAGGCTCTGACGGCGACGCCCACCGCGGCTGCGCAAACAGCGTCGCCGGCAAACAGCGCCCCCGTCCGCGCGCCAGCCCCGGCGGACAATTTGCAAATGCTGGTGAGGGTGCGGTTCATGACCGTCGCGATCAGCTCCGCGAGCAACGTGAAGGACATGACAAAAGCCGCGTTCGCGAGGATCCCAGGCTCCGAGCTCAATCAAGACTCCATTCCCTACATTGCTTGGGCCCCGGCCGACATCGCCGTGTCGGATGAGCCTGTGCGCGCGTTCGACTATTTCGGGGCGCACACCCAGTGGGGCTCTGAAACCCGCTTCTTGACGCAAGGCGCGCAAGCGTGGGGCAGCGTGAATTTCCCCGTGGGATCCGTGCAGGACTCGGGCGTTTGGCTCGCGCCGCACCGACGGTTTGATTTTTCGTTGGCGGCGTCGCCTGTCGGAGCCTGGGACGGCGTGAAGGCGCAGTGGAAGGTGGAGGACGAAACAGGCGGGATGGACGCCAATCAGGCGGTCGCGGTTTGGCGAGCCTTCAAGGGGGCGTCGGCCCCCACGTCGCAAGCCTTGATGATCGGATACCCGAATTCGCGCGGAATGGACTGGGTCATTTTGACCACCGTGGTGGGCCACCGGCAATAAACGCGGGATAAAACGGGTTTTCGCAGAAATTTCACAAGATTCGCCTTTGCTGAGGGCGGCGACGCCGCTTTGCGACCGCCAGGGGCGAAGCGCTTTGACGCCCTTTTTTGTCGAGCGGCGAAAAAGCGGGCTCGATGGCTTGACAAAATCGCCAATCAATTTTATAGTTATAAACATATGGAAATGATGCGCGAGCAATAAAGCAATCAACCCAAAATCGAGGGATGCAATGGATCACACACCGGACAGCGGCCGCTCCGCGCAAGCCAAGGCGAATCAAGGGAAAGCGGCGCAGGGCCATGAGCCCAGCCAATGGGCGCTTCTGGGCCAACGCCGTTTCGGGCCCTTCTTCGCCGCGCAGTTTTTGGGCGCCGCAAACGACAATTTGTTCAAATTTGGCTTCACCTTGATGGCCGTTTATGGAGCGGGCAAAACATGGGGGCTTTCCGCGTCCCTCGCGAGCAACCTGATCGCGGCGTTGTTCGTGCTGCCATTTTTGCTGTTTTCCGCAACCGCCGGCCAAATGGCGGATCGCTGGCCGAAAGCGTGGCTCATGCGCGCGGTGAAGGGCCTGGAAGTCGGCATCATGCTCCTCGGGGCATGGGGTTTCTGTTTCACGGCGTTGTGGCCCCTGCTCGCGGGCATCGCCTTGTTGGGCATCCACTCCGCGGCCTTTGGCCCCGCCAAATATGCTTACCTGCCCGAAGAGCTGAGCGAGGCGGAGCTCGTGGGCGGCAACGGGTTGGTCGAAATGGGCACCTTTGTCGCCATTCTGGGCGGCACGATCGTGGGCGGCAGCTTGATCGGCATGGGCCCGGCGGGGCCGAAAATCCTCGCGGGCTTGTGCTTGGGCCTTGCGTTGCTGGGTTTCGGCGCCTCTTGGCTCATTCCGGCGCGCGCCGCCAAAACGCATGAACGCATCAACTGGAACCCCGTGAGCGAAACCTGGCGCAATTTGGCGTCGCTCAAGGGGCAGCGCGCGGTCTTTTTGTCGCTCCTGGGCATCAGCTGGCTCTGGTTTTTCGGAGCGGCCCTGCTTTCCCAATTCGCCCCTTTCGCGAAAGACACGCTCGGCGCAGGCCCCGCGGTCTCCACCCTTTTGCTGTGCGCGTTCAGTTTGGGCATCGGCGTCGGCAGTTCGCTGTGCGAGAAGCTTTCCGGCGGAAAAATCGAATTGGGCCTGGTCCCCTTCGGCTCCATTGGAATGAGCCTTTTCGTGCTGGACATGGCGTGGGCCTCCTCGGGTTGGGCCAAAGGGGCGGACGCCTTGACGGTGGCGACCTTCTTTGCGCATCCAGGGGCCATTCGCCTGATTTTTGACCTGTTCGCCCTTTCGGCTTTCGCGGGGTTCTATTCCGTGCCTTTGTATGCCCTGATCCAATCGCGCTGCGCCCCGGAGCGCCGCGCGAGGGTCGCCGCAGCCAACAACATTCTCAACTCTCTCTTCATGCTGGTGTCGGCGGGGCTGTGCGCGTTGCTGCTCGATGGGCTGGGCTGGTCAGAGCCCGCGCTGTTCGCCGGCTTGGGCGTCGCGAATGCCTTGGTCGCTATCTGGATTTATCGATTGATGCCCGAATTTTTGATGCGGTTTTTGGTCTGGATCATCGTCCACGTCCTTTATCGCTTTGACAAGCGGGGGTTGGAGAATTTGCCGATTGAAGGCGCGGGAATCATCGCCCTCAACCACGTGAGCCTCACGGACGCGATGGTCGCTTTGGCGCTCTCGCCACGGCCGGTTCGATTTGTGATGAGCGCGGATGTTTTCAAGACGCCGATTTTGTCCTTCATTTTTCGCCAAGCCGGAGCCATTCCGATCGCCTCGAAAACAACCGATCCCGCGCTGTTTGAGCAAGCTTTTGACACGATTCGGCAAGCGCTCGAAAATGGCGAGTTGGTGGCGATTTTCCCCGAGGGCGCAATCACGCGCGACGGAGAGATCGGCCCCTTCAAGCCCGGCATTCTCAAAATCGCGCAAACCACGCCGGCCCCGGTGTATCCGATCGGAATCGGCGGCTTGTGGGGAAGCTTCTTCTCCCGCAAGCACGGCGGCCGGGTCATGACGCGCCCCTTTGGCGGCGGCGTCCGCGGCAAACTGACGGTGTCAGCGGGGCCCGCGATGCCCCCAGGCTGGACCCTCGCCAGCTTGTCGGAAGCCATTCACGCGCTGCGCGGCTCGCGGCCCTGAGGAGCGCGCTGCCGCTCCATGAACGGAATGCCCCCGCCCCCGCCGCATGAGAAAGACGCTCGATCGAGCGTCTTTTTGCCGAAGAATGATTTTGCGAACCCGCAATAAACAAGCAAGGGAGGCAATTCGTGCGGTATAATCAGCGTTGAGGCCGGTCTGCGTGAACAACGTTGGCCTGCACGCAAGGATTCGCGGTTTTGTCCGTCGGCTTGAACGCCGCCCATGCCCCTTGACGCCCTTTCTGGGGCAGCCCTTCTTTCTTGGATACCCTCATGATTCAGATTCCGTGCGAGCCCAGCCAAGCGATTTGGTGCGTGGGCGACAGAACAAGCGAAACAGCCGAGCCGAACGAGCCCGTTCGCGCCGAAGTCGTGCTGGCGAAAACGCGCGACCAGGCGCAACGATGTTTTGAAGATTTTTGGGGCGCGCCGTGCGTCCTGTTGCTGAGCCAAGAAGACGTCGGCAACATGCTGGAAGTGATGGAGCGGCCTCCCGCCGAGCGGCCCGCCCAACCCAAGTCGTCTCTCGCCGCGCGGCTTTTGGGGAAGCGCCCGGAGCCACTCGCCCCGAGCGCCAAGCGATATTTTGTCTTTGGCTTGAATCTGGACGGCAAGCGCTGCTCAGCGGTCGTGTCAGCGGCCAACGAAATGGCGGCGCAAGAGGCCGCTGTGGGGCAAAATGAAAAAATGCTGATCTCGGGCGTGTTTTCTGCGAATCAATTGCGCGGCGTGCACACCCTGCTTGAAAAGGCAAGAACTGGAAAATCCGTGGCTCGGATCGCGGGATTCAAGCTCAAAGCCGACGAATCAGCCAGCGAAGCAGAGCCGCCGCAAAACGCTCGCGCTCGGCGCCTCGCCTAGCCAAAAAAGCGGTTGGCGACACAATCAATCAGTGAATCACCCCTGCCGGAAGGACGGGGCCTGCGCTCGGCAAAATCCGATCAAAAAAGACCCGCGAGCACGCGGGCTTTTTTTTGCGGGCGGACAAATGCCGATGGGGCGCGCCACGCCCGTCGATCATTGGCGCTGTTGGGCCGCCAAAACAGATTCAAGCTGATCCGCTTCTTGCTCGTCGCGCAGCGATTTGGCCAAGGTGAAAGCGGAGCCTTGCAGAAAAAGCCAGGCCACGACCATGAACCCCTTGGGCCACATGGCGATGTTCACATGGAAAAGCGCCCAGCCCGTCATCACGATCGCGATCCCGAAAGCGGCCCAAATGGTCAGGCGCCAGGCTTCCGTGTCGACGGCTTTTTGGCTGTTGTCGCGAATGGTTTTGGACAGCGTCAACACGGTGAACAGGCAGAAAACAAAGCCCATGGCCAGAAGAATTTTGTCGGCGAAGGCGGAGTCTAGATTCCAAATGCCAACGGCGCTGACAAGGGCCGAACAGCCGAAAGCGACCCAAACTTGCAGTTTCCAAGCGGCGGTGTCGCGACGAACAAGGCGGTGCGAAGTGCTCATGGTGTGTCTCCTGGCAGATGTGTGAAAAGCAATAAATGGTTTTGGGCGCCGAAAAGGGCGTTTGGGCAAATCCGCGACGCGATTGGCGCCGGCGATGAAGACACTTTATCGCCTCCGCCAAACATGTCAACAATATTAAACGTTTAAACATTAAATATTGTTTATGAGCCGACGAACGGATGAAAAACCCATCGGAGAATTGATTTGGCATGTTACGATCGCCAGGCGCTTTTGATTCGTCGCCGATGGGGCGCGAGCGGCGAACGAGGAATCAGCATGGCTAAAACAAAAGGGGCGTGGGCAAAGAGGATCGGGGTCGAATGGACGGCGCTGAGCCTGCGCTTTGGCTATTGGTCAGACCTGAAAATAATTCGATGGATCGCGCTGTGTTTGCTCATGGTCCCATTGGGCAACGCCATGACGATTTATCGCGCTTTTCGTCCGGACCCGAAATCGGCGATGCCTTATTTTTTAGCGCTGATTTTCGCCGTGGTCGCCGTGTTTTCGATAGGCGCCCTGGCTTGGGCGTTTGTCCAGCGCGTGCGACTTGAAAAAAAGAAAGCGCAATGGGATCCAAAAAAAATCGCCGTGGAGGCCAAAATCGCCGTTTTGCGTGGACGTGAATACGCGCAAAAAGAGGCGCGCGACTTGGCCGCAGAACTGGCTCGCCAGGCCGGGGAGCGCGCGGAGGGCGCCAATGACGGCGCCGATCAGCCAAGTCCTTCGCGGCCAAAGCCTGCTCGCCGGTTGTGATCGTCAAAAAAGCCCGCTCGACGGCGGGCTGGGCAAACGCAGAGCGCGGCTGTCGCGAGGGCTGGACACAATGCCGCCGCTTCGCTCGCCGAATCTCAAACTCAAACTTCAATCACCAGAGAGGGGTTGAAACGGGGATTCTCCCAAACTTTCAAGTCAGCCGGCGTCCTGGCGGACTTGAAGTCCACCGAATAGCCACGCGGGTTGGCGATCACGCGCGTGCCCTTGACGGTGTAGTCGAAGCAATCGTGCACATGCCCGTGCGCCCACAACTGCGCGCGGCCCATCAACTCTGAGCAATCGCTTGCGAAGGCTGCGCTCAGCAAGTCCCTTGACCAACGCTCATGCACGGAGTTCATGTGCGGCGCGTGGTGCGTGAGCACAACCGTCGCGCCGTCAAAGGGTTTGCTCAACTCCGTGTCCAACCAAGCGCGCGAGGCGCGGTGTTCGGCCAAGGCGTCTTTCGGCTGAAAAATGTCGCTCCCGTTTTGAATCCAGTGATGATCGGCGAGCGCGCGGTTCGCGTGCGACATGGCGCGCGCCGTGTGCTCGGGAAAAAGTTGGTAATCGGTCCAAAAAGTAGCGCCCAAAAAACGCGTCCCCAAAAGCTCCACCGCGTCGTTTTGCAAGAAACGAATCGCGGTGCCTTGGGTTTCCGCGCGCAATTGCGCCGTCAAGCGCGCTCTGTCGAAGCCATAAAACTCATGGTTGCCTGGCACATAAAAAACAGGGACGGGCCATGCTCCGAAAAGCTCGACGATCTGCAAGCCTTGGGCGATGTCCCCCGGCAACAAAAGCGCGTCCGCCGTCGGATCGGGCGTCAGAAATTGAAACCCGGGCCAGCGTTGCTGGAAGTGCTCAAGATGCAAGTCGGAGGCGATCTGCAAACGCATGGGAAACTCCAAAAAGCGTTGCGCGTTCTCACGCGGAAAAGAAGAGGGGCTCAAAGCCCCAGAACGGCAATTGTAGCATGGCTCATTGGCCGCGGGGGAGTTGTTTGTTGTTTTGTGCGGGAAAACCCCATAGACTGACGCGCGCGAGGAGAAGCCCGACGTTTTTCGATCGAGGCATTCCCTTTGCTTTGAATCACGCTCGCGGAGGCTTCAATGGACATTTTCAAGAGATTACGGATTCCGCCCCCCGCGGGCGACGGATTGGCGGCGCAAATCCTGGCCGCTTTGACGCGGGGAGGGGCAAGTTGCCCCGAGATTGACGCTTTGGCTGAACGGGTGGATGGCTCCTTGGGCGATGAAATCGAGTGCGGCCGCCTTTTGCGATTCGCCGCGATTCACGGCCATGAGGGCATGACGCGCGCTTTGGTTGAAAAAAGCGGGCATGGGAAAGCCGCGATGCTGAGCGTTGGCGAAACCAGGCAGACGCCCTTGATGGCCGCCGCGAGCCGGGGGCATGCGCCCGCGCTTTTGGCGTTGCTTGCGGGAAGCGATTTGAGCGCGCAAGACAACAACGGGCGCACCGCCTTGCGGCATGCGGCGCAAGAGGGCAATCCCAACTGCGTGAGGTTTTTGCTGGCGGCGCATGACGCGCGAGGAGAGCCTCCGCAAGACCCGGGGCTATTGATCGAGGCCGCCAAGGCGGGCTGCGCGGAGTCCGTCCAGTTGCTGCTTGCGCGGTGCGACGCGCGCGCGATGGACGCCAAAGGCAAAACGGCGCTGATGTGGGCCGCGGGCAACGGGCACGCGGACGCCGTCCGTGTTTTATGGGGGCCCAGCGACCTGGATCAAAAAAGCGCCACCGGAAAAACAGCGTTTGGCTATGCCGCGGGCTTCGCCGATGAAAGCCGACGCCATGACGCGGTCGCCGTGTTTTTGGAAAAAGCGAGCGAGGCTTCGCCCAGGCTGAAACGCCCGCGCCCAATTTGAGCGCGAGGCGCGCGCCAGAGTCCGCGACGGGCTGAATGCCCGCGAAACGGGCTCAGAGCCTGCGGCCGCGGCGCGGAGAGGCCGGGGCGCCGGTCTCCGAAAGGGCGCGGGCCGCGACTTGCGCTTTTTCGGCGCGCAACCGCTCCGCCGCCTCTTCCAGAGAAAGTCCTTCGCGCTCAGCCAGTTCGCGTTTTTCCTTGGCGAATTCTTTTTTCTGCTTTTTGCGGGCGGATTCCGCGCCGTCTTGGACACTGCGGGTGATGGCGCTCTCCTCAAGCAAAGCCGTGGGCAAGCCGAAACCCATGGCCTGGGCGTGCTGGGCGAGCGACACGCCATCGACGGAGACGCTGATCTTTGCGCCATGTTTGAGCAAAAGCTCGGCGGCCGCGAAGGAGCGCTGAGCGATCGCGATCCACAGGGGCGTCGGCTCCTTGGGCCGAGACGCGTTGGGGTTTTCTCCCGCAGCCAACAACATCTCCAAAATCGTGAGCTCGTCGTGCAAAACGCACGACATCAAGGGGCTGAATCCGGGCCTGGAGCTGGATTTGTATTGGGGGGCGGAGAGCAACAGCAGCGCCAGATTGGAATGGTTTTCAAAGCACGCCAGCGACAACGGGGTTCCGGCGCTGCCGCACGAGGCGAAGAAATCCAAATTTTCTCGCGTCAAAAAATCGAACATTTTCTGCGCCAAATCCGGGCGCCTCTCCAAGCGTTCGCTGTGCGCGAAAGCGAACGCCGCGGTCGGGGCATACAAGCCGTGCCGGCGGTGCAGGGGGTGCGGACGGCGCGCAAAGAAAGAAATGGGGCGATAATGGCTCACCACGCTGGCGCAACCCGGAAAGGCTCGGCAGATCAAGGCGGCCGAATCCAGGGCGCCAGCGCAAACCGCCGCGTCCAGGGCGTTGAAGGAGGACTCGCCCAGCGACAGGTCATATCCGCTGCCTCGAATTTCTTCCCATTTCCAGCAGGAGGACCAGTGTTTCCCCGCGGCCACCGTGGCCCGGGCCGTCATGCTGAACCGATTGCGCAACGCGGCGCCGCGGCGCAAAAGAAAGCGGACGGCCTCGACATTGTCCGAAGCCGCCTCGTTGCGCAAAAAAGGCGACAAGTCCGCCTTGGGAACCTTGTCCAGAAGTTGGGCCGCCATGTCGAGATCGGAGCGCGAGAGCGCTCGGTCAATTTGCCCCATGTGCTCGCCGAGGGCCAACGAGCCCGGAGCGAGCGAATCCGGAGCGGAGCGATTTTCAGGGCGAGCCATGGCGTCAAAAGCAAACACAAAAAAGGGCGAAAAGGGAGCAAGAGGCCAATGAGGCGCGACAGGAGAACGCGGCCATGACGGCATTCTCTCACACCCACGGCGCGAAGCCAACAAAAAAAACGAGCCTGTGAAAGGCCGCGTCTGGCCCATGAGCGCGTTGCCGGCGCGAAAACCCGGTTGGCGGGGAGTCGCAAAGTGTCCTTTTTTTGAGAAAAAACAGGACGACGAGAAATAGCGCGAAGTTTTTCGAAAAAACGCGTAAAATAGAATCAATCGAGTCCCTTCGCGCGCTCGGCCACCATTTTCCTTTTTGGGCTCCCTCCATGAACGCTCTCAAAAAACTCCTTGCGCGGCCCGCGGCCGCGCGCGTCGCCAGAATTGCGTGCGTGTCGGCGCTGGCGGCTGCGGCGACTCTGGGCGCGCCGGAGTTGGCGACAGCGTCTGTCTTTTCCGCCTCAGCCCAATTCCAGGTGTCCTTGACCATCGTGTGCGTCGCGCAAGATGAATTCGTTCAATGCGGCGGCCAGAAATATTTAGCGCGAAAGGAAACGGCGCCCGTGCATGGCGCAAACGCAACAGAGCCCTCAAGCGACGTCTCCGCGGCCCCGGCCGCATCCGACGGGCAGGCCCGCCTGTTGACCACAATCACTTATTGACCAAAAGAGGTTTGAATAGAGCCATTTGCGGGTTGGTTTCTTTTGCCCCACGACGCCAATCTCACGCCACAAAACACCAACCGTCGAGCCGAAGGGCCTCAAAAAGAAGAAGAAACAAAAAGATGTTTTCGTTTGTTGGCTTTTTTTAAAGGGCCAGACGAGCGTCGGTCCGCCGTTCAGCCGGGCGATCTTGAAAAAAAAGACCTGCCGCCTCAAAGCCTTGTCAGTCGGGGGACGAGGGGAGAATCCAGAATTTGGCCACCACTCGCATCCAGAGAACATTCAGAACTATTTGCCGAATTTCGGGCCTTTTGTTGTGCTTTATTGATTGAAGAAGACGCCGCTGGCCCTCCAATGCTGGGGCCGAGCGGCGGGAAAAAGCAGAAAGACGGAAGCAAGCTCTTGATTTAGAGGGGGCAAAAGTTGTAAGAGTGTCACGCCAATCTTAAAAAAAATTCGCTCGCCACCGGGAGAAACAGGGCCACAACGGCTTTGTCGGCAGCATTAGGCGAGATGGCGCTTCGAGGCCCGCGGTTTTGGGCAAGCCAACATGCGAGATTCGCCGTGAGTTTCGCGACTTTTAAAGACCAGCCAAATGAGCAAGAAAAAGAATCAAGCCGTCCTTCGGCGTCACAACGTTTTTCAAAAAGCCGTCCGATTCATAGCCCGCCAGTGGCGCGCCGACAAGCTGCGTTTTGGCGCGTTCACGGTGATCGCAGCGATGGGCCTGGCCGCCATGGGGTCGGTCGTGATCAGCCAAGCCGTGGAGTCGAGCCAATACCAAGCGCTCGCCCACATGAAGCCCGAGCTGTTGAGCGACTTCAACAAGCAGCTGCTCGCGGGCAACGTGAAAACGGTCACGTCGCATGTCGCCAATGACGGCAGCCTGATGAGCCCGCACGTTTCGCGCTTCATGCAGATCGACTTGAAAAACGGGGAAAAACGCATCATCCGCTCCGAGCTTCTCGAGAACGAAGCGAGCAAAAAAGCGCTCTACGAGCAAGCGCTGAAACAAAACATCGAGTTCAAGCAGGGCTTGCACGCCGGCGACAGCAGCAACCGACTGATGGACTTTGTTTTTTTCATTCTTTACATCGCGTCCTTTGTGGTCGTCATGCTGCTGATCCAGCGCGCGGCCTCCGATTTATTGGTGGGCAAGAACTTCAAGCCCAAGGCCGTCAACGACACGATCAATTTTGACGACATCATCGGCTACGATGAGGTCAAACGCGAGTTCAGGGAAACCATCGAGCAACTCAAAAAAGCAAAGGCGTTCGCGCGCCAAGGCATCAAGGCTCCCAAGGGCATCCTGCTGACAGGCGCTCCTGGCGTGGGCAAAACCATGTTCGCGAAAGCCCTGGCCAATGAGTGCGGCGCCAATTTCTTGTATGCGACGGGCTCCGACTTCGTGGAAATGTATGTGGGCGTGGGCGCCCGCCGCGCAAGAAGCCTCTTCGCCACGGCTCGCCAAAATTCGCCGACGGTCATTTTCATCGACGAAATCGATGCTTTGGGCGCTCGCGACGCCTTTGGGATGGACTCTGAGCGCCTTTCGACGATCAACCAGCTGTTGGCTGAAATGGATGGATTCAGCGAGAACGGCGAAGTGCTGGTGATCGGCGCGACGAACCACCCTGACAAGCTGGACGCCGCGATGCGACGCCCGGGCCGTTTCGACAAAATCATCAATGTGCCGATGCCGGACGCGAAGACGCGCGAGGGCATTCTCGCGCGCAGCTTGGTGGGGGTCGATTTGCACGAAAACCTGGATCTGTCGGCGCTCGCTTTGCGCTCGACGGGATTTTCCGGCGCGCAATTGAAGAACTGGGCGGCCGAAGCGAAAAACCTCGCGCTGCGCGAAAGCGACGGGGAGTCGCTGTCGATCAGCCAAAGCGTGATGGAGCGGGCCCAGGAAATAATTTTGATGGGCTATTCGCAAACCAAGCCGACGAAAAAAGAAGAGGAGTTGGTGGCGTATCACGAGTTGGGGCATGCCCTGGTCGCCAAACGCCTGTGCCCGAACGTCGTGGTCGACAAGGTCGCGGCGGCCGGCCGCGGCGCCGCCCTGGGATTCACGTTCAACCGGCCGCTTGAAGAACAAAATCTGGCGTCTGAGCCTCAGATGCTGGGCGAAATCGCCGCGCTCCTGGGCGGACGCGCCGCCGAAGAAATCTTCATGCATGAAATTTCGAGCGGCTCCTCCAATGACTTGGAGCGCGCGAATGCCTTGGCCAATCACTTGGTCTGCACACTCGGTTTTGGCGCTTCAAATCCCCTGATGACCTTCAAGCCAACGCCCGCGAACTCGACCCTGCCGGAGTCAATGCGCCAAGACATCCAAAAAATATTGATCGAGCAATATGCTCGCGCGAAGGGCGTCATCATCGCCGATCGGGAATGGATGTCGGAAACCAAGCGCCGCTTGATGGAAACCGGAATGCTCAATGAGCAAGAGCTGTTTGGCCATTTGGGAGAGCCGGGCCGGCACCAATCCGTGGAGCAGTTAGGCGTTGAGCGCCTGGCGCACGTCGCGGGAGGGAAGGACACGCAAGAAGGCATCGCGTCGTCGATGGAGCCCCTGGCGGCGATCAGCAAGGACGCGGTGGACGCGCTAGGGCGAGCCGTCGGCTGACAATGTAGGCGTCGGGCGCATGAGTGCGTGCGCAGATGAATAAAAGGGCTCCTGTGGGAGCCCTTTTTTTTGCCTTTGCGCTGACTCTCGCTTTCATCGAAAACGACGAATCGAGGAGCCGCCAACCGCAAAAACAAGGCCCTGCCGCGAGCTCTGCGCGCAGATTTCGATTGCGCGTCATTTGCGTGGAGAAAGGGCTGCGCAAAGCGAATGACGCCAAAGAAAAAGCCACGCCCGATAGGAGTGGCTTTCGCAGTCAATGCCGCTGAGCGCGGCGAGGGCGATCTCGCCCGGCGGTCGGGATCGAGCAAAACGGCGACGCCTTAGGCGATCTGCGGTTTTTTCGGGCAGAAGCCACGCTCAACGCGAACCGCGCCGAATCACTGGCGACCGAGCGACTGGCGAGCTTGGTCAATGAAGAATTCTTCAAGCGACGCTTGCTCTTCTTGCAGTTGCGAGAGGCTGACCACGCCGCTCGGAACCAGATCGGGATAGCGTTCGCTGAAAAGCGCCACGGCCATCGACGCGTCTTGCGCGAGAACGGGGCATTTGAGCAGCTTGCCGTTTTCCAGCGCGGCTTGCGCGATTTCTGCCGGATCTTCCGAACCATTGGATTCGAATCCGTAAACAATAAATGCATTGTCGCGCGTGAATGGCACGTTGGACAAGTCGAGATCTGCGCTCATTAAAAACTCCAAAGTTAGGCCCTGATTGGCTTGGCGGCGGATTCTTGCAAAAGATCGGCGGTTTGGCAAGAGGATGGGAGGGAACAAATCAAAAACAGACGAACGGAGAGCCTCGCGTTTCCTCGCGGGTCCGCGCCAAGCTCGCCGCCTGCGCGCTCAGTTTGAAAGTCCCTCCAAAGCAGCCGGAGTGTAGGCACGCTTTGTCCAAAAAGCAAGACGCCGAAAAGCGTTGGCGAATGGCGTGAAAAGCGAAGGGCGATGAAATCAAGCAAACAAAATCTTTTGCTTTTGCTGGGTCAGGGCGACGTGCCAAGCGCATTGAAATCGCCCCCGAAATGCCCCGCAGGGCGGCCAAAAGGCAAGACCGGGGGAAACCCCGAGAACATCGCTGGCCTTTGGCCCAAAACCGCGATAGACTGTTAAGACTGAGAGCCAGCAAGGGTCGGGCTTCGTTCACGCTGAAAGACGCACTCTGCGGAAGCCTGTCTCGCGGCTGTTTTGACGGATGGCTGCGCAGAAAAAAGCCTCGAAAGGGGGCGGGCGCGCAAGGCGCGCTGAATAATTCCGAGACAAAAAGCAATGAGCAAAAAAAAGCAAAAAGCGGCGAATTACGCCAGCGACATGGATTTTCCGCAACGGGTGCTGCGTTATTTGAAAACTGAGCAGACCGATGAAGCAGGCAAGCGCGGGCTGCCTGTGGCGCATAAAATTTCGGACGCCATGGCGGCCAAACAGCAGAGCTTTCGCGAGCCTGCCGATTTGGGGTATCTCATCGCGTCGGGGAAAACCGTTCTTTTTTGGTCGGACCAACACTGGGGGCACGACAACATCATCAAGTATACGGCCCCTGCGCGCAGCGAGTTCACGAACGCGGGCGAAATGGACCGCGCGATGCTGGAGCGAGGGCGGGACGCCGCGATGGCTGCCCAGAAAAAAGATGGAGAAACGCCTTGGATGGTGTTTGGAGGCGACATCGCCATGCGGGACCCTGGCCGCGTGAACGCTTTTCTGCGAGCGATTCCTGCGAAAAAATGGCTCACCGTGGGCAATCACGACTTCAGCCGCGACGACGCCTCGTATTATCGCTGGGCGGTCGACACCGCATGCCTGGGCTTTGAGTTTTCGCTCACGCGCGAGCAAGCAAAAAACTTCTTCGGCAACGGGGCCCGAAAAGAAGAGTGGGCAGCCGAGCAAGTGGTGTGGGACGAAGCGCCCGACCGCATCCGTTTTGGCGTTTGCCACTATCCGATGAGCCTTGATCTGCTGCCGACGGATATGATCAACCTGCATGGACACACGCACCAAAAGCAATCGCCGCCGTTGCGCGTCAACATGTCCGTGGAGCATTTGGGTTTCAAGCCCCGCACGCTGGATGAACTGGTGTCTCCCAGAGACATGAAGTTGCTGATCGCGCGCGCCTTGGACCCAAAAATGGTCACGGACGCTGAAAAGGATTTTATGGAGCGCTTGGCCGCCCAGCGCTTGGCCAAAGGCGAATTGACTTATTCGCGAGCCATTCGAGCCAATATGTGATGGCGCCAGCGGCGCGACGGAGCTTCATGCCCGCTCGCGCCCATTCCCATCGATTGATTTTCAGCCTTCTGGGGTTTCGCCATGCAGCAAAAACATCTTGATCTCGCCGTCGTTTGCTTTGAGTTCCATTTGCCCCCGCTGAGGCCCGCGAAAACAAAAATTGAACGCGATTATCCGAATGAAAAAGGCGCGATTTTTTTGTATGGGCAGACGTCGGCGGCCCCTTCTTTGTTCGAGTCAAGCTCCTTGACGCCCGCGGGCGCGACGGACGCGCAAATTCGATTTTCAAAGGCGATCAGGGACGCAGGGCTTTGCCCCGCAGGGGGGTTTGGAGAGCCGCGTTGGGACCTTGCGGAGGAGGGAGTGGCCTGGATGTCGCTGGAAAGCCCTTGGGACGCGGGCGCAGACGCCGGCTGGGCCTCGGGGCTGGTGGTGCCGCTGCCCGCGGCGGCGGACGTCCGCGCGTTGACGGTGAATCTGGGCGTGATCGACTGCCGACATGACTCTCGGCGCGCGCTTGGCGTCATGGACGAATTCATAAAAAATGAGTTTCATGGGCACCCGTTGGTTTCGCCCTTGGAAGCCATTGAGATATCGCAAGAATTTCATCAACGAACCGGCTGCGCCCCTTCGTTGGGAGTGAGCTACCAAGTCGCCTTTGCGCAGCGCCTTCCGGGCCTTCTGGCCGCGCGTCGAGAGCGGTCTGAGTTGTTCGCTTCTGTTGCGGCGACTGCGAGCGCCTATGGAGATGCGGCGCCGAAAAAAGCGTTGCCTGCCCCGCCGCGATTGTGAGGGCGGCCATTGGCCCTGAGCGATCCTTTTCAGCGCTGAAACGCTCCGCCCATCTCGTCTCCGCTCTGGCAATGCGACACGCCAAGGTCCCATTCGGGGCTTTTTTGCATGAGCCGCCGCATGGGCTCACCGGGCTGGGAGTGGCGTTTCACAAGGGGCGAATAATTAGTTGCTTTTTAAAACAAAATGAAGAATAATGGTTTATGAGGAGCCGTGCGCCGCGGCTTGTGTTATTGAACGCTGAAAATCAGCGCCAATCGACGCGAAAAATGCTTTTGGAGCGCCCAATGAGCCGCAAAAAGAACGCAAAAAACCCCAAACCTTCGACCCTCCCCGAACAAGGCGTCCTTGCGCCAGCAGCCCGCAGCGTGCGAGGCGAAACGCACCAAAGCCAAGGCGAATGGGAATCCGAGCAAAAAGAAAACCTCGCCCGGCTTCTGGCTCCTCGACCCGTGAAGAAAGTCGCCCTCATGGGCATCTCCGGATGGCCCCCGCACATCGGGCATGCGTTGGCGGCCCAAAAGCTCGCCGAGTCCTATGATTTGGTGCTGGTTTCTCCCGCCGACGGCAATCCCTTCAAGCCGCATCTGCCGCCGCTTCAAAGCCGGTTGCGCCAAACCGAAAATCTGATGCGCGAGGCGCTCCCCAAGCATGGCCGCGTCAAAGTCCGCTCCATCGGAGGCCTCGTCGCCCAAGCCAAACGCGCGCAGGGCGAGGAGAATCCACAGGCGTTCACTATCGAGGAGCTCGCGTGGATCAAGCGCGAAGGCGAGATATTAGGCGAAATATGGGAAGCCAAAGCCGCTTTTGGACCCGACGTCCTGCAAGCGGGCAGCTTTGAGCGATTCAAAGACGCCGGCCGCATACTCGCGGAGTTCGGCGTTGAAAAAATGCCGGACAACGGCTGCCCTCGCAGCAGCCAGCTTCGAGCGGCCATGGCCTCTGTCAACCGATGGGGGGCCTCCGAGTTTTTGGCCCTGGCCGGCCGGGTCGGGCGCGCGAACGCTTTGGAATACCTTTCGACGGGCGAGTTTTTGAAGATCGGGCATTCCATTGACGAAGAGGCTATTTTCGAAGCCCTTGGAAAATGCTCTTTCAATCACTCTTCGACCCCGGATTCCGCGCTTTTCGCGAGCGCTTCGCCAAGCTCGAATGGACCGTCAGAGCCGGCGCCATCTCGTGTGTCGCCACGGCTTCCCGCGCAGGTTTTTTCTCGCAAAAGGACCATGGGCCCGTGATGGCCGCGGGCACCCTTGGGTCGCCCTGCGCAAAACGCCACGCGCTGCGCTGGCTTTTTTGAAAAACCGCGCGCAGCGCGCGTCATTCAGCGTCGCCGCTCCTGAATCAACAAGCCAGGATCACGTTTGCGGGCTCGCCCTGACAAGCCAGCAAAAAGCATTCGCAACCGATCGACAGGCTCGCGAAGGCCTTGCGGCCAACACCAACCCGCAAATCAAAAGGGAGCTTCGATGGGGCGACCAAAGCGCAAATTCATCCGGTGGGCGGGCAAGCCAAACGCCTTGAATTGAGGTTTCCTGTATGCGCGCTCGGAGCGGTTGGGGCTCCCGCCAACCGCCACTGGTCGGGGATTGGAGAAGCGTGGGGAATAACGGATGAAATAGAGGATCCAAACAGCTTCGCGCGCCAAACTCGCGCTGGACAAACAGCAAATTCGGCGCTTAAACTGCGAAAAAGGTTTCTTCTGCGGAATAAGGCAACACAGCGGCATTAAGCTGACAATTAAAAGAAAAAGCCTTGTTTTAAGCACATTTTGTTGCAATTTTTTTTGAGCAGGGCGCGCCGCGCGCTTCAAAAGATTGCTATCATTGGGTTATTCGCGCAGGGCGGCAAGCCTGGATCAAAAACAACGCGCGAAATTGCCAAAAGCACACTGGGACCGGGGTCTGAACCGAATCGTTCGGCGAAGAAACAAGCCCAAAGGAGCGTTTTATCAACCGCGGCCCTGAACCCGCCGCCAGGAGCAACGAATGTCGCAGCATCCGCAACAAGGGATTGAAACCATTGAGAATGTGGCCGCAGGCACCTTCACATGGGCCGCCTTGGCAGCCCGGTTTGGATTGAAATCGGCGCAAGGCCCGCATGAAGCGTTGGAGAAAACACGCCAGGCGTTTGAGTTGATCGCCCAAAAAACAGGACTTCCAGAGCATTTGGCTGGATTGGGGGCATCGGTCTCCCTGTTTGTGCAAGGGGCTGAATCGACATTGGACGAGCTCTCGCTGCGCTCAACGCAATTCGCCCGATGGGACGCGCAAACTGAAACGCTGGTCGCCCCGGCAAGTTTGGATGGAATTTTCTCCGCCTGGCACGCCGCGGCCGAGGGTTGGCTGGTTTCAAGCGCAAGCCCGTCCAAGAACCGCTCCAAGCAATTGATCGGAAAGCTCGACACCGCGATTGAAGCGCTTCCTGCGGCTGCTCAACTCGAGCGCACAAGCTGGGTGGAGTGGCCGCTGAACCGCGCGCATCAGTTGACGGACGCTTTGCTTGAAAAGGCTGGCGCGCCGGACTCGCTCGCGTTGGGTCGCAGGCTGGCGCGCCAAGGGCAAGCCAATGAAAAGCCGCTCGCGGTGTCGCAAGCGGCCGCGCATGGCGTTGAAGGCCTGTCCTTGAGCGGCGAGAAAAAAGAAGCGCTGGCGGCCCTCTGGCGAGAGGCCGTGGCTTGCCGCGCAGCTCGGAGTCGGTTTGCTGAGCGCAACCGCGACAGCAAGAGGCTCAGCGCCTTCAGCTTGGCCGCCGTGGCGCAAGACGAGCGCGACTCGCACGTCACCGCGGAAAAGGCTCCGTCGTTGGACACATTGGACAACGTTGAAGAAATGCTGAGCTCCTCGCGCAAATCCTCCAAGAGCCAGCCGAAAGCCGTCAAGGGCGCGACGCACGCAGCGACGCCCCGAGTGTGGTCCGACGCCGCGGCCTTGCGCTCGCGCGCGGCTCAAACTTTTTTCGTTCGAGAAAAAAGCGAAGCGGCTCAGCGTCATTGCGAGTTGTTCTTGCTGCCGTGCGAGCAAGAGGCGACGCGCCTGGCGCCGATTTGGACGGATTTTTGGCGGCACGCGGCGCCTCTGCTCGCTGAGGCTTTGTCGCAAGGATCGCCCAGCCAAAAAGCGGGCGCCCCGATGAATGAAACCATTCAGCCCGCGACGGAGGCGAATTGGATGCCGCCGGCGTCCATCAACATGCAAGCAAAATCGGCTGAGCGATCCCAAATTCAGGCGCCCGTTTCGCGCGCCCGAGCGCCCGCTTGACGCGGGCGAGGCTCCCTTGGCGGCCGGGCCGGGCCGGCATGCGCGTTGGCCGCGGAGCCCGAAGGCTCCGTGGCTTTTGAGGCCCTGAGCGCGCGTTGTTGGTTAATGGGCCATTTTTGCGTCCCGCCGGCTTTTTCTTGTCTGCGCGCCATTGGCAGATCGACGCCGGAGCCTTCAACGCAAGGAGCGGGCGGGGACGGAGGGTCTTGAAAATCAATGGGCGAGCCCCATTGCGAAAGAGACGCAGAAGCAGACGCAGAAGCAAACGCGCAAGTCGGTGGCCCGGCAGAACGAGGCGGCGATTCCCGCGCGCATTTATGGCGATCAACTTATTCAAGGACAGTCCATGGAAACGCAAGAAAGGATCAAGCAAATAATTGAGGAAAATTCAATTGTTTTGTTCATGAAAGGAACCGCCCAATTTCCCATGTGCGGTTTCTCGGGGCGCGCCATCCAGATACTGAAGGCGTGCGGAGCCGAAAACGTGGTGACCGTGAATGTCTTGGAGGACGATGACATTCGGCAGGGCATCAAGGCCTTCTCCAATTGGCCCACGATCCCGCAGTTGTATGTGAAGGGCGAGCTCATCGGAGGTTCGGACATTCTCATGGAGATGTATGAAGCGGGCGAATTGCAACCCTTGCTCGCCGCGTGAGGATCGGAGAGGCTAAGGAAAGGCCGGGCGCCCGCCCGCAGGCGCATTTTCCGTCTGGCGAAAAAAGGCGCCTCGATGGCAATGGACGCCATCAGGCTCTTCAACCCCAAAATTTACCTTGCCAAGCGAAGCGCGAGGGCTCACAATGTTCCCTTCGCTCACGGGCGTTTTAGAATCCCGTCAGGCGCCCTCAAAATGGCCCATGGATCGCGTTGCGAGCAGGCCATTTTCCTCATTTTTTGAAGGCCGTTTTCCGCAGGAGCTTCACCATGCAACAGGAACAAAAAAATGCACGCTTCGTCAGTGAGTCGGCTCTGATCGCGCTGGGCTTGCCCACTCCGGAAAATGGCGACAGCACGCGCGCATGGAGCGGAGAGGCTCAGATTGAAGGTCGCGCGCGCGTGTTTCAATTGGTCGCGCGCCGAGTCCAGGGCCGCTTGGAGGCTCACGTCACGAGTTTTGACGCCAAAGACCCGAGCGAGCGCAAAGACGAAGCGGATTTGTTGTGGGAAGAAGGCTCCGAAGGAGCCGAGAACTCCGCCTTTCGCGTGGATGGCCGCCCTGCGAGCCAAGAAGAGGCGTTGGCTCGAATCGCGGCTTGCGCGGCTTTTGCGCGCAATGTTCGCGACCGCAAGGCGGTGTGACAAAACCCGCTGCATCGTCGATTGAGCCGCCACCGCGCTCCTGATTTGGGCGCGGTTTTCTCTTCGTCGCGCTCAGGCGTTCGTGGGCCCTTGTGGATCCGGCGCCTCTGCGCCAGCGGGCGACACGGAGCCTGAGGGCGATCCCGCCGGCGCATTGTTCGCGCAAACGGGCGGCGTCAGCGCGGGCTGCCCCGCAACGCCCGGCGCGCAGAGAACCCGCATCGGCAAGGAGCGCGGGCTTCTGCGCGGCCGAAAACGGAAAAACGCCGCGATTCCCGTTCCGTTCTCCCATTGAGACAATGAACGCACGCGCGCTTGCGGAAGCCACACGATCAAGTCTTGGCGCGCGGCGTCGCAAGAAAGGGCCATCGCTGAGCGCCAAAAAGAAAACACAGCCAGAGTCGTCAAAAGGGCCATGCTTTTGCCTCGGCCCCCCCACTCAAAACCCAAAAAAGACGCGCTTTGAGTGGCTGTGGTTTTGAGAGCGTGAACGCCGGCGCCGTCAGCCAACATCGCATCGACCAAAAAGCCAAAGAAAAACAGCCCTAAGCTAAGCGCCACCGCCTCGGCCGCAAGCAAGGACACCAGGAGCGCGCACGCGGATTGGTTTCGCCAAAACGCATGCAGCGACGCGCGCAGCAAGGCGTGCAACGGGGCGGCGGCCTCTCGGGCAAGCAGCGCGGGGGCAAGCCACAAAAGAGCCGCGCCAAAAACCCACGAAGCCAGGGCGAAGAAAATCAGGCTGGCGCTTTTTGTGAAATGCCCCAAAAAATAAAGGGCGGCTAAATCCATTTGGCTGCCCGACTCAATCCAGCCCTGGGCTAAAAAGAGCGCCAACGGCGCAGCTCCCAGAAGCTGGAAAAACACAAGGATGACGCCCAAACAGAGGGCTTTTCCAAGACGGGCATCGGCGAAAGCCGGCGCGAAAAAGGCCAGCGACAAGGGCCCTCCGCGCCGCGCTGATTGCGCAGCCAGACAAATCGCCGTGTGGACGGCTGGCGTCAAGATCGCGCTCAAAAAGAGGCCGGCCGCCAACAAGCCCATCGCTTTCCTTGGAGCGAATTGAGCCGGGGAAAAAGCGATCAGCGCGAGAGACAAAAAAAAGGGCAGCGTGCTGAGCGCCGCGATCAACGAATAGCGCCACGAAGGGATTGAAAAGAGTTTTTGAATGCCATCAAAAGCCCATTCAAGGGCGTGGCGCGCGGGTTCGCCACAACGCGAGAGCGGGATGTCGGACATGGAAGCCCCTGGCATGCGCCTTGAATGGAGCTCCGAAGGGAGCATGAAGCCAAAGGGCGAATGCATGCCGAGGCTATCGCGCGGCGCAATGCGGCACAAGGCTCAGAAACCCTGGGGGAGAGACAAAAACAAAATAAATGCCAGCCGGCGAAAAAAAACTCGACGAAGCGCGGAGTGAGCTTTTCAAAGCGTCGGATTGCGAAACATCGCGACGCGTGAAAAACGATTGCCGCGGGGCGGCGAGCTCCAAGCGGCAAAACAGGCGCCTCAGAGACCATAAGCCGAAGTCCGGCTCTGAAATTAGGCTATTTTCGCAATTGGCCGGGCAACGCGACTTGCGCAGATGGCAAACAGCCCCATTGAGCCAGAGCAAGAATATAGAAAGGAAGTCTCGGCTGTTGGGGCTCGAAGGTTAGGGCTGCCGGATTGGTTCCGCATCGCGCGTCGCAAAAAAACAACAAAGAAGGCCTTCGAAATCGTAAAAAACAGTAAATCTATGGGTTGAAGTCAGCGCTTTTCATGGTAGTGTGGCAATAGGCAAGAGCTGTTGGTTTGGGCCAATCTATTGTCTTAGCAAATAGAAATTACATCGTCGGAAGGGCGGAATTTCAGTCCATGGCGCTTTCAGTCTTGCGAAGCCGCCATTTGGCGCTCAAAACGAAATGATTTGGCCGGATTGGCCAAGTCAGCGGTAGGATGGAGTCGCCCGTTCTTTAATGTAAGGAGTAGGAGCGGCGGCCGCCCGTTGGGATTCCGGGATTTTCAGCGACCGCTTTCATTCATTTTTTCTCATCGCTTGTTTTTCAGGAATCAATCATGTTGATGTTCAGCCGCGCATCCGCGAAACCGGCCAAAAAACTGGGCCAACGAAGCATTCAGCGTGAAGTGAAAGCCGTGGGCATCGGTTTGCATTCGGGCCGCACGGTGGAAATGACGCTGAGCCCGGCCGCGGCCGACACGGGGATCGTCTTTGAGCGAGTGGACTTGACGCCGCCAGAGATTTTTCGCGCCGACGCCTTTTCCGTGGGGGACACCCGGCTGGCGTCCACGCTTGCGAGCGCGCGGGCGAAAATCTCCACGGTCGAGCATTTGATGGCCGCTTGCGCGGGGCTGGGAATCGACAATTTGCGCGTGCAGCTAGGGGCGGAGGAAACGCCAATCCTCGATGGGAGCGCCGCGCCTTTCGTTTTTTTGCTGGCGAGCGCCGGCGTTGTGGAGCAGGCGGCCTCGAAAAAATTCTGGCGATGCGTGACGCCTGTCGAGGTCCGAGAGGGCGAAAAATTCGCGCGCATGAGCCCTTGGATGGGCGTGAAGCTGCACGTTGACATTTCCTTTGACCACCCGGTGCTGCGCGGGACGGCCAACGCTGAATTTGACATGGGCGAAGAGTCGTTTGCCCGAAAAATCGCTCGCGCGCGGACCTTTGGCTTTGCCCAAGAAGTCGAAGCCCTGCGCGAAATGGGTTTGGCGCGCGGCGGCAGCCTCAACAACGCGATCGTGCTCGATGAAGAGCAAATCGTCAATCATGGCGGATTGCGCATCGAAGAGGAATTCGCTCGGCACAAGCTTTTGGACGCGCTGGGGGATCTGCGGCTGTCTGGCCATCAAATCCTTGGATTCTACGAAGGGTCAAAACCCGGCCATGGCCTGAACAATCAGCTTTTGCGCGCGCTTTTCGATCAAGGCGCGCTGGAGCTGTTCGAGTTCGCCAACGAAAACGAGGCTCCTCCCGGGCTGCGTTTTTCCCCGCAATCGCTTTTGGATTGATTCCGATCAAGCTCGGCGGCCGCATTCGCTGAGCGCCCCGCGGACGCGCAAAACAATTGGCTTCAACTCAAAAAAAGAGTAGAATGGGCCCCAATGTGGGCGTCGCTACGCGGAAAAGGCGCGAAGCGCGGCCGTCAAAGCCTGCGTGAATGAACTCTTTTGCCCGGATTTGAAAATTCACCGGGCGCGCATCCCGCGACAGCGCGCAACGATCGACGGCGGCCTCGCGCCCTCGTCTCAAGGAAATCAATGACCAATCGATTTTTATTGTCTCAAAGCGATCTCTTGGGGCTGTTGGGGCTTTTCGCCATCGCCTACAAAGACGGCGCATTTGTCGACGGTCGCACCCAAAAGATAGCTGAACACACCCTGCCTTTGGCCGGAGGGTTGTTTTCCTTCAAGGACGCCGTGACGCAAGTGATGCGTGCGGCCCCTGCCGCCGCGCGTTTTGAGGCGGGGCTTTGGGCCTTGGAGGAAATGGGCATCCTCACGTTGCGCCACGAAGACGATTTGGATCGGGGTGGCAATGAAACCCCGTTGTCCAATCCATTTTTCCAAGAGCAACATGACATTCCGCACGAGGGCGATCGCTGGGCGGCGACGCTGTTGGGAATGCAGGTGGCGTGGAGCCACGTCAAAGAGCGCTGGGCGTTTGAAAAGCCGGCGCACCAAATCAGCGACGCCTCAAAGGAGACGTTGAACCAAGCGCTGGTTCGTTTGGGGCCGGGAATGGCGATTCATTGATTGGGCCGCGCGATTTTTCGCATTCGCCCATATTGTCCACAAAGAAAAAAAGCCGCAGATGCGGCTTTTTTTATGGAGCGCGCTCGCCTTTGTCAGAGCGTTTCAACGACGCGATTTGAGGGTTTCGATTCCAAACTGCGATGACAGAGCGGCCTTGGGGGCAGGCGCGCTCCACGCGCGAACCCAAGCTCGAAAAGCCCCAAACCAAAACCACAGGCAAATCGCGCACATGATCACGGCAATCGGCAAAGACAAAAACGGAGCGCCGCAATATTCCGCCAAAAGCCGCGCGTCGCTGTGCAGCTCCAAGTGGAAAATCAAGACGCCAATGTCTGACCAGGTTTGCCAAAACAAGAGCGCCGCCAGAAACCCCGCGATCAACTGCGAGCGCTTGCGACCCAGATAAAAAAGCGCGCCGCCCACCGCGAGGCTCGCAAGCCAAGGCATGCTCCATTTCCCGGTGACCGCGATGACAATTTCGGGGACAACCAAAACCGCAGAAAGGAGCGTCCAACGCAATTCGGGCCGCCAAGTCGCTGAACGCAGCAACAACGAGCCGATTAGGGCGCAACCAGTGTAGCCCGCGATGGAGATCAGGGGATACACGCCGCCCGAGGTCAAGGTCACAGCGTCCAGCCCGTGCAGGTCAATCGCCAGCACATGGCCGCCTGTGATCCACGCCATCAGCGCGTGACAGCTTTCATGCAGGCTGGTGGCCCACCACAAAAAGGGCCAGGTCCACGCCGCCGCGAAAGGAAATCCCAGCGCCAAGCCAAACGCCAACGGAGCCGTCAAGGACAGTCCGCGATGCGCGGCGCTTGGAGCGGTTTTGGCCAGGGCGGACGCTGATGGCGACAACGCGCGTTTGAGCGCCTGTTTGTTTTTCCAACTTTGAATCGGATGCCAAGCCATGAAGGGCTCCAAGCAAAAGAAATGAGGGGGCGAAACGGCTGGAGCGAAAAGAGTTCGCGACGCTCAGGCCTGCCTTTCTCTCATATTATCGCTCAATCGCTCCGCTGGAAGTGAATTTATTGCTCTTCCTTGAAAAATATCGCGTTTGGCCAAAGCCAGAAGCAGCTAAGCGAGGTCAATTGAAGAAAAAGGGGGCTGTCGAAGCGCAAACGGGGAAAGCGCGAAACGAAAACGAGAGAGCCGGGGCTCTCTCGTCGGGGAAAACAAAAATCAGCTTCAACGCCGGTTGGCTCAACGCCAAACGGGACCGCCGGGCCCTACTTTTTGAAGGCCTTCCAGAATATCAAGGTAGCCGTCTTCGTCGATCGGATTGAACACTTTCGGCGGCGGTTTGCGTTGCGGAGCCGCTGCCGCGCCGCCCGCGCCGCCGGCCCATCGTTGGTTCCAGGCGTTGGCGTATTTGTTGGTGAACACAAGCGACTCGCGAGAAACCTTTTTCACGTTGCCCCAATTGACGGGGCCCGCGAAAACCTCAGTGTCCAAATCCTTGAATTGCTTGGAGTATTTGATGATTGACGGGAAAGAGATGCATTTTTTCTCATGGACCATTTGTGGAATTTGTCCGCTGCGCTGGACGTCCAGAACGTCAAAAACGCTGTTGCCGACCGCGGTGAAAAGGTGGCCTTTTTCAAAAAAAGATCCATTGCAGTGGCAGAAAGTGAAACTGGTGTCGATCAGCGTCTCGAGCGACGTGCCGCCGCGCACGAATTTGCCATACATGCGCGCCACATCTGACCACAAAGGGCCATAGGCGAGCTCGCGCTGGCGCCAGTCGAGTATGAGGCCAAGGGCGTCCACCCAGTCGCTCAGGCCGACGGCTTTGTTCGATTGGGCAATGACGCTCAGGGCTTTGCCGGATTCGCCAAAAGCCGGCGTCCACCAGGTGTTGCTGCCGTGCTGGCCGCACACTTCGCGCAAGAGATCCGCGCATTCGGCGCCGAAATCGTCCTCGATCATCTCAAACTGCGAGGGCTCCGGGTGCGTGAAGCTGGCCATCGCGTTGAGCATGAAAAAGATGTCATGGAACATGCGCACGCCGATCGCGTTGCCTTCGGCGCAATATGTCTCAAACAAGTCCTTGTGCAGCGGCGAAACCACATGCGATTGGGCTGCTTGTTGGCTCGCGAGCGTTGAGGCGTGGTTGAAAAAATAAAACGTGACGGCGGTTTCTCCGATGGAGACTTTTTGTGCTTTTTTGCAAAATTCGAGCGTCTGCGTCGCGATATCGCTCACTTTTGAGTGAGAAATGTCGCGGCTTTTGAACAGCGGACGGTTTCGATGCTCTTCCAGGGTCTGAAACGGGGCTGCATACATGCGGCGGGTCCTCCGGGGGCGTTTTCGGGCGCCAAAACAGGGTGTGAATGCGTCTATTATCGCACAGTTCCGGGCGATTGGCGAGAAGAACGGAACCGGCGATCAAGAAGATTCAAAAAGCGCGCCGCAAGCGCCCGTCGCAAGGCCGTTTGTTGGGCAAACGCCACTCGCGTCAGATCGACCGCGGCGCTCGGCGCTTGGCGGCGGGGTCGCGCGGCGCAAGGGCGGCGAGAGCTTGCGCCTCGGCGCGAGCGAGCCAATGATCCAGCTGGGCGAGCTCTTCTTGCCGATAATGCGAGACGGGCGTCCCGATGGGATTCTGCGCGGACCACTCAAAAAAAGGGCCGCGCGGGGCATGCGGCAACGCCGCGACCGCGCGCGACAGCCATTGCTCGGCCATTTCATTGCATTCGCCCATCGTGCGTTGGGCGATCGAGAAATCCGCGCGAGCAAAAAAAACAGGCCACTGCCGCTCGCCCACGGCGGGAAAGTCTCGGTGAATCTCGTCGTCAGAAAGGGCCTCCAACGTGAGCAGCGGGGCGCTGTCGACTTGGGCCAACGACTGCGCCAGGCAAGCAAAAAGCTTGGCGGAGCGGCGCGCGTCCTGCGGGTCGACAAATCGCATCGGAATGACCCTGTCCAGCATCAGCGTTTGGCAAGGCCCGGCGTTCTGCGCGCGGCCAAATGGCCAGCTCGAGGCCACTGCGGCCCGAAGCAGCAACAAACCCATCGCCTTGGACGGCGATTCCATATCTCGGGGCTCCATGGCGTTGACATGCGCGGGCTCCCCGCCCAAAGCGAGCTCCTGGCTCGCGGAGGCCAAAAGGTCCGTGGTCTCGCCTTGCGCGACGCCTAAGGTGCTGAACATGCGGGGCCTCGTGAATTGAAGGATGAAAAAGAACCCCGCGGCGCGGATTGGAAACTTTTTGCCAATCTGTCCACTCGCGACGCAGAACAAGGCCGCTCGATTCAACAAAAAAGCCGCGTTCTTGTTCGCCGCGTTTTTGGGGCGTCAAAGCGACGACATTTAAGGGTTACCCCGATCATGGGCCAGCGGGGCAATAAAATCAAGAGGCCAACCGGAAAATCCGGCCCTCAACGGGCGCCCTTGGTCGCCTCTCGCGCGCCATCAAGGAAAGCCAATCTCCCTCGCTGTTCGGCGTTCGAGCGGGGCGCGGGAGCCGCTGCTCAATTGCTCGCGCCTGTGGCGAAGCGCCTGCTGCCCCCTCAGCGCGACGTCTCGCGCAACGACGCAAACAGGAAGAGCGCCGCCATCAATCCGTTGGCGAACATTCCATGGGCAAGCGCACGCCGCAGAGGGCAAAGAGAACGGAGGCTCAAAAAAGACAAAAAAATTGTTGACAACTGGGCGAGCTGTGTGCAAAATTGTTTTCAGCCGCCGGAATCAACCGGGGCGCAACGCAAATCATCGATCCCATCATGGAAAACTAAGTTTTTTATTTTCGGCGCAAGACGCCACCGATTCGTCCACCGTGAGGCCGCGAAGCTTTTTGCTTTTGGCTCAACTGGGCTTCGCTCGAAGCCGCTCAATCACGATGAAAAGGATGAATCACATGAAAACGCAAAACACTTTGTCTTCCCTCGCCGCCAATTTCTTTGGGGTGAAAAACCATTCTGGCGCGCAAGCGAAAACCACTGAGCAATCGGCTGAATGCCTGATCGCGTCCGCCGCGAGCGGGTCGACCAATGCCGCGCATGAGTCTGCGTCGGAGCGCCCAGCGATTCCGGGCGTCGAAATCCTCGGAGCGCAAAATTGGACGGTGTGGCGTGAAGCCATTCGCCAAAAAGGCCGAGAAAAAGCAATTTCGGCGCAACACCTGACGCTGCTCAACATCCTTCGCGGACTGCCCGCCGAGCGAGGCTTCGCCCCGCTTTCGCCCCGCAACTGGACGGGCGGCCGAATGGCCTGGATCTCGCTCGCGCTCGCGCTGGACCAACTGTCCATGACGCTTTCCGAATTGGCGAAAATAGCCAAAGGCGGCGCTTTGATGCGGCCCTGGCTGGAGGCGCGCGCGCAGCATGTTTTTGGCGAATCGCTCTGGATTGAGCTTTCAAAGAATCACGACGCGTTGGCCGCGATCGCCGGATTGGCCGCGAAGGAGCGCCAGCGAATCCGCGAGATCCAATCGGGCTGGAAGGGAATGCAAGAGCGTGGCGAGTCGCTGCCGCCGGAGGCGCGCGTCTCAGAAGCTCCGCAACGCGGTCCGAAGCCGGTTTTCTCGCGGCCTGCGACAGTGGGGGCGAAGGGCTCTGACGCGAAAATCCGTGAAATCAGCTCCGAGCCGGGAGCTGTCGAAGACCCAGCGGATGCGCAAGGGAATGGCGTCCGCGACGCTCGCTTGGCCGGAGGCGCGCATGGACTTTGAGGCCTATCAAGCGCGAGTCCTTGAACGCGGGGAGAGCGCGATTTCAAGCTCCCAATCAGGGCTTTGCGAACCCGCGCGGGGCTTGGAGTATTCTTCGCAGGGGCGAGAGAGGGAGCCCAAGCGCTGCGTGATCGCGTTGCGATCGGACCTGCCGCCAGAGCATCAGATCATCCAGGCCGCGCATGCGGCGTATGAAGCGGGCGCGCTGTTTGGATTGCCGGGCGAAGGCCCTTTGCATTTGGCGCTGTTGGAGGCCAAGGACGAGGCGGACTTGATGCGTTTGGCTGGCGCGGCGGAGGCCGACGGGATTGAGCTGGCGTTGTTTTTCGAGCCAGACGGCGACACCGGCGCCACGGCCTTCGCCACGCAGCCGATCCACAAAGGGCAAAGCCGTTCGCTCAGAAAAGCCAAGAAATGGCCGGGGAGGCGATTGGGCTCATAGACCGGCCCTTGCGCGGCCTGTTCGTTTTTTTTGTTTTGCCTCGAACGTTGCCGGGAGTGGGCCGCGGGCCGCCCGAAAAAGGCCGGCCCTCTTCCTTAAGCGAGGCGATCTGAATAGCTGAAAAAGAAAAGAGGCGCTTTTGGGCGCCTCTTTTTGATTGGGTTGGCCATTGAGCGGATCCAATTGAATGGAAGCCAGATGCTGTCTCGCCGATCCGTCACGCGAGCATGGAGCTCTCTGTGGCAGGGTAGGCCATGACGCCAGGCGTTTCCATTGGGCGCGCCAGGCCGATCATGACGCCGTGGATTTTGAGCTCGCCGTCTGCGTGGATGATTGGGTAGGCGTCATTCTCAGGTTTGAGGGCGAAGGAATCGCCTTCGCGGATCAAACGCTTCAAAGTCCATTCGCCATCCACCAGGGCGACGACGATGTCGTTGACGAAGGCTTCCTTGCCGATTTCAACGATGACCAGGTCACCCGAATTGATTTGAGCGTTGATCATGGAGTCGCCTTTGACGCGGATGACCATGGTGCGCGATGGATTTTTGACCTTGATGCCCATTTGCTCAATCTGGCGCCAATCGACGCGGTCAAACGCTTCGTCGAAGGGGCGCTCGGCGGCGCCGGCGGGAATGCTCATGGCGAGGGAGCCCGCGAAAAATTCGCTGGTGGGCTGATATTCGCCGATTTGGTCTTCGTCGCGCTTCAAGACGCCCTGGCTCACCCAGCGGGCGAGAGTGGCGAGAATTTTTTCGTCGCTGGCGCCAAAAAGCAGGGTCATGGCCGACCGGCTCGGGAGCGAGCGGTGTCGGGCGTAATAATCTTGCAATTTGTTCAGTGCGGTGCGTTCGTTGAGTCGCATGGCAAAATCCTTGTTCACAACAGTGGGATCGCTGCAGCGTCTTTTCGCGCTTTGTTTCCTTCAAATCAAAGAGATGTCCAGGCTTGCTGGACGACTGATTCAAGAGAAACCCATTTCGCAGAGCTTGGCAAGCCGTCGGGCGGCCCTGAAGTGAGAAAAAGTGGGGGAAAGTGGCAGAAAAAGGGAAAAAGAGAGGGCTTTCAGATAAGCGGTAGGCAATTAACTCACAAAGCAACTGGTTTCAAGATTGCAGCCCAAGCCAGCCAAGCGTTTGCGGGGAGAGTGGAGAAAGGGCAGAAATCGGCTAAAAAGAAGCCGGCGCCGCCCAGCGCCCGACCAACGTCGGATAGGGGGTCAAAAAGCCAAAATTATTGAAATAAATGAGGGTCGGAAGGTTCACGAGGGGGAAACACGAAGACCAATTGTCGGCCAAGACCCCATGAAAATAGAAAATAGAGGTATTTTCGTTCCCTTTTTTGCGGGGCGCCGCCATTGCTTTGCGTTGTGTTTCACGATGGCGTTGGCGTCAAAATCCAATATTCAAGTGGGGTCTGTGGTCTTTCCGACGACCCAAAAACACGAAAAAGGCGCCAATTGCGAATGGTTTTCAACCAGACGGCCGACCGGCGGAGGAGAAGAAGGGTGGAAAAGAGAAACAAAGGGGTGGGTTTTGCCGCGTGAGCGGGGTATAATAATCAGGAACCCCCTTACCCTCTGGGCGAAACTCGAAATGACGCAAAACGACACGCAAAGCAATTTGGACGCGGAAAGCCAAAAGGTCTCCACCCGCCGCCAAGACACAATCAATCGCCTGGGCCAAGAAGAAGGCCTCGCTCCGTGGGCCATGCATTTGGCTGACGCAGGCCAGCGCGCTTTCCCGGATGCGGAGCGCGCGGCCGATCGCAATGAATTTCAGCGCGATCAATCCCGAATCATCCACTCGACGTCCTTTCGCAAGCTCCAATACAAGACCCAGGTGTTCACCAACACCCGCGGCGACTTGTTCCGCACGCGCCTGACGCATTCGATGGAAGTCGCGCAAATTTCGCGCTCGACGGCCCGCGCCTTGCGCCTGAATGAAGACCTCGCCGAAACCCTGGGCCTGGCCCACGACATCGGGCACGCGCCTTTTGGGCATCTGGGCCAAGACGTCCTGCAAAGCCTGATGAAGGCTCGCGGCGGCGACTTTGAACACAACCTGCACGGCATCCGCATTGTCGACAAGCTGGAAAGCCCCTATATCGAGCATGACGGCTTGAATCTTTTGTTCGCGACGCGCGAAGGCATCTTGAAGCATTGCTCCATGAAAAATGCCCGCAAAATCGGCGACCTGGGCGAGCGCTTTGTCAACAAGCGCTCGGCGGGCCTCGAAGCCCAACTGGTCGACTGGTGCGACGCCCTGGCCTACACGCACTCGGACCTGGAAGACGGCATCCGCGAAGGCGTTCTCTCGGTCGAGCAATCGAAAGCGGGCCTCCCGGGCTTCGCCGCCGCGATGGAGCAAGTCAAAGAACGCTATTCGGTGAAGGACGAAACCGATTCGCGCGTGTATCGCCAAGCGATCAACTTGATGATGAAGGGCGCGATTTCGGACATCATCGACGCCACGGCCAAGTCAATTGAAGAAAGCGGCATCCGCAATGTGGAAGATGTGCGCGCTCGGTCGGGTTATGTCGCAGGCTTCTCGCCGGAGTATTACAAAGAGCACATGGCGATGAAGAAGTTCCTGAGCAAAAATCTCTACAATCATCCGGATGTCTCGCGCACGCGCGACATGCATCACGGCATGCTTGAGTCGATCTTTCTCGCTTACGAGCGCGCGCCGGCTTTGATGCAAAAAGGCAAGATTGACGAAAAGGATTTGCCGCGCACGATTTGCGACCATATCGCCGGCATGACCGACCGCTACGTCATCGAGGAGTTCACGCACCTGCAACAGCAAAAAATCAGCGATCGCCCGGTTGCGAAGCGTCGCGCGGGAATGCGCGGCTAAATTCCGGGAGTTTCCAAACCACCGGAAACTCGCGCGGCTCCCGAAGATCGTCAAAGCCCTTGTGAAAACAAGGGCTTTTTCATTGGCTTGGAAGCCAAAAATATGCGAAAAAGGCGGTTTTGACGCAAATTCACGAGCATAACAAAAATTTGAAAGTGGGCGCGGAGAGCAAAAAAAGCAGAAAAAAGAGTCCGATCCGCGTTCCCGCGGACGTTCACAGCAGAAAATTGACAAGGTTTTGGTTTTTTCAGTTATTTTTGATTTTCAAAAAATGGATGAACCCGGCGGCGGGCGCTTCTGCCAGAGGGTTGATAAGCCGCAAGCTCCTCGAATTGCGTTGGGGAAGAGCCTCCGCGAGCCAGCGCAAAAACGATAAAAATCGTCAGAAAATAAGCGAAAATCAGCTTCGGATTCTGGCGCCCAAAAGCAATTTGTGCCATAACAATCGCCTGGAAGCGAGGAAGCCCTCGAATCACTGACTTTTGACATTTTCAAGAAAGGCCAATGGCGTGCGACAAGTTGCGTGGGGACATGCTTTGAACAAGGTTTGGGCTAAAATTGGGCGCGGAGACAGCGCGCTTGGCCGAGCGCTGGCGTTGGCCTGGGCGTTGTGCGCCCTGAGCTTGGCGTGGGTCACGAAAGAATTGGTCTGGGACGACAGCGCGGCGCTGCGCGGGCACGACGCATGGAGCAAGCTGTGGGATCCCTTCGCGATCGATCCGGCCGCCTATTGGCGGCCGCTGGGCGTCTTCGCCATGGAGCTGCCCCGTCTGATGGGCCTTTCAGACGCCTGGAGCAAGGCCGAAGGCCCTTTGCTTTGGGCCGTGGGCGTTTCTGGCGCACTGGCTTTCATCGCGCGCGCATTGCCCCATCACACGCCGCCAGGAGCGCGAAAGGCGACACTTCTTGCGCTGGCGGCCGGTTTTGGCGCGCTTTCCATGAGCGCCGAGCCCCAGTTGTGGATATCATCGCGCTTTGACGCGCTGCTTTGCGCGCTCGCGCCTTGGGCCGCTTGGCGAGTCGAGGGCCTGTGGCTGTCGGCGCGAGACGCTTCTCTGTCGCTCTCGTCTCCTGGCTCATTGGCGCTGCAAAGAAAAACGCCGCCGCGTTTGGCCTTGCGCGTGTTCGAAGGCGTCCTTTGGGCCCTGGCCCTGGCGTTGTCCAAAGAAACCGGCGCGGCATGGGTCGCGGGTTTTGTCGCTTGGGCTCTCGCGCGGGTCTTCTTTGGAAATTTTGGCGCTGATTCATCGATGCCCATCACCGAGCGCGCTCGTCGCAATGCGAGCCTTTTGGCCCTTGCCGTGGGGCTTGGGCTTGGATTCGTTGTTTGGTGCCTTTTGCGACATGGCCAATTGCAGCACGCGGCCAACGTCACCGAGTTGATGGGTCGACGCGCGGGGCTGCCTTGGAGCGCGCGCGGAGCGCTCTTCGCGCAAGGCACGACGCGGAGCTTTTTGGCGTTTGTCGCGCCATGGAGCGACCCAGGCCCATTGAAGGCGGCGTGGAGCGCGTGGCCGGCGACCGCGGGGGCGGCCCAGGGCGTCGTGGCTGCGGCGATTTGGATTTTGGCTCTGGGCGGATCGGCGCTGGCCGCCTGGCGAGTCCGTTCTCGAGCAAGCGCGGGCGTCTGGCTCGCTTTGGGCCTGGGAGTCGCTTTGGCGTTGTTTCACGCCTTGCTCGCGGCTTTCGCCGAGCAGTCAAACGGCGCGCTCTTGGCCGATCGCTACTTGGCCCCTTCGGCTTTGCTGTGCGCGCCGGCGATCGCGTGGGCCCTGAGTTGGGCAAGCCGGGGCGGAAAAATGGCCACCGCGGGATTTATGGCGCCCATCGCGAGCCGGGCGGCCGTGTTCACGCTGGTTTTCGTTTGGGCTGCGGGCCAATTCATCGCGTGGGAGCCATCGCGGCAGCCATGGCGCAATTCGCTTGACTTGTGGGGAGCAGCCGCGCAAAGCGCGTCGGAAACGAAACTTGCGCGCGTGAATTGGGCTTTGGCCCTGAATGCCGCGGGCCGAAGCGAAGAGGCCGCAGCGACCAGCGAGCGGTGGATCGCGGAGCACGAGGGCCCGAAGCTTGAAAATTGTCGTCTCTATTCGAATGCCATGCAGGCGGAAATGACATTGGGGCATATGCAAAAAGCGCGGGGCTTGGCGTTGGAGAGCGCTTCATTCGCCTCATGCGATCCAGGGCTCGCGACTGCTGCCGTTTACTTCTTGCTGCAAGACGACAAAACGTGCCCCAAGGCGCTTCCCTTGTTGAAGCAAACGCAAATCGAAGGCGACGGCGCGCCGGGATCCAACGATTTTTGGAGTTTTCAAAGCCCTCGGCAGCGCAGCGACATTCTTGCCCGCCGGGCTTTCGCCGAAGCGCGATGCGGGTCGATGACGACGGCCAATGCAGTCATGGATGACATGGGGCGCATGGAGCCCAAGTGGAGAGCTGGATCGCCCCTGAGAGCGAGCCTGATCCAGCAAGCGCAACGTGGGAAATAAGAAAATCACTGCTGCGAAAAAAAGCCCTGGAATGAATCCGGGGCTTTTCAATTTGAGGAGCTCAATCGCGAATTGTTTGGTGCAAGAGGCTTTTTCAATGAATGCGTTGCTGGTCTGGCTGCTTGTCGATGCGCCGGAAGAAAAGGGCCACAGAAATTTGAGTTCGGAAGATGGCAAAAGCCCTGTCGTAAGACAGGGCCTTTTGAGCCGTGGGCGCTTGGAATCGAATCCCGGGTTTTATTTCTCGCCCCCGGCGACGCCTTTTTTGTGGGCCTGATCCAGGGCTTCGCGAGCTGACTTGATGTAGAGCGGCATCCCCATATTCGTCAAATCACTGTCGGTGAAGCGTTGCGAGGCCATGTAGGCCTGTTTTTGAGCCTCATATTCCTGCGGGCGGCAAACCGCATACATCGCGAGAAGGCGAGGGCGGCCGGATGCGCGCAACATGGCGATGTCGGGGCCGTCGATGGTCGTGCGCATGATCAATGCCTTTTGGAGCGCCTCGATGGCCTCATCGCAATGCCCCAGAAGCAGTTGATGGCTTGCGATGTTCGATTGCATGGCGACGCCCGCGAATCCGGCGGCGGCGTATCGCTGCTCCAAGGCAAGCGCCTTCGCGACCTGGTCGGTGTTGGCATACGCCACGCCCAGGTTAGTGGCTGGGCGAATCAGCTCAGACGACGGCTGCCGGTTGGCCAATAGCTTTTCGCCATACGCCACGGCCGCCTCCGGATGATTGTTGTTGGTCAATTGGGCCAAGTAATTGCTTTTGGCCTCCATGGGCGCGTCAGGCATGCTCGCGGCATGTTCCCAAAAAGATTCCGGATCGGCGAAGTAAAGCTGGTTTTGCTTGGTTTGCCAAAGCCCCAAGAGACTGAACAGGCCCAAACTCAACACGACGAGCAATCGGACGAGGCGGCGCGTCGAGTCTGGCGACCCTTGCTTGACGGCGACGCCGCCCACGGCTGCTTCCGAAGGGCTGGCGAGCGCTGAGAGTTTGTCAATCAGCCAGGGGCCAATGGCCAGGCCCAAAACGAATAGCGGGGCCGACAAATAGCGCTCCGACACGGTGCTGCTGGCTGAGAGCCCCCCCAGCACGAGCATGGCTCCAAAAAAGAGGGCTCCTCCGAGCGCCCCCCAAGCCAAGGAGGCTGTGGGGCTTTTCGAGCGAACGCTCAAAAGAAGAGTCCAAAGCGCGGCGCCCGCGACGACAATCCAAAAAGCAATCGCCAGAGCCAACGGCCACGTCGAAGACGGCATCCAATAGATGACGGGCCGGGAAATTCCAATGCCGGGCCAATTGAGCAACTCGAACACATAACGGACAGCGCTCGCGGCCGACGTGGAGACGCGCTCTGAAAGGGATTGCGTTTGAACCATCGCGTGCGTGCCCACGACGCATTGGCGAGCGATCGCGGCCAAAACGCCGCCCGCCAGCAACCCGCTCGCGCCCGAATACGCCCGCCACGCCAGTTTGAGCCGCGCCCATCGGCCCGAGCCCAGAACAGACGCCGGCGACATCGATGACGCGAACAGAGAAAGCAGGCGCTGCGTTTCAAGCCGACCGATCCACAGCGAGAAAGGCAGAGCGCCAAGGAAAAAGCCCGGGGCGAAATCTTTGCTCCAAAACGCCCCGACCGCGCACGCGAAAGCCCAAAAGAAAGACAGCGACGCCAGAGTTTGGGCTCTTTTTGCGCCGGAAGCGCGGGCCGCGGCCTCTGCCTCACGCGGCGAAGATGCGGCGAACGTTGGTTTGCGAGGGTGAGCGGCGATGAAAAAGGCGCCAGAAAACCACAATGCCAAAAAGAAGGCGCAAAGCAAATCGAAGCGGCCTGACAGCCATTGAGCCGCTTCGGCGTTGACCGATCCAAGAGACCAAAAAGCGGAGACAAAAAGGCCCGAGCCAAAAATGGAGCCCGCGACGAGCGTTGAGCGTTTTCGCCCCTGGGCGGGCGCAGGCAAACGATGAAAAACGCGTTCGCGCAAAACAAGAGCCAAGGAGCCCGCGATCGCCGCGAGAAAAGCGGTGAAAACCCACAAACCTTCGCGAACCATTTGTTGGCCCACAAGGCTCAAACCCAAATGGCTGGGAATCAAAAGGGTCGCGAGCCCGATCGGGCGCCAATAAAGCTCCGGGTTGAGCGAAAAGCCTTGCGAGAGGGCCGGCCACAGCGGAGCATTTCTCGCATATCCAGGGAACGAAAAAATAGAGCTGTCGTCCCAAAGCAAGGCATTTCCAGAAGAGCCGTAAACCGCCAAAAAAGCCAAAATGGAGCCGAACGCCGCGGCGCACAGCAAACCCAAAAGGATGGTTTTTGGCCTTGCCATGCGGGGGGCGTCTGGATCCAATGAGGCCGTTTTGGCGTCGCCGGGCTTGGCGGGCGAAGAAATCGGCGCGCGGTCGGGATTCACGGGCCCGGCGGCGACCGTTTTGTCTTTGGACAAATCCACGGTGAAGGCGTGATGGATGCGCGACCACAAAACGGGCGCGCCCTTGCTCCATGAAGGAAAGCGCCGCGCGAACACGACAAGGCCAAGGCCAAGCCACAAAATCCACGCCACGGCGGATACCCATTCACTGGCCCTTTGGCGAAGGCTTTTCGCATAAGAAAAAGGAAGGCGGGCCGCGAAAGCTTGTGCGTTTTTCTTGTCCTGCCGGGCGAATTGGTCTCCGGGTTTGCAGGCGTTGGCGTCAGGCCACGCAAGGCAGGCGGGGTTCAACAAATTGATGTCGTTCGTTGGGCGGGTGGCCTGCGTGGATGCGCCCAGCGAAAGAGTGGGCGTCGCGACCGCGCTCGCCGGAGCCGGAGCCCCCAACAGCGTCGGCGCTCCAAAAATCGAACTCAGCTGCAAATTTTTGGCAGGGCTGCTTTCCGCCCGATAACCAAACAAGGGATTGTAGCAAACCTTGGCTGATTCTCCGATGGCGACCAGATTGTTGCGCTCTGCGTTGGCATACTCGCGATGCGCCATGAGCTGGGGCAAAGTGGGGCCGACGGCCACCACGTCAAATTGAGACGGGTTGGCCCTCGCCTTTCCCCACGCCGATTCAATGGCCGCGGCGCCTTGGTAGCCCACGTCTCGGTCCATGTAAAAGTCGCGAGACTCTTGCGCGCTCATGGCCCACAGAAAAACGGTCAGCGCCACGAAGGCCGTCAGCGGCGCGACGGAGGAAAATCGCTCTTCCGCCCACTCCAAAACACGCCCAATGGGCCATGCCAAGAAAAGGGCCGTGGGCGCCGCCGCGATCAAAATCCAACGGAAGGGCCACGTGCTGGACGCAAAGAAAGGAAAGCTTTTGATCCCTTGCACCCAATGGGGTTCGTGCCACAAAAGCAAGCCTGGAAGAATGAGCACCATGCCCGCCAGAAGGGCGCAGGCCAGCCGGGACGCCTGGAGGAGCCTTGGCGCGGGCGACGGAGCCAAAGACAAGCCGCAAGGGCAAACCGGAGGGGTTTTGCTGTTGCGACGCCGCTGAATCGCCGCGCGAAGCGCGAGCGCCGCGAAACAAAGACCCGCCACGAGCCATGGGGACCAGCCAAAATTCTGCGCCCATTCCATCGGGAACACAGCCCATTGAGAATCCACCAAGGCTGTGTTGAATTGAAGCGCCTGCGCCTCTCCCGATTGAACCAAAGCGAGGGCATAAGAGAAAAAGGCTTCATGAAGAGAGGGAAAACCGGGCCAGGACGGGCTCAAGCGAGGAAAATGCGACAAAACCGCCGAGCTGGCCGAAACCTGAAAAGCCACCAGCGCGACAAACCACAAAGCCGCCTTGGCCCACCGGCCCGACAACGCGCGCAACGGGCCGCCCAGGCCCAATGCGCGTTGAGTGAAAAACAAAGCCAGCAAGGACAGCGCGAGAATAGGCGCAAGGCCCAATCCGCCCCACAAAATGAATTCGGCGCCGAAAAATCCCAACAACCACGCCTTGGCGTCCAAATGCCGGCCGCGGGCCATCCATTGGCCAAAGCGAGTGGCCGCAAAGGAGGGAGCGACAAGGGTGGGTTGGCCTTGTGTCTGCAACCGGCCAAAAAGACGCCAAAAGTGCTCTTTCCGATCCAGCGCCAAGGCAACGATGAAGCCGAACAGCGCATAGGACCCAAAGCCCACCTCGCCAGTGATCAAGCGGTGCGGCATGAATCCGTGAAGAGCCCCGAAAACGCCGACAAGAGAAGCGGCCCACGGGTTGAACAGAAAGGCGCGTTTCGCCATCAGCCAAAAGCCCCAATAGGCCGCCGCTGCGCAGAGGAAGGCATAAAGGCCTGTCGCCGCCATCGGCGGAAGGCCAAACGCGAACCATTGCAAAGGAGACAGAAACATGCTTTGCGGATCGGCCAAGAGAGGCTGGCCGCCGCAAAACCCTGGCGTGAACCACGGCAGGAAAAACGGGCCGTTTTTCCAAAAGAACAGAGCGCCGTCAAAAAGCGCGGGCGCCGTCAACAAAAAGTCATGGCCGACCGCCGGCAGCCGGGAATCAAAATAGGGGCCATAAATCGCGAGCCACGCGATCATGCTTAGGCCAAAGCCAAAGAAAAGAGCCAAGCCGCGACTGATCCCTTGGGTGGTTGGCGAAGAGGGCGTGGATTTTCCTGGCGCGGCCGAATCGGGGATCGATGAATTGCGAAAAAAAGGCATGAAAAGGCGCCAGAAAAAAAAGAGCCTGAAAAATACAAAAAAAGTGCGAGGAGGTCAAGGCGGAAGAGCCGCTTCGAGGCCAACAAGGCAAAATAAAGCCACAAAAGAACCGGAAAGACCAAGAGCCCCCGAAGGAGCTCTTGGCGCCCCACAATTTCTTGTGGGGCCGGGGGGCCGGTGAACCAGCGATGCGACACGTTAAGCTATTTCTAGCCTCGGCGCAACCCCTGGAATAACGATCAGTTTGCCGTGATGACGATCGTGTTGTTTTGGTTCGCGCAATTGCCCGCAACCAGGCCCGGATCGATGCTGACGTTCGTCGTCGTCTTGTCCATCACGATCGCGGAGTTGACCACTTCCTTCAGGTAGTTCGTCGCCACGCCGGTCGCCAATTTGTTGCACTCGTTCTGCGGAACGTCCGTGTAGGTGATGGTGAACGCGAGGTTCGAGCCCACGCCAGAAGCGCCCAGCGTCGGAGCGACGGTGACGTTGCCGCCCCACACGTTGCTCACGTTGCTGCCGGAAACTTGCATGTCATCCGGGAAAATCTTGGCGGACAGAAGAACCGAGTTCGACACCGTCGAGTAGCTTTGCGCCGTCGAGTAAAGGTTCTTGATGCCGGCGACGATCGTCGTGATGTGCGTGCCTTCCGTGTTGGCGCGGCTGGAAGCCTGGACCTTCGGGAACGTCACGAAAGCCAGCACGAGGGCGCCGGCGATGAAGCCGATCACGAGCAACAGCTCGATCAGCGTGAAACCGCTTTGCTTTTGCTTCAGGGGGCGAATCATTTTCATTGAGTTTTACAGTTCGGCGTTATTGGCGCCTGGCCGTGTTGCGAGTGTGGAAAAAAGGGCCCCCGGGAGCGTTGGCGGGCTGCACCATGTTTTTGGCGCAAAAAATCAACGGACGCAATCGGTCGCGAGTCATGAAAAGGATTTGAAATAAGATTTTCGCGGACAAGCGGAAATAGGGCCGAAAGCGCATTGCGAAAATGAAGCCGACGATCTAAGCGCGCAACGACGAACGGAACGAAAATGGGGTGGTGCGGCAATAAAGGAGGCCATATAGAGCAAGGCTATAAAGCAAATTGTAGGGCTGGCAAAAAAAGCGGATACGAACGCGCCCTAACATTGGGCATACGGAAAGAACGGATGTAAGTCAGACGCAAACGAGAAAAATACCGGATAAGCGGAGGGCGCTAAATAGACGAAAAATCACGAAATTAAAAATAAACCGGCTCGCCCTGAATTAGTGCATGGGGTCTCGCGGCCTTTCTCCCACAGTGTTTCGGGGGGCTTGCAAAGTTGAAGGGTGGGAAGACAAAAAACGATCGGACAGAAAACCGCGCAGGAAGGGCGATTGAAAAGCAAAAACCCCGCAAAGGCGGGGTTGGGGAGCCAACGAAAAAACCGTTTATTGCGACACCAGCTCCGGGGCCGTGAAATCGCGCGCCATCAATTGGTCGGTCTCGCGCGAGCGGGGGAATTGAGATTGAAGCAAAACCGACGCTCGCGAAGCGCTTTGGCTGTCGCCGGCCTGGCGAGCCGCCAGGTATTGCAACCACAGAACAGCGCTCGTCGGTTGCTCCCTGCGGCGCATGGCTTCGATCTCGAAAAGCGCTTCATGCGGCTTGTTCGCGTGCAGGTCGAGCAGCGCGAGCTGATACATGACCGCCGTGTCGTTTGGATCGTTTTTTCGGGCGACTCGCAGGAATTTCTCCGCCGAATCCAGGTCCGGCTTGCGCTCCAGGCAGGTCGCCGCGTTCAAAAGCGTCGGCGTGACGCGCGTGTATCCCGGCGTGGCCAAGGCTTTTCCGTAAAGCTGGACGCCTTCGTCATACCGGTTCGTGCGGCAGTATACGCTCGCCAGATTGTTGAGCGCGTCGGCGTTCGCCGGGTCCAGGGACAACGCCTTTTCAAAATTCGTCTGCGCCACGGGATAATTTTTCTGCGCCATAGCGATGATGCCCAGCATGCTCACCGCTTCGCTGCTTTTGCCGTCAAGCTTCAACGCCGTCACCGCTTCGTCTTGGGCAAAATCAAGCTGGCCGCTCTGGAAGTAATTGACCGCGAGCGCCAAATGCGCCTTCGAGCCCTCCTTAGGGTCGGCCTTCGCCGCGGGCTGGTCTCGTTGCGGTTGCAGCGCGTTTTCCAGCGGCGCCGGCTTGTAAGAGGAGAAAAGGCCACATGCGCCCAACGAAAACACCAGGCCCGCGCAAATCCCCGCGCGAGTCAGGCGCGCAAAAACTGGGCGGGAAGAAAAAAGAAGGGCGTGCATGTCGTTTCCTGAAAGTTTGCGGACTCTGCTATGCATAGAGGGCAGCGAAGAGGCGACAAAGAGGCGAAAGGCGTTTTTTCGCGCAAAATCGAGGCCGTGAGACTTTGCTGCGGCCATGGGGATTTCGCGGCTACCCCCACGTTTGCTAATTATATAGAGAGAAAAACGGTTCGCGATGGAATTTTCGCGCCCAACCGGTGCGTTTGCTGGACACTTCAAAGAAATTTCAGCGCAGGCCAAGCGAAAAGCTTCGGAGCGAGGCGCAAATATTGCAAAAAAAGGAAGACAAGTCAAGAGGGTGGCCCGTTGGGCTTGTATTTTTCGTTCAGAAAGCATCCGCGAGGAAACCCATCAAAAAAACAGGACCAGAACCGAAAAAATCAAAAAGTCGGCTTTATGGATGAAAGAAGAACAAAAAAAGGCGCCGCAAAGCCGACAGTGGGGTCTCTTGGCCAAAAGCAAGACGAACGGGGCAGATAAAGGCGGCGGCAAGATTGCCATCAAGGCCTTGGGCTTTTATGCTGATGGGGACAAGGTCTGTGCGCGCGGGGCGCATTCGGGCTTTGTTCTCGAAAGTTTTCAACGCGTAAGCGACGTGGGCGGACGAGCAAAAGGCTTTTTGGGCATTTCTGGTCGCAAATCAGCGCCTGAATCCTAAAAAGCCTCTATTTAATAGCCGAGGAGCAGCATGGGCCGCACACTGAAAGCAAAATTATTTGGCCTCATGGCCGGTTTGGTCGC
>Ga0209862_1000005_pt1 | contig 88690 bp, 74 predicted proteins | sample OrgsoiDNA_201061_FD_185809 | JGI IMG/M metagenome (GOLD analysis project Ga0209862, IMG submission 185809) | Permafrost soil microbial communities from the Arctic, to analyse light accelerated degradation of dissolved organic matter (DOM) -... | ecosystem: Environmental > Terrestrial > Soil >... | reverse complement strand
CGACCCGTCCAGCGCGCTGCTGGAGGTGCTGGAGCACAATTTCCTGGGCCAAAAGCCGCGCGCAAAAATCATCGAACGCCTGGGCAACCAGATTGACAGCGGCATTGAGACGCGCCTGTCGGAGCGGATGAATGAGATTGAAAAGGGCTTTTCCGACGCCTCGATCGCCCAAGCCGAGAGCGCGCAGTTGCCGAGCCTTGCGGATGAAAAGAATCGACTGGACCTTCGCCACATTCCGTTTTGCACGATTGACGGCGAAAACAGCCGCGACTTTGACGACGCGATCGCGGCGCAGCCGAAAGCCTCGGGTGGTTGGAAGCTGTGGGTCGCCATCGCCGACGTGGGCCATTATGTGCCAGTGGGAAGCCCGTTGGACATGGACGCTCGCCGCAAAATGACCTCGGTCTATCTGCCGCATGGCGTGGAGCCAATGCTGCCGGAGAAACTCTCCAACGGCCTGTGCTCGCTGAACCCGGGCCAAGACCGCCTCGCGCTGTGCGTCGAAATCGACGTGAGCGCCGCTGGCGAGATCGAAAAAGAAACCTTCGTGAAGGCCATGATGCGCTCGCATGCTCGGTTGACCTACACGCAAGTGTCGGCGTTCATCGATGGCGTGTCCGGCCTGCCGGACACCGCCTCCGAGGACGTCGCACGGTCTCTGGACGCGGCGCACAACGCCCAGCAAGCGATGATCAACGGCCCCTTGGGCGTTGGCCGCATCGACATGGGCCAAAACGAGCGCGAAACGCGCTTGGGCGACGACGGGAAAATCGCGTCGATCGAGCCGCGCGAGCGCGACAGCGCTTCGCGCCTGGTCGAGGAAATGATGCTGGCGGCCAATCGCGCGGCCGCGGCCGCGGTGGCGGCGTCCGGGGCGCCCGGAATTTTCCGCAACCACTTCGCGCCCACGGAAGACGCGCTTGACGAGCTGCGCCTTGCGCTCAAAAAGCATGATGTCGAGCTTGTGATCGAAGGCGACGCCATCACCAGCGCGGATTTCGCGCGGTTGGTCGAAAAGCACAAGGACCACCCGCATTACGCGATGATCCGCTCAGAAGTCTTGCATCGGTTTTCTTCGGCGGTGTACGCCAGCGAAAACGCCGGTCACTTTTCGCTGGGGATGGCGGCTTACGCCCAATTCACGAGCCCGATCCGCCGTTATCCGGATTTGTTGACGCATCGCTCGATCGCTCAAATCATTTTGGGGGAAACGCCCACAGCCACGCGCGAAGAAATGGATGAAAATGCCGCGCAAGCGACGATTCTGAGCCGCAAGTCGCGCGACGCCGAAACCGAAGCCCGCAAGCTGCTGTCAATCGAATACGCAAGCCGGCATGTGGGCGTCGTCACCACCGCGCGCTTGGAAAACATGATGGAGCGCGGCATTTTCGCGCATCTCGAAGGCTTGAATCTGGAGGCGTTCATTCCGGCGAAGGCGGTTTCGGGCGCCCGATTCGACCGTGAGCGTGAATTGTGGTTCAAGGACGATGGCTCCGAATTGCTCCCGGGCGACACGATGCCGGCGAAAATCCAAAGCGTGGCCGTGAATTCACGCCGGATTGAGCTGGTCGCGGGCCCCGCTGCGCTGTTGGAGTTGGACGCCGCGGCCGCCTCGGCTCCCGAGGCGCGCGCTCCGCGCGGCCCGGGCCGCTGATCGAGAAGCGGCTTGGCCGGCGCAAGCCCGGCGGGAGAGCGGTTGTTCAGCGCCGCTTTGCGTCTGCCCGCGTCGGCATAAGCTGTTTTGAACGAACGCCCGCCTTCTAGGTGGGTGTTTTTTGTCCTTTGGCCGAAAAACCGGCGCATTTGTCTTGACAAAGACGCTGTTTTTTTTGATGCTAGCGACCGCTTGCAAAAACCGCGAGCCAGCGCCTTTATGGCGCGCCCGGACCTATGAGGCGTTGCGCCTTTTTGTTTTTAATTCTCAGCTCGCTCCGGAGGAGCCTCACAAATGACGTTTCAATTGGGGAAAGCGAACGGGCACCCGTTCGCCTATCGCGGCAAAGCCGCGCTTGCGCACATTTTGTTTTCGATTCTCTTTCTGGCGATCCCGCTGATCGCGATCACATGGCACGCTTACCCAGGTTCGCTGTTTTGGGGCGACGGCGGGGCGCAATTGATCAAGATCGCCCTTGGCGTGGATTTGGTTTTGGGCCCTTCACTGACTTTTTTGGCCTTTTCTCCGACAAAAAAAATCAAACCGTTGGCCCTGGACATCACCATCATCTTGATTTTGCAGCTGAGCGCGTTCGGTTATGGCTTCAATTCCATGTGGGTGCAGCGCCCGGCGGCCGTGGTTTACTCCGAACGCGCGTTCCGCTCAATCTCGCACGTGCAAATGATGGAGGAGCCGAACCCGCAAGTCGCAAAGCAAATCGGCTCGATTGGGGCGCCGCAATTGTTCTATCGCTTCCCCTCCACCAAGGTCGCGGAGCTTCAACGCTTCCTCACCGATGCCCAGAGCGACGGGCGCGCCTACACCGTGCGCAGCAGCCACTGGACGACCATGGCTCAAATGACGCAACAAGACGTCGAGCGGATGGGCAAGGACGACATGCTTCTCACTCACATCCAAAATCCAGAAGAACGCAAAGAAATCTCAGACTGGATCGCCAAACAGCCCAATCCGAAGCGTCTAAAGCTGTATGCCCTGGGCATGCGCTACAAAAACAACGTCGTGGCGTTTGACTTGGACAAGCGCGAGATCGTCAAGTATTTCGATATCGATCCCGGCAACCTGATGACGCTTTGACGCGAAAAGAACGCAAAATCAGGATTCGATCACGCATTCTTGGAATCGCGTGACGCGAAAAGGCCTGTTGAGGGCCTTTTCTGTTTCCCGGATAATTATCCCGGATAAAATTGAACCGGCGCGTGCGTCAAATGCGCCGGTTTGGCTTGGGTCCGGTCGCCCGCGCAAAAGGCGCGGCCTCCTGCTCCGGCGGCAAAGCGCGCGCAGAATGAGCGCTCAAAACCGCCGCGGCAAGCTCCCGGGCTTCCAAGCGCGCCTCCCTTTGAGGGAACGCGCCCTTAGGGAGCGTGGAGAAAACGTCAGCGTGCGCTCGCATGGCGGCATCAAACTCGGCGTCATTGAGCGCGCGCAAAAGGGCGTCGACAGCCGCCCAGGATTTGTGTCGCACGCCATGCGCGAGCGCTGTTCTCCCTTCCGCGTCCATGGCTCCAAGGTCGCTGTGGGGAGCCAGAATGCGGACGCAATCGGGCATGTCGTCAATCATCGAGGCCATCAAGGGCGTTTGCCCTTGGCCGCCTGCCGCCCTCGCGTCCGCCCCTTGCGCCATCAGCGCTCGAATCGCCGCGGGCATCCCATAAGAGGCGGCCAGTTGGAGCGCCGTGTTTTGCCCTGGGCCCTGGCGAGCGTCCAGCGCCGAGGAGGAAGCCAGCGCTTCCACGCAAGGAACAGATCCATTTCCAAGAGCCATCTCGAGCGCTCGGTTGCCGTCCCTGTTGGCGTGATTGGCGCGCGAGCCCGGCAGCAACGCGCGCGCAGCGAGCTCATGCCCAGCCTTGGCCGCGAAGATGAGGGGCGTGTTGCCTTCCGCGTCGACTTCGTGCGCGGGAAAGTGCCGCAACAAAAAAGAAATCGCCTCCGTTTGCCCCTTTTCTGCGGCCATTTCAAGAGGGCTTCTGCTCGCGCGGGTGTCGATTTCAAAGTCGGCGAAAAAGGGGGCGAAAAGGCGCAAACATTCAACCTGCCCGGCGGCGGCCGCGGCCGCGACAGAGCGCGCATGAAAATAGAAGCCCGTCTCACGAGGCTCTTGCCCTTCGATTCGGCGCAAGGCCAAGGGCTCTGGCGGGCATTCGGGAGTCAAAGCGGGCGTCAAAAGACGCAAGCACTCAAGCTGGCCGTGCGTTGCCGCGAAGTTTTGGGCGCAATTGCCCAAAGGGTTGGCAACCCAAACATTTTCCAGAGGCAGCAGCAATCGCGCGCACTCGAGATGCCCGGACTCCGCAGCCAAAAACAAAGGCGTGGCGTGATAACCGCCCCACTCCGCGGCGCCCGAGCCCGCATAGCCGCAGTCGATCACAAACTGAACGCAGGCCGCGCTTCCGCTGCTGACCGCGTGATGCATGACTTTCTCGATCGACAAGAAATCAATGCCTTGCTCGCGCATTTGCTTCAAAAGAGGAAAATTCGCTTCGCTGAGCGCTTTTTCGACCTCGGCGGCGGTGGTGTAAAAAGAGGGCGCGGGCATGAGAGGGGCAAAAAAAAAACGATGGACGACGAGGGCCCCGTCGGTCAGGGTTTATTTTAAGCCATTTTGACCCCCAAGGAAAGAGCGGCAAAGGAGCCGCCCAATGCAGGCGGCCATCAGAAAGCGACGAGGCTGACTTTTTGATCGGGGCGATTGCGAGCGTTTGGGCGCCTGCGTCAAGACGCTGCGCCGGAGAGACGGCGAAGCATGGTTTGAGGATAAGCATTCACCGAATCAATCGATGCCGATTTGGCTAAAATTTGCTTGTTCGGTCGCTGTTTTTGGAGAAAAACGGCGTCAAGCGGTCGATAAAAAGTGACAAAAAATTTAAAAACTGCGTAGTATGGTGAGATAATTAGGGTTACCCCTTGGATAGCCAAGGGCTTTTTCGCTCAAGCGGCGCCAGGCGAACAAGAACCCGCTGACTGAGGAGCCATGCGCAATGAGCAACAACGCAGGAGAAAACAACACCGAACACGGCGAGGCCGGCGTGGAGTCCTTTCAAGAGCGCAGAGCGCGAGTCGTTCGCGAGAGCACGGACGGAGCAAGCGTTTCCTTGTCACGCCGTGGCCGGGCCAAAAACTGGATCGCCTCCTTCCCGCGAGCAGGCTTCGCGTTGGCGTTGGGCGCTTTTTTGGCGCCGCTGTTGTTCGTCAGCCTTGAAATCAGCAACGTGTGCGGAGCGTTTGCGTTATGCCTGTGGGCGGCGCTCGCTTTGATTTGCGTGGCGCTGGGGGAGGACGACAAGCTTGGAGCGCCTTCGCAATCAGCGACCATTGTCGGATTCGTGATGGCGGGCGCTCTTTTGTTTGGCGGAGTGTGGTTCAACGCGCTAATGAAAAATGTCGTGGACCCCTCCACGGCGAAGGTCTTCGCCTCCCAGGTCCGTTCCAGCGAGGCTTTGGGCAATTTGGCGTGGTCGCGCCTAGAAAAATTGGGCGTCTCCTCGCCGGACGGGGAGCGCGCCGCGGCGGCCGCCGCGGTTGGGCGGTTTGAGGCCAGCAAGGCCGACGCCTACAAAACAGCGCGAGCCGTGGCCGCGAAGCCTTGGATGTCTTGGGACGCTTCGCTGAGCGAAGACCCGCGATCGAGCTTTCAGCGCGGCTATTTCGTGGACACCATGTCGGAGCGCCTGAGCGTGCTGCAAACGCTGAGCGCGAACATCGCCGCGGAGCAATTGGTTTCGCAAGAGAAGAGCCTGATCGGACAACAGGAAGAGAGGGAAATTCAACGCCAAGCCCAAGAGCGTCTGGCGAAGGGCCGGGACGTGGACGCGAAATGGCTGCCCGATCAACAGCGCGCCCAATTTCTCGGCGCCATAGGACTGGACCTGGGAACCGGCTCGGGCGGCTGGGATTTTTCACAAAGCCAAGGCGCCCAAATGATGACGACGCCCGCGCCCCTTTCAGGACTTGAGGGACCGGGCCCGGCGTTCAATCGCGACGAAGCCATCCCGCAGGACAACGCGCCGGATGTTCGGCCACAATTGCAAAAAACAGAAGCGGATTGCCAGAGCCGTAAGGCCAAAAGCATTTCGTCTTGCGTCAAATCCATGCAAGATGAAAAAAACGCCGCGCATATGTCTTTTCTGGCGCCCTTTTCATACTCAAAAGGGTGGTTCGATCAGGATCGCCCGGCCGAAGGCGCAACGCGCGAGCAGGCTTTGGCGCGAGACGCCTCGCTCGGCGAGGCCCGGCTGCAATGGGCGCCGCCCGCGCATGCGCCGCAAATCGATTATGACCAAGTGGCCGCTGACGCCGCGCGGCGCGCCATGAGCGCCGAGCGCATCGGGGCGATGGACATGGGGGGCGCCTCGATGGTCAGCGGCTTGGACCCTTATCAAAATCGCGAGCAGGCTTTGTCCCCCCTCAATTTTGTCTCGGGCTCGCAAGATCCCCGGGCGGGCGGATATGTCGCAACGCAAGCTCCGCAGATGAAATTGCCCTCGGAAAGCGCGCAGGCGTCTTCGCAAGGGCGTGGCTATCCGAACCGCGCGACGCGGTTGGCCATCCCTTATTGAGCGTTTCGTGCAAAAAAGAAAAAGCCCCATTCATGGGGCTTTTTTGCGGTGGGCAAGAATGTTCGGCGCGAAGCCAAAAAGCGCTTCGAGTCAATGCTCAGGGCCCAAGCCGCAAAAGGGCCCCAGGCGCGCGTTGATCGCCTCCATCGCGATCACCACGCCGCGGTGTTGCTCGCACGTGGCGGCGAACCAATGCCGCATCGTTTTGGGCTCGACCAGCGTCAAGCCGAAGTGCTCCACCCTGGCGCTCGCGGGGTCCGTGTAGGGCAAAAAGGCCCCGGTGTCCAAATAAACGGCTCTGTCGCAAAAAAGCGGCGCCTGCACAATCGTGTGCCCGCAAAAAATCGGAGGCAAATTCGGATTGTGGAAAATCTCCGAATGCTCGCGCCAATGCGACCCGATGATCTTGCGGCTCCAGATCGCCATCGCCCGGCACTGGACGGCCTCTTCGCCATCGGCGTCGCCAAAGGCCGCCAGGTCCGTTTCGGTCAACAAGCCATGGTCGCTCCACGCCTCAGCGTGAAGCACATAAAAGCGTTCAGCCCCTTCGCCCACGCGCCAGACATGCGGCATGGCTTCGAGCAGCGGCAATTGCGACTCCAATTCCGAGCGCGGACGCTCGGGCGGCCAGCGCGGGTCATAGAGGTCAACTTGGCCTGGATCGCGCAGGTGGTCTATCAACAGTTGCTCGTGATTGCCGCGCACCGGAAAAAACCACGGCTTTTTGAGCAGCTGGAGGCTCGCGTGGCTGCGCGGGCCCCGATCGACCAAATCCCCCACGGAAAACAAGCGATCGTTTTTCGGGTCAAACCGGACTTCTGCCAAAAGGCTCATGAGCTCGTCCAAGCATCCGTGGATGTCGCCCACCACGAAATCGCGGCCATTCGTGTTCGCCGGCGCCGTTTTCATCCACGGGCCCAGCGCTTCATCCATAGTTTCGTTCATTATTTGGCGGCTTTTATTGGGTGGCAAAACCAAAACAAAAAGAATTGGGGCCCAAATCTAGCCGAAGAGGCGTCATAGCACAAGGGGCGAGGCGCCTTTTTTTGCGGCGCGCGACCGCTGAGAGCGACGCGCGGGCCTTTCGGCCGGGCTCGGCGGAACCCGCGTCCCGGACCCCGCGGGCGATGCTCAAGAAACGGGCTGGGAGGCCGGAGCCGGAAATGCAGAAAAAGGCGTTTTTTGTCGTTGAGCGCTGGATTTTCCCGCCGCGTTGAGAGAGAATGAAAGGCTGGCGGGAGCGCCTTTTTCGATATTCGTTCTCAACAAAGTCGCAAAAGCAGCCTTCGCTTTGAATAAACAAACACAAAGAACCCCCTCCCCTCCTTTTTCTCGAGAAGCCCTTCGCCGGGCGCATTCATCAATGGCTCAATTGACCCCGCAGTCCCTTGAAATCAGCTCCGACGCCCTCGAAAGCTCCACGAGCGCGAACGCAGAAACCATCATTGGGCTGCTGCGCAAAGAAATCGACACGAGCAATTACGATTATTATGTCCTCGACGACCCCAAAATTCCGGACATTGACTACGACATGCTGTTTCGCGCTTTGGAGGCTTGGGAAAACAAATTCCCGCAATTCAAAGATTCGCATTCTCCGACGCAGCGCGTGGGGGGCGAACGGCTGTCCGAGTTCGCTCCGGCGCGCCATTCGCGCCCGATGCTCTCGATCAGCAATGCGTTTGAAGACGAGGAAGCGGGCGAATTTGACGCCGCTTGCCGCAAAAAAATGGGTTTTTTGGAAGGCGAAGAGCTTGAATACTGCGTCGAGCCCAAGTTTGACGGACTGGCTATTTCTTTGACGTATGAACACGGCCTCTTCACCCGCGCGGCCACCCGCGGCGACGGTGAAGTGGGCGAGGACGTGACCGCCAATGTCCGCACCATCAAAGCCATTCCGATGGATCTGCGCGGCGCGCTCGGCAATCCGCTCCCCGCGCGGCTCGAAGTGCGCGGTGAAATCCTGATGCATCGCAAGGATTTCGCTCGGCTGAATGAGCGCCAGCGCGCGGCGGGCGAAAAGGAGTTCGCGAATTGCCGAAATGCGGCGGCGGGCTCTTTGCGTCAACTGGATCCGCGAATCACGGCCACGCGTCCCTTGCGGTTCTACGCGTACGCCTTGGGCGAGTGCGTCGGCACCCCGATTCACCAAAGCCACATGGAAGCGCTCGAATGGCTCAAAGGCATCGGTTTTGCGTCGAGCGGCTTGGCCACGGTCCAAAAGGGCCTCGGCGGGGTTCTGGCCGCCCGCAAGGTCATTGGCGACCAACGCGCGACGCTGCCCTTCGACATCGACGGCGTGGTTTACAAGGTCAACGCCTACAACGCGCAAGAAAAGCTCGGATTCATTTCTCGCGCGCCGGTCTGGGCTCGGGCGCATAAGTTCCCGCCGGAGGAGGTGGCGACGCTTTTGGAGGGGTGGGCGGTGCAAATTGGCCGCACCGGCGTGGCGACCCCCGTCGCGAAGGTGAAAACGGTCTTCGTGGGCGGCGTGAACGTGAGCTCCATCACTCTGCACAACTTTGACGAAGTGGCGAAAAAGGACGTCCGCATTGGCGACACGGTGATCGTCCGCCGCGCCGGAGACGTGATTCCGGAGCTCGCGCGGGTGATTTTTGAGCGCCGGCCAGAAGGGGCCCAGCCCATCATGATGCCCTCGCAGTGCCCCGTTTGCGGCTCCGCGATCGTCAAAATCGAAGGCGAGGCGGCAGCCCGTTGCACGGGCGGTCGCATTTGCGGCGCTCAAAAAACGCAGGCCGTCGAGCACTTCGCGAGCCGCCGGATGATGGACATCGACGCCTTGGGCGGAGAAACTGTCAATTTGTTGTTCGAGCACAACGTGATCGCCGATTCGTCCGACCTGTATGCCCTGGACGTCGAAAAGCTGCGCGCCTTGCCGCGTTTTGGCGAAGTGTCCGTGCAGCGCTTGTTGCGCAACGTCGAGGCGTCCAAGGGCCGCGATTTGCGCCGCTTCATTTTCGCGTTGGGCATCCCGAACGTGGGCGAGTCGACGGCGAAAAGCCTCGCGAAAACGTTTGGATCGATTGAGGCGCTCATGCAAGCGAGCGAGCAGGATTTTCAGCGCGTGAACGACATTGGGCCGGTTGGCGCGAAATCGTTGGCGGCGTTCGTGTCCGACCCGGACAACATCGCCTTTATTCAGCGCTTCATTGACCGTGGGGCGCGGCCGACCGACGCGGCAATGACGCCGGTTTCGGCCACGCCCGCGTTGGGGAAGACTTTTGTCATCACAGGCACTCTGCCCTCGCTGTCTCGCGACGACGCGAAGGCCATGGTGGAAGCCGCGGGCGGCAAGGTGTCGGGCTCGGTCTCCAAGAAAACCGACTGGGTTCTCGCGGGCGCGGAAGCGGGCACGAAGTTGACCAAAGCCCAAGACCTGGGCGTGCCGATTTTGGACGAAGCGGCGTTTTTGGCGCTGTTGAGCGCGCCGGTGGCGTCTGACGAGGAGCAAAGCGTCGAGACCGACAGCGAGTTGCCGCCGGAGCCGGAAAACGCCACGCCGGTGGCGTCAGGAGAGCTGGTGGGCCAGGGCGACCTGTTTGGCGCGCCAGACGCAATCCCGGCCCAACCCGCGCCGAAAAGCCGCCCTCGGATGTGAGGGCGGGCGAGTGAGGCGAAAAGGCCACGCCGCGCGCAAGCCAAAAGAAGAAAGAAGAAAGAGCTCGCGGGCTCTTTCTTCTTTTGTTCCTCGTGAAACAATTGCGCGATCGCGCGATGGCGGGGCCCAACTTCGCGCAGAGCGCGAAATCGGCCGGCTTCACAATCTTGAAGGGCGCGAGCCAGCCTTTGGGGGCATGGATTCCCGCAAAAAGCCAACGGAGGCGTTCTTTGCTCGCTCGGCGTCCAATGCCCACGTCAATTGAGCTTGCTCGAGCCCTGAGAGGATGTGGGCGGCGAAGCGATCGCGCTGCGCCGCGGGCTTCCAAAAGCGAGCTTGTTTGGGCGTTTGATTCGCCCCATAAGTCGGGTCCCACGCAAGTTGGGCCGGGTCTCCCCATAAAACGATCCAGTGCCCAGGCAACGCGTGGCGAGCCGCCCACTGCTTGAATTGCTCGGCGTTGGCGGCCAAGCGCGTTTGCGGATCGGCGTCGCCGAGCGCGGCGGACACGGCGATGCTGCCCACAAAACGGTCGGAAGGCACGGCGGCCGGCCGTTGAACTTGCGTGAACGCCAGGGAGCCAGAATGTGCTGAGCGGAGCGGGCGAGTGGCCCAGGACTCTCCAAATCGCGCGAGCGAAGTCGCGAGCATGTCCATCTTGATTTCAGGCAGCGTGCGCGGGGCTTGGTTTTTATTGACGGGCTGCTCTGGCTGCAACTCGCATTGCCAATCCGGAATGTTTTGGCTCAACGCGAAAACAGCTTGCCCTGAGAGAAGGCAATCGATCCACGCGCGAGCAAAAGGAACGCCGGAGGCTGGCTCCGCGGGATTCTCAATGATCAAGCGCAAAACCCACGCCAGGCACGAGCGCGACTCAGGCATGTCGTCCGGCGTGAACACGCTTGGCGAGGCTGAAAGGGCGGGAGTGTCCGAATGCCGCGGCATAAAACCTCATCAGGCGGGAGCGGGGAGCGGCGCGCCTTTGCCAAAGCGCGACGCGGCCAGCCAGGTCAACGGCCAAACAGCGAGCCTTGGCGAGGGTCGGCGCGAATGCCCGCGGCGATGCGTTTTTCAACCCATGCGGCGCACTGGTCGGCGCTGGCGTGGCAAAGCTTGACGCCGTCAGAAGTCGTCGCTTCGCGGTAAGCGTGAACGCCGACGTGTCCAGCGATCATCGCGTCCAGCAAAACCGTTGGGGCATTGCGGCCCGCGTCGCGCATCCTGCGCAAGCGGTTTGCGTTTTTTGCCTCATCCAGGCCGCCGGTGATCAACTCTTGGATGTGAGCCTCCACTTTCGCTTCGTTGGGCAGCGCGTTTTTGCGGGCCTGCGCCGCGCGGTCCAGGCTTTCCTCGCGGGAATCCTCAAAGGCGCTCAAAACCGCGCGATCATCCAGCGCCTCTTGCAGGGCTTCGTCCGACATGGCGGCGCCAAGCCCTTTCCAGGATTTTTTCTGCCCAGGCGCGCCGGCCATCAAGAATTTTTGCGCTATTTTTTCGGTGTGCGGCAACGCTTGGATCAAAGGGCCCAGAGCCTCTTTGTGCTCCGCGAAGCGCGTGAGCATGCCTTGGGCCGCTTGCAAAGCTTCATTGAAAATCGCTTGTTCGGCTCCAGATTGAAGCTTCATGGCGTCCGTGCGCGTGGCCAAAACCTCAATGATGTCGGCGAGCGCGCGCGCGGCTTGGGCAACCAAAGAGGGGACTTCATGCGAAGCGCCTCCTTCATGGGCCGATTGGGCGCCGTAAACGAAATGCTTGGAGCGGATCACATGCTCCGCCGGCGCGTTCAAGGGCCATTGGAGCGAGCTCAATTGCGAGAGCAAGGGCAGCGCGTTGAACTGGGCGCGCTCAGCCTCGGAAAGGGGAGGCGAGACCATCGCCACGAATTTGCTCGCGATTTGATTGTCGTCCTCGTTGTTCCCATACATCACAGCCGACGAGAAAAAGGTCTGCGAGCCAATGGAGTCAGACTTCGAGAAAGGGGGGATTGCGCGCTTGATGGAGTTGCGCACCGCTTCCGGGTGGCGCGCCGCTTGGTCCCCCTGGTTGCGGCCGCTATCCATGGAAGTGACGAAGCCTAAGTGCCATGCGCCCGGGTCCTTTTGGTCGCGAATGGCCACGTCGATTTCACCGGAGGCCGCGACCTGATTGTCCGAAGTCGCGCGCAGCTGGCCGCCCGCGCCCACTTTGACGCGCGCCAAATGCGCCGGACCGCCCACGTCGTTGGGCACAGAATCCACGGCGATCGAGACGAAGAGCTGCGAAAAACGGTGGGCAATGATCGCCTGCAAGTTTTTTTGGGCCACCGGCTCGCCGGAGCGCAAGCTTTCAAAGGCGTCGCGCAAAGCCAGAACCGCGGAGAGCTCCGGATCCGACGGCGGCAATTCGCCCGCCAAATCATTGGCCGCGTGCCCCGAATCCACATACAGGCTGATTTTGGCGAGAGCCTCGGCCCGAAAGGCCGTGGAGGCGTCGCTGCACAAGTATTCAAAAAAAGGATACAGCGCGCTCTCTCGATCCAGTTGAGCGGCCAGCTTCGCCTCCACCGGAGACATGATGTCGCGCCGGCATTCTGGCGACTGCATGTATTGGTCCAGCGCCTCGCGCAACGAACCCGTGCTCGCTTGGCCGGCAGGAACCGCGGCGATCGCGCCCGCCCCCTTCTTGACCACGCCGCTCACGCTGTCGATCACGCGAGCCAAAATCCGCGCTTGCGTGGCGTCCAAGCCCACGCCGTCGATCAAGCTGCGCTCAAAGGCCTGGTCGTCCTGGCAACGCGCGCGATGGCTGGACGCGATGGACAGCGTGTGCCCCACTTCTTCATGAGCCGCGGAGTCAATGTTTTCAGGCGCGCTCGCGCGAAAGCTCAACGTGTTGGCGGAAACAATGAGGTTTGTGCGCAAAGCCTGCTCGGTCACCGCGGGGTCGGCGACGGCGGCTCGGGAAATCGTCTTGGGCATGAAGGTCTCAAAAGGGCGGCCGGCGACGGGCTGGCGCCGAAAAAAAGCAATGGCAAAAAAGAAAAAAGCTTCAAATCATTCTATCACGCTTGTGGGCGAGCGAAAAGGCTTGAAGTCCGCTTGCGCGTTTTTTTGAGCAAACGGCGCCGAAAAATGATTGCCTGCGCCATTGAAAAACGTGAAAAGACTTCTTTTTTGGATTGACCAACGACCAAAAACCAAGTAATTTCCCCGTCATGAAAAAGACCAAACCTTCCGTTTTTGGCGCGTTGCGCCGCCTGGGCCGAAAAACCGGCGCTGAAACCTTTGTCCCCAAAGCCACGGCGTCGGCCGCCGCGGAAACGGCGCGCCAAGCGGGCAAGCTGGAGAATCAGGACCCGGATCTCGCAAAAAAGAGATTGTTCGACTTCGCCCAGAAAAAAGAAGGCTGGACGGAAATCCAAGCCTATGTGCACAAGCATCCCGAGGCCGCGAAGTGGCGCGGGGGGCAGTGGAACGAAACGCTTTTGCACTGGGCCGCGATTTCAAGCTACGCCGCGGCGGGCGACTTGATCGCGGCGGGGGCCGCGCTTGACGCCCTCGACGACCAGGGGACGCGCCCAATCGATTGGACGATCGAGCGTCTGTTTTTCGCCAAAGACAGCCAAAAAGAATTGAAAATCGAAGCCAAAGGAATGAAGGATCTGCGCGACGTGCTCGAAAGCTGCGCTCGCGTCCTGGCCTCTTCCGGAGCCGATTTGAGCTATCGGCTCGAAGCGACGGCTGGCTATGGATTGGTGGACCTGGCGCTCAGAGGCGGAGGCGCGCAAGCGACCGAAGGCCTTTTGTCCGCGGGGCAAGGCGCCCGAATTGGCGCCGAAAAGGGCCTTTTCGCGCGCTGGCTTCTCGCTTGGCTAGCCGGCCGCTTCGACACGCCGCCGGAGCGCAAGGGCGCGCTGGAGGCGCTGAGCCATTGGGGCGGCGACTGGAACGAGCCTTTTTCAAACGGAAAAACCGCTTTAACCAACGGCGTTTTGGCTTGGCTGGACGGCACGTTGAAAAATCCAGTCGGATTGAAACAGCTGCGCGAGGCCGGGGCGGATCCGGATCATGAAGGCCCTGACGGCACCGGACTTTGGGAAGACGTCGCGGCATGGGCGCGAGCGCAAAACGGAGCCATCAGCACGCTTCAAGCCATAATGAAAGCGCGCAAAGCCCTCGGGCTGAAAGAAACGGACTGAGGGGGCTTTTTCTGCGAAGTGTCGCCGGGCGAAAAAACTCAGCAAACAGGACAAAAGGTGGATTTTTCCATTGCGCGAGCCCGTCGATCCGCTAGAATGTCGCCGCTTCGCAAACGCCGAAAAATGACGCTCGCGGCCGCCTTGATCGCCAAATGGCTTTGCTGGCGCTTTCTGGCCAGCACGCCAATGGCTTTTTCGTTTTCCGCTTCTTCATTTTTTTGCTTAATTTCGCAAACGCCTGGGGCGGCGCTCTCGCAAGGACAACCATGTCGCAGAATTCGCAGCCCATTCCTGATTTCGCTCCCGACGGCGGGAAGGAAAATTCGCCCGAACGTTTGAGCGCGTGCGCCGCCGATCTCGCGGATCGGTTGTGGCGCGACCTGCCCGAAGCCTGGCAAACCGCGCTGGACAGCCACAAACCCGGCGCCGCTCGCGACGCGATATTCAAGGCCAGCGAACGCGCCGTGAAAGACCAAAAGGCCGGAGGCATTTATCCGCCGCATCCGAGGCAGTGGCTTGCGGCCTTCAAAGCCATCCCGGCCGGCCCTGCGGGAGTGAAGGTGGCGTTGGTCGGGCAAGACCCTTATCACGGCCCCCGGCAAGCCATGGGCTTGTGTTTCTCCGTTCCGACCGGCGAGCCCGCGCCGCCTAGCCTTCGCAACATTTTGCAAGAGCTCAACGGCGATTTAGGCTTGGGAGCCCCTCTGAGCGGCGACCTGAGCGTGTGGGCCGCCAGAGGCGTTTTGTTGCTCAATGCCTCTTTGACCGTGCGCCCGGGAATGGCCAACTCGCATGCGTTCATTGGCTGGGAGACCTTGACGGAGTTGGCGCTGGCGGCCTGCGCCCTGGACTCAGCCCCGAAGGTTTTTGTCGGTTGGGGCAGTTTCGCCCAGAAAAAAATCGTGGCGGCGTTGGCGTTGGAAAACGCCCATCCATGGCCCACGCTGTTTTCGGCGCATCCGTCGCCGCTGTCGGCGTATCGTGGGTTCGTGGGATCTCGCCCCTTCTCAAAAATCAACGCGATGCTCGCCGAGCAGGGCGTTGAGGGCGTGGACTGGCGCCTGCCGGGACAATGATCCAAAGCGGCCCGATGCGGTAGGGAAACCAAAAAGAGCGCCGCAAAGCGACCAATATTTTAGCCGGAAGGACACCAAAACGGGGCTGCCAGGCCGGGTTTTTGTAGGCCGCGGAGAAAGATATTTCGCAATCAAGTGGCCGGAGGGTCGTCTTGCTTTTTGGCTTGTCGCCCGCTTTCAAAAATTTCAGAGTCGGGGCCAAAAGCCCCTTGCGGCTCAAGCGAAAGCCCATCGTCGGCTTTGTCCTTCCTGGCAGGAGGGGGGGTCGAAAAAATAGACGCGGGGGTTTGCGCCGCAGGCTCCGGGCCCCCGCCCGGATGGTGGGTCGCCGCGGGCATGGCGCCGCGAGCGCTCAGCTGGGCAAATCGAGGCAAGCCTCGGCGCGCGAGCCGCCAATAGTAAGCGCAAGCGCTCACCGCCATGGGGCCCACAAACAACCCGATGAGCCCGAATTGGCTGAACCCGCCCAAAAACGCCGCATACAGCCAAATGGCCCGAGGGCCGCCGTCCTGGGCCCCGCTCAGCCGCGAACGGGCCAAGGGGTCTAAAACGAACAACAACGCCAGGCAAAAAAGAGCCAGCGCCAGCGCCATGGGCTGCGATGCGCTGAGAGCGACATAAGCGACGGCGCCCGCGCAAATGAGCGGGGAGATCAAAGGGACGGCTGCCCCAAAGCCCGCGGCGAAACCGAAAAGGGCCGGGGAAGGGACGCCCGCCAAGGCAAAGGCGCACCAGAGCAACGTGCCCTCCGACAAGCCCAAAATCACCACGCTGCCAAAAACGGTGCGGCCGACGCCGCCCAGCATTGTGATCAATTCTTGGCCCGGCTCCGCGAAAACCTCTTCGTGCAAAAAAGCCATCCGTTCGGCCAGCCGTCGCTTGTAGGCCAGGGCCCAGAAAAACCCCGCCAAGATGATCGGCGTTTCCACGACGCGCGCCAAGGCGCCCAAACCCAGGCTGCCAGCGAGCGCCGCCATTTGCGAGCTGTCTATTTTTGTGGCGATAAAGGCGCCGATTCCGTTGTTCGTCCCGTTGGGCATCCAATGCCTCGCCAGCCACGGGCCCACTTTCGGCGCCTGAGACGCCCATTCGGGCAATGGCGCGCCTGAGGACACCCATTGGTTAGCCGTCCCCGCGATAGTGTCGATTTGCGTGGCGAGCGTGGCGCCCACGGTGAGCAAGGGCCACATCACCAAGGCGCCCGCCATCAGGCAAAAGAGGGCGGTGGCCGCATTATAGCGCCAAGAACCTTCGACGCCGGCGCGCAAAGCTTTGCAAAAACGCTCGTGAATCACGGTGAGGCCCAAAGCCAACAATCCGCCCCAAGCAAGCGGGCGCCAGAGCCACTGAATCAACCAAAGGCTCAACGCAAGCAAAATGACCCAGGCGATCCAGGCTTTGGCGCGGTTTGCGGTCGACATGGGCGGCGGGTTCATGAGGGTCTCGGGCGCATGAAGCGCAAGAATGAGGCGAAAATACGCAGTCGGCGCATTGTGCTTCAAGAGACGCAAACGGGCAACTGAAATACGAGTGTTGGCGCAAATAAAGCGTCGAATGCGAGCCCAATGGCAATTGGGCGTTGTTTTTTCAGCGCAAAAAGCCAAAATCCAAAGCCGTTTGTCCCTTGGAGTTTCTCGTTGGCGGCCTTCGCCCATTGCCCGCATGCGTTCAACGGATTGTTGCGCCCATGGCTATTGTCGAATTCAAAGAAGGCTCCATTATGAGTCTATGCAAGGCCAACGGCCTTTCTGGGGCGCGGGCAGTCCTCGCCGCCATGGAGAAAAAATCATGCTGAATGTAAGAAAATCAGAAGAGCGCGGCCATGCCAACCATGGCTGGCTCGACAGCCATCATAGTTTTTCGTTCGCAAGCTACCAAGATGAAGAGCATGTGCATTTTGGCCCGTTGCGCGTCATCAATGAAGACCATGTGGCCGCGGGGCGTGGCTTTTCGCCGCATCCGCACGCTGACATGGAGATTCTCACTTATGTGATTTCTGGCGAGCTCGCCCACCGCGACAGCATGGGCAACGGCTCCACGCTGCGCGCAGGCGACACGCAACGGATGGGGGCCGGGACGGGCGTCGTGCACAGCGAGTTCAATTCGTCACAAACAGAGCCGCTGCACTTGATGCAAATTTGGCTGATGCCGACCCATCGCGGCGGCGAGCCTCAGTATGGAGAATCGCATGTCGCGCCCGAAGCCAAGCGCGGGCGGCTGGCTCCCGTGGCGGCGCCGCAAGGCGAAGCGGCCTCCGTGGGCGCTTTGGGTTGGCGCGCGGACGCGCGGCTCCTCGCGGGGCTTTTTGACGGCGAGGAGCGAGCCGAGCGCCCCATCGAGCCTGGCCGTCGGATTTACGCGCATGTGGTGCGCGGGCAAATTGAAATAAACGGAGTGCCTCTTGCCGGAGGAGACGCCCTGAAAATCGAGAATGAAACACGATTGGTCCTCGAAAAAGGGCGCGACGCCGAAGTTTTGATTTTCGACCTCGCTTGAGGGGCGCGTCATTGTTGGCTGTTCGCGGATTCGCGGCGAAGCGCCTGGCGAGAAGCCCGGCGCTTTGGCGTCAGCGAGCCGGCGGCTCTCGCCAAAAAAGAGATTGCGCGCCCTTCCTCAGTTCTTTTCGGGTCCCGCGCATCAAAACAGAAGAAAACAGAAGAAAAGAGGCGGAAAACCGAAGCGACACCGCCGCGGCCGATTTTAGGCCAGTTTTCAGGCCAGGGAGTTGAAAATGGCTAGGGAGGAGGCTCGGATCGAAGAAAGGGGCGAAAACCTGATTTAAACCCGGTTTTAGCCTTGACTTAAAGGGCTGCTTCGATCTAATATGGGCGACATTTTGCTGGGCTTTAAAACCCTCCTTTTCGGATCCGCGCCTTGTGGAGCCCGGAATGGAAAAAGCGGCCAGGCAGCGAGCGCATCCGCTTTTGGGCGCCTTAAAAGCAACCCTTTACGACTTCCGCACAGAGAACGATATTTTTCCATGAGCGATCAAGACAACAACGGATTTGACGAACTGGCCGAACCCGCCAGCTCGGGAGTGGATTTTGCCAACGAGCTGATTGACACGCCGCTGGAAGACGAAATGCGCAACAGCTATTTGGATTACGCCATGAGCGTGATCGTGGGGCGCGCGCTTCCGGATGCCCGAGATGGCTTGAAGCCCGTGCATCGCCGAGTGTTGTTCAGCATGCATGAGTTGAGCCTGGAGTGGAACAAAACCTACAAGAAGAGCGCTCGCGTGGTCGGCGACGTGATCGGTAAGTATCACCCGCACGGCGACACCGCGGTGTACGACACGATGGTCCGGATGGCCCAGGACTTCGCGCTGCGTTACCCAATGATCGACGGCCAGGGCAACTTCGGCTCAATCGACGGCGACAACGCGGCCGCGATGCGATACACCGAAGCGCGCATGACCAAAATGGCCGGCGAAATGCTGTCGGACTTGGACAAGGAAACCGTTGACTTCGGGCCGAACTACGACGGCAGCGAAAAAGAGCCGTTAGTGCTTCCGGCGCGATTTCCGAATCTCTTGGTCAATGGCTCAGCGGGCATCGCGGTCGGCATGGCCACCAACATCGCCCCCCACAACATGGCGGAGACCCTTCAAGGCGCCCTGGCCCTGCTGGAAAACCCCCTCACCACGATCGATGAGCTCATCAAGATCATTCCGGCTCCGGATTTCCCCACGGGCGGCTTGATTTGGGGCGTGGGCGGCGCAATGGAAGCCGCGCGGACAGGCCGCGGATCCATCACGGTTCGCGGGCGCGTGCGCGTCGAAGAGGTTGACGGCCGCGACGCGATCATCATTGACGAGATCCCTTATCAGGTCAACAAAAAGACGCTGCATGAGCGGATCGCCGAGCTCGCGCGCGACAAGGACGAAAACAAACGAATCGAAGGCATCCACGACGTCCGCGATGAATCGGACAAGTCCGGCATGCGCCTGGTCGTTGAGCTTCGCCGGGGCGTCAACCCGGACGTGACGATCAACCAGCTTTACAAACAAACGAATTTGCAGTCGATTTTCAGCGTCAACATGATCGCCCTGGTCAACGGCCAGCCGCAGCTGATCAATTTGAAGCAAGCGCTGGAAATCTTTTTGCGCTTTCGCCGGGAGATCGTTTATCGGCGCAGTTTGTATGAGCTGAAAAAGGCGCGCCATGAGGGCCACAAGCAAGAAGGCCTCGCAATCGCCATCTCCAACGTCGACGAAGTCGTTGAGCTCATCAAAAGCTCGAAGAACCAAGAAGAAGCCAAAGAGCGCCTCGGCGCGAAGCGCTGGAAAAGCGCATTGGTCGAGCAGATGCTGAAATCGTCTTCGGCCGGCCCGCGCGCGGCCATGCCGGAGGGCATGCCGGAGACCGTCGGCCTTTTTGATGACGGCTACGCGTTGAGCGCAGACCAAATCAACGACATCGTCAGCATGCGCCTGGGGCGGCTGACCGGCATGGAAATGGACAAAATATTCTCGGAATACAAGGGCGAAGTCGCCAAAATCGAGGACTTGACAGACATTTTGGCCACGCCAGCGCGCATCACGGCGATTTTGAAGGCAGAGCTTGAAGAGACGCAAAAAGCGTTCGGGGACCCGCGCCGCAGCGAAATCGTGTATGCCGCCAGCGCCATTGAGGACGAAGACCTAATCCCGCGCCAACAAATGGTCGCAACGCTTTCCGTGTCGGGCTACATCAAGGCGCAACCTTTGACGGAATTCGCGGCCCAGCGCCGAGGAGGCCGAGGCAGCCGGGCGACGGACTTGAAGGACGAAGACGCGCTCTCGCAAATTTTCTCCGCGCAATCGCACGACCAAATGCTCTGTTTCTCGAGCCGCGGCCGAGTGTATTCGGTGAAGGTTTACGCGTTGCCGGCTGGCAGCCGCGCTTCGCGAGGCCGACCGATCAACAACCTGTTCCCGTTGCAGCCCAAGGAGACCATCACGTCTTTGATGCCGATCTCCGGGTTCAGCGACGACAAGTCGGTGTTCATGATTTCTCGCGCCGGCATCTCCAAGCGCGTCACGCTCTCGCAATTCAAAAATCTGCGCCAATCAGGCCTGAACGCAATTGACCTGGACGAGGGCGACGAGCTCGCCTCCGCCGTCTTGACCGACGGCCAGAGCGAAATCCTGATCTTCACCTCCGAAGGCAAGGCTGCGCGACTGGATGAAGCGGCGATTCGCCAACTGTCCCGGACGGCTCGCGGAACCCGGGCGATCCGGATGCCGGAAGGCGTCAAGGTCCTGGCCGCGATCGCCAACGACGAAGTGAACCTGAGCGTCTTGACGGTCAGCCAGAAAGGCTTTGGCAAGCGCACGCCGGCCTCGACCTTCCGGAAAACCGGCCGCTTGGCGCAAGGCGTTCGCGCCATGAGCCTGAGCGAAGAGACGGGGCCCTTGATCGCGGTGGCCGCGATGCGCGAGGGCGAAGAAGCTCTGGCCATCACCAACGCGGGCGTCATGATCAGGGTTCGCGGCGAAGACATTCGGGCGGCATCGCGTTCGGCGCGAGGCGTGCGTGTGTTGAAGCTCGACAAGGGGCAATCGGTGGCAGCCGTCGCGGTCATCAGCCGCGAGGCGCTGGAGGAAGAGGCCGCCGCCGCGGCGCTGCGCTCGGAGCAAGAGGGCGAGGGCGCGGCAGAAGAGGGCATTGCGCTTGTCGGCGGCTTGTCCGAAGCGGCTCAAATCGCTCTGGACAGCGAGTTGGCCGCGGCCAACGCCGCCGACGAGCAAGCATCCGCAGGCTCGGAGTCCCTTGGCGATGAAGCCGCAGACGCCGAGCGCGACGAGACGGATTGAGAGTGAGCCCCGGCTGTTGAGGAGGGTGGCTGATCCGGCGTGTCTTTGAATTGGCGCAAAAGCCGTCGGAGCATCGAGAAGAAAACAACAGAGCCGTCCTTTGGGGCGGCTCTGTTGTTTTCTTGCGCAAAAAGGCCTGTTCGCTTTCCCAGCGGCGGGGGGCGCCTGACCGGGAGCGACGGCCAAGCTGGCGCCGGCTGGTGGCCGTGTTATGGTTTGAAAACCCCCTTGGAGAGAAAGAATGAAAAAAACCAACGTTGAAATCGCTGGCGCCCAATCGACGCCCGCAAGCGAAAACGGCGCCGGTTCGCCGTCCATGCCGTCCAGGATTGAGCACTTGGAAGAGCTCGGAGGCGCGCTGGCCCCAAGCGAGGCGCCTCCGGAGCCGCGCGCGTCCAATGACGCGCCCTTTTCCCCCTTGCAGAGCCGCAAACACCAAATGTATCCGGTTTTGACGGAGGATGAAATTCTTCGCGTTTCCCATTTTGGCGAAACAAAAAAATGGCCCGCCGGGGCATTGTTGTTCGAGACGGGAAAACCCAGCCCAGGCATGTTCATTGTGCTCAATGGATCCGCGCGGATCACGCGCCGAGATGGATTGGGGCACGTGCATTGGGTGGTCGACGCGTTGCCCGGCCAATTCATGGCGGAAATCGCTCAATTATCCGGGCAGCCCGCGTTGGTGGACGGGCACGCCCTAGAAAACATTGAGTGCATCCTGATTCGGCCGGAGCGATTGCGCGCCTTGTTGGTCGCCGAGGCCGAATTGGGAGAACGCATCATGCGCTCCTTGATTTTGCGGCGAGTGGGCTTGATTGAAAAGGGATCGGGGCCTGTTTTGGTGGGAAAGGCCGATGACGCCCGCCTGCTGGAATTGCAAAGTTTTTTGACGCGCAACAATCACCCGCATCGCGTGATCAGCGCGAAAACCGATCCCGACGCCGTGGCTTTGTTGGAGCGGATCGCCCCCTCCAAAAATGATTTTCCCTTGGTTATTTGCCCCGACGGCGCCGTTTTGCGAAATCCGGACGAGAATCGGCTGGCGTCGCAATTGGGGTGGCTTCCCGATTTCGACGCCACAAGCGTCTATGACGTGGCGATTGTGGGCGCGGGCCCCGCTGGGCTGGCCACAGCCGTGTATGCGGCCTCCGAAGGGCTCTCCGTTGTGGTTTTCGACGCGCGCGCGCCCGGCGGCCAGGCCGGCGCCAGCGCGAGAATCGAGAATTATTTAGGCTTTCCCACCGGCATTTCAGGCCAAGCCCTGGCCGGAAGGGCATTCGCGCAAGCCCAAAAATTTGGCGCGCATTTCGCCATCCCCGTCAAAATAAAAGCGTTGCATTGCGAGTGCCAGCCCATTCAAATCGAGTTGGAAAATGGGCGCCGAGTGTCGTGCAATTCCGTGGTCATTGCATCGGGCGCGGCTTATCGGCGCCCAGAAATTCCGGGGCTGGAGAAAATAGAGGGCTCGGGCTGCTACTATTGGGCGTCGCCCGCGGAGGCCAAATTATGCCGGGGCGAAGAGGTGGCGCTGGTGGGCGGCGGCAATTCGGCGGGGCAAGCCGTGGTGTACTTGGCCTCGCATGCCGCTCGCGTGCATCTGGTTATTCGAGGAGCGAGCCTCGAGTCGAGCATGTCGCGGTATTTGATTGATCGGATCGCGAGCCTGCCCAACGTGACGGTTCACGCGCGCACGGCGATCGAATCCCTGGACACGGACGGGCGCGATTTGACGGCCGTGCATTGCCGATCGGGCCAAGGGGCGCTGGCCTTGCCCGTGCGGCATTTGTTTTTGTTCACCGGAGCCAATCCAAACACCGAGTGGCTGCGAGATTGCAATGTGGCGACCGACAGCAAGGGTTTCGTGCTCACCGGCGCGGCGGCGAAGGACGAATGCAAAAAAGGCGCTCCAACCCTGGAGACCAGCGTCGCCGGCGTGTTCGCCATCGGGGACGTGCGGGCCGCCTCCACCAAGCGGGTGGCCGCGGCTGTGGGAGAGGGCGCCGCCGTGGTCTCTCAAATTCATGGGCTTTTGGCGACGCGGCAAAGCAGGCTCGAAGAAATGACGCCCCAATCGACGGAGACCATGGCGAACGAAAACGGGAAGCCTTAAAAACCGACAAAAAGCAAAAAAAAAGCCCCCGAAAATAAGCAGAAGTGATATCTTTTGAAATCCTAAAAACACGATTTAAAAGGATTGTGCCATGAGAAAGATCAGCCCCGCTTTGCAAGGAGAGCTGGCGCAAGCGCGCAAAGCAGGCCGAATGGCCACAGCGTTGTTCACGTTCACGCCCGCCGCGCACGTGCGCTCGCCAGACCAGCTAAAAGCTTTGGCGACGCAAGCGATCGCCGGAGCCGAGCAACTGGCGGGGCACCGGGCAGGACCCTTTGTTTTGGCGCCGTTCGCCAATTGCTTTAGCTTGCAGGGGACGGCAGCCATGATTGAGGCGTTGGCCGCGCAACCGCAAATTTCGCAAGCGCGGGAAAGCGACGTGAAACCGACGCCGGCGCCGAGTCGGGGCATGGGCGGGTTGCGCTGAACGCGCCAACCAACCGGCCAAGCCGTGAGGGGGAAAGGCAACCCCGCTGGCGCTTTAATTGAGAATGCGCAGCGCGCTGCCCATTCCGCCCGCGAGAGACAAAGCGACTATGAAAGGACCCGTAAGGCGGACCAGCGGAGGTGCCTCAGTTAGAAAGCTTTTGCGGGCAAGGAACGCAAAGCGGAAAATTGAGAATGAACGGCATTGCGCTTGGCGACGGCTAGCCGTAGAGTAACGTATGCGGAGCCCGAAAGTCGCGGCGACGCGCTGTGCGCCAAAAGAGCGCATGATGGCATGAAAGGAAAATCGGGAGGCCCCTCAATGAATATTCGCATTTCCAGCACCCAATTCAACAGTCCCGTCAAGCGCCAACAATTCCAATTGGCGTTGACGTATGGTTTGGACAAGTGGTTCAAGCCCGGAACGGTTCAGTTTTCTTTCGCCCCCAACGGCCCGTCCGCGCTGTTCCAAGGCGTCCAAGCAGAAGAGAAAATTTTGAAAGAAGCGATGACGACGCAATTCAAAAACAGGCTGTCGTCACAATTCAGGCCCTTGAAGTTGGCGTATTTGTTTTGATTTTTGAGGCTAATCGGGGCGCCGCGGCCATGGGCCACCGGCTGCCGATTGAAGAAAAAGCCCGCTTGGCGGCGGGTTTCCCCCATGAGGGCCAACGCTCTCGGCCCGTTTCACAGTCGGTTGCTTTTCCTCGCGGACGAGGCCGGCGCAGGGCCTTCGGCCGCGCGAGCCTCCAAAGCCAGAAGCCGTTCGCGCAGCTGGCCAATTTGCGCGTTTTCAAGCATTTCCCTCATTTCACGCGCTTCGCAGGCAGCGATCGCCGCGTCCAGGCCATGCAAAGGCTCTTGGCTTGCGTTTTGGGCGGCGATCGCCCGTGCCCGCAAATCCACTTGGGCAACCGCCCAACGAGAAAGCCTATGTTCCTATCGTTCGCCAATGGCTTGCGCGGCGTGGGCGAACTCAAACAAGGAGCAACGCGTCAGCGGAGCGCCCCACTCAGGCCCGTTGCGTTTCATTTGCATATATCCCGCGGGCTCTGAGTCCTTGCGGGAAACGCCAAACAGGGCAAAAGCCTCGCCCCCGGCGAACACTTCGCTGGCGTTGTGCTCAATCCACGCGCCTGAAGCCATGTGGGGAAGAAATCGCGCGAAAGGATTGTCCAAAGCGCCTTCGCCGCGCCGGGGGAGCAATCCGTGTTTGCGCGCGATCTTGGCTCGCTCCGAAACAAACCACTCAATTTCTGCCGCGAATAATCGAGGTTGTGAAAGCGCGGATGCCCCAATGCGTCGAAGCTTTCCAGGAATGAGGAGCCCGGGGCAATCAAGCCATATCCATCAACGCCGGAGCATCCCCCGCCCAAAAGGATTTCTCGATTTTCGCGGGTCCATCGAGCGCGAGAAAAATGCTGCGTCACCCTTTTTTCCGTCCATTTCATGACGCGCGCGCAAAAAGCGAGCAGGCGAGCCTTGTCTTCGCCGTCCGGCAAATTGTGGGCCTGCGTGAAAAAGGCGTCCACGCCATCTTTGCCCAGTCCAACCGGAGTCAGGGCGTGAAAGCCCGCCGGGCTGCGGAAGAAAAAAAGAGGCTCCGGAAGGGACGTGGAAAGAGCCTTGTTTTACCTCATTTCGCAATGAGAAAGAGCCGTGATTTTGACGAGCCAAAAAGAGAAAGGCCATCGAAAAATGAGGATTTCACCGCATCGCTTCGCGCGGCCAGCGGATGTCTTCGGCTGCCGCTGTTATCGATCGCTCACGGGCGCGGCGCGTTTTTCAACCGCTCCAAATCTTCCTTCTTCCAGGGCGCCAAAGGATTGTGCGGCCGGGGCTCCTCTTCGGGCGGGGAGCCTGCGGCGGACGAGTCCATTGCCGCAGACTCCGCGGCGGGGGCCTTGGTTGGCGGCTCAAAGGCGATGGATTCGCCCTGTTCCTGCGCCGCATCCTCCGCTTTGGGCTCTAGTTCAAAAAGAGATCCAGACGACAGTGCGGAGGGCGAGGGAGGATTCAAGGCCAAGGGGTGAAAAGGAATCGGCGCGGAATACGTGGGGTGCGCTGGATGCCCCGGCGAGCTCGTCGGTTGCGCGAAGGCCATGGGCTGAGGAGCCGTTCCGCCCACGGCCTTGCCCATTTCCGCCAAAATCATCATTTGGCGGAGCTTGGAGCGCTCGGCCAGGCGTCGCTTGGTCCGCCGCGATCGCGCCGCGAACACCACGAACATGGCGAGCAGGCCGAAAAAGCCTAAAATCAACTCCATCACACTCCCCAAAAACCAAAATTGACTTGCGTTGAAAAACGACGCTTTTGGTTTCTCAGAAAGACGGGGCAAAAGCAAGCTTCAAGGCGCGCGGCGCAAGGCTGCGGCTGAACGGCGCAAAAACCAACAGAATGAGCCAAAGCCGGAGGCCCTCTGCTTCAAATGATCGCGCGGAGCCTCAGCAGCACGCGTCTTCGCGGGTTTTGTAGCTGAGGATGGGGCGCGTCTGGCACACCGCGCGGCCAGCTCCCGCGGCCTCCAAGGCGGCGATGACGGGCTCGATGTCTTTGTAGGCTTGCGGGGCTTCTTCGAAAAGAAGGTCCTTGTCGTCGCAAACCACAAAGGAGCCGGGAGCGGGCCTGCGCAATTGCTCTGGATTGAAGCGGTGAGACAGTCGATCCTTGCAGTCAGCCCGCGCCCACTTGCGGCCGGCCCCATGCGCCAAAGACCATCCGCTGGCCAAAAGCGGCGCGCGCGCCGAGGGCTCGAAAATAAAGCTGGGCGTGCCGCGCGAGCCCGCGATCGCCACCAAGCCTCTCTGGCTGCTCGCCGCGCCTTTGCGCGTCATCCAGGCGGAGCCGCCGGCCTCGCTTGCCAAAAGCCCTGGCAAAGCCGAGGCGTCAAAGCCACCCGGCGCTTGCTCAGCAAAAGCTCTGAGGGGCGACAAATCCTCCGTTGAAACCAAAATCTCTTCGGCGTAGTTGTGGCACACATCCAACACGAATTCGCCTTCCAACCCGATTTGATCCAAAAAACGGCGCGCGATGGCGGCCCTGTTTTCTTCGGCGAAGGCCAGGGCGACGGGCTGCGCACGAAGCCAAGCTTGCCCCGCTTCGGTTTCGGGCTCCAAGGATCGCGCGCCGCGAGCTTCCCAATGCGCGGATCCCACGGACTCGCCAAAAGAGCGGCTGCCCGAATGCACCAGCAACACCAGGTCCCCTTCTTGCAAGGGGGATCCTTCTTGCGGCTTTTCGCAAACGCCCAGCTCCGCGAAGTGATTGCCGCGGCCAATGGTGCCGAAGCCGCGAAAGTGCCACGACCAGTCCGAGCCGTCCAAGCCGCGTTTGGCCAACGCCTCCATGGCGTCTTCAATGCCCAGGGGCGCATCCAGTTTAAGCTTTTTTGCCCATTTCTCAGTCGCCGGACGCTTGCCCTTCGCGTTGGCCTTCCACACCGCGACGCCACAGCCAATGTCAGAGCCCACCAAATGCGGATACAGCTGCTCGCCCAAAAACGCCGCGCCCACGGGCATCCCCCGGCCCGGATGCAAATCCGGCAATCCGAAAGCGAACGCCATCCCCGGCAGCCGGCTGGCGACCTGGAGTTGGGCGATGGCCGCGCCTTCAAGCCAAAGGCCGGGCGCTTCGAGGGTTTTGTGCAGTGTGTTCATGGTCCAGCGATTGTGCCACATCCCCCGCGACGCGCGCAAGCGAAAATTTTCCTTTCCCGCCCAGCCTCACGCCGGTGTTTTGCGAAACGCGATGGCGAAGCGATTCCAGGCATTGATGGCGGCGATCAGCAAGGTCAAGTCGATCAGCTCCGTTTCGGAGAAAAATGGCTTCACCGCTTCCCAAACGATGTCGGGGACATGGCCCGTCGCGACAAGCGTCACGGCTTCGGTCCATTCGAAAGCGGCGCGCTCGCGGTCCGTGAAGAAGGGCGTTTCCCGCCAAACGCACACCGCTGCCAGGCGTCGATCCGTTTCGCCGCCCTTCCGAGCGTCCGTTGTGTGCATGTCCACGCAAAACGCGCATCCGTTGAGCTGGGAAGCGCGAAGCCGAACCAGCTCAGCCAAGGGCTTTTCGATGGAGGCTTTCGCGATTTGTTGCTCCACGCCCATGAGGGCTTTGACTGCGGCGGGATTGGCGGCATAAAAATCAAGGCGTTGCTGCATGATCATTCTCCAAAAAAATAAAAATGGGGGCGCCGTCCTCAAAGTAGCGCGAAGAGCGGCTTCTTCCAATACCCAATGTTAAGCGTTTTAAGATGGCCGCGGGGCGGCGGGCGTTGTTTGCGCTTCGCGCCGGTCTATCCAGTCGATTCACAAATTCCAACGGATTTGCAAGCGTTGGACGCAGAAAATCGCTCCAAAAGCCAAAAGGCCGCTGGCCTCATTGATTCACAAAGAAATTTAAGGGATAATGAAGCCTGGCGGAAACGTGAAAAAGGTGGCCCAATGACCTTTTTAGCGCCAAAACCGCGTGATTTTTTGACGGTGGATTGACTATGAACTTGGCTATTTTTGGACTCCCTGGCGCAGGCAAAGGCACCTTGGCGGCTCTTTTGCGCGCTCAATTGGGCCTTCTGCCCATTTCCACGGGCGATCTGCTGCGGGCCGCGGGCAAGGAAGAGGGCCCGATGGGCGACGAGCTGCGCAAACTTCCCGTGGGGTCTTTCGCGCCGGATGAGCTGGTGCTGCGCGTGCTCATGGAGCGCGCTCGGCGACCCGATTGCGCGAATGGCATGATTTTGGATGGTTTCCCTCGCACGCTCGCGCAAGCGCGAGCGTTGCTGAACAGCAATGTGAAGCCGGACGCGTTCGTGTTTTTGCACGAGCAGGAGTCGCTGGTCATCGAGCGCGCTTTGGACCGGTTGTGGCATCCTGCCAGCGGCCGCGTGTATAATTTGAAGACCAAGCCGCCCGCCACGCCGGGACGCGACGACGAAACTGGGGAGCCCCTTGAGCGTCGCCGCGATGACCAACGAGAAATTTTGGAGCGTCGTTGCGGCGATTTCCGTGAGAAAACGCTGCCTGCGGCGTTGCATTGCGAGGAGTGGGCCAAACAAGAAGGCCGTTTGTTCTTGAACGCTCCCGCGGGCGCAAGCTTGGACGCGATTGTGGAGCGCCTGGCGCAAGCGCATGCCCAGTCCAAAGCGAAAAAGGGCGCGGCCGGAGCCACGGGAGCCGGGGAGCGCCTGGCCCAGCAGCGCCAGGGCGCAACGGGCTCGCATGGAGAAGGCGCGAGCGCCCAAGCCAGCGAAGAAGTTCTGCGGCGCGCTCGGCGCGCCCTGGGGCGATAGTCCGGCGATCCGCGGCTGCGCTTGGCATGGGGCTCTCACAAACGATCGACACGATCCGCCGTGTTTGAAAAAACCGCATTCTTTGCGGTTTTTTTCATTGAGCGCGCAGGGCAAGCCATGCTACAATCGCCGAACTATTTTCGCGGGAGGCCGCAATGAGCCGACACAAATACCCTCACACGCCACACCTGCCCTTCTCAAGGAGCCGGACGGGCGACGACAAAGTGCTGACTTCGGTTGCCCATTTTTTGGGCAAGCGCATTGTCGTGACCAAAAAAATGGACGGAGAAAACACCACGCTGCATCCGGATGGCTTTCACGCTCGGTCGCTCGACAGCCGCCACCATTCCTCGCGGGATTGGGTGGCGGCTTTCCGCGCGCAAATCGCCCATGGAATCCCCGCAGGCTGGCGCGTGTGCGGAGAGAACCTGTTCGCTCGGCATTCGATCGCCTATTCGGACTTGCCCAGCTACTTCATGGGGTTTTCGGTTTGGAACGAGGCCAACGTCTCTCTGGGGTGGAATGACTCGCTGGCTTTTTTTGCCCGATTGGGGATTGAGCCCGTCCCCGAGCTGCATCGGGGGGTTTTCAGCGAAAAACTCCTTCGCAAGCTGGCCCAAGAGTGGGACACGGAAAAAGACGAGGGATTTGTGGTGCGGCTCGAAGGCGCGATTCGATTTGAGGATTTTGGGCACTCCATGGCAAAATGGGTTCGCCCCAAGCATGTGCAAACGGACGAACACTGGATGCACAGGGCGATCGTGCCCAACGGGCTAAGGTAGGGACAGGCGATGAAAGGCTTGAATTTCACGGACTGGGAAGCTTTGGTTTCCCTTCCCGGCGCGACGCCCGACTGGGTTTGCTTGGGGCAAGCCTTCGAGGCTCTCAGCGCGTTGGACGACACTCCGCAAGACGCGCGCTACCACGCGGAGGGGGACGTGGGCACTCACAACCGAATGGTGCTGGAGCGGACCGTGAATGATTCCGCCTATGCCCAGTTGGCGGGGCCGCGGCGCGCCCTCGCGTTTTACGCCGCTTTGTTCCATGACATCGCGAAGCCTCCCACGACCGTTCACGAGCCCGATGGCTCAATCACCTCGCGGGGGCATTCGCGCTTGGGGGCGAAAATGGCTGCAGAGTGGGCCTGGCGAGCGGGCGCGCCGATCGAATGGCGCGAAAGTTTGCGCCGGCTCATCATCGCTCACCAAGAACCCTTCATGGCCATGAAGGACGGGGCGGAAGAGCGCATGCGCAAGCTCTCGCATGAAATGGATTTGCGATTGTTGGCTTTGCTCACGCGCTCGGACGGCGCGGGGCGGCTGACGAATCCGCCCTCGCTGCGCGATCAGGCGCTGAGCTCGGTGGAGTGGTTTGAGCTCGCGGCCAAGGAGGAAAATTGCTGGGGACAAGCGTGGCCCACCGCCGGCGCCAGAGAAACGCGCGAATGGGCGAAAAGGGGGCTTTCGGCGATTGATCCGCGTTGGCCGCAAGGCGGCCCGGGGGGCTTTCCAATCGTGGCGCTAAGCGGGCTGCCCGCGAGCGGAAAAAATGCGTTTTGCGATCAGTTTTTTCAGGGTTGGCCCGTGGTCTCGTTTGACGCTGAACGAGAAAAAAGAGGCGCCAAACCCGGCTCCAAAGAGGCCGATCGCGCGGCTCACGCCGTGATTGAGAGCGCGCGCGAGCATTTGCGCGCGGGGCGCTCCTTTGTTTGGAACGCGACGCACTTGTCGCGCTTGGCGCGAAAAAGCGCGACTGAGCTGTGCGAAGGTTATGGGGCAAGAATGCACTGGATGAGCTTGGAGGCTCCGCTGGCGGAGCTTCTTCGCCGCAACAAAAATAGAGACAGCAGCTTGCCGCAAGCCAAGCTCGCGTCCATGGTGCGGCTGTGGGAGCCGCCAGAAACCCTAGAGGGCGATTTTGTCTCCTTTCATTCCGTGAACGGCCAGGAATCGGCGCCGGTTTTTCGCGCCTGGGAGGCCTTGCCCGATGGATCCGCGGAATCCGCCATTGACCGAGCGTGGCGCATGGCCGCGGACGCTCAGTCGTTGCCCGCGGGCACCAAGAAAACACTCCCGCGCAGGCCCAAAACGCTCTGATCGGCAAGCGCGCAGCACGGCGCAGAGGCCTCTTCGGGAGCATTTTCGCGCTTGTTTGGCCGGCGGCCCTTCATTTTTGGCAAACGACGCAAAAAAAACTGTTGCGGCCGCCGATGACTTTGTCGCGAATGGGGCTTTCGCATTGCGGGCAAGGAAGCCCCGCTTTCGCATACACCCGATGGGCGTCCTGGGCCTTGCCGCTTTGTCCATTCACATGGCGAAAGTCGCGCAGCGTCGAGCCGCCGTCCACGATGGCTTTGGCGAGCACCGCCTTGACCTGATGCGCCAGGCGATCGCAATCGGGACGGCTGAGCCTGCGCGCGGCTCGCCCAGGACGAATGCCGGCCAGAAACAACGCTTCGCTCGCGTAGATGTTGCCCACGCCGACCACCACTGTTTGGTCCATCAGGAGCGCCTTGACCGGCACGCGCCGATCGCGCAATTTCTCTCGCAAGTATTCGCCATTGAAATCGTCCTCCAGCGGCTCGGGGCCCAACTTGGCCAGCTCCGCCAAGTCGCGCTCGCGGCCAGCCTGCGCCCACAACACGCCGCCAAAACGCCGAGGATCGTTCAAGCGCAGCCAGTGGTTTTCAAAGCGAGCCTCAAAATGATCGTGCAAGCGCAAAGGGGAGCCCGGAGGGTCCAACCGCAACGCTCCGCTCATTCCAAGGTGAAAAATGAAACTGTTTTGGTCCAACCTCAAAAAAGCAAATTTTGCGCGTCGCCCCACCCCTTGGGCGAACTGGCCCGCGGCCTCCAAGGGAATGTCCGCTGACGGCGGCCACCGCAAGCGCAGCCCGCACGCTCCGGCGCTGAGGCATCGTTGCCCAATCAGGGGAGAAAGCCCTTGGGCGGTCAATTCGACTTCTGGCAATTCAGGCATGCGGCGTGGCTCCAAAATAAACGCGGGAAAGAGCTTTGCGGGCTCTCGGCGGCGTGGCGCGCGAGCGGAGCGCGTCCAGTCCGAAATGTTCGCCAGCCACCTCAGAGTGGGGGGCTGCGCTTCAAATTCAAGGCGCTGAATGCCCCGAAGCCCCCCAGGCAAGCCCGTCGACGCGATCCGCGCTCCATAAATTCCGTGGTCAGGGTTGCGGGGCGGCCGGCGGAGGGCCCTCTGGGCGACTCGGCCCAGAGGGCGCCAGGTCTTCTTTTGGGCTTTGCGGAATCATTCCGCCTTGCGGGCGCGCCGCCCCGTCAAGGGAGCGCGTGGCTTCTTCGACCCTGATTTGCGTGGCGCGAACAAACGCCGTCTGCAGGCACTGGTTGAGGGCGATCCGCTCGAAAAGCCCCGGTCGCGCCAGCAAAATTTTGTCCCTAACCGATTGCAGCACGCTCGGTGAATAGCGTTCCCACGATTGGGCCCTTTGACGATAAAAATCTTCGATCGAGCCCGGCCAGCCCGGCAACTCGAACAGCTCCGGGGCCGTTTCGCGAAGCGCCTCAATCGCCGCGGGCACGGCGTCACGGGCGCTTTGCGCGCTGTTGTCCGTCATCCGCGCCGCATACGCCTTCTGCTCTATGGGCGTGGCGGCTTCGCAAATGGCCATGGCCCACCCGGAAACCGGCTTGATCGTAGGCAATCCCTGAGCGTGCGAGCAGGAGGCCCAAACCGCCATCGCGACGCCCAGGACGGCGCGTTTCGCCGAATGCGCGAGTCGGGCATTGGCGGACAAACGACTTTTTCTTGCCCGAGCGAAAAGAGCGGGGCGTTGGGTTGTCATGAAGAGCGCTCGGAGTCGTCAGCCCTCAAAAACTCCGCGGCGAACGCCATGGCTTCTGGATCGCCAGAAAGCTCCGCATCCCCCATTTGCAGGCCAAGCGAGGCCGCAGGCTGTTCCTCGGCCTCCAAATCGTCAAAATGCGGGGTCAGCAATTGCCCTGTTTTGCCTTTGCGCGAACGCGGGCGCAGGGCGCGCGAAACGTCCTGGGCGTTGGAGTCGCCGCGCGGCGCGTCAATGGGCTCGCGACCCGCGAACTCTGGGCCAAAGCCAAGCTCCAAATCGGAGTTCGCGCGAGGTTCGGCCGCGGGCATTGCGTCAATCAAAGCCGCCAGGGCCCGCAAAGGGGCTCGGCCTTCCGTCTGTGGGCTAGGATCAGAAAAATAAGCATGCCACAAGCGACCATCCGGAAGCACTTCTTGAATCCACAATCGCGTTGAGGAGCGCAAAGGGAAAACGATCAGCTCAGGATTTGGGAATGGCAGAGTCCAGCGCAAAGAGCCGTCAGGCTCAAACACCAGGGCCCGGTCTTCCTGCGCGTCGCGCCGCCAATTCGCCTCTCCGAAAAAAGGCGCAAGCGCAGGCGCGGGCTCTTCAATCGCGGCCGCGAGAGCGTCTGCGCGGCGACGGCGCAAGCGAGTCCGCCAAAGCTCCTCGGCGGGATCTTCGGGCAAATGCACGCGCACGCGCCACAGCGAAGGGTCGATTGCCATCCAATCGGCGTCGACAGATGAAGACATAGACAGGCTCCTTGATCGGGCCGCAGTCTGTCAAAAAAAGAAGCGCTTGGCAAGGGGGCGGAAAATCCTTTTTTCCGTTTTTCAACGAATGGGGGCGCCACCCGAAAAGACAAAAAAGACGCCCAGAGAGCGTCTTTCCGCAAGAGGCCGGTGGCCGACCCGCTCGAAAGGGGGTCTGTGGCTCAAATGCGCTTGGGCGAGCGAGCGGTGAACGCCTCTTCGGCTTCTTTGCAGTCGGGAAAGCCGACGCCGAGCGCCGCGTCCTGCGCTTTTTGCTCCGCGCGCGTCGCTTGAATGACTTCGCGCAACGCGCTCGCCTCCATCATGGGCAACAGGCGTTCTTTGATCCGACCGGGAATCTCGATGCCGGACAGGGCGCTCCCGAGTTCTTTGGTGTAGCGATCGTTGTCCATGAATGCGTAAAATTCAGGGGTTTTAAGAGGCGAAACGCTCGGAAAGCCATTGTCATTGACCAGGCCCACATCCATGCGCGCAAGTGTCAAACAAGCTTTTTGCAACGCTTGCTGCTTGTAAAAACTCCCTTTTTGGCGGCCGCCGTTGAAGCGATCGCTCCATTCATAAATGTCCTGAAAAACCCAATTGGCCAGATCTTGCGCCTGTTCATTGGAGATCGACATCGCTTGCGCCAAAAAGTCGCGCGGAGACATCAAATTGGCTTCGCCGCACACGATTTGCGGAAAAACGAACGCTTCCTTCTCGCCGTGGCGAGCAAAGAATGGCGTGACCAATCGGATCGAGAGCACTTCGCCCGTGAGCGACTTCTCGAATTCAGGGGCCGTTGGCGGCGCGGAAAACGTCCACATCAAGTTGGCCGCGCTCAACAGAAGAAGGTGCAGGGGCATCGGCTCGCTGGGGCGCGACGCGTCATTAAAAGAGGGCATTTGCATTTTGGGCCGTTTCGACGAAATTGGCGGAGCGCGCCGTGCAAGCCACGCAATGCCTATAGAATAGCGCGAAAATGAGCGCGGAGCCAGCCTTGCGGGCTTGGACAAGCAAAAAAGGGCGAACGGTCAAGCGCTGGAAAAATGATGGCCGGGAGCCGAAAACAAAACAATGGAGCCGTTCCTATTGATTTTTTTCGAGGAACGCGAGACATTGCCGGGCCGCCTGCGCTCGCCAAAAGCAGGCAAGCCGGCCCACCATGAAGAGGACAGCATGCATCCAATCCCACCGCAGGACGGCGTCGCCGAATCCCTGCTGAAAACGCGGCTGATCCAGCCCGAAAAGAGCGCTCGCGGCGCTGAGGCCGCCCGAGCCCCGCAAGGAGAAACGAGCGTCGAACGGTCATCGGACGCCCTGCTGACGGGCCAAAAACCCGAAGAAAAAACGTTGACGGCGCTGAGCTGGAATTTGCACAAAGGGCGTTCGCCCTCGGGACGCCCCGCCTGGGAAAAAATGCTGGCTTGGGCCAACGCGCAGCCAGCCGATGCCTTCTTCTTGCAAGAGGCGCAAGCGAGCCAAGCGCCCTTGCAGGGATGGAGCCTGGCGCAAACCGCCAAATTTTTGCGAAAGCCTGGCATTTGGGGCGCCGCCGCTTACGAGGGCGACGGAGAGGCGGAAATCTGGAATTGCCAAGCCAGCTCCCTTGCCCAAACAAAAAAACTCAATGTGGCCTTGGGCACCAACGTCTTCAAAACCAAAACCCGGCATGGAAACGCCATTTTGAGCCATCAAGGGCTCTCAGACCCTCAACAATGGGACATTTCGGGGCATAAATTGGAAAAGCGGGGTCTTTTGGCCGTGCGTTTGCAATGGGGGGACGGGGTCAATCCCTGGTTGTTGTGCTCTCACTTGGCGTTGACGCGAGGCGCGCGCATTCGCCAGATGGAGTGGATTGCGCAATGGATCGAACAAAACACAGACGGGGCTCCGCTCATTCTCGCGGGCGACTTCAACGATTTTCGCGATGACGCGCCCGGCATTTTCAAGTCAGTGGGGCTTGATGAGGTGGCGGAGACCCTTTTGGGGCGAAAATTAAAAACATTTCCGTCTTTCGCGCCGGCTTTTGGCCTGGACCGAATGTTTTGCCGAGGATTCGAGCCTGTCGAATTGATCAAGGCGGGCCCCGAGGTCGCTTGGTTGTCAGATCATTTGCCCTACATCGCCCGCTTGCGCTTAAAAGCTAAATAAAAAATGTGGAGCAGGAGAGAAAACAAAAGACGTCCAGGGCGTCTTTTGCCGAAGCGACTAGCGCTCCGTCACATGCCAGGTCGAGAGGGGGCGGAATCAAGGTTTTGGTCCGCTTGCTCCAGCAACCGCGCTCGCGCAGCAGCCGAGGCGTTTGCTTGCGACAAGGCCACTGGCGCTGCCGGAGCGGGCGCCGCGACGGCTTGGCGGCGATTGGCCAGGCGCGCGCGTAACGCGCGAGCTTGCTCAGAACTCAGGCTCGGAGGGGCGACCAATTTTGCGCGCGGCAAAGCGGGCGCAGAAGCCAGCGACTTCGGCAACGCGTCATGCGCGGTCGGGTGGCCCACAGAGCCCGCGGCCGCGGCTGGCGACACGTTCGCGGCTGCCGGCGCAGAGGCCGCGATCGAAGAAGCCTTGGCGGACGTCCGCTCTTGGACTGCGGCCGGCGCGGGGGCGTCTTTTGCTGAGTTGGCGGGCGCAGCCGAAGCCGTTTTGGCCATCACGTTCGCAACAGGGACCACAACCTGGGCCGGCGCTCCGACGCCCGCCAACGTGGCTTGCGGGAGGGCGGAGCTCGTGGTCGCCTGCACGGAGGAAACGGGAGCGGCAAATTTCGCCTTGGCTTTGGCGCCCACTTTCTTGGTGAGCCCATAAGCCCGTTGAAAGGACGACAAGCCATTTTCGTTGGCATACAGCCCTTCGTGGCGCATGGGGTTTCCGATCGCGTCGCTGAGCGTGCCGGTCCAGGCGGCCCACAAGTAAGAGCCCAAACGATAATTTTTCTGCAATGGGGCGTCCGCGCTCATCCGGAAAGACGGCACCATCTCACCCATGGCCTCCAAATCATGTCCGTGCGCCAAAGCGGACGCAAGCTGGCTGAATTGCCCAATGTTGCTGTTGTAGGCCAAATAGGTCAAAGCGGTTTGCCGCTCGAGCGACATCGACGCGAAAGCTTTGGCGCCCGCCACATTTCGCGCGAGCTCCACATAATCGCTCTTGGTGATCATCAAAAGGCGCAACGCTTCCGATTGCGTGATTTCAACGCCTAAAACTTTTTTGCGATTGCCGCTGAGCATGTCGCTGATCTGCTCGCGGCTCATGCCCGCTTGCTCAAAATCCTGCGTGACGCGCGCTTTGCCATACACCGCCAAACGCATCGGAACGCAGTAGCCCATGCCAATATTGGCGCCCGCCACGTCATAATAAGATTTCGTGCGCAAGCGCTCAACCGTCACCGCGAGCGCCAAAAAAGGATCTTTCGGCAACAACGCCACGGCCAGCTCGTGCTCGCTCAGCGGATTGGCGTCGTCAATCGGAATCGGGAGCGCCAAAAGAGCCGGCGCCACAGGCTGCGGAATAACCGCTGAGCCATAACCCAGCGGAGCCAAAAGGTTTTTGTCGTGAGCCACGGCAGCGGGCGCTTTCGCGGTCGTCGCCGGCTGCGCTGCCGTCAACGCGCCCGCATGGCTCCACGCAGGGGGCGCTGATTTCGCAGTCGCGCCAGGGCCACCCGGCGTCGAATGATGAACAAAAGCCGCGGCGGCCAATGTCGCCACCAATGCCGCGGCGCCAATGGCCCAGCGCGCATGACGCCAAATCGAGCGTTGCTCCGGCGCGCGAGGGCCAGTGAACGCCGTTTGCAAGCCAGCGGATTGCGCCAGTCGCTTGGCCATCGCCAAACGAGCGGATGCCGCGGCCCCCCCCGCCTCGCGAGACGCGCCCGGCGCCGCCGACAAATCGCTCGACCCATGAGCGCTGGGCGTGGACGCCGGGGCTGTTTCTGCCGACGCGCGTCCAAGAGCCTGGCCAGCCAGACCCGCGAGACCCAAAAACGAGGCGTTCTTCGCGAACTCAATGGGCTGCAAGCCCCCCACGACCGGAATCGGCATCGACCGCTCAGCCAAGTCGGCGACCGTCACGGACTCAATGCGAGCAATCGATTCACCCGCCCCAACAATAACCGCTTGGGCTCCGTCGATGGTTTCAGGCACAAGCGAGAGGCTCGGCTCTCGCGAAGGCGGAGAGCCATCGGACGGCGAAACCGCCAACGCCTCCGTCTCCGAGCGCGCCCCTGCCGCGGATGCCTTCTCCGCTTGAAGGAGCTGTTCGGCGCCATTCGCCACAGACACCCGCGGTTGTTCGAGCGCCGAGCCGGAACTCTGCGCCGTTGTCGGCAAATCCTCGGCAAAATCAGAAACCAAAGCCTCCCCGCCGGAAGGCCGCGGCGTCAGCGGCGCGACGTTCGTGGAGGCAACCAAGGGGGCGGGCGAGCCTTCGGCCCGGGCCGCCGCTGCGCGATTGCGCGAGCGGCGAGCCTGTCCAGCTTGCAGCAACGCCAGCATGGCGGGGTCCGTGGGAAGCGCGGATGGCGCGGAAGAGATGATGTCGCTCATCGCGCCCCCCCGACATTCAATTTTCGAGCCGCCAGGCGCGGCGGCGAAACCGAGGACTCAATCGACTCGCCAAAGGACGAGCGCGGCATTGAGGCCAGCGCAGGCATCTCAAAAGCCGCCAACATTTCTCCGTTGTTCATGGGGCACAAGAAAAAGGATTGAGCTTGGTCGGCCAAATGGCGGGCTCGCGGCGAGAAAGGGCCGAATTCAATGGCTGGGCTTGGCTCACCCATGCCGAGCCCGTCAAATTGCGCCCTCACGCGCCCCTTGTTTTCGTCAAAAAAGAAATGCGCCAAAGGCTCCGAGCGCAACCAGGCGTCGATCTCCTGGCCAAAGCCCGCGCCGGGAGCGAAAACGTCGTCCAGCTCAAAGGTCCACAAGGCGCGGCCATTGTCACTGAGCGTGATTTCAAAGTTTTCAACAAAAGGCATGGGGATGTTCAGTTGGCGCAGACAGATTGCCCACCAGGTGGGGATGCCTCATTTTCGCTCCGAAAAAGCAGAAGCTCAAGCCCCAAGAGCCCCGTTGGGCGGGGGAGTGGCCGAATCAAAGCGATTGACGGCGCAAAAATGATTTTTAAAAAGGCGTCAAAAGCTGTTTTCACTCGACATTGAGCTTGCGGCGCGCCGCAAAAAATCCGCTCCACAGGGAGCGGAAAATGCCTGAGAAACACTCGCAAAAGAATTCTCAGGCCAAGGGAATCCGCGGCTTGGCGGCGGAACGCTCAATCAGCAGGGCTGCGAAGCCTCGCCGCTGAGACCGAGCCAGCGTTAGGCCCCGCGCGCCGAGCGCGCGTTTGAGATTCAACCGGCGGCCGGGCAGGGGAGGCGTTGCGCGCCGAAACGGCAGGAGGCCAAGCGCCCGAGGGGCCGTTTCCGCTGCCGTTGCCCGCGAATGCCGAAATCGAGAGGGAAAGCATGGCGACGCCGAACAAAGACGATATCAAAAGGTGTTTCATAAAAACTCCATAAAAGAATAAAAGAACAATGCCAAGAGATTGCGGCAAAAACTCCCGAAAAATCAGAGCCAGCGCTTGAGCGCTGGCGCCAATCAATGCTTGCTTTCCATCTTGCCGATGGCCTCAAGCGAGCCATCCGCTTGCGCCTGCTTCAATTCAGCCCGAACCTGAGCTCGTGTCCGACCTTGATGGTGGTCAAAATCAGCCACCGGATAAGGCGTGGCAGACCCGCCGCCAGGAGACGCGAACACCGGCGCGGAGAGGAAAGCGGTTGCTGCGATAACGACTGCGTATACGGTTCGGGCGAAGTGCATGCAAAATCCCAACAAGATGGCGAAAGGCGAGTTCGAGAAGGCGAGGCGTTTGGTTCAAGAAAATCAGTGTAAACCCTGAGCGCAAAAGATAAAGAGCGCAAACGCAAATTCTTTGTTTCATTTGTCGGCATAATCGCGCACGGCCGGCTGGCGGGCGGTTTGATTTTTTCGCTCCATCCAAACCCCAAGCGACAAAAAGACAGCCCGCGCGAAGTCGGGCTGAAAACGAATAAATCGAAAGCAAAAAGAACGGAAAAAGAACCCCGCGGCGAGCGCGGGTTTTCGGTCACATGCGCATGCGCGGAGGTTTGCTCGCGCTCGCGGAATCCCCTTCTTGCCCAGCGCTCGACGCCGGGGCGGGCGCTAGATTCGGGGCGGCCTTCGGGAGCGCCGCGGAGCCCAGCGATTGTGGCGCCGGGGTCTCGGGAGCCATGCCTGAATGGGTCGGATGAGCCGCCGCGGCGTGAATCATCGACAACAGATCGTAGCAGCCTTCCGCTTGCGCCAAAGCCAGCTTGACATCCGTGGCTTTGACCCCCGTCGATTTCAATTCTTTTTGAGCGTATTCAAACCACAAGTTCATCCGATCTCGCTGAGGCAACGGGGCGCCCGCGTCAATGAGGGCTTGGGCGATTTCGGCGTCTCCGCGCAGAATGGCGGCTTCGACCAATGGGCTTTTGCGAAGGTTTTCGGGGATTTTGACGGCATTGATGCGAAAGTCTTCATTGGCGCGCAGCATCACGTCGCCCAGCTCCATGGGAGCTGCCCAGTCCATTTTGGTGTTTGTGGCGCTAATTTGCGCCAAAATTTGCTGCAAGGCGCGGCCATTGTCCGCGCGAACAGACGCCAAAAGGCAGCCCCGCACTTCGGCTGCGTTGATGCGGGAGGCCTTGAACCCTTTGTCGATGAAGAAGGAAATCATGCCCGGGCCGCGGAAGCGAGCGATCGCGTCGCGAGCGAAGCTCAGGGGCCACTGCGTGTCTTGGACAAAAGCCCCCAATCGCTTGATTTGGTTCAACTGCAAATCGAAAAAGAAGTTTTCGATGAAGTTAAGGGCTCGGCGAGCGTCCAATTGCGGGTTGATGCGGTCAAACAAGCCATTGTTTTTGCTTTTGAACGCCACTTCCCAGTGCTTCGACGAGAACGCGATGGCTTCGTCAGCTGGAAAGAAAAAGCGCGTCGCGGCGTCATTGCGCGCGTCCGCGATCGCCGCGAAGCCGGCGAAAGCGACTCGACGGCGCTCGACGGCGGGGGCCGGATACTTGGACAAAATGACATCGGCGGCCTCCATCATGCCGCGCTTGATCGTGCGAGCCCAAAAAGACGCCTGTGCGACGGCTGCTGGCGAGCGCGCCGGAGCGGGATCTTGGGTCCACCATGCAGCGGGCAGCGCGTCCACCAAGCGATACAGCTTGTCTTCCTCGCCGCGGCTGACAAAACGCTCCATTCCTTTCCAGATAAATTCTGGAGAAGTTTGGGCCAAGGACAAAAATTGTTGCAAATCGAGCGATGCCATTGAAGAGTCCTGTGAGACAAATGGGCGAAAAAGAATTTCCTTCCATTATTTTAGCGCGATTTGCGCGTTTGCCAACCCGCGGGGAAGCAAGCGCCCCATATGAGGGGAAAATCGGACACGAGGAGGGCCTTTTTTCCGAAAAGCCTTGTTTAGCTCCTTTCCCCCGAAAAAATCCCTTTTTTTAAAAATGAAAAAGAGTTAAAACCCCCCATGGACGACTTGCCAACGCTTAAAAAAAGCGAGATGTTGCCTTTTTCGCTCGGGCTTTTAGCGCCCGAAAAAGGGGCGTGAGGTGGGCAAAAAAACACAATTGAAAAACATCGGGCACTCGCGGGGGGCGCGCTGGGCCGCTGTGGGTTTTTGCGCGATCGCGGCCTTGCCGGCCGCTGCCGCGGGGCAAAATGGCCCCAGCGATTCGTTGGGAATGGGGCAGATGGTGACGGCCAATCCGGATCTCGTGCGGCAATTGTTCCAAATGTTCGGCGATTGGCCAGTCGACACGCCAGAAGCGCGCGCGGCGTGGGCAAAGCCATTGGATTTCCCCAGCGGGGCGCAAGGACGCGCAAAACCGAATCGCCTCGCCGCGCACAAGGGGCCAAAAAGCCGCACTCTCGAGGCCCAAACCGGGCGGCCGCGCCGGACGGAGCCTGCGCGCAGCGCGAGCCAAATGGCTCCGGCGCTTGTCGACGGCGCGAGAAACAAGCCGGCGGACGCGCCTCCTCCGCCCGCGGTGTCGGGGAATCCGAATCCGGAACGTGACGGCGAAGGGATCGAGCACGGCTTGCCCGCGCCCAAAACGCCTTATTGAGGCCAGCAACGGGGACTGGGTTTCGCCAATTCTGATGAAGCCAGAGTCTGCGAAACGCTCGCCGAGGCGGCCAACAAAGGAAAAAGTCGTTAATTTGCCCCTCTCCCCTTGCTTCCAACAACGAATCTGAGTAAAAGAAGGGCTCTGCGCAATCGCTCCATGGGGGGGCGCCCGCAATTTTAGTGAAGAACACAAGCAATGGCCAAAACATTTCCGTTTCCCGAAGCGTCGCTTTACGGCATCATCAAAAAAGCGAGCTACTCGCTGCAACCGACTGAGCGCGCTCCCCTTCTTAAGGCTCTGGAATCGAAAACCAAGCCCAATCCGCTCATTCAGAAAGCCAAGACTCTCGTGATTTGCGTGATGTCGGCCAAAGAAAGCGATGACGAGACTTTCGAGCAAGATTTGTCGCAAGGCATCGACGGCATGAAGCCGAGCACCGCCGAGCACCTGTTGTTTGACGGCCTTTTGGGCGCTAAATTGTCGATGGCTCTCGATGTCGCGAAAAAGGGCGTGCCCCAAGAGCGGCTGAGCGCAATTCGCTCGCGTTTGCATGACGCTTACGGCCGAGCTGACGAGGAGCGAAAAGCGGCTCGGTTGCAAAAGGCGCAAGCGATGGCGGATTCGGCTCGGTAATCCAATTCAAGCGTTCTCGAAAGCTGCGCGTAGGCTTCGGGGGGCGGTGAAAAAAAAACGAAAAAAGATTTTTCAAAAAAGACGCCAACCTGGCGTCTTTTTTGTTATCATCGGGTCTGATTCGACAAACGGAAGGCTCTCGCGGAAGCCCGCGAAACAAGGCCATGACGGCAATTTGCGGGAAAAATTGAAAATTATGCTTGCTCTGCAAGCAATATTGACTTAGATTTGTTTTGTCCATATCAAAAAGCCGCAAAGAACTGCGCGCTTGCGCGAAGCTTTCAGGCTTGGCCAAAAACTTTGGGGCGAAAAATTCGCTCGAAAAGCTTTTGGCCTCACTCTCACACTACCTTTTTCGACCACACATCCTATGAAAGTCGCCTCCTCCGCCATTTCCGTTCGCTCCCAATTCCCCGACCTGTTTGAGCGAGCGCTCGACGAGGCTCCGGGCGACAAAAAAGCAGCCTCTGGCAAGCCAGAGGATGAAGCCGCGACATGGCTTTGGAATTGGATTTGGAAACCAAGCACCACGGTGCGCCTGCCGCGCTCGTGGGCCGCTTTGGCCAAAACGGACCCGAAAACCCACACGGTGATGGGGGCCAAAAACGGCTATGCGACTTTGGGGATTGAAGCGCGGCGGAATGGAAAAAAAATCTGGGCCGTGGACAATTTGAAACTGGAAAAGGCGCCCGAAGAAATCTGGCGCGAGCTCAATCGCCGCGCGAACCCGGCCTTGGCCGCTTCGCGTTGGTCCGGGCTGACGGTCGATTTATGGCAGCCGGAGCATCAGCGGCATCCCGGCCTGGCTGAGCATGCTCTGATTGGCGCGTTCGAAGTCGACGGCGCGCGCCACTATTTGTTGTCGGACCGACCCGATCCGCTGAGTTCCTCGATGTGGAGCGTTTTCACGCTGGACCCGGAAACAAAAAGCGCTTGGCCGCAAATGCGGGTGTTCGACCGCGACGCCCAGCGCGCGTTCTGGCTAGCCCGCAATCAACAAACATTCACCTGGATGGGCGCCAACGCCCTGCGCGTGGCGGATGCTCAGACGCTGGCGGGCCTTCAAGGCGTGAAGGCGTTCAGCTGGAAGCTGGATCCGTCGATGGCAACCCCCTCCATTCCGGAAATCGCCCGTCGCTTCAAGTTGGGCGAAGAAGTGATCGAGGCTGAGCGCCGCTCGCTCAACACTCGCGAAAAAGCCCTCTTGGGCCAAAAGCAGGCCCAAAGCGCGAAAACGACAAAGGCCGCCGCGCCTCGGGAAGAAAGCGCTGTCCGCGCCTGATCCAGCTTGTGGGGGTCCGTCGAGGGCTTGGCGAAAGCCCACAAGCGATTGATGGCCGCCGCGAGCGCAAGAATGAAAAAACCCGCCTAAAGCGGGTTTTTTTCATGGAGGCCTTTTTCATGGAGGCCAAATGGGATAAAAACCCACCGCCGTCAATCCAAGTTGGGGAATTTCATCGCGTCGTGGCCCAAGATGCCCTCCCATTGGCGCAGCGTGTCCATTTCGCTTTTCCAATCGGGGCGAAGCTTGCCCAATTGTTTCCAAAAGGCAGGCGAATGATCCATATGCCACGCATGAGCCAACTCGTGGCAAATCACATGGTCCTGGCAGACAACGGGCATCTGAATCAAATCAAATCGAAGCTTGATGCGGCTGCGTGAATCGCGCTGGCCCCAAAAAGCCTGCGAATCCGCAAGCAAAAAAGGCGGAGGCGGCAAGCCTGCTTCGATGGCCAATTCGCGCAATCGGTCGCTCAGGCGTGCTTGCGCCAAGCGTTTCAAGGCCAGGTTGGCTTGCGAGCGAGCAAGGCCTTCGCTGGCGCAAGCGCTTTTGGGCAGGCGCAACGGTGTGCCCGGGCCGGACCATTGAACCGCGCGGACGGGCTCCACGACCAGCTTTTCTTGTTGGCCGTCGATCCAAATCCAGCCATGCTCCTCGGCGTGCGGAAGCGCCTCAATGCCTTCTGGCTTTTTTCGATTGTCCCGAGTCCAGGCTCGCAAAGCAAGCCATTTTTCCTGCTCGTTCAAGAATTGAAGAATGGCTTTTGGGTCCGACCCCGACGGCAACTCGAGGACAAATCCGGCGCCTTTTTGAACCAAGCGAAAACGCGTTGGCGCGCCCGCGGAAAAATCCATTTTTCCCAACCAAGGGCGATCGGAGACCCATTGATGGATCGCTTGGGCGCCCACCGAGGATTTGGCTTCGGACTGCGGCTCACGGGAAAGGCGGGACATGGGGCGAGGACTCAAAAAAAACGGTGGGCATAAAAGGGCGGCGCGCGCCATCCAGGGATCGATTTTAGTCGTGGCGGCCCATAAAAACAAGAGCGCGGCTTTTCTCGATCGCCATCGCGGCTGTTTAAGCATGGGGGGCGGCGATTGTGAAACAAGGGGCGCCTATCCGGTTTTTCGCATAGCCTCCGTTTGGCCGACCAGCGGCTCGCGCAAAACCCACATTCCGTGCGTTGAAGGGGCGCTTTGGACGCTTAAACGCGCAGGCTCTCGCGACCCGCTGCGTCAGAGGCGCCGGCGCGCCGCGCGCGACATGTCGTCCGAGGCGTTTTCGGACGCTGGAGAGGGCAGAGCGGCCCGGAGGGAGCGCGCTTCGCTTTGAGCGCGTTTCCAGTCTATCCATTCCCCGATGCAAGCGTGAAAAGCCGATCGCGTTCGCAACTCGGCCGAAAGCGGCGGCGGGAGCGCCTCAAGGAGCTCGCCGGCGTCCAACAGCGCCTCTAGGCATTTCACGGTTGCGGGCGCTTGCTCAGGCGCTCCCCCGCTTCGCGAGCACGCGCGAGCCAGCGTTGAGTCTTGGTTGAATTGGGCGGCTCGCTCAAAAATTTCGCGCGCGGGCAACGCCGAGAGAAAGAAGCGAAGAGCGGCGAGATTGCCTGACGCCGCGGCTCCCGACAAAGACAGTGTCGCTTGATTCACTGAGAAGGAGTCTTGGGCGTTGAAAGCGGCGGCGTCCAGCGCGATTTGCGCCAAAACGAAGAATCCCAAAGAAGCCATGCATTGGGCAACGTTCCAGGCGTCGTTTTCGGCATGCGGGAATCGGGCGCCTGCGTTGATCAGCGTGCGGGCGAACGCTGCGGTTTTCGCTTCTTTTTTTGGAGACTCCGGGGCATTGGCCACGCCAAAGAACAAATCGAGCAAGGGGTTGGTCAAGCGCTTGCCGCTCGCGCAGCAAATGTTCAGGCGAGCGCCCTCGCGCAAAAGCAAGTTGGCGCAATCGAGCGAGTTTTTTTCGCAAGCGTGATGAAAAAGGGATTTAGCGCGTTTGGCTTGGCTTCGGGCCAGGGGCTGAAAATGATTGGCCGCGATGCGAGCGAAAATGTCGTGAGCGCCCATGCCTTCGGACCCGCCCTCCAAGGCCAATTCCGGAGCCAACGCCAAACAGCCGTCGAGCGCGTCGACATTGCGAGAAGCGATGGCTCCCCAAGCGCGGCCAAAAAGGCCATTGGCCGTTGGGCCGTCGTCGTTCAAAGCCGAAATATCGAGCATGTCGGAATCCGCGGAGAGGGGGCTAGCCAAGCAGGGCTTTTGGGGCGGCCACTGCAATAGGCGCTCGGAGCGCCCTGGATGAATTGTCCCACCGAAACGATTTTTGGGCAAATAAAAAAGCGTTTTTCGAGTGAGCGCGCTTTCCGTCGAAGGGTAAACGACAAAAAAAGGTCGATTCCCGAGAAAAAGACGACAAACGGCCAAAAAAGTGCGATAAACTATCAAATCCTTGTTGGCAAAAGGGTTTCGCCCAGCCACAATGAGTTTACAAGACAGAAAAGGACGATAAAGCAAGAAAAGTGGGCGGCTTGGATCTCCAAGCGACCAATGGTTTTCGTCTTCTTTCACAGGTTTCGCGAAAAAGAAACCGCCACCGGAGGGCAAGCTGTGTCTTCATGGAATCCGAGCGTTCTCACGCCAAAAAAGGATGTCAACGACAGGCCGATGGCCCAAGGAGGAGAGTCGGCCGTCGATCCCTCGGCCCGCGTCTCCACCGGTGGAAAATGGCGCACGGAGTATGCCAATGGCGTTCCGGACAGCGCGCTGAGCGGCGCGGATGCAAAAAAAAGACTGGGTGAGCTGTTGGGCGTCAAGCGCGCCTCCAAAAACAAAAAAACCGCGAAGCCGGTGAAAAAAGCGGAAACTGGATTGTCCGGCGTGGGCTCGGCGTTGGGCCCCGTGGCGGATGGCGCTTACGCTTTGGCGTGCATGAGCGGGACGGCCGCGCAAGCCATCAAAGCGTTGGATGAGGGCGCGCAGTCCTGGCAGCCGTTGAGCCCCCAGAATCGGTCCGCGGAATTGTTCGCGATGTCGCGCGGCGAGTCGATGGCGCCGGTTTTGCAGGCGGCAGGGCCGGCGCCCGCGGAGTGGTTGCAAAAAAATTCTGGGTTGGCTTTGGAGCTCGCATGCGCTTCAAAAAGCTTGACCATCCTCAAAATGCTGGTCGCGTCCGGGGCGCGATTGGATGCCCCGAACGCCCAAGGAAAAACAGCGCTGGAGACCGCGCTCGCCAAACGATGGGACAATGGCGCTTTGGCTTTGTTGGCCGCGGGCGCTCGCATGGAGCCCGCCAATCAGCCGCCCGCGCTAAGCGCGGCAGAGTTGCTCGCGAAATGGAAAGACGCGCTGGGACGTCCGATCGGGGCCGAAACGCCTTTTCTGACCGCGGAGTTCGAGCGCCGAGCGTTGATGGGCATCGTGGATGGCGTCGACGCCTTCGTTTTGGCGCGCAAAGGCTTATGGGATTATTCGGAGCCCGAATTTCAAGCCGCTCGCGAAACCGCTTTGGGCGATGGCACCGATTCTCTGCTGCCCGGCATCGACTGGGCCAACCAGCCCGAGCCTGGAGAAATGGCTCGACGGCTGCGTTATGCGCGAGATAGGGAAAAAGAGGCCGCCAAACCCAAACGCGTCGCCAAGAGAATGTGAGCAAGTCGCCGGATCGAAAAAGGACCGCAACAGCCGGTCCTTTTTCGTTGGCCCCTTGCGCTCGCCGCCCCCCCTGCGTCAGCTTGGCTCGGAGGGCGCCGAAGGGGGCGCAATCGGACTTTTCGGCGAGGGCGCCAGAGAAGCCGCGCTGGCCTTGTTGGCCAACACCACGAAGAAACGCGCGCCTGAGCGCCAGGCCAGAACCGGGGCGGGCTGATCTCCAAAAGCCGCCATTTCGGATTGCAGGGTCGCCAGGCTTGAAACCGGTTGGTCGCCCACCCTCAAAATCGCGTCGCCGGACATCAAACCCGCTTCGCTGGCCACTCCGCTCACCTGATTCACCAAAAGCCCCGTCTTCGCGCCGGTCTTCGCGGCTTCGTCCGGCGTGAGCGCTCGCGCCAGCAAGCCCAGTGAATCCGCGGAGGCTGAGGCCATGACCATTTCTGTTTTTTCATCCGCTGGCGGCTGTGAAACCGCCGCGTCAATCGTCAAGGGCTGGCCGTCCCGAATGACCGACAACGACACATGGCCGCCCGGAGGCGCTGAGCTCACTCGACGCAAAAAGTCGTAGGACCCGTCCAGGGCTTGGCCGTCGACGCCAAGAACCACGTCGCCCTCTTTCAAGCCCGCTCTTTTTGCGGCCCCGTTGGGCTGCACACGCGTGATGATGGCCCCTTTTTTGCCTGGTTGCTTGAAAGCGGAAGCCAAGGACGGCGTGAGCTCTTGCATGCTCACTCCAATTCGCGAACGGCCAAAGGGCTCTCCGTCCTGGATCGCTTTGGCCGCCTTCAGCGCCCAGTCAATTGGAATGGCGAAGCTTATGCCTTGAAATCCGCCGCTGCGCGAGTAGATTTGGGAGTTGACGCCAATGACTTCCCCGCAAAGATTGACCAAAGGGCCGCCCGAATTGCCTGGGTTGACCGGCACATCCGTTTGGAAAAAAGGAGCGCGAGACCCCGCGAGGTCGCGTTTGGTCGCCGAGATGATGCCGCTGGTCACGCTGCTTTCAAAACCAAAGGGCGCTCCGATCGCCAAGGCCCAATCACCCACCCTGACGGCGTCCGGATCTCCCAACGCCAGAGCCTTCAACCCCGTGGCGTCAATTTTCGCCAAAGCGATGTCGAGCTTGGAGTTCGCGCCCAAAACGCGCGCGATGAATTGACGGCCGTCAACCAGCGTCACGCGAAGCGTTTGGGCGTCTTTGACAACATGCTCATTGGTCAAAATCAAGCCGTCTGAGCTGATCAAAAATCCGCTGCCAATCGCCACGCGCTGGCCGCCTGCGCGGGCGGGCGCTAAAATTCGCGTGATGGCGGCTTGGATTTGGTCCGGGGTCTGCGGAAGAGCCCCTTTGGAGACGACCGTGGCATTGGCGTCTGAGTGGGGCAAAGGGCTCGGTTGTTTGTCGGGCGCCGCGTCTTGCGCCGCGCCGGAGCCGTCGGGGACCGCTTGCGCTTGCGCATCCGGCGCAATCGGGTCGGGCGACGAGCCCTCGTCCGAAATGAGCGTGCCGGCGGCCGCCGGATTCGCGTTCAAGCGGGCCCGCCCGTCCGGAGCAAGCCAGTCAGCCGGGGCGGTCGAGCCGGAATCGCCTTTCAGCGAACGAGCGGGCGCGAGGGCCTGGCTCAGCATGGAGCTCTGATTTTGCAAACTCACGACCGCGGGCCCCACTTTGGCGGCGATGGACGCAAAATCGGGCGCTCGATTGTCAGCCGTCCGGCAGACGCCAGCCGCATGGGCCGAAAAGGCAAACGCTTGGGCGAGGAGGAGAACCAAAGGGGCCAGACGCAAAGAGTTCACAAAAGCCTCGCAGCGAGTCAAAAATAGAGCCAAACGCCGCGAAAAGGCGGCGAAAGGACGGCGTGCACCCAATGTAGGGGCTCAGCTCCGACGCGACAAGCCCTTGAGGGCGCCGACTGTCGCGCTCGTTCGAACCGGCGAACGGTCTGCTTCTGGCTTGCCAGACGGCGAAAGGCCTTCTAAAATCCGCGGAAACCCAGATAACGGCAGGCGGCGATTGGCAAAACGCCCCGGCTGGCCAGAGTCAAAAAAACATAGAAAATCAGCGCAAAAAATCAATTTGAGCGCGTCGCAGGAGAGAAAATGGATAATGCAAAACCCAGCGCTGGAATGAGTCTCAAGGACGTGTTGGCGGCCCGCAAGGCTGCGCGTGGACAAGAGAGCAGCGTTGCAGCTCCTGCCGATTCATCCGAATCGGGCTTCCCGGAGCGACGCGAGCCGTCGTTGGGCGGATCCTTTTCGCCGATGCCCCTGCCTTCTGCGCCTTCAGATGGCGAGTCGCTTGGACAAAAATTGCGCGACGCGAATTTCAACCCGTCCCAAGGGCAGCCCTCGTTGTTTGAAGACCATGAAAGGTCCGCGCCGCGCGGTTTGCCGCAAGATCCGTTCGCTCGCGATGACCGGCAGACTGAACCGAGCTTTATCGCTCGAGATTTGATGGAGCTCAATCCTGTGGGCGCTCGCGCTGCGACGCCGCTAAGCGCGCGACTCCAGTCGAGCGCCAACGAAGACGCCAGCGCCCCGTGGAGCGCGGGCGCTGCTCAAAAAAGCGGCGCGCAACGATTGAGCGCGTCCGCAAAAACGTTGCACAGCGCAGCGGAGCACTTGGCGGAAAGCCCCGCGGCTGCCGGGGGGCCCGCATTGGCGGGCAAGCCGCGCGCGAGCCGCTTGAAACCCTTGCGCGCGACGCAAGAGCTTGCGGGCACGGCTGTCAACACCCATAAGCCTATATCTTTGGAGGCCGGCGGCTTGGCGGGCTTGAAAGGGGAAAATGGATGGCCCAAAGAAATGGAGTTGTTTGCGAAGGCTGAATTGCCAACCATCAAAATCCCCTCCTTCAGCGATGAGGAAAATCCAGCCCGGCGCCGATTTTTGAACCGCATGTTGCGCTTTGCGACTCATGAAGGCCGTGAAGACATCGCGGAGGCTTGCGTAAAATTGGGCGCTCCGGCCAGTGGGGAGTCCGAGCGCGACGACGGCAGCAGCCTGATGGGCGAAGTCGCGAGCCTGGGCAGCGCGGGGGCGGTCAATTTGTTGCTCAAATTGGGCGCCGATCCGAACGAGTTGTCGGGAGAAAAAGGGCTTTCGCCCTTGATGTGGGCCGCATTCAGCCCGCAGCCGCTGGACACCGCGCGAGCCTTGATCGCTCATGGGGCGGACGTGAACACCCGAAGCGCGCAGGGCAAGACCGCATTGATTCAAGCGCTGGAGGCGCAAAACAAAATTTACGCCTCCTTCCTGTTGCAAAAAGGCGCCAGCGCCGCCGTCATCGACCACGAAGGGCAGTCCGCCTTGGCGTTGGCGTGCGCGTTGGGCGCCGACTCCGAAGAATTGACGATGGAGATTTTGGCGTCGGGAGTGCCCGTCGACGAAGGCGTGTTTGAGGGGCGCAGGCCCATCGAATGGGCCATTGCTCGCGGAGAAAAAGCGGTGGTGATCAAGTTGCTGGAATTGGGCGTGGACTCGAGCATTCCGGCCCGTGACGGAAGCACGTTGGTTGAGTGGGCCAAGGAGCGTTCGCAAGAGGAAATTTCAGGCTTGCTCGCCCAGACCTGAAAGACTGGCGGCTTTTGAGGATCGAGTGCGCGCTCCGGCATCGGGCGCCGCACGAACCGCTTGGGTGAGCGCAGAGCGCGCCGGCGCGCCAAGCGCGTGGCTCCCAAAAACGCGAGCCGCGAAAAAAGCCCCATGAGAATGGGGCTTTTTCCAAGAGGGGCTCTCCAAATCACATGCGCATGCCCGGAGCGCGGCTTTGCGCCGGCTCTTGGGGTTGGGCTTGCTGCTGCTTCAATTGCAGAAGGCCCACGGTGAGCTGGACATAATCGAGCGAGGCCGGCGCTTGCATTTCTTTGGCCTTTTCGATCATCGGCTTCTTCTTGCCGGTGATGCCGCCAGGAAGGGTCGCCACGATCGTCGCGAGGTTGGCCGCCAAGAAGTCTTGCGAGGGGTGGTCCCACACTTGGCCCGGCTGAACCTTGCCTGCCTCAATCAGGCGTTGGAGCGATTGGCTCACGTCAAAATCGCTGGCTTTGGCTTTTCCGTGCTTGGCGACGATGCCCTTGACGGTCAATTGCGCGCCCGCTTGGGCTTCCGAAAGGACAATCTCGTCGACCATTTGATCACGCGCTTCGCGTTCAGCCGCAGGCACATTGCGGAAGTCGCGCGTGCCGCCGGCTGCCGCCTTTTGCTCCGCTTGCTGTTTGGCCGTGAAAAATTCCTTGAACTGGGCCATCATGCCTTGCCGGCCGAAGGCGTAGATCATTTCCGGCAGCAAATTCAGGCACGTGATCACGTCGCCTTCGGCGCGGTGAGCCTGGCCCTTTTCGACGCCAAAATACTCGGCGACGGCGGTGAGCGTGCCTTTGCCGTTTTCCGTGATTTTCGACTCCGCCCACACTTCGCGCAGGTCGAGCATGTCGATGGCGGGCGGCCCGCTCAGTTCATAGCGGTCGCACTCTTGAAGGAGAGCCGGAATGTCGAAGCTGCGGATGTTGAAGCCGCACAAAACGGCGTCGCCCAAATACATGCCAAATTCTGGCAAAAGGGTTGCGAAGTTCGGCTCAGACGCGACCATTTCTTGAGTGATGCCGGTGATGCGCGAAGCGTCCGGGCTGATCGGATTTTCCGGGTTGACCAAATGGCTGTAATGCGACACTTCGCCCGTGGGCTCAATGCGCGTCAGAAAAATTTCGGTCACGCCGAAATTTTCGCTGCTGCGGATATGGGTGGTGGTTTCCAAGTCAAAAACGACAAGGGGACGGCCGAGCTCTGCGACAAAGCGCAAAACATTCGAGTTCAATGGTTGCATGGGGAAATCCTCAGAAATTCAGAAAAAGCCGCAGTCATGGGTGGCGGTGCAGACATTATCGCGCTTTTTCTCAGACTTTCAAAGCGCAAAGAAACATCCGTCGCCTCCAAGGCTCGGAAACAACAAATCGGCGACAAACGGCGCCCAATTCGACGGTTTTGGCTTTCGTTTGGAGCGAGGCGGGCAAAATGCCCTCCGCAAAAAAAAGCGACCCCGGAGAGTCGCCGAACAAAACGAAGCCGGGGAGCGCGATCAATGATTTCGGGGAAGCCAAAAAGTCTTGCGCCAAAAAGCGATCTTTCGGACCCAGGCCGGAGTCTTTGCCTGGCGCCGAGCCGATTGCGCAAGCCCGGACAAAGAGCGAGCCGTCCGATGCGCGCCGGCTTGCTCCGCTCGCTCCAGCGCGAGCAGCGGCGCGTTGGGCTGACGCACGCCAGCCCAGCGGGAGAGCAAATCCGCGGCTTCAGGAAGGTCTTGGCTCGCGGCCCACAGCGCGGCTTGCAAAAGGGCGTCTTGGGCGGAGCGATCCAGAGGCGTGACTTGCTTGGCGGCGTTGCGCAGCGGCGTGAGCCAGCCCAGGGCGCAGGCGGATAGCGCCAACCGCGCCCACGCCTGGGGATCCACGCGAGACGCGAGCATGTCCAAGCGGCTCGCCAAGTGCGAATGCATCAAGGCTTGCGGAGCCAAAGCCAAAAGGCTGGCGCAAAACCCAGGAACGGCGATCGTGGCTTGCGCGGCCGCGGGGTCAGACGCCAACGCTTCCATGGCGGTGAGAGACACTGAGAGCTCTTCGACGCTGAACGCCGCGTCGCGTTGCTGGCGAACCAAGCCGCCGGGCAAGCACTCAAGGCTCAGCGCCGACCACAAAGAATCCACTTCGACGCGAAGCCTTTCTGTGCCCGCCAAACGAGCTTGGTGGCGAGCCAAGGCCAGCGCGGCGGCCAATTGCGCCCCGACCGGCGCTCCAGGCATGCGGGCTTTGAGCCCCGAAAGCGAGCCCGGCGGGCAGCTCGCAAGCAATTGAGGGGGGGCGGGGGCGGCGCTCTGGGTGGAGTTCGATTGCGAGCCCGCGGTTTGCGTGAGAGCTGCGCGCCAAGAGAAAATTTGCGCCCCTTGGCGCGAGCGCAACGCCCACTCCAAAGCGTCTCGCGGCGATTCGCCCAAGCGCAAGGCTTCCGCTTCCGCGGCGAAGGGGCCGAGCAGCTCTCCCCATTGGCCTTCATGTTGTTGCAGTCCCGAAACGGCTCGCCAACGCAGAGCGAGCATGTCTTCGCGCCAAGAGAGAGCCATCGCCAAAGCGCTGCCGGCTTCGGCTCCATGGGCGCGCGCCTTGGGGGGCTCCGGAACGAGGAGCGGCGGAGCGCTGCGCAATTGTTTGGCTGACAAGGGCGCCGCGGGCACCGCTTGGCGAAGCCAATCGAACAGCGCGTTGAAGTCGCTTCGGCGATTTTCTTGAGCCAATTGGGCGACCAGAGTGCGGCCCGCGCCTTCGATCCAACGCAGGGCTTGCTCGTCTAAAAGGCGTTCGCCCGACAAGGACGACAGGCGCGCGCGCGCCCAATCGTGCGCCTGGGAAAAAGATTGCTCAATTTGAGCGTCCGCGAAAGACTCGGCGCTCAAAGCGCGGTCGGACGCTCCGGGAAGGGGGATTTCTGCGCCCGAAGGCGTCAATCCATTGAGCATGGAGGGGGTTTCCAAAGAATGGGCCATATCCGCGGATTCAACGGGAAGGCGTTGTTGAGAGGTCGTTTTCATGAAATTGCTTTTGTTGTTCGGCGCGCAAAAAAAGAAAAGCCGATCGCGCGAGAACGGCTTTTGGGGCAGGATGGCTCAGAGCTTCCGGGCGTCTTCCTGGATTTGGCTTTCGATGCGCTTCGCGCGCTCTTTTTGCAGCGGCAAAAGATCCGCGGTCCACGGCGGGTTGGCGGCCAAAGCGTCCAGGGCGGGGCCTGGGCGCAGGCGCGCGATCATGAGTTTCGCGCCATAAACGCCCGCTTGCGTTGGGTGAGCGCTCTGCCAGAGCGCGACATCAAGCTCATTGGCGGCTTGGGCGGGGGCTTCAACGCGCCGGACATAGACCCAACCGCCATTGGGCGTGGGAGCGTAAACAGACGGCAAGGCGCGCCGGCAACCCCAGGCGCTCACCCAATTGGAGCAATAATGCGCCATGGCGGCGTCAAATTGGGCGTTCGCTCCAATTTCGTTGTCAAATCCATCGCGCGCGGCCGCAGTCAAGGCGGGAACGAGCGCTTCATGCGTGGCCAACGCTTGCGGATCGGCCGGCAAAACGCTCAACAACAACATGGCGGGAGCCATGGATTTCGGGTTGGCGACTGTGGCGAACGGCGCGAAACACTCCGTGAACGCGGAAATGTCGGAGCTGGCCTCCGCGCCTTCGCCATGCGAGCTTTTTGCTTTGCAATCGTGGAAGAGGCCCAAAGCCTTGGTTAGCAACGCCCGCTGCGGCGCGCTCGCCGCGTCCAACTCGAGCCCTGCGCGCTGGGCATGCGTGAATCCATTGTAAGCCACGCCCACAAAGGACGCCGCGACAAGCGCGGTCGCCGCGAAACCCGCGCCGAAAATATAGCGTTTTCTCATAAAAGCCTCAAAAAGTCAGTGCCAAAACCCGAATTGCCCGCTGGAGAGTCGGGCGTTCTGCAAATGGCAGAAGTTTTACATCAAAAGAAGCGGGTTTGCAAATAAAAATCCCTTTTTTTTGTCGAATTTGGGGGCGGCGCCTAGCAAAAGCCTCTTCACGCCGGGCTGGCGCGGCGCGCGGGCTTGTGCCAAAATGAAGAGGCGCGCGAATCGAAGGGGCTTGCGTTCTATTATGCGTGGAGAAATTGACAGGCGGATTTTTTTTGTTGGGCGCTGTCGTTTTTCCGTTCGATTTTTGACCAACTGATGATTGGGGGTTTTCCTTGCCTTTGACGACCCAACAAATTGGCGTGCTGCTTCGCCTGCCTGAATTGGCGCGCGCAGATGAACGCGCGTTGTTGGCAAAAATGGCTTTTGAAGAGCAGTGGGCGCACGATCGGCTGGGGGGGATTGCCCAGGGCGATGCGTCTCGCTCCGCCGATGGCGCGTTGATCGAGCAAGCATTTTGGCTGGGCGCTCGCTGCGCCCAAGGCGACGAGTTTGCGCAAAAAGAGGCTTTCGGCCCCCGGGGCGCCTTGTCCCTTGCCGCGGCTCGTCGGCATTGCTCGGGGGAAAACGATCTATTTTCCCCGGACGGCCCGCAGGCTGATTTTGTCGCCGCGCTGGACGAGGAATGGGTTGGTTCTGCGGAAAATCAGGAGGACGGCGAATGGATTGAAGTGCGAAAACCCAAATCGAGCCAAAAAGCGTTGAGCGAAACCGATCAAAAACTGCGAGAAAAAAGATTGCGAGAGGAGCTTGCCCATGTGTTTTCACGAGGCTTCATGGCCGCGTGCCAAGATGCAATCGACCGCCCTGATTGGTTTATGGGGCGCAGTGCCCAACGGTTGGAAAAAACCGCGAAAAAATGGCTCGCGATGGGAGGGTGGCGTGGATTGGCGAATCTCAAAACGCATTGCCTGGAGTGGGCGTTGACGCTGGCTGTGGCATGCGACGCGCCAGAGTTGGGGATTCTGGCTTTGGAGTCAGGAGCCGACGCGAATGGGCAATGGGCTTATCGAGCCTCGTTTGAGCGGCGAAGCAGCACGCGATCGATGGCGGACATTGCGGTGAGCCGAGCGATTGAGCGCGAGTTTCTCGGTTTGGATCCTGCGCCCGCGTGGAAAATGGCCGCGGCGTTGGCTGCTCGCGGACACGGCGCGTCAATGCCCAACGCCATTGGGTTGCGCGTGGCGTTGGCGCAGCGGTTGGGACAATCAGCCAAGGACTGGGAGGCGGAGAGCGCGCCCCGTCACGGCTTGCCTGGGGTCATTCTGCAAGGCCTGGCGGAAAAAACGCGTCGAGTGGGCGAGTGCCTGGCGGCTTTTGAGGCCGCGGACCAAAGCGCAAGCGCTTTTTTTGATCGATTCGAAGCCGAGATCGGCCGCGGGCCAAGCTCGTTAAAATCGCCCGCGTCCAATCCCCCTGGAAAAATCGAGCAACGGGAGGCTTTTGAGGCGGTTTTTGACGGCGCGTTGGAATGCGAGATCACGCCCGTCGCGGTGGCGCTGCGCGCCTGCGCGGATTTGGATGCCCGGCGGGTCGACTCGGCGCTGGCGAAGCTCGCGAAAAATTGGGCCGACAAAACGCACAAAGCCTATCCTGCGCCCCGGCGAGACGGCCCTGTGGGCGAAGAAGACCCCGAGCTCGCGGCATTGACAAAAAAACAATTGGAAAATTGCTCGCGGCTCGCATGCGCGTTGATTGGGGCGAAATGGTTGTCCGAGAGCATGTTGCGCGACGGCGTCGAGAGGGCGGTTCCCGCATACATGGAGGAGCAAAGAGCGGCGGTCTTTGAAAAAATGCAAAAACAAATGGCGCGAGAAGACGCCCGCGCGCTGCAAAGCGCTCTTCAAGAGGGCCGCGCCGCGCGCGAGGACCCGGTCGCGGATTCTCCGGCAAAACGCCTGGGGCGCCGCCGGCTTTGACCCCGCGCCCTGGTGAGAAAAAGAGGCTTCGGCGGCAACAAAACAACAACAAAAAAGACGACGAAGAGAGTGGAAACCATTGATTAAAAAGGCTTTTTAGGCGATAATGGGTTTCCTTCCCTCACACCGCCAAGAGGACCTGATGAGCCAAGAGTTTGCGCAAGGAATGAACGTGGATTCCCCGGACGACGCCATGCAGTTGATCAGCGATTGGCTCAGCGCGAAAGATGAGTCGGTGGTCACGCGCGCGCTGGCGCAACGCCCGGATCTGATCGAGGGGTTGACGAGGGCTTTGGGGGCGGCGAAAAAACGCCAAGCAGAGGCGCTGGCCGTCGAAAAAGCCGCCGAAGAGGCCGGAGAGGCGGTGGCCGCCGGAGGCATTCAAGACGCAGCCATTTGGAACAAGCTGAAAAAGCTCGTGGAGTCGCCTTTCAACGAGCAAAACCGAAAGGTTTTTGATGAGCTGGCCGACCAAGGCATTGATTGGTTTTGGGCGCCGGAAAAGGCTCCGACGATCATGTTGGCGGCGTTGAACTATTTGGCCCGAAAAGACCGCGTGGCGATCGATTGGCCGGTGCACGTGATTGGCCGCTCAAAAGCCGTCAACGCGGCGGAGTGGGCGGCATTGCACGAATTGATGGCCGCGCGGGGCGCTTACTCCTTGGACAGCTCAAAACTGGGCGTTTTCTTGCAGGCCGTTTTGTGCGGAAAAGTGGAATGGGCGGACATGGAAAAAGAAACGGGATGCAGCGCGCTGTCGCTCGCGATGGATTTGCTCGACAATCACCATTGTGAGCGTCGTTTCCTCGCGACTCGGCTGGCCGCGCAAAACGGAGCGAGTTTCCAAAGCTTCAAAGAGGACATCGACCGTCGCGCGGCAAAGGCCAAAATCCAGAATTTGCCTTATGAGTTCTGGCAGCGCGCGATGACCGCCCGTTGCGAACCCGCCGACCAAGAGGATCGAGTCGCCCTTGTGGCGACATTGATTGGGCTCAAAGAAGTCAAAAGCGGATGGGCGTCCAAGCCTGCGGGCATCGTGGAGAAGGCCCCGTCGGCGCTTCACTCCGTCGGGCCGGCGCGCGCTTACTTGACGCTGTGCTGCGCGCAGAATGTCGTCAAGGATTGGGCGCATCACGCCTCCATTTTTGATGCCCTGTGCAAAACGGAAGACCGCGAGTTGGCGTTGCCTCGGCTGGACCGCTGGGGCATGACGCGATTGCGCTGGGCCAATGAGATTGCGACGGCCCAAATGCCCGAGCACAAGGGCGAAGTGACGGCGTTGATGGCCGTGGCGCTGAAACATGGGGACGAGCCGCAAAGCATCGCTGGCGCAGACCCGGTGGCATGGGCGAAAACGGACGCCGCGAAAAAGTTGATCGCCAGCGCGTTGGAGCGCCAAGAGCTCGCGCAAATCACGCGATTTTCCTCGATGGACGAAAAAACCGACGCGTCGGCCGAGGGGGCCGCCAGCGCGCGTCGCTCAACGCGGGCAACCAACAGGCTGTGAGGAGCCCGAGCCGCGCGCTGGTTTGCGCGAGGCTTGGCCGCCCCAGGCCGTCGGGCGAGAGCCTAAACGCCCAACGCCTGAGTTTTGGCTTGACAGCCCGCGCCGGGGCCTGCATCCTACAGGCCGCCGCTTTTCGGCGCGATCAAATGGCCTGAAAGGCCATTGGCGCTTTGTTGCGGGCAGAGGCTCTGAATGCGGTCTTTTTTCTCTCGTGGGCTCGATTGGTTGGCAGACGCGGCGCGCCGGGTCTCGGCGGGCCGCGCTCACGCGGCGTCCGCGCGCTCCAAAGGGCGCGCGCCGGACACGGCTCGCGGGACTCAGTGGAATCCGCGTCACTTTGATTTTGAGCCAACGGTTCGGGTGGGGGGGCGAACTCGCGCCCCGGATTTCGAGAAAGAGACGCAGACGCAGCCGGTTCTGCGAGAAGCCAATTCTGCGGAGCGCGCCGCGCCCGCGCAGACCCCGCGCGCGCCCTTGCGCCATCCGGCGTCCCAACAGGCCGCCACCGAGGGCGCCGCGACGCAAGAGCGCCAGGCAGCGTTCCCATCGGACCCATCGCGCGAGCCCGCGGCCGAGCTTGCGCAAAAAAACGAAAGCGCCACGGTGGCCCAGGTCGCGAAAAGAAGCGCCAATGAAGCCCGGATTGCGACGCAAAACAAGGCCTTGGAGTGGGCTGAAAAGCGGTGGGGACGCCTTCTGGACGTCCTTCGCTTCGAGCCACTGAATCTGCCCGAGCGCTGGCAAGCCGCCCAAAAAGAAGGATTGAGCGAGCCTGAGCGCCGGTTGGCCCCGAAAAACGCCAAAAAATTTCTGGACGGGCTGCTCATCGCCCGTCGTTGGGAAATGCTGGACGCCCTGTGGTCGCAGCTTGAGCGAACGGCGTTTCGCGCGCATTTGCAGTCCAAAGCGCCGTCTCTGGCCCGTTGGGCCGCGGGCCAAATCGAAGAAAGCGATTTGCTGCCCACAAAAAATCCAGACCTCATTGATTGGGCGCGCCAAAAAGGCGCGTTTGAGCCTGATCGGCTTCGCCCGAGCCACGTGGCGGACGCCTTGTCGGCCGGGGACGTGAAACGAGCCAGGGAAGCGATCGACGACTCCGGAAGCCGCGCGCTAAGGGCTCCCGACGCGGCCCAAATTCTTGCGGCGATGGCGCGAAAAAAAGAATTGGGCGGCATGCCTGCGCTGGGCGAGGGAGAGCTGAGCGCGCTGTGGGAGGTTTTGGGGGGCGCTCAAGGAGAGGGCCTCGCGAGCCTCGCTGGGCTCCCGCCCTCCGAATTGGCTTGGGCGCTGGCGAAGCTTTTGGATGCAATGGAAGAAACCGAAGCGGTCGAGCTCGCGATTTTGGAGCAAACCGCCAAAATCAACTCCAAGCGGGCTCGCGAAATCATCGGGCGCGTCCTCGCGGCCCAGGCCGCGTCCCAAGAGCGCGTGGGGCTGCTTCGCGGGGCGATCGATCGAGCGCCGGCCCTCATGGGCGTGTCTCGCGCGCAGGCAATGGATTCGAGAACGCCGGCCGTGGTGGCTCGCGTGGGCGGCATGCGGGCTCGCGCGGAGCGCGGCGAAGGCGTTTCGCTGAGCGAAGCCGCTGCCTTGTCGGGCTCCAAGCAAGCCGCCTTGGCGTTAGAGTCCATGGGAGCGAAAGCCCCAGACCCCAAAGCCCTCAAAGAGTTGACCCAATCGGCTTCCAAAGACATTCGCCGGCAAGTGGTTCGCTCGCAGCTCGCGGAGGACCAGGCGAAAGCCTGGCGCCAAACGCTCACGGAATGGAAATCAGGCGTTTTAGGCGCCACCACCGTCACCGACTTGGAAAATCGCGCTCGCGAAAAATTTGAGCAAGCCCGAAAGCAAAAAGCCTCACCCAGTCGCCCCCCCAAAGCCTGAGCGGCCGCAATTTGGGGCTTGCTTCTTCGTCGTTTGCCGTGCACAATGGAGCAAAACAGGCGTTGAAATAGAAATCGCCCCGTTGTTTCCCCTTATTTCCCCCTTTGAAGGAGCTGGCGATGAGCATTTGGCATAAGCCGGACGGCATGCGCGACATGCGCGAGTGGATCGGTCCGTCACGGCCCATGGCGGACGCGAGCCTTGAACAATTAGGCCGCGAGCGCCGTGAAAAGCATGCGAAAGACCCGGCCATGGCCAAGATTTGGAACAGCGCGCTGGCGGACGCGGCGCTCGCCGGAGACGCCGCTTTTGCGCGCGTGATGCTGCAAGGAGGCGCCGATCCCTTTTGGGTGTCGCCCGAAGGGCGCAGCGCGTTTGAGGCTTGCTGGGAGATCAATTCGCCCATGGTGGCCGAAGAAATGTGCCGATTTGGCCCCTATCCGGCGGCCATCGCTCCGGACGTCCTCGAGCGCGCCGCGCGCGTCGCGCCCTTCGTGGCCCAAGAATTGGCGCGTTGGGGGGCGAAACCCACTCCGCGTGCGCTGCTCAACGCCGTGGAGGTTGGAGCGAGCGAGCTGGTCGACGACCTCCTGAGCCACGGCGCGGACGCTGCTCAAGCAGCGCAGCTGGCCCGCGAAGACACCAAAGCGGCAGGAGCCGCCCTGAGCGAATCCATCCAAAAAGCCCTGGCCCGCTGGGAGTCTAAAACCCTTGGCGAGAACACGGCGTCCCTCGCGCCCGCCAAACCCAAAAGCCGCCGGCCGGGGCTTTGAGCGGGAACGCCACCGCAGCCCATGGAAAAAAAAAAGACGCCAGCCTGGCGTCTTTTTTATTGAAATGCGTTTTTTCAAGGCCAATCGCGCGAGCAAAAGCGGCCTCGGCGATTCAGAAAAAATAGTGAAAATTCGCTTTTTTTCATTTCTTCGGCGTACAATACGGAAATCGAGAGAAAAAGCGCCTCGCGACGCTCGGCGCCCATTCTCCTAACGCGAGGCATTCAAGGAAAAACCATGAGCCAAGACACAAGCCAAGAGAAACCGTTTTCAATTTTAATCTCCGGGGGCGCGGTCGCCGCGAAACTTGACGCCGTGAAGACCATCACCAATCGATTCCGCGGCGGATTGATGAGCGAGTTGGCCGATCGAGTGATGGAAATGGCGCCCAAAGGCTCCACAGTCGCTTATCTCACGGCAAAAAACCAAGCTCTTCCCAAAGACCCACGCGTGTCAATCTTGCTGCACGACGGATTTGAGGACTATTTCAAACAAATTCCTGAACTCGCGACGCAATTCGACTCGATGGCGCTCGGAGCCGCGGTGGTCAATTTGGTGCCCGCGCAGCCATGGGCAGGAAAATTTCCTTCGCATCATTACGAAGAGGGCGAAATCATCCAAATTCCCTTCAAGCTCGCTCCGCGGGCCATCAACGAAGCGAAAAAAGCCAATCCCAAGCTCACTCTGTTCGGATTCAAGCTTCTCGCGGGCGTTCCCGAAGACGAACTGATTGACGCGGCCTGGAAGGTTTTGTTGAGCTCAAAAGCACAATGCGTCTTCGCAAACGACTCGACCAATCCTTCGCGCAAGCTCGCTTTGATGCGCGAGGGCGGCGTTGTGGAAGCCGACATGGCCGGCACCGCGCGCCTGATGGTCTCGTTGAGCCAGGACAGCCACTATCAAACGCGCATGGCGCCGGATGAGGTGCCAACGCCCAACGAAACATTTTGGGCCGCGCTGAAAAATGGACATCACCGGGCCAAGGCTGGGCCTGACGGCTTGCTTTTCGGAACCGTCGCGGCACGCGCCCCGCAAGGGGGTTTTTGGTGCACGGGGCGCGGGAAAAAAGAGCTTGAGGAAATCGCTTTTGTCGCTTCGGTGGATCACTCGCGGCTCACCGTGACGTCTTTCGGCGGCAAGAAAGCCAGCTTGAACGCTCCCTTGTTGGACGAGATTTTGGCTCGAAACCCAGAAGCTGCCGCCGTGGCCCACTGGCATGACTACCCCGCTGGCCTGACGATGTTGCCGTATGCGCCGGCCGGCACTGTGCGCGACTCGCAACGCGATTTGCCAAGCGGGGATTTTTCCATCGAGGCCCACGGCAGCTTCGAGCTTCTGGACGCGCAGGGGCTTCCGTTGCGCAGAGCCTGAAAAGCCGTTGGACATTGAAAAGCGCCCCGTCGAGCGTGTTTTGGCAACGCGGGGCCGCCAGGACCAAAATCAAAAAGAGGCCCAATCCATGAGCAAGGGAGAAAAATTGCCTGCAAAGGCAGCCCAGGAGCTGTTGGCTGGATGGCGCGACGAGCCCTATCCGCCAGGGGCTCAATACGCCGATTTATATGCCAATTATGATCCGGCGTTCGGGCAAGAGAGCGACGAGTCGAGCCAACGATTGCTTGATTTGTGCGGACCGCTGGCTGGGGTGCCGTTGCTCGACATCGGCGCCGGAATGGGAGGGCTAAGCCTTCTTGCGGCGCGGCGCGGCGCGCGGCCTTTGGCGTTGGACCAGGAAGCCGAGATGCTGCAAAAAGACGCCTTGCGCGCCGCCGGCGTTCCGTGGTCCATTCAAAGCATCGCGGACTTTTGCCGCGATTGGCCCGCGGGCTCGTTTGGGGCCGCATGCGCTCGGCAAAGCGCGAATTATTTCGCGAAAACCCTGGACTGGGGGCTCTTCGCAGGCCTTCTTTCTGCGCGCGGGGTGTTTGCGTTCAACACGTTCGAAATGGCTCAGGATTCGCCCGAGTTCGCGGCGCGGCGATGGGTGGGGGCAGACGGCGTCGAGCGCGTCGACGCGCGCCAAGTGAGGGACGGCCGAGTGTGGCATGCGCAAAAAGCCGGAGACGCCGTTCATTACACGGCGTTTGACGCATTGTCGCCCGAAGAGTTCGAGGCCCTGTTGTCGCCTTTTTTCGAGTGCTCGCGCGAGCGCGTGGGCGCTTCGTGGTATTGGCGAGCCGCCAAAAAATAGAGCGTCGCCAAGCGCCCTCGCAATCGCCCGTCGCGCGAACCCGCCCGCGCTTGGCGAGCAGGCTGCGGCAATGAAAAAAGCCCGTCGGCAGACGGGCTTTTCATGAGCGCGCAGGGACCCGCCTAGTCTCGATTGCTCAAATAGCCAAAAATGCGGAGCAGAGCCATGAACAAATTCAAAATGTCCAGGTAAAGAGACACCGCGGCCATGATGGGATTCGTTTCCCCGCCGTTCCAAATGCGCCACAAATCAAACAACAAATAGCCGCAAAAAAGAATCGCCGTGATGCCCGCGATGGTCAGCTGAAAAGCCGCCGAGTGCCAGAATAGGCCAATCACGCTCATCAAAATGACCACAATGAGCCCCGCGAACAAAAAGCTGCCCAAGAACGAAAAATTGCGCTTCGTCGTGGAGGCATAAGCCATCAAGCTGAAAAAAGCCACTGCCGTCGTCCCCAGAGCCGACGCCACCACTTGCGGCCCGTTGGGGGCGGCGAGATAAAAGCCAATGGTGGGGCCAATGCTCAGGCCTTCGACCGCGGCGAACAAAAAGAGCAACGGGAGAGCGAAGGCCGATTCGCGCGCGAACATGAGGATGATCAAAAGAACCAATCCGCCAATCGCCAGGCCCAGCGACGCGCCGATGCCCAAATGCAGGTTGAGGGCGAGCGTCGCGCAGATCGCCGAGATGGCGAGGCTGGACGCGAGATATCCAAAAGTTTTGCTTAGAAAGGCCCCTTGCGCGGAACCCGTCAACGGGGCCGACCGATAATTCGAGGGCGAACCAAATCTCATGGCAAGTCTCCAAAGTGGACGTCGGGAAAACCCCAGACATCTCGATGATGCACGAACCCCATGAGAATTGCAATGCGCCCAAGCCATTTCCAAGGCCTTTTTTGTTCAAAAACGCCCTTGAATTCAGAGAATTGAGGCCCATTGGCCTCGGTTTTCCTCTGCGATCGGAACACTGAATAAACTCGGTTGCGATGAGGATAAAAGGGGCTTAACGCTCCCCGAAAGGTCAAAGACGAGAAACGCTTTTGGAAACGGAAGGCGAAGTTTGTTTTGCGCCCGCGCGACTCAACTCCAATCGCAAAGTCTCCGCTTCCAGCTGGGCGGGAAGAGCCGCCAGCCGGTCATGAAGATGGCGCTCGTTTTGGACGCCTTCAAACGCCACGACGGCATCCGGCCACATGCGGCCAGACGCGGGATCTTGTCCTTTCTTTGCGTCCGCGAGCCAACCCAGGGGCGTCGCCCCTTCATCGTCGCGAGCGTCCAAAGCGGCGCCCATTTCCAAATACTTGCGAGCCAAACGGAGCCGCCCCAAGCCAAAAGCCCAGTGCAAAGGCGTCGCCCCCTCTCTGTCGCGCGCGTGCAGGTTTGCGCCGGCGTCGGCAAGCAGCTGCGCAATTTGCGCGTCAGCGCCCGCGCCTTCGCGCGGGATGTGATGCACGAGGTGAAAAAAACCATTTTGGCCGCGCGAAGGATTCACCGGATGGCTCGCGTCCGGATCCGCCCCCAGCGCGAGCATCCATTTGACCGCCTCGACATCCAGTTGCGAGACAAATCGAGGCAACAGGGATTTTTTGCCGTCCGTGAGCTGCTCAACGGGGAATCCGCGAGCGTGCATTTTTTTCGCAACGGACAACGGCGGAGGCGCGGCGCCCGTGCAAAGCAGCGAAAAGGCCCGAACGTCGGGCCGCGAGGGGTTGGCGTCCAAAAACAACGACGCCAAGTCGAAGTCGCCCAATTCAATGGCCAGCGCCAAAGGCGTGTGCGCCTCGTCGCCCCACAGCCGATCGGTCAGCGAAGCGTCCAAATCCGCGCCGGTTTTGATCGCCTGGCGCGCGGCTTCCATCTCCGAAGGGAGCAACAGACAGCGCGAAGAACAATTCTCGCCGTTTCCTCGTGCGTGATTGTCGCGACGGCGCGCGTGAACCGCGACAAACAGCTCCCGCAGGGGCGAGATTTCCGCGGCCAGGGGAGAGCCCGTGGAGGTGAAAGGCTGAGCCATATTGAAAATATCCGAAAGGGGCCCTTCTGGCACCAGGGCGAGCGATGAGACAGGATACCAAAAAACGCAGCGCCGGGCAAAGAGGCGTTTTTGGCGCCGGCGTGGGCCGTGTTCACCGTGTCGCGCAACCGGCGTCGAAGCCCCGCCTGGACAAACTAGCCCGTCGGTGGCAATCTCAGGCCTGGCTTGCGAAGGAAAAGCCGAAAAAAGCGGCCAGCGGCCGCGGCGACGGGCACGCTTATTTTTGGGCCAGGGCCGCGCCGCCAATCGTGTCGCCGCCCCCGATCAATTCAATTCCACAAGGAGGCGCGGCTTCCTCCCCGGGCTGAAGGCCGAGGTCTCCGCCGCGAACAATCAGATGAAAGTCATTGTGCTGGGAGCGGGCGTTTTGGGCGTGGCCACCGCGTGGCGGTTGGCCTGTGAAGGGCATTCGGTGACCGTGCTGGATCGACAGCCCAATGTGGCGATGGAAACGAGTTTCGCCAATGGAGGCCAAATATCCGTTTGCCACGCAGAGCCGTGGGCGGGCCCGGAAACCCCGTTGAAAGCGTTGAAATGGCTGGGCCAAGAAGACGCCCCTTTGTTGTTTCGGCCGCGCCTGGATCTGGACCAATGGGTTTGGGGCGCGAGATTTTTGCTTGAATGCCGCCAAAGCCGTTGGGAAGCCAATGCGAAATCATTGGTCTCTTTGGGGCTTCTGAGCCGGCGAACGCTCAAAAATTGGCGCGCGGAGCTCGGGCTGCGATACGATGACGCTGAAAATGGAATTTTGCGGATTTTCTGGAAAGGCGAGGAGCGCGATTGGGCCGGCGCTCAACTGCACGCGCGCTCAATGAGAAAATTCGGCGCCGAAATTGAAGAGCTCACGCCCGAGCAAGCTGTCGAAAAAGAGCCTGCGCTGGCTCCTTGGGGCTCTCGGCTTCTGGCCGGAGCATGGACAAGCCATGACGAGACGGGCGACGCGCGCCTCTTCTCGTTGGCCCTGGCCAAACAGTCGCAAGCGCAAGGCGTGGAGTTTTTGTTCAACTGGCGTTTCCTGGGCTGGGAGAAAGACAATCTGAAAGTCTCCGCGGCGCGGGCGGCGGACGAAACAGGCAAAGAGCACGCTTTGAGAGCGGATGCTTTTGTCGTCGCTTTGGGGCCGCACGCGAAATTCGCCCTCAGCCCCCTGGGCGTGCCTTGTCCGATTTACCCAGCCAAAGGCTACTCCGCCAGCATCCAGGTGCTGGACTCCGATCGGGCGCCAAAAGGATCGGTCACGGACGAAACGCGAAAGATGGTCTTCACGCGTTTGGGCGACCGATTGCGGGTGGCGGGGACCGCCGAATTCAACGGCTTTGACACCTCGCTCAACTGGGCCCGCTGCCACGCATTGACAAAACGCGCCAAAGAGCTTTTCCCGGGCTCCTGCGACTGGACCGAGGTTTCTTACTGGACGGGATTGCGCCCTTCCACGCCCAGCAACGTCCCTTTGATTGGGCGCGCGGGATCGTGGTCCAATGTCTGGCTCAATTGCGGCCATGGCACCCTGGGCTGGACGCATGCCTGCGGCAGCGCGGAAAGCCTCACAGCCCTGATGTCCGGGCGCCCGGCCCCCATTGATTTTCCTTTCTTGGGCGCTCCGCGGCGCTAGCCAACCGACAACCCATGGCCAATTTAAGCGGCGGCGCCAGGAGGAGCGAAAAACAGGTTGCCGAGCCTAGGCAACCAAGCGACAAAAAGAAAAAAACAAGATGCTCTGGCGCTCGCGTAGAATCGAAGCGTCGACGGAGCGCCCTTCGGGGCTGTTCGGGTTTTCTCATTCTTTCAAGGACGCCTTCATGCCGCATCGCTTGTCTCTCGCTCGCTTCGCCCGCCATGGGGCTCTCGCCGCCTTGGCGGTGTGCTCCGCCGCGTTCGCCCAACCCTCCTCCGGAGTGGTTTGGGGCGGTGAAGGAGGCCGTTTGGCGACAGCCGCCAGCATTGGCGCAGGCGCCGCCGGAGCGGCGTTGTCCGCCAAAACGCTGCCGGAGGCACAAAAGCTTCCCGCAAGCCCGCCTGCTCCGGAAAGCTCCATCTGGATTGAACGCGCGCGGCCGGTCTCGGCGCAAGAGCGCCGCGAACAAGAAGCCGTGGGGGAGACCATTCGAGAAAGTGGCCCATGGACGGCCTCTTGGGTCATTTTGCGCGTTCCGCTTGACGCCCAGGAAACCCCCTCCGCCGCATGGGAAAAGCTCAGCGCGGCATTGTCCGCGAAAGCCGCGATGGCCGGAGGCGACGCCCGCTCCGTGATTTCCCCGCAGCCGTTGTCCATCGCGCGCGGAAAAGCTTTTTTTGCCCTGAATGGGCATTTCCCGGTCCAGCAAGTGAGCGCCGGATCCGCCATGGGCCAAAACGAAGACTCAATTTTAGTGGGGGCGCACACTTCGTTCACGCTGCCCGGGCAAAGCGCAGAGCCCACCGCGAACGGAGAAGTCCGGGCGCAATTTGATCGCCGAGACCGCGCCGTCGTGTCGTGGTCCATGACCGTGGATGATGGCCCCCAACGGCATTCGGAAGGGAGCGTCGTGGCTCAGCCCGGGCAAACCGTCTGGACCTCGCAGTTTTCTCGGGGTGTTCTGTGGATCATGGGCCTGCAAGCGCAACGCCCCAAAGCCAGCCCGGACTGACTGTTTTTCAACGCCCTCCTCAACGCCGCCACGGCGGTCGCCGAGGCGCAATGCGCGCCGAAGCCGCAACCGGCGCGTCGCATTCGGGCGCGGCCTTGCGGTGAAGCCATGAAGGGTGCCGACGCAAATTCGAGGATATTGAAAGTTTTTGTTCTTTCAGCTGCCTTTTAGAGGGACTCAGGAACCGTTGGTTCGCTTTATGGGGTTTTCTCTATTGACGGCGCCCTGCCGTTCGGCGATTTTATTCTCACGGCGGCGTATTTTTTTCGCCAAAATTGAATCACCGCGCACCTTGCGCAAGCGTTAAGGCTGGAGGATTGGGCGAACGCTCGTATTTCAACAGGAGAAAACGATGAAAAACCAACGACAAAAAGGCGCAATGTTTTTGGCCGGCGCTTTGCTCGTGATGGGGAGCTTGGCCGGATGCGACTCGATGTCCCCTCGACAGCAAGACACGGCCATCGGCGCAGTCGGCGGCGGCGTTCTGGGCAGCGTCTTGACCGGCGGGTCCGCGCTGGGCACGGTGGGCGGCGCAGCGGTTGGCGGCGTGGTTGGCAACAGCGTCGGCCGATAAGGACCAATCCGTTGGCGCGCTTCATGGGTCGCCAGCGCTGTTTTTGAGCGCGAGCTCAAAGGATCTTTTCGGGAGCCGCGGCGAGTCGCGCTTTGGGCGAGAAGAATTAGAAGCCGGCCTTTGGGCCGGCTTCTTCTTGTTGGGCCCCTTTCCCCTTCGCTTTCCTCCCCTGTTCTCGCTCTGGGAACCCCAACGCCGGCGCATTGACGCGCCAGCCAAAGCACGATATGACTTTGCGGTGTTTTTTGCGGCCTCGCGCGGCTCTCGACGGCGCGCTTTTTCGTCGTTGGACGCAAAATATCCCGCAAGAAAAAAGAGCCTTCCCGCGGAGCCTTCCGCCAATGAGGAGCAAGATGGACGGATGGAATCGAGTTTTGAAAAGCCACCGTCTTCAATGGGCGGGGTTTCCGGCTGCCCAAAGGTGGTCTTTGGCTCGTTTTGCGCGCAGAACCGCAGGGCCGCTCGCGCAGGCGAGCGTTGTTTTGGCGCTGGGCGTGGGGGCGCAAACGGCCCAAGCGCAAAGCAATGACATTTTGATCGGGCAAACGGCTCAATTGTCAGGCTCTGGGTCGGAGGGATCCATCGCTTACGCTCGCGGGTTTCGCTTGTATGCGCAATTGGCGAACGCCGATGGAGGCATCAACGGCCGAAGCATCAAAGTGTTGAGCATCGATGACGCGGGCTCCGCCGCGCAGGCGCGAGAAAACGCCGAAATTCTCATCAAAATTTACAATGTCTTGGCCATGGGCGGAGGCGCGGGCGCGGGAGCCGCTGAAGGCGCCGCGCCCCTTTCCACCCAACTGGGCGTTCCGACGGTGGGAGAATACTCGGCGCTTCCGGTGCTGTGGAGCCAGCGCTTGGTTTGGACCACGCGCGCGAATTACGCCGAAGAGGCGCGCGCTTTGGTCGCCCGCGCAAAAAAAGCCGGCCAAACGCATTGGGCTGTGTTTTCGCAGGCGGATTCCCTGGGGGAGGCGGGCGCCGAGGCATTGGACCAGGCCACGCGCGAGGCGGGGTTGGATTTCCCGGAGCACGCCCAGGGCTCTGTTGAAGAAGCGAGCGAGGCGGAGGTGGCCGCCCAGAAACTGATTCGCTCAACGCCGCAGGCGGTTTTGATCGCGGCGACGGGTGCGGCTGAACAGCGTTTTTTGCAGGCTTGGAAAAGACGCGGCGGGACGGGGCAACTTTACGCGTTGTCTTTCGCCGGGGTGTTGACGCCTTTGGGGGCCGATGAGGCGCAAGGCATCACGGTGGCGCAAGTGTCGCCAGCTCCATGGGACGAAACGGCTCCGATTGCGCGAGAATATCGCCAAGCCCTGGGCAAGTTTTCTCCCAAAGAAGACCCCTCTTACGCGAGTTTGGAGGGCTATATCGCAGGGAAGGTTTTGGTTGCGGCTTTGCGCCAACCGGGGGCGCTGGCGTCGCGGGAAGCGCTGGCCAAGGCGCTGAATGCGGTCCGGTCGACGACGGGCGTGTTTGAGGTTTCTTTTTCAAACGGCGCGCAAGGCGGCCACTTCGTCGATTTGACGATGATTGGGGCCCAGAAGAAATATTTTTATTGATTGGCGAGCGCGCGGCCTGTTGATTCGCGGGCCCCGCTCAACGCATGCTCACCGCCGCAGCGAGCGCCGGCGGACGGGGGCATGCCGGGCTTGCAGGTCGACGATCAAATCCGGCGCGCAAACGCTGATTTCTCCCGCCGTCTCTTGCCCAAATTTGGCGTGATGCGCCTTGTTGACCCATTCAAGCAGTGGCGCGTCCATGTTGAGCTTGGAGCTCAATCGCAGCAGTTTGGGCACGTCCAGGGAGTCCAGGTCAATGTCGTTGGGGGGCACCGGCAAGCAAGAGCGGCCATTGCCTCCCAAAGCCAGCCAGTCCAGCAACGATTTTTCAGGAGTGAACGCGGCAAAGGGGCTTTGAGCGTTCCATGCGTCCGCATCGCCCGGAAGCATCGATTCCGCGCGCAAAGAAAAAAAACGAGCGCGCTCGGTGGGCAGCAATTCGACGGGGTCCAGGCACACGCCAACATCCCCGCGCGGAAGAATCGCCAGCACTTCGCGCGATGGATTGTTGGCCGCGCCGCTTTCGCCCAACGCGCTTCCCAATGAAACCACGGCTTTGGGGCGCACAATGCGCAAGGCCTCTTCAATTCTGGGCTTGGGCGAACGCGATGTGTTCAAGTAGACGCCATGCCGCATGCGGCCCAAGGCGCGGCAACCGCACAAGTCCGTCAACAGATTCTGTAGAGCGCCTCCGCTGAGGGTGGGGCGCGCGCGCCGCGCGAGCTCAAAAATCTCCAATCGCGACAAGGCGCCCGGCGCGTGCGGGTGGGAAAGGGCGCCGATCAAGCTTAATTTCCAATCCCCCGCCGAGGGCATGGGCGGATTCGACAAAAATGCTCGCGCGCGCGCCCAGGGCTCGGGCTCAAAAGGCGCGAGCGTCGACGCCGGCGCGAGAGTGGCCTTCAAAAGAGCCTCTTCGTCCATGGGCGAGCACGAAAGGATTTCTGCTGGGCGATCTTGGAGAAAGGACAAGCCGGAGGCGGCATCCGTCGCCAAGGCCAGCGACAATTGAGTGGGATCAGGAGAAGTCACATCCAGCTCCCGCAGTCGGAGCGCGCTGGGAGATCACGCAGAGGCGTTCCCTGCGCGCAATTTCGCGCTCAAATGCCTCTTCAAGCGTTGAAGCCACCGCCAAGCGCGCTTCGTCCAAACGCTCTGGGTTCCACGCGGCTCGATCTTCAGAGTCCAGGTGAGGAAGCACGTGCTCTTGGAAAAGCGCCCAGTTGATCAAGTCAATTTTCGGCCACACCAATGCCTTTCGCGCGCGGAGTTGATCAGCGGACTCCACAGAGAGGCATTCGAGGTTCGGCTCAATGCCGGCTTCAACCAACAACGCCAAGTCCATCAAATCGCGCGCCGCGCACCGATTCTCATCGGTGAAGGCGCTCGCCTTCAAGCCCATGAGCGTCTCTTTGCGATAAACCCGAATACCCGTGGGCTCGCCGTCAAAACGCGGACTCAAATGCACTTGCTCGGCCTGCTCGGGCATAAAGCGGCGCCGGCTGATTTCAATCGTCAAATGGACAATGCTCTGGCTTTCCGGCAAACGGCCATCCACTTTGAAGCGCAAAGTGGTGTCTGTGAGTTTGGGCTCACTGTGATGAAAGTCTTCCAAGAGCCCTTTTTTCCCGCACGAATTAAGCGAGCGGCGCAGGCCGTCGATCATCACGTCCAACGGGCAATCGTGGTCGCCGTCCAGGTCAATGTCTTTGGTGTGACGGCGCGCGCCGACATTCACCCGCATGGCCAAACCGCCTTTCAAGATAAAGCGTTCGGCGTTTTTGGAGAAAATCTCGCAAAGGACGGCAGTCTGGAGGGCGTCAATCGCCAATTGCGGATTGAGGATGGCCTGCGCATGCGGTTGCGCCCATGCTTGGGCTTTGTCTTCCCATTGGGGGCGCAGCGGGCGCAAGGACGCTGTCGCGCGGGTGGCTTGATTCGCGCGCGAAGAGTCCTGAGTGGAAGACGGGGCATTCGGCGTGGATTCCGCGTATGCGCCAATGTTGAGCTGGCGCAACGACGGGCGCTTCTTTGCGTTGGATTCGTTGTTGTTCAGTGTGGACGCTTTCATCGAAGCCACCTTGCCGGAGGAAAATGTTGGAAAAACCAAACAAAGCCACTGGGTGAGAAACACACGCCGTTTGTCTATCCAGTGTCTCGCAAACGAACGTGCTCGGCAAATGGGGGTTTTCGCCAAACTTATAAGGAGAAAGCCGCCTAAAATAGGGTTGCGCCGGTCAAAGCCCCGTCGTTGTTGAGGGTTGCGCCTTTTTTGGCATCCAAACGCAGATTGCGCGCTTGCAACATTCAGATAAATGGAGGGCGGGCAAAAGCGATTTTTGGCCCCAAAGCGACTTTGAAATGAGAATGGCGAAAAAAAAGGCGATCCCGAGAAAAAGATTTCTCATTCAAGCGCTTTCAAGATGGTTTTGAACCAAAAAAGCAAAGACGGGGGGCCATTGGGTCGGGAGAGACCGGTTTGAGTGAAGCCTTCGGAGCCCCGCCGCGCGTTTAAATCGACTCCAAAACGCGCTTCATCTCGGACGTGGCCAAGTCGAATGCGGATTGGCCGCTCGGCCCCACCGCCATAAAATCAGCGTGATGGGTGTTGAGGGCCTCCGCCAGGGCCTCAAAAAGAGGCATTGGGCGCCAACTGGCCAAAACAAAGGCCTCCAAGGGCGACTCGGTTTGGCCCTGGACACCCGCGATAAGAGCGCCCGCCGCGAGCCACGCCTCCAGCTCTCTAAGCTCCAAAAGGCCCGAGAGCGCATAATTGAGCGGTGGGCGTCCCTCATGATTGAGCACGTTCACGGATTGTTTGGCTCGCGCCAGAACCGCCAAACAAGCATTTGCGCGCTCAAATCGCGAGTCTTTGCGTTCTTGCTTCTCTTGGACGGCCGCCAAGGATGCCGCGATCTCCGGGCGGTGCCAAATGCTCGCGAGCCAATGCGCCGGCGCGCCCCGGTCATCCGCCGTCAATTTGGCGCCGTGTTCAAGCAAAATCTCGAGGCATTTGCTTTGCAGGCGCAGAATGGAAATGCGAGGCAGCGATTGGCCCAAGGGGCCGGGCTCGTTGGCGTCCGCTCCCTTTTTGAGCAAAATGCGCAGAAGGTCCGACTCATCGCGAGAAATCGCGACCAAAGCCAAGCCATGGGTTTGCGCCTCAGCGTTCAAGAAAATTTTCAGCCCTTCCGCCGATCCTGCCAAAATAGCGCGCTCGGCAAGCTCGCGCAACGCGAGCGTGCACCCTTTGTTGTCGCCTCGGGCCAGGCTGCCCTTGAGCTCGGCGATTTGTTCGCCCAAAAAGGAGCGGGCGCGGCCGTTCAAAGCGCCAAACGTGTCCACCGACTTCACGAACGGATTGCGCAATTTCTCCGCGTTCGCGTCGATTTGCGCCCAAGCCAGAGCGCGTTCGATCGACTCCTGCAAACGGACTTTGCCCGCAGCCTCGGAGGGTTTGACGACATCAGTGGCCGGTTTAAAGCCCAAAGAGCGCAAAGAAAAAATGGACACAGCGGAACCCTTACGTAAAGGAAACAGCAAGCAACAAAAAGTTCCCCCATCAAATGCCTCTTTTATGCCCGTTTGGCAAGAGGCAGAACCGATTACGGGCATTTGGGGCAATTTGGCGGACAAGCGGCGTTGCCCGACCAGCGGCTTTGTGAGAACAATGCGGCGTCGAAACAATGGCCAAAAAAAGCAACTGTGCACACTGGCCGATCGCCCCCCTCAAAACGGGCTTCTCTGGAGAAAAAGATGAATTTGAAAGCAAGTTTGTGGGTCGCCGCCGGTTTCGCGGCTGTCGCGCTGTCGGGTTGCGGCTCGTCTCCGGTTCCGGACAATGTCGTCCAATATTCCTCGCTCCCGATCCAGTGTCGCACGGACGGCGAATGCCAACAAGATTGGGCGCGGTTGCACCTGCTGATCCAAAAGACCGGACAGAGCGTCGTCATTGATGAGCCCGCCGTGATTCAAACAAAAGGCACGCTGCCCGCGGCCAACGACGACCATCTGAATCGCGCGCCGTCGCTGTGGACCTTTTCGCGCAAACCCAACGACGATGGCGTGACGGATTCCATCACGATCAAAGCCGCTTGCGGAATGCCGCGTTTATGCACGGAAAGCGCGCCGGACATCGCGCGCGTCAAGCATTATCTGATCACGGGGCTCGGGCTCTGATCGATTGCCGCAACCGTTTGAAGACGAGGCGCGCTTCTTCTCCATTCGGCAATGCTTTTCAAACGGACGCGGAGGCGTCCGTTTGGCTTTTTATCAGGCCGCAAAGCCGATCGATGAGACGAGAGGCCCCGCAAACGGGACCGATGGGAAGGCAAAGAGGGGCGAGTCTTGGTAGGGTTGAAAAAGCAAGACGAGCGGTGCGCCAAAGGCTTTGCAGAAGCCCGTGCCGCCGCGATTGTCGGCGCAAAAATCATTTGCGGCCCTCTCACCACCAAAAGGAGAATGAACATGAATGACCTCAACGGCAATGGATTCAACACCGCCAAAGATGAAGCGAAAGACCATGCGACCGCCGCCAAGGATCATGCGGTTGAAGCCGGAAAGCAAGCCCGCGACGGCGTGAACAGCGCAGTCGCCGCCGCGAGCAAAGCGGCCACCAGCGCCGCCGACAGTGTCGCCGCCGAAAGCAAGGCCATTCGCCAAAAAGTTCGCGACCTGCTCGACTCGGTCGAACAAGCTTTGCGTGATGGCTCCGTCACGGAACAACAAGCCCGGGAAAAATTAGCTGACGGACTGGTGTTCGCGCGCGTCAAGACTTCCAGCGGCGTTCAAAAAGCCGCGGACGTCGCCGCGGCCGGAAAAGAAAAAATCGTGGCGGTCGCGCACACGGCCAAAGACAAAGCCGTCGCCACGCGCGACCTGACGCGCGGGCACGTGAAAGCCAACCCCTTGAAAGCCATCGGGATCGCTGCCGTTGTGGGCGCGGCCATCGGCATGTTCGCCTCTAGCTGCAAAACGGGCCACTGCAAATCCGAAGCTGATGAATGATCCAGCTTCGGCGAGCCTTTCACGCCGGTCCTGAAACAAAGAAAAACCCCGTTTTCACGGGGTTTTTCTCCAATCCGAGCCGCAAGGACACGCCTGTGTCACAAACGACGACCCGCCTTCACGGACGCCTGGGCCACAGGCTCCGCCAACGGCGTTTTGCGTCGCAATTGGGGCGTCATTTCATCGATGGCCGCTCGCAAAGAGGCGCGCTCTTCCTTCGCAAAAAGGGTCGCCAACGCGGGCCATGCGTCAATCGCGCTGGGTCCCTCCCCCTTTTCATCCAGAGGGCTGGCGCCTGCGTCGAGCAAAGCCGCGGCGCACGCAAGGCGCCGCTCTTCGGACACAAATGAATTTGGGGCGGACAACAAGGAAAACAGGCCCGAGACCAACCCTCGCTCTCCCGCCCCCCACTTCTTCCAAGCCCAAACGCAAAGATCTGGATCGTAAAAATTGACGAATTTCGCACCGTTGAACTTCGCCTGGTCCTCCGCCGTCCAGATGTGCGCGGCTGCGAACACATCCAGGGCGATGACAAGGCCTTGCAGTGGCTTTTCCCGCTCCGCGCGAAAACTCAAAGCGTCAAAAACCTGATCCATCCTCACCGTGCGTTGCGCGGTCTCGGCGCACCAAGCCGCCATGGGGGCGGAAAAATGATCCGCCTCTCGCAAATACGCCAATGCAAGGCCTTCGTCAAAAAATTTGCGGCATTGCGCATCCAGAAAGGGGCGCTCAGCGCGAGAAAACCATGCAAGCTGCGCCAAATCAACGTCCGAGCGCGCAAAAGACCAAACCAGCGCGCCACGCCCTTCCCAATCGCTGATCGCGTCCAGCCCCAAACCAAGCAAAACGCTCGCGCAATCGCCGCACCCCAAAGAAAACGCCTTGGAGAGAAGGTCTTGCGAGCCGTCTTCGCGCGTTTGGGGAGCGCCCGCGATCATCAACGCGCGCAGCAGGCCGGGGCTGTTTTGCGCAATCGCCAGAGAGGCCGACTTGCGAAACAACCGATCCGCGGATTCGCCCAAGCCGGCGCCCACGCTTTCCAGCAAATCCGGAAGCTCTTGCGAGTGATGCGTCTCGACGCGCGCCATCCACGCCAAAAAGGTTTCAGGGGATTTTCGCGCGACTTTGAGCGCCTCGTCCACAGAAGGCGCGCTCGTGATTTTTTTGAGTTTTTTTTTCGGCGCCATTTTTTGGCGAGGGGCTTCGTCGTCGAAAGCAAAGGGATCAATGCGAGGCATGGAGAACGCTCAAGAAACAAGGAGTGAGCGATCAGTTTATTAGATGGCGAGCGATTTGGAAAGAAAAATCGAACGCGCGAACAAACGCGCCAAAGAAACCAGCAAGAGTGCGTCGGAGCAAGAAGAAAAAATCGGTGGCTCTCAGCGCATGACGCGCGTGCGGCCAGGCGAAAGACGAACCGGCAAAGGGCCGAATCCGTCAGAGCGCAATGCCATTTCTTCCCAGATGCTGGTCGCGGGAGCCGGAGTCGCCGGCGCCAATTCGAACGACTCCTGGGAGCGTTGAGCCCGCTCGATCCGAGACGGTTGAGCGGCGGCCGGAGCGATCGGCCCTTCTTTATCGGGTATCCGGAGCGCAGTCGCCGCAACTGGCGCGGCTTGCGACAAAGAGGGCAAAAGATGCTTGTGCCCGCGGCTTTGCGCGATTTGCAGCGCTGTCCTTCCTGACGACCCTGGCGCATGAGGGTTGCCCCCAAGAGCCAAAGCGGCCAAAACTTTCGGAAGAGAGCCTGCTTTAACCGCTTTGCGAAGCGATTGGGAGGGATTGTCTGCGCGCATCAAAGCTCCTGTCTAAAAAGAGCAACGGGTGGCAAAAGCCCAAAACAAAAGCCCATCCAAATTCGTGGCGAGCCCTGCCTTTAATTTAACCGCGAAAAGAGCGTCGACGCAAGCAAAAAAGGGGAATTGAGCTCCGTTTTGGGGGAGTGAAAACCCGCATCAAAAAAAGAAAAAGGAGCCGCGCACAGCTCCTTCATGGAGAAAATTGCGAATCAGGCGGTTTCGTCTTCTGCCGTCTGCTCAGCGGTCGCTGACTTGGCTGCCCCTTGAGCCGACCATTGCGCGGCGAGTTTTTTCAGATCGCCATAATTCGTTTTTCCGGTGCCCAACAAAGGAATGGCGTCAACGCGATGAATATGGCGCGGAATCGAAAGCTCGGCGGAACCCAAACGGCGGGCGGCAGCCGTCAAATCAGAGCGCGCGAGCGTCGGATCCGTCGTGAGCAGCAAAAGAGCCTCTCCTTTTTTTGCGTCCGGCACGCTCACCACGGCGTGTTGCGCTTTCGGGTTGGCTTCTCGGGCGATCGCTTCGCTCGAGTCCAGTGCGATCTTCTCGCCCGCGATCTTCGCGAAACGGCCCGCGCGATCGATCACCGACACAAAGCCCTCCGCGTCGATGCGGCAGATGTCTCCCATATTGTGCCAGCCTTCGCCCATCGAAGACGAAGGAGGCACCAAAACGCCGGGATTGGAGGCGAGCAAGTAGCCTTGCATCAAATTGGGGCCGCGAACATGCAAGACTCCCGCGTTTTCGACGCCTTCAAAGGGCTCCAAAAGGGCTTCCATGCCCGGCACCAGCTGGCCGACGGTGCCGCGCTTGAACGCCATTGGGGTGTTCACGGCGAGCAAGGGCGCGGTTTCCGTCGCGCCATAACCCTCGAGCAAGCGCAAGCCGAATTTGTCTTGCCACGTTTGGCGGACCGATTCCGGAAGTTTTTCGGCGCCGCAAATCGCATAGCGGATTTGGTGAAAATCATACGGATGCGCAAAGCGGGCATAGTGGCCAAAAAAGGTCGGCGTGCCCATGATGACCGTGCAGCCCCGGTCATATGCGGCTTCCGGGATCGCTCTCCAATGCAGGGGCGAAGGATAAAGCAGGAGCCGGCTGCCCGAGGCGATGGGCAACAACGCGCCGCAAGTGAAGCCAAAGCAGTGAAAAAGCGGCAAAGCGGTCAGAAACTTGTCGCGAGCGCCAAAATCCGCCATGGCGCGAGCCTGCGCCACGTTGGCCATCAAACTTTCATTGGTGTGCACAACGCCTTTGGGCAAACTTTCCGAGCCTGACGTGAAGAGAATGGCGGCGCGGTCGTGCGGTTGCGGCGGACGCGAATGCTTGCGCGGAAACGGCAGCTCCGCCAGCAAGCGCAGCTTCTGGCGCAAGCCAAAGGATTTGCGCAGCGTTTCCAAGCGCAGAACTTGAACGCCAGAGGCTTCTAGCGCTTCAACCAGCGCGTGCAGCTTGCCGGCGTCGATGAAGGCTTGCGAGCTGATGACGACTTGAGTCTGCGAGGCCTGGCAGCACCCAATCAGAGCTTGCGGCCCGCTGGTGTAGTTGAGCATCGAAATTGGGCGCCCAATCGAGTTGAGGGCCAGGATCATCGCCAACAACGGCGTGGCGTTGGGCAGCAACGCGCCGATGGGGCGAATCGGGGCTTGCGTATCCAGCATTGGGTCCAGCGGACGAATCATCGAGCGCAAGCCAAGAACCATCTTCAACACTTGGCCGTAGGTCTCCTCGTTCTGGCGAAGGTCTTCGACAAAGGGTTTGTTGCGGCCATGAAGCTCCATCGATTCGAGAAAAGACTCAAATGGACTGCTAGGCTGGCGCGTCACAAAAATAGATTCCTGCATCAAATTGCGCAACGCGTCGCCCGCCAGCCGACGGCGATCGCGGGCCAAATGCGCTTGGGGCATCGCGATTTTAACCGGCGGCAAACTCGTGAGGCTGATTCGGGGGAACCACTGGCGCGGAAAGGGCGTCTCCAGCCGAGAAAACCGGCTGCGGGCCGGGCCATCCAGCCGAACGCGAACCATATTCGCGCCGGTTTTAGCCGCGACAAACGCCGCTCCGTCGTAAATTTTCATCAAGCCGCCGGTCAAGCTGATTCGGCCTTCGGGGAAAATCACGACAGGCCGGCCGCTTTCGACGAGCTTCACGACCTTTTTGATGGCCATTGGGTTCGCAGGATCCACCGCCAGATAGTCAACGAGGCTTAGCCCCCAGCGAAACAGGCGGCGGCGAAGAACGGTGGTGTGCACGACAAACACAGGCTCGATGGGCAAAAACAAACCCAACAGCATGCCGTCTATGAACGACTCATGGTTTGCGCAGATGAGCAACGGCTTGTTGGCGAAGTGTTCTTGGGCGCTGGAAACGCGGACGCGGAAAAGAACCGACAAAACAACGCGAAGAGTGTGGCGAATCAAAGAGCGGAGCATTTTCAAACCCGTCCAAATGTTTAAGAATTTAATCATATCATATTTTTTTGCTTTAGCAAGAGGCGCATGCGACTTTTCGGTTGGTTGGGCCGCCGCAACGGTTTTGATCTGTTTTTTTGATTTGCTCACGGAACTCGAAAACGCCTGGGGCGCCGGCGAGAGGCTGCGCGCGTGAGGAGATCGTAAAAAAACAAAGCCGGCTCGCCGCCGGCTTGAAAAACAAAGCCCTCAAAGAACGATCTCAAAAGCCAAAATTGTTCGCGGTCGCTTTTTTGGGCGTGATCAGCAAAAGTTGGACGTTTTGCTCTTTGGGCATCGCGAAACTTTGCGAAGCGAGCGCCAAGCCATCTTCTGCCCGAACCGCCTTGATCGTGACATACACGAATTTTCCGCCTTCCGTCCATGAGCCGACGATCACGATTTGCGCTTTGTGAGCCTGCGCGATTTCTCGGGCTTGATCCGACAAAAGCGTTTGCCCTTGATCGGTGACTTTCAGGTTGCCCGCGAGCTTGACCTCAACCACCGGCAGGCCACGCTGCGTGACGCGCGCGGCGATCGCTTCGCCCAACAATCGGCCCAATGGAGCGGGCTTCTCCAAGTCGCTGATGTTTTGCATGCTGCCCACAATGATCGGATGGCTCAGTTGCTCCGCGGGCGCCACCGCTTGGGCGCCCAATTGATTGAGTATCGAGTCCGTCGCCCGGTTGGTCGCGGCCAAAAGCGGATCGTTTTTGGCTTCGGCCCATGTCGGGGCGTCCGTGCGGGAGGTCGAGCAACCAACGAGCGCTGAGCTCATAAGAGCCGCGCAGGCAAGCAATAGGGCGCTTTTTCGCAGCGAGGGCAGCAGGGTCATGAAAAACTCCAAATCAATCAAAAAGGGAGAGCGGGCAGAATAAAGCCCGAAATCAAGGGGCGAGCCTAAGAGGCCGCGCTCGCCCGGGCAATCAATCGCCCTGGACGCTAAACACGCGGCCATGGTCGACAGGAACAATGACTGGCAGGGGCGCAGGGGCCGGCACATAATGGGCTTGGTCTTCCTGCGCGAAATAATACACCGTGGTTTGCGCCGCGAGCGCGCGGCCGCTGATGCTCGCGTTCACATAAACGGCGACTTCATGGCGCGGAATTTCGCCGCTGAGCATCTTGCCCATGGGCAGGGTGCGCGCGTCCGAGTCCGCGATATAGCCATGATCGGCGTTGAATCCAGACGCGTTCGCGCTCACGACGATTTTGTTGCGACAGTAGGGCCCTGAGATGATGGGCACGCCTTCGTTCACAAGGGCCGTGAAATATGCCTTGGAATAATTGCTCGAAAAATTCGTGGAGCGATCGCCATCGAAACAAAACGGAGCGCCGAAGCTCTTGGGCTTCAAGCTGACGGCGAAGTCATGCGCGGCCAGCTCCGCCTCGCCGTTCCACTGGCCCACGGAGAGGACTTTCGGCTGCGGGCTCGATGCGGAGTGCACGGGCACCGGAGCGTTCGGGTAGTCGGCGTATGTGGCGCAGGCCGAGAGGGCCAGGGCGGAGCAAGCGGCGGCGAGCAAAGTTTTCATAGGATTCGGGTCTTGGGAGGGCCGCTTTTTTCGCGCGGCAAAACGCTGCGATTGTTTTCCTCGACTTGGGATCGGGGGTCAATTTGATAACCGGCAATAAGGCTTCTTTCCCGATAGGCGGGGGGTATTTTAGAGCAAAAGGGCCTGAAAATCAGTTTTGCCCTCACCGCTTTTCAAAAAGAAGCCCGCTTGGCGAGAGCGGGCGAGAAAAGCCATTCAGAAAGCGCCGCGCCCCTTTGCTCAGAACACGGCCGGAAGCGTCAACCCGCTCGCAATCCGCCGCGATCAAAATGGACGGGCTGCCCAATGCCAAAGGGCGGCGGATTGTAAAAAATTTGTTGCTTCCATCCGCCATTTTGCATCCGCACGCCAACCACCCACACGGTGCGCGTGTGCATGTTGCGCTCCACGGCGTTGCCTGCCAGGCCGCCGCCCAACGCGCCCAGCAGCACCATGCCGGTCCGGCCATGGCCGTGCCCGAAGGCGCTCCCCAACAAGCCGCCGCCGACGGCGCCCGCGGCGGCTCCAACGCCGCTTGTGCGCTGCTGCTCGCGAAGCTCCCTCACGCTCGCCACCCGGCCGCACGAGAGGCAGGCCACGACCGTTTGCTGCGCATAGGCGGGCGCAGGCAGCGCGGGCCCCGCATAGACCGCTTGGGGTTGTTGCGCGAGCATGAGCGCGTTTGGCGTCTGAGCGGAGTTGATTTGCGCCGATTGCGCCGAGTTTTGGCCTGAGCGCGCGGACAAGGCCGCGGGCTCGGCCACTGGCGCAGGCATCGCGGCGCTCACCGGGCAAGCCGCGGAATAACGCGCGGGAATCAGCCCCGCGCTCCACGCGGTGAAGCCAAGAGCGAGCACGAGAAGAGTCGCGATGAGCGCGGCGATCCAAGCGGGCAGCCCGGCACGGCGCTCAACGACCGCGGGCGATGAAGACAAAGTGTCCATGAGATTCTCCTGAGGTTGCCAAAAAAGCTTCGAAAGAGGGGGCAGTATGGCCCCCGCGTTGGCAAAAGGCTTGCCCGGAAAGGCTTGACGGTTTAATCAGGTCCATGGGAGGACAAAGAAGAAGATGAGCGGAACACAGGCAAAAATAATCGGAGAAAGCCAATCAGCCGTGAAAGCCGGATTGGCGGATGGGCAATGCGCTTGACCCAGGCGCGCTTCCGGCGCCTGAATTCGCTGTGTTCAACGCGGGGCGTTGGAGTTTTGCCAGGATTCCTCCTGGGGCTCGTCGCCATCGGCGTCGGCGTCCGAGGCGGGAGCCGCCACGGCCGCGGTGGCTTGTTGGCGCAGTTGGGTCGCCGACGCGATCATTTTTTTTGTGATGTCCGAGCACGACACCTGGCTGTCCGCCCAACCCAGCGTGCATTGCGCCGCGATGGGTTGTTGGTCGCGAGGCAACTTCAGCCAGGCCTGGCGCAAAATGATCATCGCGGCGGCTTCGCTTTCCGCTTGTTGCAAGGCGGCGTGCGAGGGGGCGCGCGGGGAGCCTTCGCCCCAAAAGATTTCCTCCGTGCCCGCGGCCAATTTCCAGGCCGTGATCGCCGCGACGGCCCGTTCAAAAGCCAGTGCCTGATCCGCGTAAGAGAGGCGGCTGGACGGGTGAATGGCCCAGCTTAAATTTTCATCCTCAAAGGCCCACAGGGCGCGCGCTTGATAAGACCGGGGCATTTCCCCGTTCAGAACGAAAAGCTGCTCCATTTTCGCGCGCGCATGGGCAATCAAAAGCTTTGATTGCTCATAGCTGCCGGGCTCTGTGGCGTGAGCCTCCAAGGTCGCGATGCGATCGCGTTCAATCTGCGCGACAAGGGGCCAATACGTGGGATCGGACTTCCATTGGGCGAGATCTTCATCCGCCAGGGCCTCTGCCTCATCCAAGCGAGCGAACGATTTCTCTCGCGAACCCGGAACGGAATCGTCGGAGAGCTCGACTGCCGTGTCCAAGAGCGCGGCGCGCAAAGGGCCGCGCGCCGCCGGATCCGTCGCCAAAACGGCTTCGATTTTAGCATACAACGCTTTTTGCTCTTTGCGCGCTTTCGCGTCCAAACCATCGTCCGGATCGGCCCCTGCTGCTGGCTCGCTCGCGACCGGAGATGATTTTTTCGCGACGCGACGCCGCGGATCAGGCCGGTTGGCTACAGCAAAAAGCCCCCCTGAAATCAAGTTGGGAGCGGCCCAGCCGGCCCCCGAAAATGCGTTTTCGCCGAGAGGGACGCGCCCTGGCTTAAAGGCGGCGGAAGCCAAGCTGGCGTCGGCCGATGAGGCGCCCGACGCGCTTTTGTCTCCGGCGGGCGTCGCCTGATGGGCCTTCAAGAATAACCACGCCTCGGAAAGCGTTCTCGCGCTGGGCGAATCCGTCGTCGCTACGCCCCAGCAAGCGGGCGAAGCCGGCGAGCTCACGCCCCACGCGCCTTGCCAAAAAGAGCCCGGACAAAACATCGCTTGCGGGGGTAGCCGCGCCTTTTGGGCGGAGGGCGGCCGCAACGGAGCGTCTGAATTCGATTGCGCGAGCGTCGCTGAGCCAAAACCCAACAACCCGACCGTCAAGCCAATCGCCGCCCAAGCAAAAAAAAGAGCGCGATAAGCGCCTCTTTTGGGCGCGGGCCGCGGCAAGACGCTCCCAACGACGGATATTCGGGGAAATCGGCGCATGCGGGGGCTCCAAAAAACAGTTTGCCCGATTCTCATCAAAAGGCGAGAGCTTGGCAAGCCCCATAGGGAAACAATTTGGCGCGAAGACCAGCGGTCCGTCAAAGCAGAACCAACGGCAAGAAAAACGCCGTTTCAACAGGCAAAAGCCAACCGCGAATGCCTCTCGCGCGAAAAACCGCCAAATCAAAGCATCCCGCGGCGAGAGCCATGGGCCGCGCGATGCTGGGCAAGCAGTCGATCGGCGGCCTCTATGGCCGTCGATTTGAGGGCATAGGCCTCTTCGAAGACCGCGCCGAGAGCCGGATGCTTGGCCAGCAAAGGCGTGGCGACCGCAAGAGCCCAGTCAAAATAAACGCCGACTCGCTCGCCGCCCCAATTGGGCGGCGTTTCAGTCGCCAAGTCTCGCAAATTGACGATTTTATCCGCGAGCTTGATTTTCCCTGCGCGAAAAGACGCATGCGGGGCATAGTCGATTTGAGATTGTTTGCGAGCCGCGTAAGGGAGGGATTTGTCGTCCGAGCATTCAAGGACCAAGTCTCGCATGGCCACGCCGAATCGTTGGGCCAACTCCTCGGCCGTGGTTTCGGTGTCTTCGACCAAATCATGCCCAATGGCGGCCGCGAGGGTTTCTGGATCCGTTTCGCCGGCTTCCACCAAAACATTCGCAACCGCCAGCGGATGGTTGATGTAAGGCCATTCATTGACGCCTTTGCGGCGTTGGAGTTTATGGCGGTCGGCGGCAAAAAAAGCGACGGCCGCCAAATAAGCGGCGCCCCCGGCGGATTGGGGCGTGATCAAAGAGGCGTGAGTGGCGGGCATGAGAGGCTCTTGGGATAATGGCCCGCCGGTCCATGGCGAGCCTTCGCAAGCAATATACCCGAAAATCCCGTCATGGCGCAATGGCGCGACTCGCGCCTCAGGGGGCCTCGAGCGCGAGTTGTTGGCCGACGGTGCGGCGACGGGCCAAGCAAAATCCGCTCGGCTGCAGGTAGCCGCGAGCTTGCGCGTGATACACAAGGCCCGCCAAGTCGCCCATGATCCGCTGCTCCAAAAGATTGGCGCATTCAATGGCCAAAAGAGCGCAAGCGCCGTCTGGCGACAAGTCATGGTCCACGCCGTTGCGAAGACGCACGCGCGTGAGGCCCAAGGCGACGTTGGACAACACATTGGGGCGGTTGGCGATGGAGCCGAACAACAACGCGAGCTCTTCGGCTTGCGGCCCAATCAGCCCGCGCAGCGCCTCGCGTTCGGCGTCCGTGGGGTTGGCCAAGCCGCGATTGAACTCGCTGCTGCCATAGGCGGAATGAAACAGGCCCGCCGCGACCACGGCGGGCGGTTCTCCGAATTGGCGAAGAAAGTCGCGCGTGCCGGCCAAATGATCCAAAAAGGTCATCCCGCTGTGTTTGATCCGAGCGGCTCCCCGGTCGCGCAACCACTGGACCTGTTCCGCCAGCGACGAAGGCGTCGGCTGCGAAAAGCGCTCAACGTTTTGATAAATGACAAAGGGGCTCATGGCGAAACACTCAAAAAGAATCAAAAAGGCGCGCGCGTTTTGAACACAAAGCAGCGGCGAAGCTCATGGCAGTTGCGCTCGATGCCCGTGGCCGCGTGTTGGGTGTTCGAGGGGATGGTGATCAGGCGATTGGGGCGCGGCAAATAAGAGGCAAAGACCTCGCCGGCATCGTCGCGCAGGGCCAATTCGCCACCCCAAGCCGACTCCCATTTTTCCGTGACATAGAGGATCGCGGAGTAAAAGCCGTCTTCTTTGCGGTCGACGTGATAAAGCCCTGACGTCCCAAAGGTGTGCGCATTGGCGTAACAGCGGACCAGTTCATGCCCAAAAAAGTGCCGCGAGCGCATTTCGTCCCAAATCTCGCTGATCAAGGGCTGCGTGATTTGTTGGGAAATGTCTTTGTCGTTGGAGTTTTTGCGGTTTTCGGAGCCATCGAAATCTACATGCCAATGCACGGATTCTCCGCTGCTGGCCGATTTCCAGCCATATTGCCAGGGCAGCTCTTTCGCGAGCTTGAACGCGCGCAACGCCAAGTCCGCCGGCAAAAAGTTGTCGTGGCGAAAAACCTGCACCGGGGATTCGATCAAAACAGGATTCATGAAAAAGGGTCATCCAAAAAGGAGGCGCTCTGGCGCGCAAAATTTCATTGAGCGTCCAGCGACCAAGCGAACGGCGCGAATTGGCGAACCTCGCGCTCCGACACCGTTTCAAAAAAGCCGCCGATTTCTTCAATAATGGATTCCGCGGCGGCGCAAAGCGGAAGGTTGCGAATTTTGGCGCGATCGGCGGAAAGAGGAGCGCTTTGCGCGCCTGAAAGCTCATCGGAGCCCGCTTTGAGGGCGCGCCCCGCGTCCGCGAGCCTCAGTTGCAGGGCGCAAAACCATGCCGCGCCGCATTTCGAGAGCGTTTCGGCGGACATCTCTTGCGCGCTGTCGACGCCAATGGGCGGGAAAAACGGCGCGAGCCCTTGTTGCTCGCGCAATCGCTCGGCCGCGAGGATTGGAGCTTCCGCGCGATCCAGGCTTTCCCATATTTCTCGCGCGGATTGCGCAATGGGAATGCTCCGGACCGCCGCGCGTGCGGCCACGATGAAGAAGGGTTGCGCGGAGATCGCTCCAAAACCCTCCCCTTCGGCTTGCCAGGCGGCAAGGCAATGCGCGCGCATCAAATGCATGCTGGCGAGCCAAGCTTGCGCGTCAGTGTGATCCAACGATTCTTTGCCACGCGAAAAACAAGGCGTTGGCTCCGGTGGATTTTCCGCAAAAGGCCGGAGTTCGGTTTCTCGCGTTTCCTCCGCCGCGGCCAAGGGATCGAAAACCGCGCGCAACTCTTGCTCCGTGGCCAAAGCGGCCTCCTGCTCGGAGACGCCCAGCGCCCGCGCTTGCGCGGCGATGATGGGGTGTTGCTCGGATTCTGGGCTCGCGCGGAAAGCCATGCATTGCGCCTGCCGCAAATAGAGGGGGAGAAACCACAGGCCCGCGGGCTGTTCTGGCGGCGAAGCGATTGAGCGAGCCGGGCTGACCGCTTCCTCATCGGTTGCCAGCCGCGCCGCCAAAAACGGAGCGTCCGGGAATGGGCTCAGGCCGCCCGCCCCCAAATCCGGCTCTTCGCTGGTCGCTGCGACGGCCGCCGACAACGAGGGCGACAGCGACAACGCGCCGCTCGCCTGCGGTTCTTCTTCGACGGCGTCCGTTTTCACAGGGGCAATCGGCCATTGCGGCTCGGAAATGGATTCCGCCGACACGCCAAGCGCCGTCTGCCAGACGCCCCCGGGTCGATTGGGCCAAGCCACTGCGCTCCCAGGAAGCAGACATTGGCCGTCTTCCGACAAAAAATAGCGAGCGCAATTGAGCGAATGAACGCCCGCCGGAAGCTCTGGAATGCGCGCCACAATCAATTGGGACGGAGAAAAAATTCGTTTGCCATCCAATGAGGCGCAAAAAATTTCCGTGGGCGCCGGCGTCCCGCGGTCCGGTTGAACGAACAGCGCCCGGCGGCTTTGCGGATCGGCCAACACCAAAAAAAGGGGCATGAAAGTGTCCAATGAGGGGGTGTTTCGAATTTACAGCAAAAAGAGAGGGCCGGCAATTAAATTTGCGATGAAACGCCCTTTTTATTGTCGCGCTTGCCCTTGCCGAAAAGATGTGGCGCTTCTATGATGGAACGGTTAAATACGCATGGATATGGGCGTTTTTTGCGAAAAAGGCCCTCGGGGAGAAAATATATGACCAAAAAAGACGCCGTCGTCTCGGATGAGAAAAACGATTCCTCTAATTTTTGGGCGGGTTTCGCTCGCGTCGAAAAAACGGATGCCCCTTCCGTTTCGCCTGATGCCCCAACCGAAGCGACCGTGGCTCCCTCGGCTTTAGGGCAGAACGAACACGCAAGCGTTTATGGCCGCGTTCCCACGCAAGTCGGCGGCTTGCAGCCGGCTGAATGGGCTGGCGTTCGCAAAAACATTAAAAAAGCGCTGTCCACGCCTGCGTCGAAAAAATCGGCCGCGCCGACCAAAACCTGGAGCGCCGCGATGCCCCAAGAAGAAACTGATCTAGATTGGGGCGAGGGCCATGAGGCGCGGTTGAAAAATGCCGGAAATGCCGGGCCCTCCGCTCCCGCGGCCGCCCAAAAACAATCGTCGCTGTGGACGCGCTCTTTGGCTCGATCCGCGCGGCCAGGCTCGCGCCGGAACGCGCCCAGCTTGTGGAGTTTGGTGCGCGCGCTGTTTCAAAAAAATCAAAATGACCCGCCCACGGGGCAATGAATGGGTGCTTTGAGCGCCAAATGTGGAATTCGTAAAAAACCGTCATAAAATAGGCGAAAAGGGTCTCTGGGCGCATTGACAGCCTATCGGCCGCTGCCTATGATGCCCGCCACGCGCCGGCCATCCAGTCGAAGCGTCCGATCGTTGGACACAAAGCGCTGCCAAAGGCAGCGATGAAAAATTGCGCACCCCCGGCGTTCGCGCCGCAATGGAGCGGCCCGAAGGAGCTGGTCAATGCAAGCGGAAGAATTCGCCAAGTTTTTCGAGAAGTCGCCGGAAAAGTATCCGAGCACTTTGAAGGATCATTATCCGTGGGTGCTCGACCAAATTGTGGGCGCCTGGGATCGACCGATTGAAGCGCGCCAAATATTTTTGGATTTGGTGGTCGACTTGCGCGGCAATCACCTGGGCTTTCCCCAAGAGGCCATGAAGGAAATTTTGTTTTTGGCCAATTTGTATTATGTGTGGGTCGAAGAGCGCAAGAAAAAAGCAGATCCCGCGTTGCTGGACAAAATCAGCAAAAAAAGGGCTTCGCTCGCAGAAATGCAATCAAAAAGGATGGCGCCGGAAATGCTGGAGAAATTTGTGAAAATCCGCGAATTCGCCCAGTCCGATTCTCCTATGCCCATGCTGCTCACTTTGGAGCAGCACGGATGGACGGTCAACCAAGCCGACGGCGAAGGGAAAACGCCCATCGCCCTCGCCGCCCAATGGGGCGCGCTGCGGAGCATAGACGCCCTGGCTCAGCGCCAGGGCAATCCGCACATCAAAGACCGCGACGGCAACACGCCGCTGCATTGGGCTGTGGCGCGCGGGCATTTGCGGTGCATGGAGCTCTTGCTTTTTTACGGCTCGGACCCCAACGACAAAAATCGGGATGGAAAAACAGCGTTGCATTTGGCGGCCATCAAAAGCGATTCGCGGTTTGCTCGGCGGCTGCTTGATTATGGCGCTGATCCGCGCGCGGTCGACAAAAATGGCGATTCGGCGCTGCATTTCGCGGTCAATAAAAGCCAGATGGAAATTATTCAAAAACTCGCAGATCATGGCGCGCAAGAGTTTTCTCCCAACAAAGAGGGCATCACGCCCGAACAATTGGCCAACAGCAAAGGCTTGGATGCGGCCATTCGCTTGTTCGAGCAGCGCAAGGTGCGCGAGGAAGGCCGCAATGACACGGGCGCATCGATTTATCCTCGTTGATTGGGCGTCCATTGCGCGCGCCGGATGAGAGCGAGAAAAAAGACGCCTCGGCGTCTTTTTTTCTTGCCCCAATCAAAAAGAGGGCGCCAAACGAAAACGAACAAAAAACCGCAAGCTGTGAGGCAAGCGGTTTTTTGCGAAATCCAACGAACGAGCAATCAGTTGCCCAGGACGTTCTTTTGCAGCGTGTTCTTCGCGCCGCCGGTGCCCAGGGTTGAATCGCCGCCCACGGTCAGGAACGTCGGCAGGCCGAGCA